>OGES01000032.1_pt1 | contig 124592 bp, 121 predicted proteins | sample 1570711 | NCBI WGS metagenome assembly OGES01 (sample SAMEA2582133, study PRJEB24529) | metagenome | biome: Human gut stool | place: China | collected 2011 | reverse complement strand
CGGAGTTGTTGCTCCTTAAGGATGATACAGATGGTGGCCTGAAACTGGCTCTAATTGAAGAATTGGAAGCCCATCTTCATCCGCAAGCGCAACTACGACTAATCAGTTATCTCCAGAACGAGTATAACGAGAATAATGTTCAAATTATCATATCCACTCATAGCCCCATTTTGGCATCAAAAATCAACCTCAAGAATTTGATTTTAATGAAAAACGGCGCCGGATATGATTTGGCGGAAGGTCGAACAGGATTACAAAAGGGCGATTATCTGTTTCTCCAGCGTTTTCTCGACTCAACAAAAGCTAATCTGTTTTTTGCCAAGAGTATTATAATGGTCGAGGGTGATGCAGAGAGTATTTTAGTACCCGTCCTTGCAGACATTCTTGGCTACCCATTGGAGAAATACGGAATATCCATTGTAAATGTTGGAAGTACGGCTTTTCTTCGATACAGCAGAATTATGGTTAGAAAAGATGGTGTCGATATTGGAATCCCGGTTTCTGTGATAACTGATTGTGATGTAAGACCATACGATGTTGATCCTACGACCAAAGATAAAATATTCAATGAGAAGGAAGCTGAATCTGCGCAGGCTAAGGAAGAAAGAGATCGGAAGTATACCAATGGCCCTGTTCGAGGATTTACTTCACCTCGCTGGACACTTGAGTATTGCATTGCCATGAGTTGCCTTTCGGATGATTTTCATAAGGCGGTTCATTATGGAAAGAAAATCCTGAATGCGCAAGAGTATATTTCGCTGACTGATACCAAGATTGATGAAGCAAATCGCAATGCCGAATCAGAAGCACAGGAGTGGAGTGGACTACCCCCTGCCGAAAGTGCATACAACATTTATGATTTAATGCTCAATGATGCCGGGAAGAGCAGCCTAAAAGCGATTGTTGCCCAGTGCTTAGCTTCACTTTTGCGTTGGAAAATATCCATAATTCCAGATGGGTTGACACAAGAAAAGATGTTTGATCTCGACTTATATGGCTTCAAAACCGACGAGGGGAAAAAAGCAGTATTGAAATCCACAATTGAGAGCGATCCGTTTTTAAGCTATATTGTGAATGCCATCAAGTATGCAGCAGGAGAAACGGTGTAGATAAGGAGGCCCCTATGATGGACTGGCAAATTTCCGATCGAGATATTCAAACCATAGAGGAACTCCTCTTGCCGCATGGTGCGCATTTCCCGGAGGACGCAAGAAATGTTATACGCTGTTGGCATTCAACTGATGTAGCGGCATGTCCGGGCAGTGGAAAAACGACGGTTCTTCTCGCAAAACTAAAACTTTTGGCGGATAGAATGCCGCTCGAAAACGGCGCAGGAATCTGTGTGCTCTCTCATACAAATGTAGCTATCGATGAAATTAAAAATCGGCTTTCCGCTTACGCAGACAGGCTTCTCAGTTATCCAAATTACATAGGCACAATTCAGTCATTTATTGACAGATTTGTGACTATGCCATACCTGCGAAATATCTCTGGGCAGAATGTGCAAGTGGTTGATAGCCTGACTTATGCACAGCATGCACTTAACAAGATGCAGCATAACGCAAAGTATAGAACCCTTGATTATGTAACAAAGAACAATTTTGAAACTGGCAGGCAATTCTCAGAACGAATCGATCACACACAGGCATTACACATACGAGGTGATGGAGCACTTTGCATAGGAAGGCAGAAAAATCCTTTGGCTGGTGCTGGGAAAGCCTCCGCCGAGCAATATAAAAAACTGTTAGTTGAACTTCTTAAAGGCGAAGGAATAATACGGTATCAAGATGCCTATACATATGCAAGCGCTGCCATTGATGAATTACCAACGGAGTATACTGACCTCTTTTCGTCACGATTTCAGTATATATTCATAGATGAATATCAAGATTGTGATAATCTTCAACGACAAGTCATAGATGCAATATTTGATCCTCAAAAATGTGCAGTATTCAAAATCGGAGATTCAGATCAAGCCATCTATAATGCAACTGAAAATACAACCCCTGATTGGATACCTCATCCTGGTTTTTTGCCAATTACGACCTCATGCAGATTTAATCAAGAGACTGCTAATGTGATTTGTAAGCTGAAAAAAGGCGATAAAAACATCATAACACTTGCCGGAGAGACGGGTGTTAAACCAGTTTTGCTTGTCTTTTCCCCTGAAAAAATTGACAGAGTTATTGGTGGGTTCATTTCTGCCTTAGAAAAGCATGAACTCTATGACAACAATGGCATATATAAAGCTATCGGCGCAATAAAAAAGGAAGATTCGGCAGGCCTGAAAATTGGAAGTTATTGGCCTGAATTTGACGGTTCAGTACAAAGGAAAAGCGAGTATAACTACTGGGCCTTAGTGGATGAGATAAGCCAATCTTTATTAGACGGCAAATTGTATAAGGCAGAACAAATTGTTCGTAGGCTTTTGTGTCGAGTATTCCACTATATTTCGATAAAGCACCCTGTGTCAGGAAAAGACTATACAATGGTAACAATGAAAAACGCTCTTGACGAAAAATACAGAGCGCAGTATCGTCAATGGATATATGAAATGCCAGGGATACAAACAATTGATAGACATTCGGTAGATCAATTGTTGCGGCAGAAGATGAACGAATTGTTGAGGATTGGAAATCCGAGCCTAACTGATATATTTGCTATTCTTCCAGATTTTTTCCTCGAAGAAAATGCTGATGTCAACCTTGCAGATATACCTGAAAAAAACGTGTTAATTGATCCCATCAGAGGACGTAGGATTGTATTTGATACTATTCATGGTGTTAAAGGTGAAACGCATGATGCGACTCTATATCTTGAAACCGATAGACAAGGCGCATCAGATTTGAAGCGGATTCTTCCGTACTTTGGGGTTGGTCGTTGCGGCAACTCAAATCTATATGATTCCAGCCGTAAACTTGCATATGTTGGTATGAGTAGGCCTAAAAAGTTATTATGCGTTGCAATGCAGGCAGCAACTTATGAAAAAAGCAAGGGTGTATTTGATACCGATTGGGAAGTAATTGATTTAAGAAAATAGATACAACAGACAAATCCTACTATCACGTACATAGCCGAGAGGTTTTCTAAACGAAAGCCCCTCGGCTATTTTTATGTCAGAACGGAGGTGAAACATATGCCATATATCCCGCCGGAGGTGGTGGAAAAAGCCCGTGAGATGGACTTGCTGACCTATCTGAAAAACTATGAGCCGCAGGAGCTTGTTCATTTCGGCGGCAACACCTATTGCACCCGTGAGCACGACAGCTTGAAGATCTCCAACGGTAAATGGTGCTGGTTTTCCCGTGGGATCGGCGGCTATTCGGCGCTGGACTATCTCATCAAGGTCAAAGAAATGCCCTTTTTGCAGGCGGTCGAAACCATTATGGGCAATCTGTCGGCGGCACCGCCGACCTTTGTGCCGACCATGACTGTGCCGAAAGAAAAGGTGCTGCTTTTGCCGCAGACCAACCGCAATGCCGCTGACGCCGTCGAATACCTGCACCGCAGAGGGATCGACGATGAACTGATCGACTTCTGCATCCAAACCGGCCGCCTTTACGAGAGTTCCCCCTATCACAATGTGGTGTTCGTCGGCATGGATGCAGACGGAAAGCCCCGCTATGCTAACCAGCGTGGGATCGGCTCGGACTTTATCGGGGATGCCAACGGCAGCGACAAGCACTATTCCTTTGGGATTCCTGCGGCGGTCGCAAGCGACACGCTCCACCTGTTTGAGTCGGCGGTGGATCTGCTGTCCTACGGGACGCTGCAAAAGCTGGACGGTAAGGACTGGCACAGTGAAAACCTGCTCTCCCTCGCTGGGGTCTACAAGCCAAGGGCGAAAATTGAGGAAAGCAGTCTGCCCGCTGCGCTGGTGCGGTATCTTTCCGAGCATTCCCATATCCGCCGTGTGGTGCTCCGGCTTGACAACGACGCCACGGGACGGATCGCCGCAGGAACCATCAAGACCCTGCTGCCGAGGAAGTATGCGGTCACGGTGGACATCCAGCCGCCCCCGCAGGGCAAGGACTACAACGACTGCCTTTGTATGCGGCTGGGGTTGCCCATCACTAAGCGCGGAGAAAGGAACAAAGAACGGTGAGCGACTTTATGAGTCCGGGACGGCGCATCCGGCACTATCGTATGCTGCGAGGCATGACACAAAAGGCGCTGGGCATCGCCGCAGGCTTTTCGCCCGAAACCGCCGACATCCGCATCGCACAGTATGAGTCCGGCGTAAGAACGCCGAAACACGCTCTGCTCTGTACGCTGGCCGAGGCATTGGGCGTTTCGCCCTCGGTGCTGGACATTCCCCGTATCAAAAGCCGTGAGATGCTGAACCAGCTGCTGCTTGCGCTGGAGGATGAATACGGGCTGACGGTCACGATTATGATTACGAAAAACAACGAAAGGAAAATTTGCAATGGAAGCAATGGAAAATGAAAAGAAAATCAAGGTGGTACTGCTGGAGCCGGGCAAGCTCGCCCGCACAGCCGAGATCGATGCGTCCCTTGCCGGGATGCAGAAAGTGGTGGGCGGTCTGATCGAGCCGTTCTACCCCTTTGAGGAGCAGGTCTGCATCGTCTGCAATGAGGAAAGCAAGATCAACGGAATGCGCCCGAACCGCAGCGTGAAGAACGGCAACGGCGTGATGGTGGATTTCATCTTCGGCCCCGCCTTTATCTGCGACTGCCGGGGCGAAAATCTGGACAGTCTTTCCGACGAGCAGATCGACCGCTACGGCAAGATGTTCCGCTATCCCGAACACCTTGCGAGGGTGAACGACACGCTGCTCGGCATCCCGTACCGCCCGCAGCCGGAGCAGGAGCGGTGATATTATTTCGGTCGGTGGCAAAATGTTCGGCCTATGGGACGAACGCCATGCACTGTACCAGCAAGCATCGCCGTTGTGATACCACAACGGCACTTGTCAGGGAAATCCCTGAAACCCTTTTCGTCCCTGCCTATGCGGAGGGCGATATTTTTATACCCGAAAGGAGGTCACAGCCGGTGAGTGAACCCATGACCTTTTTGGACTTTTTCAGCGGTGTCGGCGGTTTCCGCAAGGGCTTTGAACTTTGCGGCATGGTCTGCAAAGGCCACTGCGAGATCGATAAATTCGCAGACCGCAGCTACCGTGCGATCCACGATGTAAAGGAGGATGAATGGTATGGCGAGGACATCACCAAAACCGAGCCCGCCGACCTGCCGAGGGTCAACCTTTGGGCAGGCGGATTCCCGTGTCAGGACATTTCTGTATCTGGCCGGCAACGAGGGCTTGCAGGCAAGCGAAGCTCTCTCTTTTTTGAAATCGTTAGACTCCTCAAAGGCACGCCTGCCGAGGATCGACCCGAATGGCTTGTCCTTGAAAATGTTAAAAATCTGCTCTCCGTTAATCGCGGATGGGACTTTGCGACCGTTCTCTATTCGTTGGCCGAAATCGGCTATCATATCGAATACGGACTGCTTAATTCACGCTTCCACGGCGTTCCGCAAAACCGGGAACGCATCTACCTTGTCGCTTATCGACATTTTAGAGCCGAGGGTGGACGAAAAGTATTTCCTGTCACCGCAGGCGACGGCAAGGCTCTTATACAACTGATCGGCGGCACGCAGGGCAAGCGTGTCTATGATCCCGTAGGCGTGAGCTGCACGCTGATGAGCGAGGGCGGCGGCTTTGCCGGACGCACGGGAATGTACTTCATCGACCTGTGCAAAGGTGAACCGAGGCTGACCGAGCACGCCCGCTGTATCAAAGCAAGGTATGACAGCGGCATTACCAACCACAGCGGCGATAAAAGCGGCGTTCTCTGCATGAGCGGCAAGTGCCCGGACCGCACCGAAGAAACGGCGCTCATTCAGCTAAAGCGAGGTGCACCGAGAATTTTGGAGCAGGAGCATACCAAATGCCTGATCGCAGGCTATGACAAGATCGGGGTCAGCAACCGGGGCGAAAGCTCCGGTATTTTTTATGGCTGCCGTGCCGTCCTCACCCCCGACCGGGAAAACAAGCGGCAGAACGGACGGCGCTTCAAGGAATGCGGTGAACCGGCTTTCTGCCTGAACACGCAGGACAAGCACGGCGTTTATCTCTGCGCCTGCGATTCCTGCGAATATGCCTTGCCCGTCAAGCGAGCAAAAGAAGCGGATCAGACCAAAGCTGAAAATGGCTCCGCAATTCCGCTCAGCTGCGGACGCATCCGCAAGCTGACACCCCGTGAGTGCTGGCGGCTGCAAGGCTTTTCGGACGATATGTTTGATCGAGCGGCCGCTGTCAATTCCGACGCCCAGCTTTACAAGCAGGCGGGCAACGGTGTGACGATCCCCGTTGTGTATGCAGTTGGAAAACGGATCGTGGAAATTCAAAACGAGCTGAACAAGGAGGTACTATGAGAAAACGCAATGTTCACATTCAATTCTGGCTGGACAAAAAGGAAGCCGAGGCGTTTCAGAAGAAGGTCAAGAAAAGCGGGCTTTCCCGTGAAGCGTATCTTCGGCACTTGGTAACCGGCCTTGAACCGCAGGACGCACCGCCGCCCGACTATTACGCCATGATGCGGGAACTCCACGGGATCGGCAACAATCTCAATCAGATCGCCGCAAAAGCCCACACCCTGAATGCACTGGATGTGCAGCGGTATGACGAGAACTGCCGCAAGCTGGATGAAGCCGTCAAGACAATCACCGCAGCGGTCATTTTGCCCCGCCCGATGAAGTGATGTGCCTATGGCGACGACATCAATATGGCGGGTAAAAGGCTGGCTCGGCAAGGTGGTGATCTATGCGGAGAACCCCGAAAAGACGGCGAACCCGAAATTCTACGCCGACCGGGAGCTGACCGAACAGGACGGGCAGCAGCTTTCCGATGTGATCCGCTACGCCGTCAATTCCGAGAAAACGCAGGAAACGGGCACCGAGGACGGCGCACCGCTCCACCGCTTTGTGTCGGGCATCAACTGCTCTCCCGCCACCGCCCGTGACGAAATGCTTGCCGTAAAAAAGCGGTTCGGCAAGGAGGACGGCACCGTGGCCTATCACGGCTATCAGTCCTTTGCCCCCGGCGAGGCAACGCCCGAACTGGCACATGAGATCGGCGTAAAGCTGGCTGAGCGGCTATGGGGCAATCGCTATCAGGTGATCGTCGCCACCCACCTTGACAAAGAAAATCATCTGCACAATCACTTTGTGGTGAACACGGTTTCCTTTGCGGACGGCATCAAATACCACCGCACCCGAAAGGATTATTACAAAATGCAGACGGTTTCCGACGAGCTTTGCCGGGAATATGGGCTGTCGGTGATCGAGCAACCGCAGCAAGGCCGGGGCAAGCAATACGGCGAATGGCGTGCCGAGCAGGAACAGCGCCCCACTTGGCGAGGGCTGATCCGTGCAGACATTGACGAGGCGATACGGCAAGCCATGACCGAGCGGCAGTTTTTTGACGCTTTGCGGAAAAAGGGCTATGCGGTGAAGGTCGGCAAAGATATTTCGGTCAGGCCGCCGGGCAAGGAGCGGTTTGTGCGCCTGATGCGCAATTTCGGTGAGGACTACTCACTGGACAGCATCCGCAGACGCATTTTATCCCAGAGCCGCCCCGAACGGAAAAAGCCCGAACAAAAGCCGGAGATCCTGCGGGTCAGACTGATCGGCAATCTGAAAGCCGCCCGAAAACTGACCGGCTTTCGGGCGCTGTATGTTCACTACTGCTATCTGCTGGGCATCTTCCCGAAGAACCGCCCGCAGCAAAGCAGAAAACGGCTGCACTTTCTCTTGCGGGAGGATCTGTTGAAGCTGGACGCCATCACCGCCGAAACAAGGCTGCTTATAGGACATCGGATCGATACCGCCGAGCAGCTTTTTTGCTACCGGGATAAGGTAAGCGAAAAAATCACCGCTCTGACCGAGAAGCGCAAACAGCTTTATAAAGCACAGCGGACGGCAGCGGTGAAGTCTGACCCTGAAAAGACGGCGGAGGTCAAAGCGCAGATCACCGCACTTTCCAAAGAACTTGCCGCACTGCGGAAGGAGGTGGTTCTATGTAACAGCATTGCTGAGCGTTCCGGCGTAATCCAAGAGAAAATCAAAGCCGTCCGTGAGGACGAGCAACCCGAAAGAAAGGAGAAAACCGACCATGTACAATTCCGGTGACGCAGCGGAGCAAGTCGTGCGGATCAGCTTGGAGGGTACGGAAGTTGCCTTGAAGCTGACCGGCTCGGCGGCAAAGAATATCGCCGCCATGCTCTACGCTGTCTGGAAAAACCGAGATAAGAACAAAACCAAAGGCCACCAGCGGCTCTCTGCCATGCTCAAAAGCGGCAAGGAGCTGAAAGTGTTCACCGTCAGCGAAGAGCATCTGAAGCAGTTTGCGACCGAGGCCAAGCGGTACGGCGTTGTCTACTGTGCCCTGCGGGGCAAAGAGCGCTCTGCTGACGGTATGGTAGACATTATGGTGCGTGCCGAGGATGCGTCCAAGATCAACCGCATCGTAGAGCGGTTCAAGCTGGCGACGGTCGATACCGTTTCCATCAAGCGGGACATTGAACAGTCCAAGGCGGACAAAACCGCCTCGTCTGCCCCCGAGCAGGAGAAACCCGACAAAGCGGCGGACGACCGCCTGCTGGATGACCTGCTGGGCGCACCCGTTCAAAAGGAGAAACACGCATTTCCAAACCCTGCGGCGGCAAAGACGGAGAAATCCCATCCGTCCGCGCCTACCTCCGAGAAGCAAAGCAGAACCGCCGAGGGTACTGCTAAATCTCCCGAAGAACGCCCCTCTGTCCGTGAGGAATTACGGGAAATCCGGGAGAGCAGGCAGAAAGAGGCGGCAGAGCCGGGCATTTCCGAACCCACCCCGGCAAAAGAACCGAAAAAGCAGCAGACCACCACCCACAAGCAGCCTTCCCGAAAGAAACCGAAGAAAGCAAAGGAGCGATAACCGATGAGCAATTTTGACGATATTTTTGAATCTGCCCCGCAGACCGACGAATTTGACAAGGAGGCGTGGGCGGCAAAGAAAAAGGCGGAGCGTGACGAGGTTTACGCTCTTGCCGATGCCACCGCCGAGGCGGTTTGTGCAGACGGCGGCAAGTTCCGTGACTATCTGGATGTGCAGGCGGCTTTCCGCAACTACTCTGCCACCAACGCCCTGCTGATCCTTGCCACGAAGCCGGATGCCCGCAGACTGGGCGACAAAGATTTCTGGCGGGATCAGGGTGTGTATATCAAGCGGCAGGAGTTTAGCCGTCCCATCAAGATCGTCGAGTCCAACGGCGAATACACCCGTGATGATGGCAGCATCGGCGTGTCCTACAACATCAAGCGGGTCTATGACATTTCACAGACTACCGCCCGAACGAGAGCACCGCAGGCGGTTTCTCATGACGCACGGGCGCTGCTGAATGCTCTGATCTACAAGCGCCCTGCGCCGGTGCAGTCTGTGGACGAGCTGCCGAACGGCATAGATGCCGTGTATGACCGTGAGCAGAACGCCGTTTTTGTCCGCCGTGGGCTGTCGGCAAACGATCTGTTCTGCGGTCTGTCCAAAGCACTGGCGCAGGCGGAGCTTGCCCGGACCGGCGAGGAATACACCGAGGAAAATGCCGGGTTCAAGGCGCAGTGCGTTTCCTATATCCTCGGTAAAGAGTTCGGCGTAGATGTGACCGGCTATGCCTTTGAAGCGCCTGCCGACTTCCTGCGTACCGATGACCCGCAGACGATCCGCACTGAACTGACCGACATCCGGGACACCGCCTATGACATTTCCTCAAGGATGATGCGGTCGCTGGAACAAAGCAAAGCGCCCCGCCAGAGTGAACAGGAGCGATAATGATGGGAAAACAGGAAAAACGGGTATTGACCCTTGACCGCTATGAGCACGGCGTTGTGGTCAATGCCCTCAATGAGATGCGGAACGATCTGCTGGAGGAAGAACGCCCCACCGACATTGTTGACGAGGTTCTTTTGAAGGTGATCGATGCCCCCGCAAAGAAGGTAAGGTGCCGAAGCGATGAAGAAAGAGAATAACCCTCTTATCCTCTGCCTGTTCGGTATTCTCCCCGTGGTGTGGCTGGGGCTGCTGATCGCCCCCGCCGCCCACGGCGGTCTGCCGGAGATTGTCGCCCGGTTTCCTGCGGTAATGAACGACCCGTTTCATATCGAGCTTTGCGGGGACAGCCTGAAAACTGTCATTGTTTTGCTCTGTGCCTACGGGCTTACGGTGGGTGTGATTCTATCTTCCCGCCGCAATTACCGTCGGGGCGAGGAACACGGTTCGGCCAAGTGGGGCTCTGCCCGAACCGTCAACCGAAAATACCGGGCAGCCGCACCAGAGGACAACAAGATCTTCACGCAGAATGTCCGTATGGGTCTGGACGGACGAAAACACCGCCGCAACCTCAACACGGTCGTTGTCGGCGGCAGCGGCGCAGGCAAAACGAGGTTTTACGCCAAACCGAATTTGTGTCAAGCCAACACGAGCTTTACCGTGCTGGACCCGAAGGGCGAGCTGCTGCGCAGCACGGGGCATCTGCTGCGGCTAAAGGGCTATGAGGTGCGGGTGCTGGATCTTCTAAACATGGAGAAAAGCCACTGCTACAACCCGTTTGTTTACCTGCGGGACGACAACGATGTGCAGCGGCTTGTGACCAATCTGTTCAAAAGCACCACGCCGAAAGGCAGCCAGTCCAACGATCCCTTTTGGGACACCGCCGCGTCTATGCTCCTGCTGGCGCTGATCTTCTATCTGAAATACGAAGCGCCACCCGACGAGCAGAACTTTCCAATGGTCATGGAAATGTTGCGTGCGGCGGATGTGCGGGAGGACTGCGACGAATACACTTCGCCGCTGGACGAGTTGTTTGAACGGTTGGAAATGTGGGAGCCTGACCATATCGCCGTGAAATATTACAAAGACTATCACTCCGGCAGCGCCAAAACGCTGAAATCCATTCAGATCACGCTGGCGGCAAGGTTAGAGAAATTCAATTTGTCCTCGCTGGCGGCGCTGACCGCTACGGATGAGCTGGATCTGCCCTCTCTCGGAGAAAAGAAAGTAGCGCTCTTTGCCCTGATCCCCGACAATGACACCAGCTTTAACTTTTTGGTCAGCATCCTGTACACCCAGCTTTTTCAGCAGCTATTCTATCTGGCCGACCACAAATACGGCGGCAGTCTGCCTATCCCCGTTCACTTCTTGATGGACGAGTTCAGTAATGTCAGCTTGCCGGAGGACTTCTCCAAGATCCTTGCAGTCATGCGTTCCCGCAATGTGTTCGTGTCGATCATTCTGCAAAATGTAGCGGCACTCAAAGCCCTGTTTGAAAAGGAGTGGGAGTCGATACTCGGCAACTGCGACGAGTTTCTTTACCTCGGCGGCAACGAAACTTCGACCCACAAGCTGATCTCGGAATCCTATCTCGGCAAATCCACCATTGACACCAACACCTACGGCAAATCATCCGGGCGCAACGGCAATTACAGCACGAACTATCAGATCAGCGGCAGAGAGCTTCTGACACCGGACGAGGTGCGTATGCTGGACAACCGTTACGCCCTTTTATTTATCCGTGGTGAGCGGCCGGTGATGGATGAAAAATACGACATTCTGAAGCACCCGAACATTGCGCTGACCGAGGACGGCGGCGCAGCACCCTATGAACACGGCGGGACGGAAAATGCCGTTGCGACGCTCTCGTTTGCAGGCGCTGCCGCCGAAGCGCTGTCTGAACCGACTGACCCCATACCCGATTATGAGCTTCTTTCCGACGAGGATATAGAAGCTCTTTTTTAATTCAATTCAAGGAGGATAAACCCATGAAGAACACCAAAAAGACCGCAAACAAGTTGCCCGTGCCCGGCAAGATCAGAAAGGGCTTTCGTTTCTACTGCGCTGCTGTGCTGTCGGTCGCCCTTGTGCTCGGCTGCTCCGTGACGGCCTTTGCCGCCAATGACCCGATCGCCGTCGTGAACAACCTGAGCGATTTCATTTTTGGTCTAATCCGTGCAGTCGGACTGATCCTGCTCGGCTGGGGCATCGTGCAGGTAGGACTTTCGTTCCAGTCCCACGATCCCAGCCAGCGCAGCAACGGATTTCTCACCCTTGCGGGCGGCATTGTCATTACCTTTGCCAAAGAGATCCTGAACCTGATCACGGGCTGAAAAGGAGGCCGCAGATGGAAAAGTGTGAGTGCTATATCCACTCTCTGAAACAGGGAGAAACCCATGTGCTCGGTGAGGCGACGATCCTCAAACGCATCGGGGACAACGACTACCTTGCCGAATACAACGGCGTGAAATGCCACGCCATATTCAACCCCTTTGCCGGGCGCTACTTTGTGGATGATGTGTACGGCGTGATCCGCAGTTCGCCCGATCGGGACAGCAGATAAATGATACGGCGCACGGGGCGGGTCACTTCGGCCTGCCCCTATTTGCCGGAAAGGAGGAAGCTGTGAAGAAATACAGCATTATTTACGCAGACCCGCCTTGGCGGTACAAGGTCTATTCTAAAAAGGGGCTTGGCCGCTCTGCCGAATCCCACTACCCGACGATGGAGCTGGAAGATATACGGGCGCTGCCGGTCGGCACGCTTGCCGCAGACGACTGCGTATTGTTTCTATGGACAACGATCCCACTGCTGCACGACTGCTTTTCGGTCATGCGTGCATGGGGCTTTTCGTATAAGACGGTGGCCTTCGTATGGATCAAGCAGAACCGCAAGTCCGACAGTCTGTTTTGGGGCATGGGACACTGGACGAGAGCCAATGCGGAGTTCTGTATGCTTGCCACCAAAGGACACCCGAAACGCCGCTCTGCCGGGGTGCATCAAGTCATCCTCTCCCACATTGAGGAACACAGCAAAAAGCCGGAAGAAGCAAGACGGCGAATCGTCGAGCTGATGGGCGATCTGCCCCGCATTGAGCTGTTCGCCCGTCAGAAAGCGGACGGCTGGGATGCTTGGGGCAACGAGGTCGCCTGTGATATTGCGCTGACGGGAGGTGAGCCGAATGTCGGATAACTGGATCGTGCAGAATTTGGAGAATGCACTTGAAACTTGGAATGAAAAGCTGGCGGAGATCTGGCAGCTCATTACGCAGTCGCCGGAGCAGTTCAAGGGCGGCACGATCTGGAATGTGATCGTCGGCATCCACGGTGCGGTGCAGGCCATCGGCCTTGCGCTGCTCGTTTTGTTCTTTGTTGTGGGCGTGATGAAAACCTGCGGCTCCTTTGCGGAACTGAAGCGGCCGGAACACGCCCTCAAAGTGTTTATCCGTTTTGCCCTTGCCAAAGCCGCCGTCACATACGGCTTGGAGCTGATGATCGCCCTGTTCAACATCGTGCAGGGGCTGATCTCTACCATCATGAACGCCGCAGGCTTCGGCGCGGCGCAGGAAACCGTGCTGCCCGCCGAGATCGTGACCGCCGTGGAGGACTGCGGTTTCTTTGAAAGCATCCCATTGTGGGCAGTGACCTTGATCGGCGGGCTGTTTATCACGGTTTTGTCGTTTATCATGATCATGACCGTGTACGGCAGGTTTTTCAAACTGTATCTTTACACTGCCATTGCGCCGGTTCCGCTCTCGGCCTTTGCGGGCGAGCCGTCACAGAACATCGGTAAGAGTTTTATCAAGAGCTATGCCGCTGTCTGCTTGGAGGGTGCAATTATCGTACTGGCCTGCATCATCTTCTCCCTGTTTGCATCCAGCCCGCCCGTTGTCGATCCCGACGCTGCGGCGGTAACGCAGGTGTGGTCGTATGTGGGCGAGTTGGTTTTTAATATGCTGGTGCTCGTCGGCGCTGTCAAAATGGCAGACCGTGTTGTGCGTGAAATGATGGGACTGTAAAGGAGGAAGAAATTTGGAAGTGAAAATCAATCGGGAGATCCGCAACTATACGGAATCCATGTTCTTCGGGCTGTCCATGCGGCAGTTCGTTTTTTCTGTCTTGGCCGTCGTCGTTGCCGTGGGGTTGTACTTTCTGCTGAAGCCCCACTTCGGGACGGAAACCGTTAGTTGGATGTGTATTCTCGGTGCCGCACCCTTTGCGGCACTGGGCTTTATCACCTACCACGGCATGACCGCCGAGCAATTCCTCTGGGCGTGGCTGCGCTCGGAACTGTTAGAATCGAAAGAGCTTCGCTTTGAGGCATCAAATCTCTACTATGAAGCGCTGAAAGACACATTGGAGGGAGGAAAATCATGATCAAAACGCTGAAAAACCTGCTGAAACAGGACAAGGAGCGGTACACCGTGCCCCGCAAGGTGCAGGATGTGATCCCTATCCGCCGCATCTGGAAGGACGGCATTTTTCAGGTGGGCAGCCGTTTTTCCAAGACCTATCAGTTTAGCGACATCAACTACCTTGTGGCAAGCCGAGAGGACAAGGAGCAGATGTTCCTTGCCTACTCGGAGCTGCTGAACAGTCTGGATTCCGGGGCGACGACGAAGATCACCATCAACAACCGCAGGCTTAACCGGGCAAATTTCGAGCAATCAATCTTAATGCCCATGCGGGGCGACACCTGCGATGTGTACCGCCGGGAATACAATCAAATGCTGCTGGACAAGGCAACCGGCGCCAACGGCATCATTCAGGAGAAATATATCACGGTGTCGGTCTGCAAAAAGGACATCGAAGAAGCCCGCACCTACTTTGCCCGGATCGGTGCCGACCTGATCGCTCATTTCGCCGCCCTCGGTTCTAAGTGTACCGAGCTGGACGCCGCCGAAAAGCTGCGTGTGCTCCACGACTTCTACCGCCAAGGTGAAGAAGCGGCGTTTCACTTCGACCCGCAGGATATGATGCGCAAGGGGCATGACTTCAAGGACTATATCTGCCCTGACTCGATGGAGAAAAGCAGCGACTGTCTGAAGCTGGGCGAGAAATACTGCCGTGTCTTGTTTTTGAAAGACTACGCTTCGTATATCAAAGACAGCATGGTTACAGAGCTGACCGACTTCAACCGAAATATGATGCTGTCGATCGATGTTGTGCCGATCCCCACCGATGAAGCCGTGCGGGAGGTGGAAAATCGTCTGCTGGGCATCGAAACCAACATCACCAACTGGCAGCGCAGGCAGAACGCCAACAACAATTTCTCCGCCGTCGTCCCCTATGATATGGAGCTCCAGCGCAAGGAGAGCAAGGAATTTCTGGACGACCTGACCACGAGGGATCAGCGGATGATGCTGGCGGTCATTACGATGGTCATTACTGCCGATGACAAAAAGCAGCTCGACAGCGATACCGAAACGGTGCTCGCCGTGGCAAGAAAGCATATGTGCCAGCTTGCCGTTCTGAAATTCCAGCAGTTGGACGGGCTGAACACCGTTCTCCCCATCGGCACACGGAGGATCAATGCGTTTCGTACTCTCACTACCGAAAGCCTTGCGGTGTTTATGCCGTTCAAGGTACAGGAGGTGCAGGACAAGGGCGGTATTTATTTCGGAGAAAACGCCATCTCTCACAATCTCATTATGTGCAACAAAGCAAATCTTCTCAATCAGTCTGCTTTCCTGCTGGGCGTTCCCGGTTCGGGCAAATCCTTTTCCGCAAAAGAGCTTATCGCTTTTCTGATTCTCAACACCGAGGACGATGTGCTGATCTGCGACCCTGAAAACGAGTTCGGCGCACTGGCGGCGGCTTTGGGCGAGGAAACGGCAACCGTTATTCATATGGCGGCAGGCGGCAAGGATCGCTTGAACGCAATGTATATGGTAGACGGCTACGGCGAGAACAATCCCATTGTGGAGAAATCGCAGTTTATCATGTCCCTTGTAGAGCAGATTGATAAAACAGGCGTTGGCCCGCAGCAGAAATCCATTATCGACCGCTGCACCGCCCTTGTGTATCAGGAGGCAGAGGCAAACGGCACGACCGCTACTCTCTGCAACCTGCGAAACAAACTGTTGGAACAGCCCGAAGAAAAAGCAAAGGAAATCGCCCTGTCGCTGGAACTGTTCACCACGGGTTCGCTGGATATTTTCGGACATGAAAGTACCGTCGATCTCGACAACCGCATTGTTGTCTTTGATATTCACAGCTTGGGTGCGCAGTTAAAGCCCACGGGACTTTTGGTTATTACCGATACCATTCTGAATCGCGTTACCCTCAACTGGAAAAAGGGCAAGCGCACCCATATTTTTATCGACGAATTTCATGTGGTCTTTGAGAACGAGCAAAGCGGTATTTTCTTTAACTCCGCATGGAGGCAGTTCAGAAAGAGAAACGGTTATCCCACGGCCATTACGCAGAATGTGGAATATCTGCTCGATTCCGTACAGGCGAGCACCATGCTTTCCAACTCGGAATTTGTGGTTATGCTCAATCAGGCGTATTCCGACCGTGCCAAGCTCTCGAAGCTGCTCAATATCTCCGACGAGCAGATGAGCTATGTTACCAATGCCGACGCAGGCTGCGGACTTATCAAATACGGCTCGGCGCTTGTACCCTTTATCAACCGCTTTCCAAGAGATACAAAATTATATCAGCTTATGACGACGAAACCCGGCGAGGGTGTTTTCGGCGGGAACACATCAAACTGACAGGAGGACAATCGAATATGAAAAGCAAATATCTGATGATCGGGGCGGCATTTTTTCCGCCCTTTTCCTTTTCTCCGGCGTTATGCTCTGGCGGCAGTATGCAGACGAAAAGCAGAGCGCCGAAGCCTTTGACAAGATCGCCGCGCTTGTGGAGGCCGAAACGCCGTCCGCCGACGAGCCGCAGGAATCTGAACCTCCGCAGCCTGAACAAACCGCTTTTGAAAAGTACGCTGTGGTGTATGAACAGAACAGCGATTTTGTGGGCTGGATTTCGATAGAGAGGACAAACATCGACTATCCCGTTATGCAGACGATTGACAACCCGAACTACTACCTGAAACACAGCTTTGAAAAGCAGTACAGTGATTACGGCGTGCCCTATGTGCAGGAAAACTGCGACCTCGGTTTATCCGACAACTGCGTAATTTACGGCCACCACATGAACAACGGCAGTATGTTTGCCGATCTCTGCAAGTATGCCGACGAAGATTTTTACAGGCAGCACAAAACAATCCGATTTGATACGCTTTCGGATTTTGGCGAGTATGAAATTGTGGCGGCGTTCAAGACCGCCGCCTATTCCGAGCAAGGGTTCAAGTATTACCACTTTGTCAATGCGGACAGCGCGGAGGATTTCGACGCCTATATCGCAAAATGCAAGGAGCTTGCTTTATACGATACGGGCGTTTCTGCCGAATACGGCGATAAGCTGATTACGCTTTCCACCTGCGAATACAGCCGTCAAAACGGCAGAATGGTCGTTGTTGCAAAACAGGTTATTCCTCCCGCCGTGGAGGTGGACGGCGATGAAACCTAAAAAATATGTTGTTTCGCTTTCTGGCGGCAAGGATTCGACGGCTATGCTTTTGCGGCTATTGGAAGAACAGCGCCCGGTTGATCTGATTATCTTCTGTGATACCGGGCTTGAATTCCCGCAGATGTATGAACACCTGAACCGTTTGGAGGCATATATCGGCAGACCGATTATCCGTCTGAAAGCAGAACACGATTTTGAATACTACTTTTACGATTACACCCCAAAAAGAAAAAATCCTGCTCTTTCAAAATACCGGGGAATGAGTTGGGCAGGCCCCCGCAACCGCTGGTGTACGGGTATTCTCAAAACCCGTGTCATTGACGCTTATCTCCGTGATCTGAAAGAACAGTATGAAATTATGGAGTATGTGGGTATTGCCGCAGACGAAACCCAACGCATAAAAACTGCCTGCTATCCTCTTGTGGAATGGGGAATGTCCGAAAAGGACTGCCTTGATTATTGCTATGCAAGAGGTTTTGATTGGGGCGGTTTATATCGTATTTTCAGCCGTGTTTCCTGCTGGTGCTGCCCGCTCCAAAGTTTAGAAGAACTGCGGAAGCTATATCGGTATTTCCCGGATTTATGGCGGCAACTTGAAGAATGGGACGAAAGCACTTGGAGGACTTTTATCAAAAATTATTCTGTCCGTCAGCTTGCCGCCCGGTTTGTCTTTGAAGCTAAATGGCAGGCCGCAGGCGGCAATATCCGAAGCAAAGCGTTTCACGCTGCTTTACGGAAAGAATTATCCCGGCTCGGATCGGAGGTGACGCTATGCCGGACATCAAAACAAAAAATGTTGTCAAAGGAACAGTAAAAACGATTGATAAATCGGCGGTTGCCGCAGAGCGGATGAAAGATGCCTATATCCGCACAAAGGACAAAGCGGAGCACGGCGTTTATTCTGCAGAGGGTTCAGCCGAAGAATATGCCGCAGACCGTATTTCCGGCTGTGCTGATACCGTCACCCGTGAGGCTGTTCGGCAGTTTGACAAACAAGGCCGCCGTGGGGTTCAATCTACCAAAAACAATATCTCCAAAGCAAAAGAGCATTTTCGGCAGCGGCAGGCTCAAAAATCCATTAAGACGCTGGAGCGTGGCGAAAAAACGATCAAGCAGACGGCAAAATCCACGGGTAAATCTACAATTAAAACGGCAAAGGGTTCAGTTAAGACCGCACAGAAAACGGTTAAGACTGCCGAACAGACCGCCCGAACTGCGATTAAAACGAGTGAACAGGCAGCGAAAGTCGCTCAAAAAACCGCACAGGCTTCGGCTAAAGCGGCAAGGACGGCAGCACAGGCGGCGAAAGCCACCGCCAAAGCGACCGTTGCCACGATAAAGGCGGCAGCCAAAGCCACGGTTGCGGCGGTCAAGGCGATTATAGCCGGAACAAAGGCCTTGATTTCCGCTATCGCCGCCGGCGGTTGGGTTGCCGTTGTGATTATCATTGTGGTATGCCTGATTGCCTTGATTGTCGGCTCGTGTTTCGGTATCTTTTTTTCGGGCGAGGATTCGGGAAGCAGTATGACAATGCAAAGCGTGGTACAGGAAATCAACACCGATTACCAAACGCAGCTTGACACCACCAAAACGAATATCTCCTATGATGTTTTGGAAATGTCCGGCTCCCGTGCCGTCTGGCCGGAGGTTTTGGCTGTTTATGCGGTTAAGACTACTACCGATCCGAATAATCCGCAGGATGTCGCCACTATGGACGCTTCAAAAAAAGCGATTCTAAAAGATATATTCTGGCAGATGAATACCATATCCTCACGAACCGAAACAAAGACCGAGGAAATTATCACCGAAACGGATGACGGTCACGGCAATATTGTTGAAACGAAAACGACGGTCACACGGACTTATCTGTATATATCGGTGGCTCATAAGACCGCCGGAGAAATGGCAGATAAATTCGGATTCAATGCAGATCAGCGCAAGCAGCTTGCGGAACTTCTTGCCGAAGAAAACCGCAGTATGTGGAGCGCGGTTCTTTATGGCATTTACACCGAGGACGGACAAATTGTTTCCGTTGCTCTCTCGCAGATTGGCAATGTGGGCGGTCAGCCGTATTGGAGTTGGTATGGCTTTGACAGCCGTGTGGAATGGTGCGCCTGTTTTGTTTCGTGGGCGGCGAATGAGTGCGGGTATATTGATAGTGGTATTATCCCGAAATTTGCAGGCTGCACAAACGGCGTGCAATGGTTTAAGGATAGAGGTCAATGGATTGACAACAGCGCCACGCCGTCGCCGGGTATGATTATCTTTTTCGATTGGAACAACAAGGGTTCGTCCGGTCCGCAGGACGGGCTATCCGACCATGTAGGAATTGTCGAACGAGTTGAGGACGGAATTATTTATACCATAGAGGGCAATTCCGGGGATTCCTGCCGGGAAAATCATTATGCCGTAGGGCATTATGAATTCCTCGGTTACGGAGTGCCTGCGTATTAAAAAATCAACCGCCTTTTTTGGGGCGGTTGGTACATAATTATCAGGAAACAAAACGCAGACTATATTTCTTAACTTTTATGTGTTAAAATATACGATACGGCAGTAAAGGAACGCTATTGAGGAATTAAAAACAGTGAAAAAATAAATTTTCAATCTACTATCTAAAATGCATCCGAAATTCTTTTTTTCGTGTTATAGATTATTGAGAGAGTGTCTTATAATTTAGGAGGTCGTATGAGTAAAGAAATTGAAAAAATGACCGCCATTTATGAAAAGCATAAAAACACAATGTATGCAGTCGCATTGAAAATATTAAAAAATCCGCAGGATGCAGAGGACGCAGTACATAATACAATCCCCCCGATTATGCGAAATTTAGATGCGATAAAAGATGTTGACAGCAAAGATTGTATATATTATGTGACAATGGCGGTAAAACATATGTCGTTTAATATGATACGGGACAGACATATTCAAACGGTCTCCTTGTCAGACATTGAGTATGAATTTGCAAGTGATGAAAACATTGCTGAAAGTGTTATTATAGACGAAAGCTGCAAAATCATCTATCAGAATATAAAAAGTATGCCTGCCGAATATCGGGATGTGCTAATCCTCCATTTGTATTACGAATTATCCACATCGCAGATTTCGGATTTTCTGAACAGAAAACACGGCACCGTAAAATCACAGCTCACTCGTGGAAAAAAGCTGCTGAAAGCTCGATTAAAGGAGGATGGATATGAACGATAAAAAAATCAAAGAAGCAATGAAACAGTATATCGAAACACAGGCTGATAATATTTCGTCTGAATCAGAAGAAAAGCACGACCTTACTTCTCTTGACGAAAAGGTTTATGCAATGCTCGGCACAAATCAAAACAAGCACAAAACGGCTGCTGTATGGTCTTTTAGAAAGATAAGTGCGTTAGCTGCCACTTTTGTTTTGGTTATCAGTTTAAGCATTACTGCTGTATTTGTTCTCAATAAAGAACCGGAACATATAGCGCAAGATGTGTTTTATTCAATCACTATTTCATACGAAAATGAGCAATACGGTTATTTTTCAAATCGCTTGGTTATTGACAAATACGGACTTAACAATATTTCGGACTTAAAACAGAACCCGGATTTATTTACGGGAATTTTAACCGAAACGGACATTATACAGACAGATAGCGTGATCGACAAAGACAGTATCATCGGAGCCAAGATATATCCATATAGTGACGAGGTTATCATTTTGCAGGGCGATGGGCAATTTTACTATTTTGAAAAAATAGTAACTGATTAACAATATAAAATCAGCACCGCAAAGCAGGCAGTTTTCTTTTGAAAAATGCCTGCTTTTTTGCATCCGATATTTCGCCTTTTGTGTTTATATAAGTAAGGCATGAAAGCCTAAAACAAATTATGAAAGGATGCAAAACTTATGAAAAAGACCATTTTTACACTTTCGCTCTTGCTGATCGCAGCTACCCTTATTTTTACAGGCTGTTCTTCCAAAGGTGATTTTGAATTGGAGCGATCCAAAGGAATTAAGGTTACCTACATTGACGAATTTGAAAAAACAACAATCTTGCCCGCCCCATTGACCTCGGAAGAAATCTTTAACAGTTACAGCGATACGATTGTACGAGGTACAATAGAAACAGTACGCAATATTCAAATCGACTACGGCAAAGGTGAAATTGCTCAAAAAGCACTTGCTACCATAAAAATCACAAAGGTTATTTCGGGAAATGCAAAAGCAGACAGCACGGTAACGGTTTTGCTGCCGAAATGTGTGGATAACGCTTCTGCAAATGACTCGTCTGTTGTAATCTCGCATTTGGAGAATGGAACAGAGGGCATTTTCCTTTTGAAAGAAGTAACAGAACAGAGCTGTGCGGAAATCAACGGAAAAACTTTTTACTATGACGATATTTGCGAATATTCTATGTTCGGAGAAGATCATTTTGCTGTTATCTTGTCCGACGGAGCTATTCGTTTCAATGCTGATCTGTTTGACGGTGCAATTACCAGCTTTGCCAATCTTGATGAAGCAGAAGCTAAAATACAAGAAAGCCTTACAAAGGAATGATTTATATGCCGATACTGAATGTTTGTAATCTATGCAAAACATATCAAGCGGGAGAGGCAGAGGTTAAAGCACTTGACAATGTATCTTTTACCGTAGAAAAAGGCGAATTTGTTTCTATCATCGGTCCGTCGGGATCGGGAAAATCGACCTTGTTACATATCCTTGCCGGTATTGACCGCCCCACCTCCGGCAAGGTGTATGTAGATGGTGAGGATATATATGCCAAGAGCGAAAAGGAGCTTGCCTATTATCGCAGACGAAAGGCGGGCTTAATCTATCAGTTTTATAATCTCGTTCCCACTTTGACGGTTGAGGAAAACATAACGCTCCCTTGCCGCCTTGATAAAAAGAAAACCGACAAAGAAACGCTTGACCGATTGCTGGATACGCTTGGAATGAAAGAGCGAAGAAGTCATCTGCCGAGCCAGCTTTCAGGCGGTCAGCAACAACGCTGTGCCATAGGCAGAGTTTTATTTACAAATCCTGCGCTTATGCTTGCCGACGAACCGACAGGAAATCTTGACAGCAAAAGTGCAGCAGAGGTAATGGAGCTTCTGGGGAGTGCAAATAAACAATACGGTCAAACGCTCATTATGATTACGCACAATTTGGAGCTTGCAAAGTTGGCAGACCGTATGCTTATCATCAAGGACGGTAAGCTCTCGGAGGGATAACTATGGGTGTTTGTATTAAACTTGCAACAAGGAGCTTGCGGAAAAATAAAGGGCGAACGCTGATAACACTTATGGGAATTGTATTGTCCGTCCTCATGGTGTGTACGATTTTTACGCTGTTAAATTCTATGCTCGATTCTGCGATAGATTCCATTATCGAAAAGGACGGAAATTGGCATATTGCCGTGTATAACACCACCGCAGAACAAATAGCAGACCTTGAAGCGGCAGAGGGCGTTTTATCCACCCAAATGATCTCCATTGACGAAAATGATGTATTCCGCATTACACTTAAAAATCCAGACGAGGTGTACGAATTTGCAAGCCGATATTTAAGTGAAACAACAGAATATTCGTATCACACGGAATTGCTTTCCTATCTCGGGATTTCACAAAGCGAGAGTATTAAGAGCCTAATAATGGGGATTGCCGCCGCTTTGCTTCTTATCATCGCTGTGGGTGCAATTTCTTTGATATACAATGCCTTTGCTATATCCGTTTCCGAAAGGACGAAAGAACTCGGACTTTTATCCTCGATTGGTGCAACCCAAAAAGATATTCGCACGATTGTATATTCCGAAGCTCTTTTACTTGGGACGGTTGCGATACCGATCGGTATAGTCCTCGGTCTTTTGACTTCTTGGGCGTTGCTTGATATTTTCGGAGCATATATGGGGAAAGTACTCTATGTGAACATTGGTATGCGGCTGCATATAAACGGATGGCTGCTTATGATGACAGCAATTTTCGGTTATCTGTTGGTGTTACTATCCGCCGGTGTTCCTGCTCGCGCTGCTTCTAAAATTTCGATAATAGGCAATCTGAAAGGTGAAAAAGGCGTGATGAAAGTAAAGTGCAGTAACTTTACTTCTTCTGCTGAAAATTTGCTTGCAAAGCGTACTATAAAACGAGAAAAGAAAGCGTTTCGTGCAATAACATTTTCGCTTGCAATCAGTATCTTTCTTTTTGTGTCTGCAAATGCGTTCAGCCTGTATATGCTCTCATTTGTAGAAGCAGAACGGAAGAACATAGGCTACGATCTGCGTATGAACTATTCTATGGAGTTTGGCACGAAAGAATTTGATGAGCTATACAGCTTTGTAAAATCGCAGGACGGCATTGATGAAGTCGGTTGGTTTGCGGAAAGTCCCTCACATTTCCATAGTGTTTTACTTGATTCGGAATGGATAACTGACAGCTACCGAGGCTCGGATTGGGCTACACTTAAAGAAAGCTCCGAATTATATAAAGCTCCGTTTTATATATTCATTATTTCAAATGAACGCTATTCCGAGTTCCTTTCGCAAAATGGACTTAAAAATGATAATTCCGTTTATGCGAGTGCCTTTTATGATGAAATCGACGAGGATAGTAAAAGCACGAGTTTTCCTATCTTGAAAGACGGAAGCTATCACGCCGATGTGCGTTATATGAGTGAAGCAGCGAGTGAACGGCTCAGCCAAGATATTAACGCAAATCCAAATGACCGCTTTGATTATGAGAATTATTACGATACCTTTTTCAGCGTTAATTTTACGGTTGGCAACTATGACTTTCCGCTTGAATTCAGACCGAATTACGGAGGCATCAGTATTTTGATTCCCGAAAGCCGTATGCCTGAGTTTAATGCAGAAATCACAAGCAAGGAAATAATGATACAATCCCCAAACTATGCGAACATTCAAAAAAACACAACGGATTATTTAACGAGCGTTGGTCTTGCCGAAGATGTGTCAATATTCAGTTCTGCTGAAAGCTATGAATCGCAGAGAAACTTTGCCGCAATGATAAAGCTGTTTTCAACTTCCTTTTTAATTCTCTTGACCGTAATATCCTGTGCAAATGTTTTCAATGTCATAACTACGAGCCTCAATATGCGTAAGCGTGAATTTGCGGTATTGCGTTCGGTAGGAATGACGGTAAATAAGCTGTTTGCTATGCTCTGCATCGAAAACCTGCGGAATGGTTTGCTTGCGATCTTAATCGGCGGCATTTCTTCTTTGCCGTTATGCTATCTGATATATAAAAGCATTGTAGTCGGTGCGGTAATTGATTTTGTATTTCCGCTTGGAGCATTTGTAATATCTTCATTGGCTATGTTCCTTATTATGTTTCTTACATCGCTATATGGGCTATGGAAAATCAAAAATGGAGATATTATTGCGGATGTCAGAAATGATTTTGTGTGATGATGTAAAAATGATTGTATGAAAAGGCGGTGATGCAATGAGAAATGAGCATTGGATTTTATGCCCAACCTGCGGTAGTAAAACGCGTGACAAAATCAGAGAGGACACAGTATTAAAGAATTTTCCTCTCTACTGTCCGAAATGCAAGCAGGAAAGTTTGATCGAAGTTGAAAATTTGAATATAGTTGTCATCAAAGAGCCGGACGCATAGACGCAGAGCCGATGACCTGTGAGATACCTCGCAGATCATCGGCTCTGTTTTTTGAAAAGCAGCTTTATGATTGTTCTTTTGGTTGACTTTCCAATGTGGCTTTTACGGTTGCTTTGATAATTTCCATTGAACGCTCATTACAGCCGTAAAGCATACGGACAAGATTTTCTATTTCGGAATCTTTGGACGGCTTTTCGGGATAGAAAATCGAATCCGCTGGTATTGCAAGTTCCCGGATGAGTTTATAGAGGACATCAAAACTGGGTTTCTTTCCCTCGTTCTCAATCCGATATAAGTATCGCTCGGTAATATCAACTCTTTCCGCCAGCGTTTCCATTGTAATATCGGCACGCATACGAGCAGTTTTAAGGATTTCTCCAAGCGTTTCAGGTTCTTTATGCACTGTCGGTTCACCTCCACATATAATTGTACCTAATTATGTCATGTTGATAATGGCATGGTAATTCAATTATAAATGAACGGACAGTTCGTAAATTGTTGAACTGAATAGAATAACAGCCCTGACAAATAAAAAAACGAGGTTTTGCCGGGGTGTTTTGCTGTGCCTATCCCTCCAATTCAGCGTTTTGGTTTGGAGGGATTTTTTATGCGCTGGACTGCCGCCAACGCTTCGCTGCTGATTATAAGCAGCGAATATGATTGTATGATTTAGACCGCCTACACCCCGATGGTACACGGTCAAAAAAAGTCTAAATTCTTCATCGGGATATTGTGGCTCGCGCCCTGAACCCACAGACCACCTTTTATCTGACACAGAATACAACGCACTTGCGTTACGGCGATTTTTGCCGTTATGCAGGTGCGTTTTTGTATATAGCAAAGCACCGTTACCACGCTGTCGTTCACCGCCCCGATCAATCTGAATTTCTCAAATTTCAGATTGATCGGAGGAAACGACTATGGACGAGAAGCGTCCAAAACGCAGAAAAGACAAAGACAATCCCTATACACTTTCCAAACGACAGGACAAGCATTATCTTTCCTTTCGGGACGGACAAGGTGTGTTACGGGAATTGCTGATAAACAAAGAATTATTTGAACTTCTGGATTGCTTTGAACTGGACGATCTTTCATTTCTTAATGAAATGGATCGGCATTACGAGCATTCAGAACTTACCGAGGCTACTTTATATGACCGGGCGTTTGTTCTCCCGGAATCGGTTGAGGATGCGGTTCTTCGCAATATGCGGTATGAGGCGTTGCACAACGCTATAAACAAACTGCCCGAAACACAACGGCGCAGGCTCATACTGTATTATTTCAATGGACTTACATACTCCCAAATTGCAGAAATGGAGGGATGCAAATATCAGACGGTGCAGGATTCGATTTATGCCGCTCTGAATAATTTGAAAAAAATTTTGAAATAGTCCCTGTGTTTTAGGCTTTAAGTGAGGAAACAGGTGGAGAGGTACGAAAACTCTCTGCCTGTTTTCCGTTTTGTGCGGTGAATGGGTTTGCTCTTTTACAACTGAATACCCATTCATCAAACACATTCCTATTGCTATTGTGATGAGCATAAGCCACATTAGCGGCTGCGCCACGATTTGCGGAAAACAGAAGCAACGAGATTACACCTATTTTGATTATACGGTCTTTGGCTTTCTGATTTCCGGCAAGGAGCGATAAACAGCCGGCTATAAGTATCGGGAGGCTCCCGGTATGGCGATGATAAGCAATAGGGCTAATGATACTCCTGTTCAGTCACAGTCCGAGCGAGCAGCATTTTTCGTGTGTGAGCCGTCGCAGGCAATGAGAGCAGCCGATAGAGAACCTACCGGGGGTGAGATTCCCGTGGAGCTGGTGAGCCGCCAGCCGTTTGATGACTTCCCATAACGATCCGGGGTGTCGAGGACAAATAGGATTATTTGAAAATAAACGGTCAAGCGGCGGAACGGTTCTATAAAGCAGGGATTTATTTATACCTTTCCGACTTATTCCTGTTCTGCTGCTTGACCTCTTACATAGGCGGGATATACCCGTCTAAATTTATTTGGGAGGTCAAAATCATGAACAAAACATATTTACGGGGCGATATTTTCTATGCTGATCTCGGCAAAGGTGTCGGCTCGGAACAAGAGGGCTATCGCCCGGTCGTTATCATTCAGAACAATGTCGGTAATCGTCACAGCCCTACGGTCATTGTGGCCGCCATATCAAGCCGTACAGCCACGAAAAGCAAATTACCCACTCACTATTACATCGGGACGGAATGTGGCCTTGAACAGCCCTCTATCGTTCTTCTGGAACAACTGCGAACCATTGACAAACGCCGATTGAATAATTTTGTCGGCAGACTATCGGCTGGACAGATTACAGAAATGAATCACGCCCTTGCTATCAGCATTGATCTGATAGATAGTATTCCGAAAAAACTCATACTTTGCCTTTGCAACACCTGTGCCGATAAATTCTGCGGTATGGGTGTTTTTGATTTACGCAAGGTTGAATCCCCGCAGGAGAAACACGGCGCTTGTGCCAACTGCAACCGCAGAGATGGCTTCAATTATGAGGTCATTCCAAAAGGCAGATAGGAGGCGCTTATGAAGTCACAGGACGCCTATAAACTCCTTTTTTGCGATTATCCTGATGTCGTTACAGTTGAGCAGATGTGTGAAATGCTCGGCGGCATAAGTACCAAGACAGCATATCGCCTTTTGAAAGCAGGCACGATTAAAAGTTTTGTTGTCGGCCGCCGTTATCGAATCCCAAAGCTCAACATTTTAGAGTATTTGGAATTGATAGAAAAATCTAATGCGTGAAACCTCATTTGCACATTTGGCCTATGAGATTCGGATTGCTATAATGATAGTGTCAATGGCAGATGAATCTACGCTGCACCACTCAAAGGAGGTTTTATTATGGTAGCAGGACATCTGCGAGAGAAAAACGGGTACTATCATATCGTGCTCAACTATGTGGATGAATACGGTAAACGGCACACGCCGTCAAAATCCACGGGGCTCCCTGTCAAGGGAAATAAGAAGCGTGCCGAAAAAATGCTTATAGAAGCCCGTTCAGCCAAAGAAGCAGAGTTGGAGGCAAGAGCGTTAGAACGCAGTACAGGCAAGGTTTCCACCGATTCCATTCTCTTTACAACATTTCTGCTCGACTGGTTGGAAATGATAAAAAAGAATGTGGAGGAAACGACCTACGGTGCGTATTCTATGGGAATCAAGAGCAAAATTATCCCATACTTTGAGGAACACCACCCCGGTCTGCTCTTACGGGAGATAAAGCCAAAGCACATTCAGGACTATTACACCTATGAACTGACGGTGCGGGGCGTTTCCGCAAACACGGTCATACACCGCCACGCAAATATCCGAAAGGCGTTGCAGCACGCTTTCAAACTCGGTTTGATTGACACGAATCCGGCTGATCGCATTGAACGGCCGAAAAAAGAAAAGTTTGTCGGCAGCGCGTATGAGGAAGATGAGCTAAACCGTCTTTTTGAGGTGGTAAAGGGCGACCCCATAGAGCTTGGCGTGATTCTCGGCGCGTTTTACGGACTGCGCCGCAGCGAGGCCGTAGGCTTGAAATGGGATGCGATTGACTTCAAGAAGAAAACGATCACCATACGGCACACAGTAACGCAGGCGACTATCGACGGCAAGAGCAAAATTATCCAAAAGGATCGTACAAAGACAAAGGCCAGCTATCGCAGCCTGCCACTTGTACCGCCATTTGAGGAACTGTTGTACCGCCTGAAAGCGGAGCAGGAGCTAAACCGAAAGCTGTGCGGCAGGTCGTATTGTCGGCAATACACCGATTATATCTATGTCAACGAGATCGGAGAGCTTGTAAAACCCGGCTATATCACCCAGCATTTCCCGCTGGTGCTTGAAAAGAATGGTATGCGGAAAATTCGCTTTCACGATCTCCGGCATAGCTGCGCAAGTCTGTTGTATGCAAACGGTGTCAGCCTGAAAGAGATTCAAGAATGGTTAGGACACAGCGACATTTCGACCACATCAAACATTTATACGCACCTGAATTTCAGTTCAAAGGTTGCGTCTGCCAATGCGATTTTGGGTGTATATCCCTCCAAATAACGCTCATGTCCCTCCAATGTCCCTCCTAAAATCAGCCTGCAAACGGCAAATATGATGATGCGGGAGGGACAGTACATAAGCGCACAGAGCATAAAGAAAAGCCCGCAAACCCAGCCGTATCAAGGGTTTGCGAGCCTTCAAAGTGTGGTGCCGGTGGCGGGGGTCGAACCCGCACGGGTTATTAGCCCAACGGATTTTGAGTCCGCCTCGTCTGCCAATTCCAACACACCGGCATCTATTATTTTAAGTCATCTCCCGATGCCCCATCCGAGAAAACGGAGGGACATCATGGAGGGACATTAAAACCAAATTACATATTCAGTTTTCAAAAAACCTTGCAAAATCAAGGGTTTACACCAAGGTGGTATGAAACGGCGAAGTAGATTTTGAGTCCGGCACGTCTGCCAATTCCATCACACCGGCGGGTATTCTGAACGCAAGTATTATACACGATATCATTCCGAAAATCAAGAAAATTTTCCGCGCCGGCGATTTATTTCAACACTCCGCCCGTAAATTGACCTTTTTGTGCAAACTATGGCAAAAACAGAGAGCTTTTTGTTGAAATTAACGGTTGAGTATAATATAATAAACTCGGTATACTGTATCGGAAATTTTGCGCTGCGGCGCACGGACGGAGGTGAGGCGGATGCACAAGGGCAGACTCGGTGTCGCTGTGCTCCTGCTTTTTGCCGCCGTTTTTTGCTTTTCGGGCTGTAATATAAAGTCGGACGAAAAGACTGTGTTTGTCCGCGATACGGACCCCGCCTATATTGACCTGCTCCGCGACATCGCGCCCGACTGCACCGTCCGCGACGGCGAAGGTCTCGCATCTCTGCTCTCGTCCGTTGACGGAGAGGATAAGGCGTTCGCCCTCTTTGACGTTCAGGCACGCGCCTCGAAAGACGCGGGGACGGGCGGAATTTGGTACGAGCATTTTGCCACCGCCGCCGTTATCGCCGTTGACCGCTCGCGCTTTGACGGGGAGATAAAAGGCTGGCGCGATCTCGAAAATATATCCTGTCCCGTGGGCTTTACGTCTCGGTATGAGCGGATGCTTTTTGCCGCCGTGTCTTACGGGCTTGAGAAGAATTATATGTCCGGCGAGGCGGTCGGACTGCTGCATAAGCTCAACAAAAGCGGAAGGCTGAGCTACGGCAAAATCGACGCCCCCGTCAATATCTGCTGGGATTACCAGGCCGCGCTTATGAAGCGCGAGGGAAAAAATATCGAAATAATAATCCCCTCCGAGGGCACTTTGCTCTACGGAGTCGGCGTCTTGTCGGACTATGAGATGAAGTTTTCGCAGAATGCCGGGGATGCAATCGCCGCGGCGGGCTTCCGCGCCGACAAAGCTCAGGGCGAAAACTATCCGTCTCTGTCCGAATACGGGCGCGCCGAAAGGGTAGGCGATGCCGTAGAATTTGCGAGGCAGACGGAGAATTTTATCAGCGTTTTCAAACGCGGAGTGTTCAGAAGCCGTCTGTATTCCTCTGCGGAATCGTTTGAGCATAAGCTCTTGGGCGCGGCTGTCATAATGACGGCGATAATCTGGATGGGCTTTGCCCTGCGCAGAGTCCAGCGCAAGGATATCCGAATGCTTGTCCGCGCGCTCGGCGGCATGGTTATAGCCTGGATGCTCGTCTGTATTTTGAAATATCAGACGGACGGGAATCCCGTTATGGGGCGCTATCTCTGGTATGCTTATTATGTTTTTATGATGGGTCTGCCGCTTCTTATGCTTATCCTGTCTCTGATGACCGATTCCTCCGGGAATGTTCGGCAGCGCAAGATATTTGTCTGCTCGGGCTTTGCCGTCTATGCGGTTTTGCTTTTGACGGTGTTCACAAACGACCTGCACGGCTGGGTTTTTAAGTTTGAAGATATAAAAACCTTCAGCGGAGGCTATACATATAACTTCGGCTATTATCTTATTTTTGCCTTTATCGTCGCGGCGGTGATTTTGTCAACCGCGATTTTGGTGCGAAAGGCCATGCGCGGCTTCAACCGTTCGAGGCTTTTTCTGCCGATACTCAGCGAGGTTCTTCTTTTCGTTTACTGTGCGGCATATGCCGCAGGCGTTCCCGTGGCGCGCGACAGCGATATAACAACCGTCTCGTGCATCTTTGCGCTCGCGTTTGCGGAGCTTGCGATGAGAACGGGACTTGTGCCCGTCAATCAAAAATACGCTGTGCTCTTTTCCAATTCACCCCTGAGAATGCAGATAATCGACTCCGAGGGCAATGCCGAGCTCAGCTCTGCCGGTGCTCGGCCGATATCGCGCGAGGATTGGGAAAAGCTCCGAGACGATATAAAGCATCCTCTTCTTCTGCACGGCGACACCCTGCTCTACGCCGACGGCATACCGGGCGGCATGATAGTTTGGCAGGAGAGTATCGCCGAGATACTCAATATGCAGCAGGAGATACGCGAAAACGTCTTGAAGCTGACCTCCGCAAACAAGCTCCTTGTCACGGAGCGCGAGAGCAAGTACAGGCTCGCCGCGGCGGAGGAAAACGTGCGCCTCATGGAGCTTTTAAACGCCGAGATGGAACGCCACCTCGAGCGCATGAACGATATGATAGACGGGCTTGAACGCTCGAACAACAAGCAGCGGGACATCGCCCGAATAACTCTGCTGATGTGCTACATAAAGCGCAGATGCAGCCTGTTCTTCAAGGAGCAGGAGGGCGGGGATATGCCTGCGGAGGAGCTGGCCGTCTATATCGACGAGCTTTCCGAGTTCGCGTCCTACGCCGATATCAGAATAAGCACCGTCTGCACCGCAAAGGGCTCGCTGTCTCCGCGCTGCGGCAGCGTGATGTACGATTTCTTCTATTCCGTGCTTGATTCGTGCGCGGGTGAAGAAAATACGCTGCTCGAGCGTCTTGCCGATACAGACGGCATGACGGAGATGAAGCTGCTCCCCTCATCCTTTGACGGCGGCGAAGAGTTTATGAGCGACGAACTGAAAAAGGCAGTCGAGGGTGTCGGCGGCACAGTGTCGGTAAAGGACCTCGATGAGACTGCGGGCATCAGTCTGCGCGTGCCGAAGGGAGGAAAAGCGCCTTGATGTTTTTATACTCTCTCACGGAGCCCGCCAGAGTGCTCATATGTATGATATCCGTTTTCTGCGTCGGCTTTCAGACGGCTGCGTTCGTCTATACGGTGGTGCGCAGTACGTTCAGGGACAGAAAACGCACGGCCGCATATATTTCTCAGACAGCGGTCACGGCTCAAAGCTTGGTTATGCTCATTATCGTCGCGCGCGCTCAGCTGAACGCTTGGATGTTCCTGCCCGCGGGCAGCGAATATGAGGTGATGAGATACGGCGTGTTTGCGGCGGTTGCCGCGTCGTGCATAGCCGTAGCCTGTGTAAGCCGAGTCTATGATGTTCTGCTCTGTGCGGTCGTCTCGTCCGTCTCCCTGCCGTATATAGACCTCCTGCCGTACAAAGCGGCGGCGGTCATCTTCTGCGCGGCGGAGTTTCTGCTGATTGCCCGCGCGCTGCTGCTTATGCGCGTGTGCCGCAGGGATATAAAAAACGAGCTGTCGCGCGATTCCGTCAAGCTCGCGCTCGATGAGCTCCATTCGGGTCTGCTTTTCTGCGAGCCGGCCGGAAATATACTGCTTGTAAACGGGCGTATGCAGAGGCTCATGCAGGTGCTCTGCGGCGAGGTTTACAGGGACGGAAAGAAGTTCTACGAACGCCTGCTCTCGGGCGATGTCTCGGACAGCTGCAGCTCCAATGTTATCGACGGAAAAACCGTGTTTATCCTGCCCGACGGCAAGGTCTGGTTCTTCACAAGATGCGATATATATATTAAAAACAGACGCTATGTTCAGCTTTCGGCGGCGGACGTTACCGAGCAGTGGATGCTCACGAATGAGCTAAACGCCCAGCGCGCCATGCTTCAGAGCAGAGGTCTCGAGCTCAAGGAGATGATATCCGAGGTTCGTTTTCTTTGCCGCGAGGAGGAGATGCTGAGAATCCGCAGCCGCTTTCACGATATTTTGGGTCAGCGCCTCGCCCTGCTTTTCCGCAGCCTGCGCGAGGGTGAGGAGCCCGATGAGGAGCTTATTCGCAGATTCGCCTATGACCTGCCGGAGGAGCTCAGCGGCAGGGAGGCCGTGACTACCGCCGCCGACAGATTGGAGACTCTCTGCCGACTCATGCAGGAGATAGGCGTGACGCTTATTATAGACGGAAACCTGCCCGCAAAGGAGAGCCTTGCGTGGCTCGGTATGGATATAATAACCGAGGCGGTGACAAACTCCGTGCGCCACGGACTCGCGTCGGAGGTATACATATCTCTCGGACAGAGCGGCGGCAATTTCTCCATGAGGATAACCGACAACGGTATTCCGCCTAAGTCCGAGCCCGTCGAGGGCGGCGGACTCAGCTCGATACGAAGAAAAGTCGGGCTGTTTGACGGCAGCGTGAGAGTTGAAACGAAGCCCCGGTTTGTCCTTTCAGTCTTTATTCCCGGAGGTGAAACCCTGTGACAAAAGTGCTGGTTGTCGATGACCACGAATCAATGCGCGAATCCCTTGAGCGCCTGTTTAACGAGAGCGGGGATTTCTGCGTTGTCGGCGGTATTTCCTGCGCCGACCATGCAGTGAGAATGTGCGGCGAGCTCTCGCCGGATATAGTCTTTATGGACGTCTGCACCGAGGGCGGCGCGTCGGGACTTCGCGCAACAAAAGAGGTGCGCGACGCCTTCCCGGATATAAAAGTGATAGTTATGACCGCCTTTGACGAGATATCCTATGCCCCGCGCGCAAAGGAGGCGGGCGCCCACGCATTCATATATAAGAGCCGCAGTCTCTCCGAGTTCGAGCAGACCGCGCGCGACGTTATGTCGGGCGGCGGGTGCTTCCCCGAGCCGAAGACGATCCCAATGCCGCAGGGTGAAGCGCCGCTGACGGAGCGCGAAATGGAGATACTACGCCTGATGTGCAAGCATATGACCAACAAAGAGATTGCCGCCGAGCTCTATATCAGCGAGGACACGGTGAAGTACCACAAGAAGAATATGCTCGCAAAAACAGGCTTCGCAAGGTCGGTCGATCTCGCTTTCTACATGATATCAAACGGGTGGATAAATCCGCTCTATTGACAATACTACCCGTTTCGGGTAGTGCGTATTATTTTTTGTTTTGCTATAATCAAATCGGCGAAATATTTCGGTGAGTGTGCAATAAAATGAAACATCTGAAAAAGCTTACGCTCCTTCATTCAAACGATATGCACGGCGACTTTATGGCCAAGGAGGTCGATGACAGGCTTATCGGCGGGGTCTCCATGCTCTCGGGTTATGTCGGCAAGGTGCGCCGCGAGGAGCGAAATGTAGTCTATTCAATCTCCGGTGATATGTTCCGCGGCTCGCTCATAGACAGCGAGTACAAGGGCCTGTCGACCGTTGAAATAATGAATATTTTAGCGCCCGATGTCGTGACCCTCGGCAACCACGAGGTGGATTACGGCATAGCGCATCTTTTATTTATAGAGCGCTGCGCAAAGTTCCCGATAATCAATGCGAATATATATCTGAAAAATAACGGCACGCGCCTTTTCAAATCCCACGAGATTCTCGAGATTGACGGCATGAAGGTGCTGTTTATCGGACTTCTTACCGAGCAGGTGCTCTCGCAAACAAAGCAGGATAAGCTCATCGGCTCGTTCCTCGATGTCTATGAGGCGGCGGCAGAGGTCGGAAAGATATGCAACAGTTATCAGTCCGTCGATATAGACTTTACGGTTCTCCTGACCCATATCGGCTTTGAGGCGGACAAGGAGCTTGCCGCGAATCTCGACCCGCGCTGGGGAGTCGATATTATAATCGGAGGCCACAGCCACACAATGCTCAGCGAGCCCGCGGTAGTCGCCGGGATACCGATAGTTCAGGCGGCGAACGGCACCTCGCAGATAGGACGCTTTGATATCACGGTCGATACCGACGGCAATTGCATAGACAGCTACACCTGGCAGCTCGTTCCGATAAACGAGGACAACTGCGAGCGTGACCTTCAGTTAGAGCGGGTCATAGAAAAATATAAGAATCAGACGGATGTGAAATACAGTCGGGTAGTCACCCGCTTCAAAGAGGAATATTTTCATCGCAAACGCAACGAGGAGACGCAGATAGGGCGCATATTCAGCGATATTTTCAAGGATGCGCTCGGTCTGGATATAATGCTGCTCGGCTCGGGCAGTATCAGAAACGAGCAGTTAGGCCCCATAGTCCAGCTCCAGGATTTGGCGGAGATGTTCCCGTATAAAAATGAAATAGAGCGCATATATCTGACCGGAGAACAGCTGCGCTCGGTGCTCATGTATATTCTGCGCGACGAGGCGCTCGACGGAAAAACGGAGTTCTACCAGCTCTCGCACGGACTCAGGGTCGTCTATTCCCGCTCGGAGAAGAGACTGCTCAATGTCGAGCTCAACGGAAAAGAAATCGAGCCCGAGCAGCTCGTCAGCGTAGGGCTCCAGGAATACGATATGATGAATATGGACAAATTCTTCGGCATAACGCGAGCCGAAGCGGAAAAAAACGGGAAGATAAAGACCGTCGCCACCTCATGCTTCGATGTGCTTGAGGAAAATTTGAGCGATATGGAGCTTGTCTCCGACCCTTCCGACCGCAGGCTTTTTGTTGTGCGGTAAAAATGCATATCCGAGCCTTTTCGTATTCTTCAATCAAAACTACTCCGAGGGGGTAGTGTGCTCGGACGATTTTTTTGATATGATATATGTGCAGTATTTGGGATGTATTTGAAGAAAGGGGAGACAAACCGTGAGAAAACGCGATTTCGGGGGCTTTATGCTCTGCTTTTTGATGAACCTCGTATTCAACCTCGGCTGGTCGGTGCCCGCGTGGATATTGCTTGCCGCCCATTTCATCCTTAAAATTTCCATATGGTGGTTCGCTTCGCTGCTCATAATATGGTTTTTTATCATATTGCTGCGCACTCTGCTCATCAGCTGGGCGGGTGACTGCGCGAGCGTGCGGGATGAGCCGAAAAAAAATCTGAATCCCTATTCCGCCTCGTCGTCGAGCTTCGGCAGGGCGGACAAAAAAGAAGAAACCCGTGAAAAGGAGGCTTGATCCCGCAGTGAAAAGAATGCTGATAACGGCAGCGGTTCTGTTGACGGCGGTTGCCCTTATGCTGTCGGCAGGCTGCGCTAAGGACAAAAAACCGCCCCCCGAAACGTCGGACGGCACGACCGCAGAAGCGGCGATATCCTCGACCTCTTCCGAAAAAATGACGCTTCCGTCGAATATTTCGGGAACGGAGATAAAGCGCGGCGAGAAGTATGACATACCCTTGGATGAGGCGGTCAAACAGATGCGCGAATGCAGCAAGGGCTTCGCCGAATATGTCGATTCCGGCATGGCGATTTTGGATACGGGCGAGTATATGGAGCAGGACGGAATCCGCTACAATATCTATGCCCTCGGCACAAGCGGCGAAGACAGCTTCGTGCGCGAGATAAATGTGTGCTTTAACCACCTTGACAGGGTGGTATATGAATATGACGCAATTTCCGACCTGTGGACTTTGCTGCCGTGAACGGAGGTTTGAAAATGAAGAAAAGCATTTCGGCAATCCTGTCGGTTCTTCTGGTCCTTGTCCTCGCCCTCACCCTTTTTGCCTGCGGTAAAACGGGCGATACCGATGAGACGACCGGCGACGGGGATATGCAGACTACCGAGGAAGTTATGACGGAGTACGATGTGACGAAGGATGCGTTTGAGCTCTCGCTCTATACCGATTCAAGCTCCGCGTCATACAGGGCTCTCGGCGACCCGGTGCAGATTTTTAAGACCGGAAGCGCGATTTATCCGAACGACAGGATACGCTTTGTCTCGAATGTTGACGGAGTCACCGTCACGCTCGTAAAGCTCAAGTATAACGAAGCCGATAACGAGATGGAGTCGGACGGTATCCTCTTCTCGGTGAAGGTCAAAAAGGGCGAGGTTTATGAGTTCGACGGCAGCCTTGCCGAGACTGTTCCCACCGCCGCCATAGAAGCCGAAAAGGGCGGCATGGCCGCGAGAAAAGTACTCACCTATGACGGACGCGACGGAAAAACCGATTATGTTTTGAAGAGCGAGCCGCTGCTCTTTGACGAAGCGGTAGGATAAACAGTCAAAAAGGGGACTCACCCCGCGAAATAATATAATAAAATAATATTGCAAAGGAGTTTTTATTTATGGGACTTATTAAAGCCGGTGTAGGCGCAGTCGGCGGCGTTCTTGCCGATCAGTGGAAGGAATTTTTCTATTGCGAGGCAATGCCGAAGGAGCTTCTTGTTACCAAAGGGCAGAAGCGCGTAAGCGGCAGATCGTCAAACACAAAGGGCAGCGACAACATCATCACAAACGGCTCGGGTATAGCCGTTGCGGACGGACAGTGCATGATGATAGTCGAGCAGGGCAAGGTAGTCGAGTTCTGCGCGGAGCCCGGCGAGTTTACATATGATGCCTCCACGGAGCCCTCGATATTCTCGGGCTCTCTCGGTGACAGCATTAAAAAGACATTCCAGACCATCGGTAAGCGTTTCACCTACGGCGGCGATACCGGAAAGGATCAGCGTGTCTATTATTTCAACACCAAGGAATTGATGGACAACAAGTTCGGCACTCCGAACCCGATTCCGTTCCGTGTCGTCGATTCGAAGATAGGCCTTGATATCGATGTCGCAGTCCGCTGCTCGGGCGTATATTCCTATAAGATAGACGACCCCATGCTCTTCTATACCAATGTCTGCGGCAATGTCGAGCAGGATTATACCCGCGAAGAGATAGACAATCAGCTCAAGACAGAGTTCATCAGCGCGCTTCAGCCCGCTTTTGCGCAGCTCTCCGACCTTGAGCTTCGCCCCAATCAGATAGTGGCTCACAACACCGAGCTTGAAACCGCTATGAACGCCGCCCTCTCCGCAAAGTGGAGCGAGCTGCGCGGACTCAAGGTCGTCACAATAGCCCTCGGTTCGGTCACCCTCCCCGAGGAGGATGCGGAGCTCATCAAGCAGGCTCAGCGTGCAGCTATCATGCGCGATCCCACCATGGCGGCGGCAACCCTTGTCGGCGCTCAGGCGGACGCCATGAAGACCGCGGCCGGCAATCAGGCAGGCGCAATGACCGGCTTTATGGGCATGGGCATGGCTATGAACGCGGGCGGCGGCATGAACGCTCAGAACCTGTTTGCCATGGGTCAGCAGCAACAGCAGCAGGCTCAGCAGCAGACGGCGCAGCAGCCGACGGACGGCCCCGATATGGCGCGATGGAAGTGCTCGTGCGGCACTATGGTGTCCGGTAACTTCTGCCCTAACTGCGGCGGAAAGAAGCCCGCTCCCGAGCCGGCGGCAGGCGCTTGGAAATGTCAGTGCGGCGCTACCGCGACAGGCAAGTTCTGCCCCGAGTGCGGCTCCCCGAAGCCCGCTGACGCAAACGGCTGGACCTGCTCGTGCGGAACCGTCAATAAGGGCAAGTTCTGCCAGAGCTGCGGAGCCAAAAAGCCCGAGGGTGCTCCTCTCTACCGCTGCGATAAGTGCGGCTGGGAGCCCGAGGATCCCTCCAATCCTCCGAAGTTCTGCCCCGAGTGCGGAGATATATTTGACGATAACGATAAAAAATAAGACGGCCGATGAAGGCGCTGCTCATAATTTTGATTCTGCTCCCGGCGCTCATATTGGGCGTTGCCGCAGGCGTGCGGTGTCGCCGCCGCTTAGCGAAAAAGCAAGCTTCGCCGAAAATTTCCGAGCTGCCCCATATCCCCGAGGACGCTGTGCTTAACAGCCTCAACTGGGGACAGAGCTCGTCAAACGAATATGAATGCTTCGCGTTTGATTTGAACAGGGATGAAAACTCCCGCAGGCTCTCCGGGCGGTATACCGATTCGGAGGGCGGCAGTCGGAGTGTCTGCGAGTCCGTAACGCTTAGCGACGGGCAGCTCAAAAGCCTTAAAAAATGCTTGAGAGACGGAACGTTTCGGGGCTATAAGGAGCGCCGCGCGGGATAGAGTGTGTGCGACGAAGCGGGCAGTCTGCTGTGCGTAGGCTGGTTTCTTCCCGACGGCAGCGTTATTTCGATGAAATATAACGGCATGGGTGAAAAAGAGCTGTTTGAGCTGCTGAAATCGTTCTTATGATACGGTTTGCAGGCTGACAGCGCAAAACGGGTCGTTACTGCGACCGAAAAAAATAACAGGAGGGAAACACTATGGGATTATTTGATAAAAAATATTGCGATATCTGCGGCGAGAAAATAGGACTTCTCGGAAACCGCAAGCTTGAAGACGGCAATCTCTGCAAGAACTGCGCCGCGAAGCTGTCTCCGTTCTTCAGCGAACGCCGCCGCTCGACGGTCGAGGATATCAAGCGTCAGCTCGCTTACCGCGAGGAAAACGAGAAGCTCGTCAGAAATTTTAACCCCAACGTGATGTTCGACGGAAGCAAAAAAGTGTATATCAGCACTGTCTCCGAGGCGTTTATCGTTACTGGAAGCTCCAATTGGCGCAGCGCCAATCCCGACATCATTAAGCTTTCGCAGGTTATCGCGGTCGACACAAATATAAAAGAAAACAGGGAAGAGATATTCTTCGAGGATTCCGACGGAAACAGAAAGAGCTATCAGCCGCCCCGCTATGAGTGCGACTATGAGTTTGATGTGGTTATCCGCGTGGACTCCCCGTGGTTTGACAGTATCGAGCTTGAGATAAGCGACGGCAGCCGCCCCGACAGCCCGTATACCGACCTCTACCGCGAGTATGAGCGCAAGATGAGCGAGCTCAAGGATATACTTCTGCGCCGTGATAACCGTTACCGCACATGGGACGGCGACGGCATGATGAACCGCACGGTATACGGCGGCGACAGACCGTCGAATCCCGCCCCCGGATATGCGGCAGCCCCCGCACCGGGATATGCAGCCGCCCCCGCGGCAGGTTATGTGGCAGCGACTTCGGCCGGATATGCGGCCGCCCCCGCGCCTCAGCAGCAGGCGGCAGCGGCAGCTTGGATGTGCCCGTCCTGCGGCGCACAGAATACAGGCAAATTCTGCGCAAACTGCGGCTCTCTGAAGCCCGCTTCGGTTAGCGGCTGCCCGAATTGCGGCTGGTCGCCCGCGCCCGGTCAGGCTATGCCCAAATTCTGCCCGGAATGCGGCAAGCCGCTCGCTTGATAAAGCAGTGGTAATCGGCGTCCCGAAAGGCGGCGGTTTAATGCGGCTCGGTTCCCGCCTGATCCAAGCCTTTCGCGGCGCTGCAAAAAGCGAATAAACAAATCAGCTTGCCGAAAAAACGGCTTGACGGAAAGGGGAGATGAGCTTACGGCCGGCAGGTCATTGCTTCGTGCCGAGAGAAAAAAGACGGATAAAAGAAGCTTAAAGGCTTCGGAGCCGATATTAATGCGGCGGAGGATATCGGTTTTACGGCGTTTACGCAGGCGGGCTGTAAGATTTATCTTCGGCAAAAGAACCGCGCATTTGTGTGTGTATCGCCGACCTGCGTAGCTGCAAATACAATGAACAGCTTTTGAAAACGGCAAAAAACAAAATACCGTTAGTTCGACTTTTCTTTATGTCGGTACCGAAAATTCCATGCGGCTTTTGCGGCGGTAAAAACATAAAGACGCTTGACGGTTAATGTTCTTTAAGAGAGGAGTTTTTTAATGCAAACCTTGCAGGAATATAAATGTCCCTGCTGCGGCGGCGCAATAGCTTTTGACAGCACGCTCCAGAAGATGAAGTGCCCTTTCTGCGGCACTGAGTTTGAAATGGATGCGCTCAAGAGCTATGACGCCGAGCTTCAGGGCGAACAGGCGGACAATATGGAATGGGAGACCTCCGCGGGCAGCGAGTGGCAGGAGAGCGAGATTGAGGGGTTACGCTCTTATGTATGCAAATCCTGCGGCGGAGAGATAGTGGGCGATGCCAATACGGCGGCAACGTCCTGCCCGTTCTGCGGCAATCCGGTAGTCATGATGAACCAGTTCGCGGGCTTGCTCAAGCCTGACATCGTGATCCCGTTCAAGCTCGATAAGAAGGCGGCAAAGGCGGGGCTGATGAAGCACCTCAACGGAAAGAAGCTTCTGCCCAAGATTTTCAAGGATCAGAATCATATCGACGAGGTAAAGGGCGTCTATGTCCCGTTCTGGCTCTTTGATACCGATGTCGACGCGCAGGTGCGTTACCGTGCAACCAAGGTTCGCACATGGAGCGACGAGGATTACAGATACACCGAGACGAGCTATTATATGATTCATCGCGGCGGAAGCGTCGGCTTTGAGCATGTCCCGGTGGACGGCTCATCCAAAATGCCGGATGATCTCATGGAGTCCGTCGAGCCCTACGATTATTCCGATGCTCTGGATTTCCAGACGGCTTATCTTGCGGGCTATTTTGCGGATAAGTACGATGTGACCGCCGAGGAGAGCATCGGCCGCGCCAATCAGCGCGTCAGGCACTCCACGGAGGATGCATTTGCCTCGACGGTTCAGGGCTATGCAACGGTCACTGCCGAGAGCAGCTCGGTGCAGTTCCATGGCGGAAAGGCAAAGTATGCGCTCTATCCCGTGTGGCTGCTGAACACAACCTGGAACGGAGAAAAATATACCTTTGCCATGAACGGACAGACCGGCAAATTCGTCGGCAATCTTCCGCTCGATAAGTCGGCCGCCACAAAGTGGACGGTGGGACTCGCCGCGGCGCTCAGCGCTGCCGCCTGCGGCATTGCGTGGCTTCTGCATTTTGCAGGAATACTGTAAAGGAGGGATAACAATGAAAAAGAGAATACTTGCGATGATATTTGTCCTTGCCCTCTGCTTCTGCACGGTTATCCCGGCTTTTGCGGTGGATGCGGACGGCTTTGTAAGCGAATACGAGCGCGTTCAGGATATGGCGAAGCTCCTCTCGGAAAGCGAGAGAGAAGCCCTTATAAAAACGCTCGACGAGCTCAGCGAACGTCAGAAAATGGATGTAATAGTCGTGACGACCAAGACGTTGGACGGCAAAAAGCCCATGGAATATGCCGACGATATCTATGATTATTGCAAATACGGCTACGGAGAAAAAAGAGACGGTCTGCTGTTCCTCGTCAGCATGGAGGACCGCGACTGGTGGATATCCACCTGCGGCTACGGCATAACCGCGTTTACGGATGCCGGAATCCAGTATATCGGTGAGCAGATGGTAGAGGATTTGGGTGACGGCAACTATGCCGCCGCATTCAACACCTTTGCCGAGCTCTCCGATGATTTCATCACAAAGTCAAGAGAGGGAGAGCCCTACGACAAGAGCAATCTGCCCAAGGGACCTCTTTCGATTGTTTGGATTGTGATCTCGATTTTGGTGGGCGTCGGCCTTGCGATGTTTATAGTCGGCAGGATGAAGGCACAACTCAAGACAGTGCGCTTCCAGGCGGCGGCAGGCGACTATATGAAGAGCGGCAGCCTTAATATAACGGAGAGCAGGGATGTGTTCCTGTACAATACCGTTACGCGCACGGCAAAACCGAAGAATACTGACAGCGGCAGCTCCGGCGGAAGCAGTACGCATACATCTTCCTCCGGAGAGACACACGGCGGCGGAGGCGGTAAGTTCTGATCCGCCGCAAAGAAAGCGAGGTGTCTATGAAAAAAGCAACAGCAGTTTTAATGTTCATTCTCATCTTAGCGACATTTGCGTTGACCCCGTCGCTTGCTGCGGGGAATATAGTGATTACCCGTCAGCCGCAGAACGGAACCTTCCCGGAAAACAGTGTGGCATCTTGGAGCGTAGAGGCAGCGGGAGATAATCTTTCCTACCATTGGTTCATCGTGTACAAGGGCGTTACATATGACACCAACAAGTCCTTTGCCGAGGGTCATCCGTGGCAGGAAGGTGTTGTCGGAAGCGGCTACGGCTCGAACGATAAAGGAAATACTTTCTTTATCAACGGTATCGGGAGCGCCCTTGACGGGGCGGAAATCTACTGTATCGCCTCGAACAAAACCGGCAGCGTGACCTCGGCGAGGGCTTATATCTCCGTAGGAGGAAGCAAGTCCCCGCCGGAGCTTAAAGTGTCGGCGTCGGTCAGAGTGGAAAAGGGCAAGGTTCTCAAGCTCTACTGCGACGCCAAGGCATCGGACGGTGACGAGGTTAAGTCATATTTATGGTATGAAACAACTACCGGCAAGCTCAAGGATATTGTAGCCATAGGCGCGAACGAGGGGTACCCGGAGGAAGATCCTATTCTCGTCTGCGACACGGGAAAGGCCGGGACGCGCTACTATGTCTGCTATGTTGAGACAAAGCTCGGCGGTAAGGCGTATTCGAGCGTCATTCCCGTCACGGTAGTCGAAAAGGCCGCGCCGACACAGAAGCCGACTGCAACACAGAAGCCTGCTCCGACGCAGAAACCCGCCCCGGTGACTCCGGGCGCGGATAAAACCTCAGAGGTTCAAAAGACCTCCGAGCCGGACAGCGTTAAGGCGCCGGACGAAAGCGCAGTCGGTATGGAAACCGATATAGGCGAGCCCGGCTCTGTCGAGTCCACCACGGCCGTGAAGCAGGACAGCACGGGGAAAACACTCTCCGTGAAGGCGGTTATCCTGATAGCGATAGTCTGCCTTGCAATAGGCGGCATAATAGCCGGAGTGGCGGTTGCCCTCAGGAAAAAGAAGCAATAGCATTTGAAAAAGGAGAGATTATATGAGTATATTTGATAAGCTTAAGAGCACAGCGCAGCAGGCGGCGACTTCCGCCATACAGTCGATAGGCAATAAGAGAGAGAAGTTCACCTTCGCTTCTCTGCCCGAGAGCCTTGCCGAAATGCAGGCGCTCCCCGAGGCGAGCCTTGACACACCGTTTAAGACGGCGGCTCTGACCGTCCTTGCCCTCTGCGCCTATGCGGCGGATAAGAATATCGGCCTTGAGATGCTCAACTGGCTCAGAGGTCCCCGTCCGCTCAACGGTCAGGAGATATCCTTCCTCAACGACCGCTTCCGCGACGGCAAGACCTATCTCCCGTTCACCTACTTCGTAGGCGCAACGCCCGACAATAACTACACTCCCTCTCAGCCCTATACAATCATCATTGAGAGCAATCACGTATCCGGCGAGGAGAAGGACTACATGAAGCTGTTCATTCCCTGCGGCGGCGCGGACGATCCCCGTCCCATTAAGATGCGCCAGCGCGGCTCCGACGGCAAGTGGTTCCTGTGGGAGCAGTACCTGCTGACAGGCGTGCGCACCCCGAAGGAAGCCGACCCGTGGGCATAACAGGAGGGAAATAATATGGATATTTGCGGACTTTGGAAAGTCAGGGAAATGCATTTGGTTACCCCGGACGGCGAGAAAGTCTTTACGGCAGACAGTCAGGTCGATAACGATATGTATGCCGAAATCGTCCAGATGTGCAAATATATCATGGAATTTGCACCGGACGGAACGCTCAACACGCTCTTATTCGTGCCCGAAGAGGTGCGCGAAGAGGCGAAAAAGCAGGGCGCGGACATCCGTGAAAACGGATATGCGGTTTTGGAGAGTACCGTATGGAAGAAAGAAGACGGAAAGTTCTACTATGACACCGGGATTCAAGGCGAGGTGTTGGGCGAAAAGGTTGATTCCTTTGCAGAGATTTCACTTCTGCCGGATGACTGCCTTCTCTATAACCTCGGCACGATGATACTCGAGCGTGCGTAAACCGCGCCCTGCTTTAAAACGGCAGCAAAAAAAGAAAATCTTCCGATTAAATGAACCCGCCCCGCCGACTGTACGAACCGTCGGCGGGGCAGGATTTTTTGCCGTCTTTCTGTCTCGATTTCTTGACAAGCGTTTACTTGAAGTGTAAAATTAAAATTAAGCAAGGCTGACTTTTCGGGAGGATAATATGACGCTTAATGAGATGAAAGCAGGGGAGAGCGCGCTCATAACCGCCGTAGGCGGCGAGGGCGCGCTCAGATGCAGATTGCTCGATATGGGGCTCATTCCACGAACCCGTGTGACGCTTCAAAAGGTCGCGCCGATGGGTGATCCGATAGAGATAATGGTGCGCGGCTATGAGCTGACGCTCCGCGTTGACGACGCGAAAAAGATAGAAGTCAGAGCCGAGGAGGACGCAAAATGATATTTGCTCTCGTAGGTAATCAAAACTGCGGAAAGACAACTCTCTTTAACGCACTGACAGGCTCTAATCAGCACGTCGGAAACTTTCCGGGCGTCACCGTCGATCAGAAGATGGGCGCGATAAAAGGCGCAAAGGACAGCTCCGTTGTCGACCTGCCCGGAATATACTCCCTGCGTCCCTATACGCAGGAGGAAATAGTTTCGCGCGACTTTATAATCAACCAAAAGCCAGACGGTATCATAAATATAGTCGATGCCACGAATATAGAGAGAAACCTCTATCTGACTCTGCAATTACTTGAGTTGCGCGTGCCTATGGTGCTCGCGCTCAACATGATGGACGAGGTGCGCTCGAACGGCGGCACGATAAATGTCAAGAAGATGAGCGACGCGCTCGGTATTCCCGTCGTGCCGATAAGCGCGGCAAAGGGCGAGGGCGTGTCCGAGCTTGTTGATCAGGCTTTGCAGGTCGCAAAAAGCAAGACGCTGCCGAAGGTCTGGGACTTCTGTTCGGACGGATCGCCCGTCCACCGCTGCATCCACGCTATAGTGCATCTTATCGAAGACCACTCATCACGCCTTGACCTGCCGTGCCGCTTCTGCGCGACAAAGCTCATTGAGGGCGGCGACGATATGGCGGACAAGCTCGAACTGGACAGCAACGAGCGCGATCTGCTCGACCACTGCATAGTCGAGATGGAGAACGATACCGGGCTTGACAGAAACGCCGCGCTCGCCGAAATGCGCTACGAATTCATAGAAAAAGTAGTTGAGAGCTCGGTCGTCAAATGCCACGAGAGCAAGGAGCACCGCCGCAGCATGAAGCTCGACCGTGTCCTGACCGGCAAATACACCGCCATTCCCGTGTTCATAGGCGTTATGTGTCTCGTGTTTTGGCTGACCTTTAATGTTATAGGCTCCGCCCTCTCCGACTGGCTGAGCATCGGAATAGACAAGCTCACGGGACTTGTTGACTCGGGTCTGACCGCCTACGGGATAAACCCGGTTATACACAGCCTTATTATCGACGGAATTTTTGCGGGCGTCGGAAGTGTTCTGTCGTTCCTGCCGATAATCGTGACTCTTTTCTTCTTCCTGTCCATACTTGAGGACACGGGCTATATGGCGCGAATCGCCTTTGTTATGGACAGACCGCTGAGGAAAATCGGTCTGTCGGGGCGCAGCTTCGTCCCCATGCTCATCGGCTTCGGCTGCTCCGTCCCCGCGATAATGGCGACCCGCACCGTCTCGTCCGACCGCGACCGCAAGATGACGATAATGCTGACTCCGTATATGAGCTGCTCGGCGAAAATTCCGATATATTCGGTCTTTGCGGCGGCATTTTTCCCGGGGAACGGTGCGCTCGTTATGATATGCCTGTATTTCTCGGGCATAGTGCTCAGCGTCCTGCTCGCGCTGATACTCAAAAATACCGCCTTCCGCGGCAACCCCGTGCCGTTTGTCATGGAGCTGCCGAACTATCGAATCCCGTCGCCCAAGAGCGTAGCGCTCCTGCTGTGGGAAAAGGCAAAGGACTTCCTCCAGCGCGCGTTTACAGTCATATTTGTCGCAACGATTATCATATGGTTCCTTCAGAGCTTCGACACGCGCATAAACCCCGTTGAGGACAGCGCAGACAGTATGCTCGCCGCGATAGGCCGCTTTATAGCACCGATATTCAAGCCCCTCGGCTTTGCGGATTGGCGCGTCGCAACCGCGCTTATCTCCGGCTTTACCGCAAAGGAGGCGGTCGTCTCCACGATGTCCGTCCTGCTCAATACGAGCATATCGAGCCTCGGCGGTGCGCTCTCGTCGCTGTTTACTCCGCTGACCGCCGCAAGCTTCCTCGCGTTCACCCTGCTCTATACGCCCTGCGTCGCCGCAGTCGCCACGATAAAGCGCGAGATGAACTCGACCCTTGCAACGATAGGCATAGTCATTCTCCAGTGCGTTGTCGCGTGGCTCGTCGCGTTCGGCGTTTATCAGATAGGGAGCCTGATAGCATGAAACCCGTTGATTTTGTTATAATAGCCGTTATAGTTCTGCTCGTTGTGCTTGCGATTATTTCAATACGCAGGCAGAAAAAGCGCGGTGGCTGTTCGGGCTGCTCCGGCTGCTCCGGCTGCTCCGGCTGCTGCTCGCAGTGCGAAAAAAGTAAAGATAAATAACACAGAGAGCCGATATCTTTTGATGTCGGCTCTGTATTTTATAAGGCTGATTGCAGCGCCTTCTGCTTGACAATGGTCTGCTGCGAGTGTAAAATTTTTTTGTAGCTTGTTTGACTGCACCACGGATATAAAGTACGGAGAACGGAGGCGCATAAAAATGAATGCCGAGCTGATAAACGAACTTGTTCTGTCAACGGCTTTGAGTCCGTCAAGGCTGTCTCTGTGCGTCCCGACCGGAAGCGACCATATCCTCGTTGAGAGCAGCAGGTTTCTTGATGACGGACAGCTTATCACGGTCAGAGCCGATACCGGTACGGAGGGCTTTCCGGAGCACACGCATGATTATATAGAAATCGTGTATATGTGCCGCGGCCACAGCAGGCATATAGTCAACGGCGAGACTATCGAACTCAAAGAGGGCGAATTTCTGTTTTTAAGCCAAAATTCCCATCAGAAAAACTTGCCGTCCGATGAGGGTGACATAGCGATAAACTTCATTGTTCGACCGGCATTTTTTAAGCAGATACTTGCTATGCTCGGCGACAAGGAAACGCTTTTGCACAGATTTATTATTCAGTGTCTAATGGGCGATTCGGGGAAAGCGGCGTTCCTTCATTTCTGCTCCTGCGATATGCGTACGGTTCAGAATCTTGTTGAGAATCTTGTTTGGAATCTCCTGCATGAGTCGCAGGATGCGGATAAAATAAATGAGCTCACCATGGGCTTGCTGTTCATTCATCTCATGGACGACGTTGACGATATCGGCTACAACGGCGGCAACAATTCTTTCATATTTACGGTTCTTGATTATATCGAGAGAAATTATGCGGACGGCAGCCTGACTGAACTCGGAGTCTTGACATATTATGATGTCAATGCTCTTTCAAAGCAGATTAAACGCCTTACCGGGAAAACATATACTATGCTCGTTCAAGAAAAACGTCTTATGAAGGCATGTGAATTTTTAAAAAACACGTCTCTCGGAATAGCGGAAGTCGCACAAAGAGTCGGCTATGAAAATGTCAGTTATTTTCATCGGCTGTTTTTTAAGACTTACGGTACGTCCCCGAAGAAATACAGAACGCAGAAACAGAAGATATAAAAATCCGATGGCGTTTTAATATGCCGTTATGCCGTCTAATTTTTTTGAGCTTGTTTTCGCCTTATAAAGTCCGTCATATTTTAGTCTCTGCTTCGCTTATTTGAGCGTCTGATGTTATCTCGCTCGCAACAAGCTTTCTGCGGACGGACAGCTCGTCGTACATCCTTTCCCGCAAATTCTTGTTGATGGGATATAAGAATTTCGGCAGTATGCCGAATGCGCTCGTTATTATCGGGATCCCGGTTCCGAGAGCAAACAGCCACCATTTCGCCGAATCGCTCTGGGTGCCGATTTTTACGCCTTGAACATATCCGATTTTTGCGAGAATAAAGCTCTTCAAAGATGTCATGAGAATGTTCTGTATTTTTAAAATCAAGCCTCGCGCCGCTCCCGTCATTGCCTCAACTCTGTAGCCGTTTTTCCATTCACAGTAGTCCATAGCTTCGTTGTAGAGTTCATCCGGTATAACATGGCGCACGCCGTATACCCACATTTCAACGAACTCCTCTATCATCATGACAGGAATCATGACCTTGCGTTTCATAAAGTTTTTGTCGAACGACCCTATTGCAAAAACGATGAGCCAACACATATCAGTCCAAATATCCTCCGCTATCCAAAGTTTTTTGGAGGTGAACTTTTTGCGCAAGGGAGAGACAAAGGCATAGCTGATGTTGAGTATCGGATATGCAGGTATGCCGACAAGAGTTTGGAGCGAAGCCTGACCGAGAACGTCTATATAATAGTCGGAGCGGCTCTGCGAGATTCCGAACCCGGACAGAAAATCGGACAGAGTTATAAGCAAAAGCGGTTTGTTATTTATAATCGCTTTGAGGCCGTTTTTAATGCTCGGGCGCTTTATAGATTGCGTTACACGCTCCTTTGACGCCATATAGAACCAAAAGGTCATCGCAGCCGAAAGAATGCTTGTCGCGCTGCCCATTACTATAAATAAGCTTTTTAACGATGTGCCGATTTTTTGAGCGTTGATGAGGTCTATCAGAAATCCCATGACCCACTCGGGCATTTTTTCGCCGAGGAACCGCGAGAAAAATTTCGCCTGCGCAATGAGCCTGACGCGCTCTTCGGGGTTTGGTGTTATGGTTGAGAGTAGTCCTGCTTGGGAGATACTTATGAACGTGCCGGCAGTTTCGTTTATTATACTGAATGCGAAAAAATAGATGAGCTTCGGAAGGTAGGTCGCGGCGGTATTTGGGAAAAACAGCGGCATGAACCAATAAAACATACCGAAGATTGTCAGCGGTATCTTCATCCATATCAGAAACGGTCTGAATTTTCCCCAGCGCGTTCGCGTTCTGTCAACAATAGCGCTTATGAACATATCATTTATAACATCCCATGCGCCGGTGAAAAGCGTGACGATTCCGTTTATCTTAAAGTCGATTTTTACGACATCCCAGATAAACCTGTTCCCATATTTGCCTATAGAAAAGCTGTCGGCAAAGTCCTGCGCAATATATGCGGCGGTTTCGTTGTTGCCCACATAACGACGCTGCAGCATATAGTTCTCCATGTCAATGACCTCCTTTGCTCTTTTTAATGTCCGTTTATGACTGATATATTAAGCCGGTGTGAGTTGCCTGATTTGTTTATGTTTACTGCTTTTTTATATTACATATAAAAGGTTTTGTACTTATATACTTATTTTACTTCAATCTGACGAATAAAAAAAGATTCTGTGCTGTTCAAAAAGTGTCCTTATCTGCTCATGCACGAACGGTTTCTAACATAAAAAGAAAGAGCCGACACAATCTATATCGACTCTTTCTTTGTTCATTTTTTTCTTACTTCCTCCTTGCGAGCACTCCCGACAGAACACATTCGGCGGCGAGCGTGACTGTTATCAGGCAGCCCGTGACGGAGAAATTATTTATATTATATAACAGCTGCATGGGCGAAATAACGGCCGCCGCCAGAGAGATGCCGAAAACCCGAAGCAGAGCCTTGCGGCTGTCCTTTGCCGCCGCCAGGATTGCGGCCATCAGCAAAACGCAGGTGAGAAGCGCCGTTATCCCGGGCGGAAAGTTTGCGTAGCCCCAAGGGGTCGGGCTGAAATATGAGTAAGTCGTTCGTATTGTCCTGTCAGGGAAATCCTTGAAAATCAGAACCGCACCGTACGGCAGCGACTCCAAAAACAGAGCGACGACAGGCAGCAGCACGGTTAAAACTTTTCCGAGTTTTTTCATCGAAGCCCCTCCTTTTATTTCGTTAATCTCTTCACATTGCGCACGCAAAGCACAGCAGTATAAATGCCTATGAGCAGGAATATTGCCGCCAGCACGGTGCAGAATATACGCAAATCCGTGTCGGGCTTGTCGAATTCCGCGCAGCTCATGACGAACGCGGCAAACGCTATGATTGAAAGTCTGAACGGCAGCGGGCGGTGCCCTTTGTCGAACGCGATGAACAGGAGCGCGAGATATGACCCCACGCATACGATGCCGAAGACTAACAAAACGCCAACAGTCGCTTCGCTGAAATAGAAAAAGTCATCGAACACACCGCTTAATAGCGCCTCCGACGAAATCGGCAGGTGCAGATGGACGAGCCCGTAGGACGCACAGTATATGAACGCGTATAGACCGCAAAGAATATATCCTATAGCGGCGGATACGGTGTAAAATTTCTTCAATTTATTGTCGTTGATATCCATAAGAAAACCTCGCTTTCAAGAGCTTGAAGTGGGCTTTGGATATAACTGCCGTTGTGCTTCTCTCTGCACTTTCAGTGTAGCATACAAAGCTATATATGACAACAAAATTCTCAAAAAAAAAGCAAAATTAACAGCTTATTCACACAAAAGAAAAAGAGCCGGGCTTTTCGGGCATCGGCTCTTAAATGTTAAAAATAAAAATCAGCTTTCAAAATCCACGCTCTCGCGCTCGAGGCGAACCGCCTTGACGAAAGCTCTTACCTTGAGGTGCTCCGGGTGGCTGTCATAGGCGTGCAGTGCGTCCCAACTCTCGAATTGCGAGAAGAGCGCAGCGTCGTATTTGCCGCCGTTTTCGTTTATTCCGACCTCTGCCTTTATAAGCCCCGGAACAACGCCGACGAGCGCTTCAAGCAGCTCTTTGATGTGCTCTGCGTTCTCTCTCTTGCCGTGTCCCTCGGCCTCGTCCTTGAGCGCCCAAAATACTATATGTGTTACCATTTTATTTCCTCCTGTTTTTGAAAGACTGACAGGCTTTTCCCGCTCCGAGCATCACCGCCGCAGTTATCGCTCCGACGCCGAGTGCGTATGCGGCTATTGTGGCGTTGACGCTCTGGCGGTCGGTTATACGCTTTTTAATAGGCCCTAAGCAGGTGCATTCGAGCGCGAAATCCTTAAAAGAGTGTACGCTCGTCTCAAAGCTTCCGTCCTCGTGAACGGTCACAAGCCTGACGGACGGTCTGCCGCCGTCTGTGTATGCCCAAAAGCCCGAGGTCTTGCACTGTGCGAGCAGTATCCCGTCAACCTCGCCCGCGATATTGTTCATGTGGTCGTGGCCGAAGAATGCGCCCTTGACGTCGCCCATCTTCTTCCAGCTCTCAAACTGTCCGCTGTTGACGTCCGGCGGGCAGGGTCCCTCCGCCAAATAGCCGTTGTCCTTGTCCTTGAGAACATACCAGTTCTTGCTGAGATGCCCGTAGCCGCGTACGGCTTTCCACATCTCCCACGGCTTCGCCTTTCTCATCAGTTCATATTCCTCGAGAACCGGGATATGCTGAAACAGCAGAGCGGGCAGGGGAGCGCCCTTGTTTTCCTTGCGCAATTTTGCCGAGGTTTGCTCGTACCAGTCTATCTGATCCCTGTGAATAATATCGTAGGCGGAGATATCCGTGTCATAAAAAGTGTTGTTCGAGTCCATGAACCAGAGGTTGAATTCCGGTTTTCCGCTCTTGCCGCAGATGGGTATATAATAGTTCGAATATCCTGTGATATCCTTGTCGCCTCGGCGGGTCACGCAGTATTCGGTGTTGACGAGAATTTCCGTCAGCTCCTCCTCGCGCTGCGCGTCGTGGTCGTGGTTGCCCATGACGGTAGCAAACGGTATCCCGCGCTCGACGGCGGGCGCGACAAGCCCCTTCAGCTGCCGCACAACCGGCTCCATGTCCGCGTCGCCGCTCGGTATAGAGCATATGTCGCCCATGTATACCGCAAGATCGGGCTTCAGGGCTTTGAATGCGGTTTCGTGGAATTTCAGCGTGTCCGCACGCTTCGCCTTGCCCTCCTTTGAGTCGAAGTCGTTCTTCTCGTGCGGGTCGCCGAAGAGCAGAATCCTAAACTCTCCGTCCTCGTTGAATTTGAACTGCTTGTCATACATCGCAATTGCTCCTTATCTGAAAAACGGCCTCTCTTATTGCCTCGCTCACCGTGGGGTGGGGGAACGCCGTGTTTCTGATTTCTTCTACAGTCATATTTTTTGCTATCATTGCCGCCGCGCCGCAGATAAGCTCCGCCGCCTCGCCGCCCGCGATGTGAACGCCGAGCAGCCTGCCGCTTGATTTTTCCGCTGTTATTTTGCAAAAGCCGTCCTGTCCGCCCTGTGCAAAATATCTGCCGCTCGCGCGCAGAGGCACCTCGGCGCACACGGCGTCAATGCCCTTTTCGAGCGCGCCCTCGAGCGTATCGCCGACGGACGCCGCCTCGGAGAAGGTGAACACGACCTGCGGTATCGCAAGATAGTTTACCTCGTCCGTTTTCCCGAGAATATTGTTTATCGCCGCTTCCGCCTCACGGTATGCGGCGTGAGCGGACATGGCCTTTCCGTTTACGTCTCCCGCGGCAAAAACGCCGAGAACGGCAGTTCTCATCCGACTGTCCGTGCCGAGGCTTTCGAGCCCGATGTTCTCAATGCCCAAGCCGTCCGAGCACGCGGTTCTGCCCGACGCATTTATTATGATATCCGCGCTTACGGTTCCCGTTTTGCCGTGCGCGTCGGTGTATTCAACGCGCCCGCCGTCCGCCGAAACCGCCTTGTGAGAGGTCAGGATATTTATTCCGTTTTTTCTGAGACTGCGCCGCAAAAATGCGCCGATATTTTTGTCCATAGTCGGAGCGAGCCTGTCCGCCTGCTCGATTACCGACACGCGGCAGCCGAGCGCGTTCAGGTATTCGGCGGCCTCGAGTCCCGCCGCACCGCCGCCTATGACGGTGGCACTCGCGGGAATTTTTTTGAGACTGTAGACTTCGCCCGCCGCCATGATATCCGCGCCGGGAACCTTAGGCCCGTTCGGACGCGAGCCCGTGCAGACGAGAAGATTCTTTGAGTATATTTCTTCCTCTCCGACTGCGGTTATAAACAGCCCGTCTGCCTTGCCTTTTATATAGGCCTTGGCTTTTATTATGCTTACTCCCGCGCATTTCAAGCGCTCCTCCAGGCCTTCCCGCAGTTGACCTACGGCGGCATCCTTTCGGGCGAGCGCCGCGCCGAGGTCGAACTTTACATTTTCACAGGTCACTCCGAAGCCTTCCGATGAGAACGCCTGTCTGTAGAGCTTTGCCGAGTAAAGCATGGCCTTAGACGGTATACAGCCTAAATTCAGACACACTCCGCCGAGCTTCTCTTTTTCGATGAGCGCTGTTTTGAGTCCGCTTTGAGCGGCTTTTATCGCCGCACTGTATCCGGCAGGTCCGCCGCCGATAACAGTCAAATCAAAAATATCCATAGGCGATCCCTTTCCCTTTTTTTCAATTATATCCGAAATTTTCTCCGCGGTCAATCAAACAGCCCTGTTTTTATTGACTTTAAGGGCGCTAAGCATTAAAATTATCGTTGTAAAAAATCTTTTTTCGGGAGGCCTCCGATGAGAACACCGGCTTATCACAAATCGCTTGAAACTCTTCATGTCAACTGCCTTGAGCCGCGCGCCTATTTTATTCCCTTTGCGGATGAGAAAACCGCCGCCTCGCGCGAGCGCGGGCAGTCCGATTATTTTCTTTCGCTCTGCGGCGAGTGGGATTTCCGCTTTTTCAAAAGCTTTGAGGATGTCCTGCGAGAGCCCCCCGAATATGTCGGCGAGGGCGGTTTTGATAAAATCGCCGTTCCGCGCAGCTGGCAGACCTATGTCGACCGCGGCTACGATGTTCCGCTCTACAGCAATCTCGAATATCCCTTCCCGACCGACCCGCCGTTTGTCCCGGACGAGAATCCCTGCGGGCTCTATGTCAGAAAATTTACGCTCGATGAAAAGCTCGCCTCGCGCGATCTGTTTTTGAATTTCGAGGGTGTGGATTCGTGCTTTTATGTCTGGCTCAACGGGAAGTTCGTCGGCTTCAGCGAGGTCTCGCACTGCACGAGCGAGTTCGATGTTACGGCGTTTGCGGAAAGCGGCGAAAATACGCTCTGCGTGCTCGTTGTCAAGTGGTGTCCCGGCACTTATCTCGAGGATCAGGATTGCTTCAGATTTTCGGGCATTTTCCGCGAGGTCTATCTTTTGGCACGCGGCAGGGAGAGATTTGACGATATATTTGTAAGGAGCTGCGTCTCCGATGATCTCGCCTCCGCCGAGCTGGCTGTGAAAGCGAAGCTCAGCACGCCCTGCAATGTGAGATATAAGCTTGTCGCGCCGGACGGAGCCGTTGTGTCCAAGGGTGTCGGCGGCGAAAATCTCAGTATAATTATCAGCTCTCCTGTGCTTTGGAATGACGAAGAGCCTCGCCTGTACGAGCTTTGGCTCAGTGTCGGCGACGAGGTCGTTCTGCTCGACCTTGCGGTGCGCCGCTTCGAGATAAAGGACGGAGTCTGCCTTTTAAACGGAAAGGCGGTCAAGGCTCGTGGCATCAACCGTCACGACTCTCACCCCGTTACGGGTCACGCCGTCACGCTCGATGATATGCTTGGGGATATCATGCTCATAAAGCGCGCCAACTGCAATATGATACGCACCTCGCATTATCCGAACGACCCGCGCTTTCTTGAGCTTTGCGACAGATACGGCATAATGCTGACGGACGAAGCGGATATCGAAACCCACGGCATGGGCTACGATTGGGAGGGCGAATGGGATTGGATGCGCTGGTCGCGGCTTTCCTCGTCTCCCGAGTGGCGTGAGGCGTATGTCGACAGGGCAAAGAGGCTCTTTGAGCGCGACAAAAATCACGGCTGCGTCGTGCTCTGGTCGCTCGGCAACGAGTCGGGAGCGGGCGTCAATCACCGCGCCATGGCGCAGTATATCCGCTCGCGCGACGACCGTGCGCTGATACATTACGAGAACTCCCACCTTGAGTTCAAGGCTGTTCCCGAGGGCGAGAATTTTGCCGATATCTCGGATGTCGAGAGCCGTATGTATGCGGGAACGGAATATATAGAGAGTTATCTCAATAATAAAGAATATAAGAAGCCTTTTTATATGTGCGAATATGTCTGCTCGATGAGCACGGGCGATGTCTATCCGTTCTGGGAGCTTGTCGAAAAGTACGACAACAATTTCGGCGGCTGTATCTGGGAGTGGTGCGACCACGCGGTCAATGTTCCGGACAAAGACGGCGGAGCGCGATATTTTTACGGCGGCGACTTCGGCGATTTCCCGAACAGCGGCATTTGCTGCATCGACGGGCTCGTCTATCCCGACCGCACCCCGCGCCCCGGCTATTTCGATATGAAACGCGTCTATCAGCAGTATTCGGCCGCCTATAACGGCGACGGCAGCGTGACCGTCACGAGCCGCAGACACTTTACTCCGCTCGACGATACGGCGATTCACTGGACGCTGAGCGAGGACGGAAAAACCGTTTCGGAGGGTATTACCGACGCTCTCGCGACCCCCGCGCAGGGGAGTACGACAATAAAGCTCTTCGATCCCGAAAAAGTTGATTCGCTCCCGTCCTGTCTGCTGACCCTGAGCTTCGTCTCGACAAAGGATTACCCTTGGGCGGAAAAGGGCTTTGAAACGGGCTTCGAGCAGTTTATGCTCAAGGACTATACCCGCTATATACCAAAGGCGGGCAGAGTTGAGCTCGACGAAAACGACCGCTTCGCGGTTATTAAGGCGGGGAATATCGTCTATACTTTTGATAAGCCCTACGGGCGCATAGCATCGATAGTCTGCGGCGAAAAAGAACTGCTGAGCGCACCCGTTGAGCCTCAGATTTGGCGCTCGCCCTGCTATAACAGGGGTTCGTCCGATATGTGGCGGCTCAAGAATTTCAAATATGCCGCGCAAAAGACCTACTCCTGCCTCGTCTCGAATACGGACGGCGGCGTGTGCATAAAGACCGAAGTATCGATAGGCGGCCCGTCCTGCCCGCCCGTCATCCACGCCAAAGTCGATTACAAATTTACCCCCGACGGCTGCGTGACGCTTCTGTTTGACGGCGATGTGATAGAAAAATGCCCGGTGCTGCCGAAGGTCGGCTACAGGCTCTTTATGCCCGAAGCTTTTGAGAGCGTCCGTTACTTCGGCTACGGGCCTAAAGAGGCCTATGTTGACAGGTATAAATCCCAACGCCTCGGGCTTTGGAGCACGACGGCGACGGATAATTTCGAGCACTATATCCGCCCGCAGGAGAACGGCGCACATTACGGCACTCGCTTTGCCGAGGTTGCGTCCGATGCGGCGGGACTGCGCTTTGAGCCGTTCGGCATGGAGCATTTCAGCTTCAACGCGCAGCATTTCACGGCGCAGATGCTCGAGGATACCAAGCACGATTTCGAGCTGAAGCCCTTGAGGGATACCGTCGTCAGCCTCGATTGGCGCATGACGGGCATCAGCGAGGCTCGTTATCATAACGACCCCGAGCGCGGCCTTCGCCTTATAGACGAAAAGAAGCTCCGCTTCGGCTTTATGATAAGACCGTTTGAAAAATAAGACACCACGGGAGAGATACAATGTATTTGAAAGAACTGCTTGAGGGCACTGCCGTCGCGGGCGATTATCCGCAGAGGGACATATGCGATATAGTCTACGATTCGCGCAAGGCGAAGCCGGGCACGGCGTTCGTCTGCATGAAGGGCGAGACGACCGACGGGCATAAATACGCAAAAAACGCATATGACCTCGGCTGCCGCGTATTTGTGGCGGAGACTGCGCTCGATTTACCCGATGACGCAATCGTGCTGATGAGCGAAAACACCCGTCGCGACCTCGCACAGATGAGCATTAACTTCTTCGGTCACCCTGCCGACGAGCTTAAAATGATAGGCATAACCGGCACAAAGGGCAAGACGAGCATAACCTATATTCTGCGCAGTGCGCTCGAAAACTGCGGCATAAAGACGGGCGTTATCGGCACCGTCGGCGCGTTTTACGGCGATAAAAAGATACCGACCGTCAACACGACCCCCGAATCCTATGAGCTTCAGAAGATTCTGCGCGAGATGGCGGACGGCGGCTGCGAGGCGGTCTGCATGGAGGTCTCGTCCATAGGACTCAAGATGAGTCGCGTCTACGGCATTGAATTCTATGCCGGAATATTCACTAATCTTTCGCCCGACCATATCGGCGGAAAAGAGCATAAGACATTTGAAGAATACGCCTATTGGAAAAAGCAGCTCTATGTTCACAGCGGCTTCACCGTCGCCAACCGGGACGATGCGTTTTTTGATGATATCGCCGCCGCGTCAAAGGGCGAGGTGATAAGCTACGGCCTCGACGAAAAATGCGATTACTATGCGGAGAATATAAATCCGCTGCGCCGCCCGGGTTTTCTCGGCATAGAGTTCGACTGCAAGAGTAAATTCGACGCCCCGTGGCACGCACAGGTCAGTATGCCCGGCTTTTTCAGCGTCTACAACGTCTTGGCTTCCGTCGCACTTCTGCGCAAAATGGGCGTGCCGGTCGAAAAAATGCGCGAGGCGTTTGCTCACGTCAGTATAGAGGGCAGGATACAGCTCGTTCATGTCAGCGACGATTACAGCGTCATTATCGACTATGCGCATAACGGTCTGAGCATGGAAAATGTTATCGAGACCGTACGCGACTATAAGCCCAACCGTATTGTTGCGCTTTTCGGCTCAACGGGCAACAAGGCCACTGTCCGCAGGCAGGAGCTCGGTCTTGTCAGCGCAAGGATGTGCGATTTTATCATAATCACAAGCGACGACCCGGACTTTGAGGACCCCGACGCGATAATCGACGAGATAGCCGGATGGGTCGAAAAAGGCGGCGGAGCGGGCAAATATGTCAAGATAACCGACCGAGCCGAGGCAATAGAATATGCCCTCGACCATATGCGGAAAGGGGATATACTCCTTCTGCTCGGCAAAGGGCATGAGCATTTTATGAAAGTTAAGGGCGAAAAAATATATTTCAATGAGCTTGAATGTATAGAGAACTACAAGAAAAAGCACGGAATGAAATAACTTTTAAAAGTCGTAAAAATACGCAAAGACCCCAGAGAGTATTCCCTCCGGGGTCGCTTTCTTTGTATCAGCCGATGTCGATTCTTCTCGATGTCGGCACGTTCTCTTCCTTCTTGGGCATTGTCAGGGTCAGAACGCCGTCCTTGTATTCGCCGGTGATATCATCGGTCTTGACGGACGATACGTCAAAGCTCCTGCTGAACGAGCCGTAAGACCTCTCGCGGCGGACGAAGTTGCCCTTGTCGTCCTTCTCCTCGCTCTCGCTGTTGCGCTCTGCGCTGATGGTCAGGTAGCCGTCCTCAATATCGACGTGAATGTCCTCTTTCTTGAAGCCGGGCAGATCCGCCTCGAGCACATATTCCTTGCCGTTGTCCTTTATATCGGTCTTGAAGTCCGCTGCGGCCATGTCGCCCCAGAAGCTCTTCTCGAAGTTATCCATATCTCTGAAAGGATTAAAGAGTGCACGCTGATGTCTGCGTTCATAGGGTGTAAGTTCAAACATAATTGATTCCTCCGTTTGTTGTGTATTGATATTCATAATGAAGTGTCTGTTTTATTTATCTGACTGCTCTCCGATTTCCATCGGACTCACTCTCTTTCTTCTCCGGGGGCTCTTGCTCCCTTCGTTTGATTATATAATATCCCCGCTTTGTTAAAAAAGAATACATTGGATTATGAACAAATTGTAAATCATTAGCACTCTGATATATCAAGTGCTAAAACGCACTTAAAAACGTCCCGCAGGTTTTTATCATACGCGGGACACAGGGAGAATATAAATGCATTGACATTTTCTGTTAAGGAGAGGAATGCGATGCAAATCAACGTTATAACGCAGTCGGTCGGCGTCGAGGAGACGCTCGGTGCCTGCACTGCGGAACAGCCGATAGATGCCGATATAACCCTGCCGGATTATTGTCCGGACATAAGGCGCGTGCTCAAGTGCCTTGTTACTCCGCGCATAACCGCCGTTCAGACCGCAGGCGACAGGGCGACGGCGGACGGCTCTGCGGGCGTGTGCGTCATCTATACCGACGAGCAGGGAAACGTCTGTTGCTTTGAGCAGACCTACCCGTTCTCGAAGTATGCCGAGCTCAAGGGCGCGGACGAAAACTGCTGCGTGAATGTGCGGGCATATACCCAGTACGCAAACTGCCGCGCTGTCAGTCCGCGAAGGCTCGATATTCATGCCGTGGTCAGCGTGGCGTTTTGCATATCGGGAGTGAAGCAGGAGGAGATAATAACAGGCGCCGAGGGCGCGGGGATACAGCTCAGATGCTGCGACAGCCGCACAGCGAGCCTTATCGCCTGCACGGAAACTGCGTTTCCCATGAGCGAGACCGTGCCCCTGCCAGATGGTGACCCCGCCGTGTCCAATGTGCTCAGCGCACAGGCGGCGGCGCTCGCGCAGGAGATAAAGGTTATCAGCAACAAGCTGCTTGTAAAAGGCGAGCTTACCGTCAGCGCCGTCTGCCGAGGCGAGAACGGCGAAATATTCGGCTTCGGCCACTCCATGCCGATAAGCCAGATAATCAACCTTGAGGGCATAGACGAGGACTGCACCTGCTGCGTGTCACTGCCCGTCACCTCTCTCGAGGTTCTTCCGAAGGCGGATCAGGCGGGCGACAACAGACTTATTGATATCAGCGTGCGCGTTGGCGCGGGGGTCAAGGCCTATAGAGAGCTGAGCCTGCCTGTTGTCACCGACGCCTATTCAGTCTGCTGCAACCTCGAGACTAAGAGCCGCAATATAGACTTCTCCGTTATTGCCGACAGATTCAGCGATACTTTTACCTGCCGCAGCACGCAGGATTTGCCGGAGGCAAAGCAGATTTTAGCCCTCTGGTGCTCCGACCTTTCAAAGAGCGTATCGCAGGACTCCGACGGAGTGATAATTTCGGGCGAGCTGACGCTTCACTTTCTCTATTCCGATGCCGAGGAGCAGCCCTGCTATGCTCAGCGGCAGGCGAGCTATGAATACCGCCGCTCCGTCAGAAAATGCGGAGAGCTCAGTCTGTCTCCGTGTATCGAGATAACCGCCGCGAACGCCGCGTGTGCCTCGGGCAGCGCCGAGGTGCGGGTCGAAATGCATATTTCCGGCTGCATCTTCGACAGCGTCCGCCGCAAGACAGTCACCTCGATAGAGTGCGCCGACACCGAAAGCAAAAAATCGGGCGGCGCCGCGCTGACAGTCTATTTTGCCGACGCGGGCGAGGAAATTTGGAATATAGCAAGGCGTTACAACACTACCGTGGAAGCGGTGGAACAGGAAAACGGAATAACGGGCGAGACGGTGGCGCAGAAATGTATGCTGCTGATACCCGGAGTCTGAGGAGGGATAACCGTGCAGGAGAGAAATATTTACAGCGATATAGCAAAGCGCACCCAGGGCGATATATATATCGGAGTCGTCGGCCCTGTCAGAACCGGAAAATCCACATTTATAAAGCGTTTCATGGACACCCTTGTGCTGCCTAATATCGAGGCTCAGAGCGTGCGTGAGCGGGCAGTCGACGAGCTTCCTCAGTCCGCCGCCGGGCGTACCATAATGACCACCGAGCCTAAATTTATCCCGGAAAATGCCGTCGAAATTTCGCTCCCGTCCGAAGCTACCTTCCGCGTGCGGCTCATCGACTGCGTGGGCTATATCGTCCCGAGCTCTTTAGGCTATATCGAGGGCGAGAGCCCTCGAATGGTTAAGACCCCGTGGTTTGAGCACGAGATACCGTTCAATATGGCGGCGGAGATAGGCACGCAAAAAGTTATCAGCGAGCATTCGACGATAGGGCTTGTCGTCACCACCGACGGCTCGATAAGCGAGATACCGCGCAGCGAGTACGAGGAGGCGGAGGGCAGAGTAATATCCGAACTAAAGGGACTCAAGAAGCCGTTTGTCGTCCTGCTGAACAGCACGAAGCCCGAAGCCGATGAGACAAAAAGTATGGCGGCCTCGCTGACCGATAAATACGGCGTGCCCGTTATGCCCGTCAACTGCCTTGAGATAGACGAGGGGGAGATAAAGGAGATACTCACGCAGGTGCTCTTTGAGTTTCCCGTCAAGGAGGTAAGTGTCGGTCTGCCGGGCTGGGCGATGACCCTCGACCGCGAGCATTGGCTGCGCTCGGGACTCTGCGGCGCGGTGAGCGAGGCGGCGAAGAATCTCCGCACTCTCCGCGATGTAAAACACTTAGCTGAGGATATCTGCTCTTGCGAATATGTGACGGGCGCGAAGATAGCCAAGATGGATTTGTCCTGCGGTGCGGCGCGGATAGAGGCGCAGATAGACGGAAGTCTGTTCTATAAGATACTCGCCGAGGAGACGGGGCTCGATATCTCTGATGAGCAGGATTTGATGAGCTGCATGCGCGAGCTTGCCGCTGTGCGCCGCGAATATGAGCGGCTCAAGGGCGCACTCGACGAGGTCGAGGCGACGGGCTACGGAATAGTCATGCCGTCGCTCGATGAGCTGAGCCTCGAGGAGCCGGAGATAATGCGTCAGGGCGGCAGATACGGCGTGCGTCTGCGCGCCTCCGCTCCGTCGATACACATGATGAAGGCTAATATAACAACCGAGGTCGCGCCGATAGTCGGCTCGGAATCCCAGTCCGAGGAGCTTGTAAACTATATGCTCAAGGAGTTTGAGGAGGACCCGACAAAGATATGGGAGTCGAATATCTTCGGCAAATCTTTGCATGAGCTTGTCAACGAGGGACTGCACAACAAGCTCTATCGAATGCCCGCCGCGGCGCGCATGAAATTACAGGAGACGCTCGAAAAGGTCATAAATGAGGGCTGCAGCGGTCTTATCTGCATCATTCTTTAAAACTTATCGGCTGTGCACATAAAGCACGGCCGATATTTTTTATTTAAACCCTTGACACAAACAAATGTTCTATAGTATAATACATACGAACAAATGTTTGAAATCTGGTGAGAGCGTGGATCTGTTTGACAAGCTGGAGATACTTTCCGATTCGGCGAAATACGACGTCGCCTGCACGAGCAGCGGAACGGATCGCGCCTCGGGCGGCGAGGGGATAGGCAACGCCGCCGCGTGCGGCATATGCCACAGCTTCGCCGCCGACGGCAGATGCATATCCCTGCTGAAGGTTCTCATGAGCAATGCCTGCATCTTTGACTGCAAATACTGCGTCAACCGCATCTCGAACGACGTGCGCCGCGCGACCTTTACCCCGCGCGAGCTTGCGGAGCTTACGATAAATTTTTACCGCCGCAATTATATCGAGGGACTTTTTCTCTCGTCCGCCGTCGTCGGCAGCCCGGATTATACCTGCGAGCGTATGATAGAGACGCTACGCATCCTACGCGAGGAATACAGGTTCGGCGGATATATCCACGCAAAAGCCATCCCCGGCGCGGACAACGCGCTGATAACCCGTCTGGGTATGCTCGCGGACAGAATGAGCGTCAATATAGAATTGCCGTCAAACAGCAGTCTGCAGCTTCTCGCGCCCGATAAGACAAAGGAGTCTATACTCCGCCCCATGGGGCTTATTACAAATAAGATAAAGGAGAGCTCGGCGGAGCTTGTCAAATATAAGCACGCGCCGCGCTTCGCCTCCGGCGGTCAGAGCACTCAGCTCATAGTCGGCGCAACGCCCGACAGCGATTACAAAATAATGTCGCTCTCCGCCGCACTCTATAAGAAATACGAGCTCAAGCGCGTGTTCTATTCAGCTTATATCCCCGTAGTCGAAAATCCGCTTCTGCCCGCAAAGACGACCGAGCCGCCGCTCCTGCGCGAGCACAGGCTATATCAGGCCGACTGGCTTCTGCGCTTTTACGGCTTCGACGCAAATGAATTGCTCGATGAAAAGCATCCGTTTTTGAACCCCTATGTAGACCCGAAATGCAATTGGGCGCTCAATCATATGGAGCTGTTCCCGCTTGAAATAAACCGCGCAACAAGGGAAGAACTGCTGAGAATACCGGGCGTCGGCGTGAAGAGCGTTCAGCGGATTTTGACCGCCCGCCGCATCTCGCCGCTGAGCTTCGAGGATCTCAAAAAGCTCGGCGTGGTGCTCAAACGTGCCCAATATTTCATAACCTGCAAGGGCAAATATCCGGCGGGACTCAACGTGAATCCCGACAGAGTTTTAAACTCGCTTATTTCCGAGCGGTGCCGGTCGCTTCTGCCGAATGTGCAGGGCGAGCAGCTGAGCCTGTTCGACAATATGATAACAAGAGAGGATGTAGTACAATGTCTGCACGGTCAGATGTAATATATGTATACGACGGCTCGTTCGAGGGGCTTTTGACAGCCGTTTTCGAGAGCTTCGAGAGCCGCGAGCTGCCGTGTTCTATAGTCGCGGAGGATGAGTTCGTGCCGACTCTCTTTTCTTCAAAAACCGTTGACACCGACCCGCAAAAGGCGGACAGAGTGCGCCGCGGGCTCAAAAAAACAGGCGCGGATGTCTGGAACACCGTGCGCCTCGGCTATCTCACTTGTCTTGAGGACAGGGGCACGCTTATCAATGATTTTGTGCACATGGCGATGCACTACGGCGCGGGCGTTCTGCGTATGCTCGCAGACGGCACCGTTTCGCGTCTGACAAAAGCCGTCCGCGCCCTCAAGCAGGAGAGCCATAAATACGCGGGCTTCGTCCGCTTCAGCATAAGCGAGGATAACACCCTGACTGCCGTAATCGAGCCGAAAAATTCCGTCCTGCCTCTGCTCGCGCCGCATTTTTGCGACCGGTACCCGAACGAATCGTTTTTGATATATGACAAAACTCATTCGCAGGCGCTCGTCTGGCACAACAGAGAGAAAACGGTTATCCACCTTGACGGCTTTGAGCAGCCGCGGGCGGGGGACGAGGAGCTGTATTTCCGCGCGCTGTGGAAGCATTTTTACGACACGGTAGCCATAGAGGCTCGTTACAATCCCCGCTGCCGCATGAGCTTTATGCCAAAGCGCTATTGGAATCAGCTCCCCGAAATGGATGAAAACAATTCAATCGACGCGGCGCGTCAAATCAAGCGAATCGGCGCATAAAAAAATAAGCAGGAACCTCTACGGCTCCTGCTTTTATGTTTTCAGTCCTGCGCGTGATTCGAAAGCTTTATCTCGTTGTCGTCCGTGAACTCCGCTATAATTCCGTTTTCGTCAACCGTTGCGAAAATCGCGCTGTGGCTCACCATCGTCAGCGTCCATTTGATATCGGGATATATCTTCCCGAGTCTGTTTGTGATTATCGCTATCTCGGGCGAGAGCCCTCTCGCAAACTTGGGCGATGTCGAGCCGTAGTAGCCGTGGTGTCCGACCTTGAGCAGATCCACTTTATGAAGCTGCGGCAGAAGTAAGCCCTCGAGTCCGGTGGTTCTCGTTATGTCCGCGGCGAGGAATGCGCTTTTTTTGCCCTTTTCGACCATCGTTCCGACGGATTCGGCGTTTTCGCCCTGCCCGTGAAGCCGCTCGTCATCGAGCGCCGTGTTGTAGAAGGTCAGCGTGAAATCTCCGAATTTAAACGGCTTGTCCGGTATGTCGGAGGTAACAACTGTGCCTCTGTTTTTGAACGCCTTTACGGTGTCCTCATAGGTTTTTTCAACGCCCCAGCCACCGTATTCGTATTCGTGGGCTATCTCGTGATTTACGGGCTTTAGATAGAAAGTCTTTACCGTGATGTCCGGGTCCTTTGCAATGGCCTCGAACGAGCCGACATGGTCGTAGTGGTTGTGCGTACCGAGCGCAAACTCGAGCGTTACTTTGCCCTCGGAGTCGCCGGCAGCCTTTTTGAGGTACTTTATAACATCCTCCTCGCTGCCGTCGTAGCTTAACTTTCTGCGCGGATTGTAATCGCCCTCGCCGGAGTCTATAAGCGCGAACTTTCCGTTTGATTCTATAAGTATTGCGTCGGAATTGTTGGTGTTGAGAAAATGTATCCTGTCGGCAGTGCCGTCCGATGAAAACTGCGCCGGGCTGATTTCAACCCTGCTTTGATAGATGTTGCACATGGCAACGCAGATTACATCGAGCGAAAAGACAGACAGCATTATCGTCATCATTATCCATGTCGCAATTTTTTTTATGAGCTTGTCCCTTGTCATATTCCCTCCGCAGCGCAAAATAAAAAACGCTCCTAAAAGTATAGCACACTTTTTCGGTAAATGTCCATATGCAGATGGGTTAAAAAGCGCCGAAATTAATTGTATTCGGCGTTTTTTTGTGATACTATATACGTATGTAAAGCGTTTTTTGCTTATTTTTCGCTTTCGGGATCAATAGCCTGTATCATCAGCGAACCGAAAAGCATGACTCCCATGCTCGGCCGTATGCAGTCTGCCGCATCCTTTGCGAGAGCTATGCAGCGCCAATAATCGAGTCCGCGTCCCGCGAGCAGCAGAGCGCAGACGGCAAGGGTGAAAAGAACTTCGAAAATAATCACCGCACCGAGCAATAGTTTTCGCGAAACGGGATTTATGTAACTGAAATTTTTAGTTATTTTTTCTTTTATACCGCGCATGGCGCACCTCCGTTTTCTCTGATTTTAACCCGAAGTGCGCGTTTTTGCAATGCAAAGATTTTTACTTTTCAGGAAGGGAGAGGAAAAGAATGTCCGTCGGAATATCAACCGCCTGCTTCTATCCCGCGGCGACAGAGGAGGCCTTGCGCTGTGTCGCCGAAGCCGGGGCGAAAGTCACCGAGGTGTTCTTCAATTCTCCGTCGGAGTTAGAGCCTGTTTTCCTCCGCCGACTCTCTTCGATAGCGTCCGACAACGGCATACGTATCCGCTCTCTGCATCCCTTTACCTCGTTTGCCGAGGGCTATATCTTATTCAGCCAGTACGTGCGGCGCTTCGACGATTACAGGGAGTTTTATAAAAAATACTACGCCGCCGCCTCCGCGATAGGCGCAAAAGTCGTTGTGCTCCACGGCGCGAAGCTGCCGATGAATATCGGCACGGACGAATACGCCGAACGCCTCGGACTGCTTGTCTCGGACGCGCGCGAGCAGGGGATAATCCTCGCACAGGAGAATGTCGTCCATCACAACGGGCAGACGCCTGAATTTATGAACGAGCTCAAAAGCCGCCTCGGCAGCGATTTTCACATGGTGCTCGATATCAAGCAGGCGTATCTTGCGGGGATAGATTCGATAGAATTCTTCAGAGAGTTTTCCGATAATATCTGCCACATACATCTGAGCGACCACGATGAGAGTCACAAGTGTATCCCACCGTTTGACGGAACTTTTGATTTTGCCGCGCTGTTTTCGCTCTTGAAAAATAGCGGTTATTCGGGTGACTGTGTTATCGAGCTCTATCGCTCGGGCTTCGAGCGAACGGAGCAGCTGACGGATTCTATGCGCAGGCTCGAAAAGCTTGACATTTGACTGTTTTTATGCGATAAATATTATAGACGTTTATCAGGGAGTGATAGCTTTGAAGTGTCCGTTCTGTGGTTTTGAAGAGAGCAAGGTCATCGACTCGCGTCCCACCGACGAGGGCGAGAGAATCCGCCGCCGCCGCGAGTGTATGAGCTGCGGCAAGCGCTTCACAACTTATGAGATAATCGAAACCGTGCCGATAGTCGTTGTCAAAAAGGACAAATCGCGTGAGGTCTTTGACAGAAACAAGCTTTTCAACAGTATGCTCAAGGCGTGTGAAAAGCGCCCCGTCTATATGGAACAGCTCGAAAAGGCTGTCAGCGAGATAGAGGCCGTGCTTCAAAATTCGCTCGACCGCGAGGTGACAACCGTCTATATAGGCGAGCTTGCGATGGAGAAGCTCAAGAGTATTGACGAAGTAGCCTATGTTCGTTTCGCTTCCGTCTACAGGCAGTTCAAGGATATCAACACCTTTATGGACGAGCTCGCAAAGCTGTTGAAAGAAAAATAAAATAAAATAAAATCAAATCAAATCAGGGATCGCTCAGGCGGTCCTTGAATTTTTATATGCTTATCAAAATTACCGTCCCGCCGGGGAAGATAAAAGCTTTTTGCAATTGGGATTTGCAGAGCGGTTGTAAGAGGTACACCGTAGAGGCAACTTTTGCTCGCCCCTACAAGGAAATTGCGGAAAGCTTTGCTTGTAGGGGTCGGCGACTCGACGACCCTTTGACGCCTCAGCGTCACTGAAAATCTATTTATTTCATCCGTGCCGTGAAATACTCTATCTGCTTGAGACTTGTCCCCTATGCCGCCTACGGCGTCAGCGGTGCGGCGAGTCGCCGTATCCTACAGGACATTAAAATTTAAGCGGTCGCAGCAAAGTGGGTAAATCCGTGCAATAACCCCGCAGAGTAGCCATAATTGCAAATCCCAATTTATTATTCAATTTTACCTTTAACTCACCATACGGCACAAAAAATCAGCCGCAACAGTTCACCCGTTGCGGCTGCAAGCTCTTTATTAAATTACCGTCAGTCGGTGACGTTTTTCCAGAAGAAGTCGCGCTTGTCCTGAGTGTTGAGCAGGACAACGGGCTTGAGCTGGTTGAGGTTCGCGCCCTCGTTCTTCTTCATCTCAAGATACTGGTGATAAGTGCCCTTCTTGACGAAGTGAAGCTCGGTCTTGCTGAGGGTCTTTTCGTGCCAGGCATCGCTGATGAAGAGGTTCGAATCGCTGAGCTTTTCGTCAAATACCGCCGCGAACTCCTGACGTCTTGCGGGGTCGATTTCGTCCTCGGTCTCAACGAAGAGGACATAGTGGCCGGGAGTAGTCGTCTCGGTGTCGGGATAAACGCTGTGTCCGACGGAGACTGTGCCGAAACGGTCGCACATCTGCTCAACCGCCCAGTCAACCATGCTCTGGTCGGTCTTTTCTCCGCCGATGTTAAGCACCTGGTTGAGTCTGTACTTGAACATTACCGTCGGAGACTGCTTGTAGAAGCCGGTGATTTCAACGACATCGTCAATGCGGTAACGGTAGAGACCGGAGAGATTCGTGATGATTATTTCATATTCCTCGCCGGGCTTTACTTCGCTTATGGTGAACGGGCGGGTGCCCTCGGGAGCGCCGACGGGCAGGAACTCAAAGAAGCCGTTGTGAGGAAGAATTACGCAGTCGTTGGAGTTGAGCTCTATCGGCACTGCAACCAGATCCTCGGAAGCGCCGTAGCCCATGTTGTGAATCGGGAGATTTCCCGTGTAACGGCCCAGCTTCTTCGAGTATACCTCGAGCGAGCCTGCGCCCATGCCGAACATCCAGCAGCAGTTCTTCCAGATTCGGGGGACTATCGGAGTGTCAAAGCCCTTTTCAAATTCGCTGCGAAGCTCGGCGGCGCGGCCGGGCATGGGCTTAATGCGCTTCATGAGCTTTTCTTTTACCTGGGGCGGGCACGCGATGCTCTCGTTTATCGTGCCGTGCTCAATGTCGTCGCAGAGCATCTCCCAGTTGTCCTCAAGATAATGCATCATCGACTCGAGAACGGTTATTATCATTGTGCTCAGGTAGCTCACGTCTCTGTCCATCAGCGCGAAACGCAGCTTGAAATACTGCATATCCGTTCTGCTCGGATCCTCCGGGAACATTATCTCCGGGGGAGAGGTGACAAAGGAGCTGACTATGGGCTTTAAGTACATCATCGGGATACCGGAAAGGCAACTGCAGGTCTTTCCGTTGGGAAGGCGGTGGGGCGTTATCTCGAGCGTCAGCATACCCTTCTGAGGAGGCAGACGCTTGCCGTGCGCGTGGAACCACTTGACGGCGCAGCCGACGGGAGCCGAGAAGCTGAAGCACTGGCAGTTCCACAGCGACCTTGCGGCGAGGGGAACGAGCTTCGGCTTGCCGATGCTGCCGGAGGACTCGGCGTATCTGTGTATGCGGTATCTGGTTATAAGATTTCTTTCGCCGGTTTCAACCATGCGGTCGATATATTCCTCGTAGTCCTTGTAGCGCGAGAGAGGAACCTTTGCCTGATAGTCCGCAACGGAGTGAACGTCCTTGAAATTGTGCGCCTTGCCGTATACGGTGTTCTTGTTGTCGCGCATGAGCTTCTTGACAATGTGCTCCTGAACCTTAACGGCATTTTTTGCGTAAATCCCGAGCTTGACGTGCTCCGCAAGACCCAGGAAGCCGCCGAAGTCGGTCATAAGGCGGCTGAGCGGTTTGATTTTCATATTTTCCTTGCATCTCCATCCCATGGCGGCGGCCGTCTGTTTGCAGCCTGTCCCACCTTAATATGCTGTTATTTTAGTATAAGTATAATTGTATTTTGTTCCTTTTATGAACTTAAGAAAGATTTAACAATAGAGAATGAAAACAGCAGGGGATTCAGAGCCAATCTGTTTTTTGATATTGAAAAGACCGCACTTATATGTTATCATCTTCTTGATATTCGCAGGGGAGGCGGAAAGGTGAAGAAAAAGAGTAATAATGCAGTCATTCAATACCTGAAATTCATCGTCGTCGGCAGTATAAACGCGATAGTCAACTATGTTGCGTATGCCGCCGTTGTTTTTGTCGGGGGTCACTATGTGCTTGCGACTCTTGTGGGTTTTGTGCTCAGCGTGCTCTCGTCATATCTGATTAACAGCAGACTTGTCTTTGAACGCGATGAGGGAGTCAAGGGCTGGCAGGTTCTGCTCAGGCTCTATATTGTGTATGCTTTCTCGGGACTGTTTTTGACAACCTTGCTCACCTGGCTCTTCCTTGATGTATTGAACCTTGAGGAGGGCGTAAGGTCGTTGGGCGAGGCCATAAGGCAGTCGGGCGTCGATATGACCGACAGAAAGCTCGCGGAGTATATCGCCCCGTGCATAGTCGCGGTTATAGTAACGCCGTTTAACTTTGTGACAAACAAGTTCTTTGCATACAAAAAACTCGGCAAATCCTCAAAAGAAAAAGCGAAAAAAGAAGAAGTGCAAAACGCATCGACCGGACGCGATCAGTGAAGCTGATTCGTCCGGCTTTTTGGCTTTTTAATATAAATTATAAATTATAAACTTTTTCTAAACTAATGTAAATATTTATTAATTTCGCTATAGTAAAAAAGAATGCTCTGCAATCATATAAAATTATGTTTTGAGAGAACTCTGTAAGGGGTACGGAGTTCAAGGCCAGAGAAAATAAAATATGAGGGAAGGAATCAAAAAAATGAAAAAGAAGTACAAGGACGTATACTATGATGTGCCCGATGTCAAGACCATAAAGGAGCTTGTCATCCACGGTGTCGGCGAGGGAAAGGATCAGCCCCTCTTTATGTATGACAACGTGAACGGCACAAAGGACGATCCGTTCATCACCAAAACCTTTAACGACGTTTGGCACGATATCAACTGCCTGGGTACTTATATGTTTGCCCACGGCGTCAAGGACTGCAACGTCGCCATTATCGGCGAGAACTCCTATGAGTGGATAATCGCGTTTTTTGCGAACCTTCTCGGAAAGATAGTCAGCGTTCCGCTTGATCCCAAGCTCCCCGCAGAGGATCTTGCCGTTCAGCTCAATGAGAGTGAGTGCAAGGCTATCTTCTATTCCGAGTACTATGCTCCGACAGTCGAGAAGATAAAAGAGATAGGCGCTCCTATGGATACATATCTCTATATCCCCGATTTCCAGAAGTACATCGATGAGGGCGAGAAGCTCCTTGCGGACGGTTACACCGAGTATAAGGATGTCGTCGTATCTCCCGATGACCTCGCAACCATTGTTTTCACCTCCGGCACCACCGGCAAGAGCAAGGGCGTTATGCTCACTCACGGCAACCTCGCTTCTGTTGTCACCTCCTCCTGCAAGTGCTTCCAGGGCGGAAACTCAGTCGGCTTCCTGCCGCTTAACCACACCTTCTCGTGGGTTGCGACTATCTTTGCCGCGTTTATCATCATCACCTACGGCTATATCTGCGTGGATATAAAGAACCTCGTCAGGGATTTCCAGACCCATCATCCTCAGAACTTCTCCGGCGTTCCGCTGGTTGTCGAGACTATCTATAAGCGCGTCTGGAAGACCGCGAGAAAGACCGGCAGAGAGGAAGTCCTCAAGAAGGGCATCAGGATAAGCCGCTTCCTTCTCAAGTTCGGCATCGACGTCCGCCGCAAGTTGTTCGCTCAGGTTCATGAGCAGCTCGGCGGAAGACTTCAGTTCATCGTCGTCGGCGGCGCTGCGCTTGACCCCGAGTATGAGCAGGGTCTCTATGACCTCGGTATACAGGTTCTCAACGGCTACGGCATAACCGAGTGTTCGCCCGGAGTTACCACCAACACCATGGAAAATCATAAGTCAGGCAGCGTCGGCAGACCGCTTCCGTGCAACGAGATAAAGATAAACGATCCCGATGAGGACGGCGTCGGCGAGATATATGTCCGCGGCTCCAACGTCATGAGAGGCTACTACAAGGATCCCGAGGCTACTGCCGAGGCATTCGATAACGGCTGGTTCAAGACGGGCGACTACGGCAGAATCGATGAGGACGGCTTCCTGTTCTTCGTCGGCCGTAAGAAGAACCTCATCATCACCAACAACGGTAAGAACGTATCCCCCGAGGAGCTTGAGGATAAGCTTTCTCAGCGCTGCCATGCCATCCATGAGATTCTTGTCAGCCAGGAGGGCAACAAGATCGTCGCAGAGGTTTATCCCTACTACGAGGACTACGGCAAGGAAGCGGATCAGCTCATCAAGGACGCTGTCAACCAGTTCAACCGCGATATGCCCAGATGGAAGAACATCGACAGACTCGACTTCCGCGCCGAGGAGTTCCCGAAGACCACCACTCTCAAGATCAGAAGAAATTACAAAGAGCTCGAAAAGGCCGGCAAGATCTAAGCCTTTTCCTCGGAATAACAGAAAAGAGAGCTTTCGGCATACGTCGGAAGCTCTCTTTAAATATTTTTATTGTCATTTCTTACAAACTTTTGAGAGATATTTTGTAGGAAGTTCCAAAAATCTGCGCTGTTTTCGTCATAATCCACAACCAAACGCGCCTGATTTGTGCAATCTGCACATAAGAATTTAACGCAGTTAAATGCAATTATTTAAACCGGCAAGATTGAAAAAAGTCGCGCCTTTGGTGAAAATGCACAAATCAGAGTACACTCGTTTGTGCAAAATCACTTGACAAATCGCGTAAAGTGAGTATAATGAAAGCATACCAAATGAAAGGACTGACAGATATGATGAACATGCAGTATTACAAGATGGAACAGGACCTGTTTGGTGAGATTGAGAAAGAGAAGAAGTTTAGCCTTCACAAGCTCTTCATGCTTCTCGCACTTAGCTCCGTAGCAAGAAAGGCTGCGTAACTAAGCGGCGGCTCTCAGCCGCAGGAACTGGACAACAAGCCCGAAAGGGATAACATATCGGCACCGCACGGTTTAAGTGCGGCGCTTTTTTTACGCCCGCAATTTAGATGACTCCTATTGTTTTTTTCGTCTCAAAATGATAAACTAAGCTTAAAGAGAAATACCGTATGGAGGAATCAGGATGAACAAGCCCGTATTGAAACTAAAATATTCTCTCGCCGGCGCGGTTTATGAGACGGTCGGTTTTTCGGGTCCGCACTTCTCGGTCATTTGCGTCAACGACGAGAGCGGCGTCAAGCTGACTCTTATTCCCTCGCGCCCGATAACGCTTATATCCGCCGCGCTTGAGTTCTGGCACGAGTATGAGGAAAACGAAAAATTCTTTGTCAACGGCTATCAGTCGTGGACGACTTCCGCCGAGATGTCCTCGGAGGATATCTATCCCGGCGTGACCTCGCTTGCGGGTATAACTAAAACCGTGAAGGATATGGCGATAACCTCCGGCGACTACGCCTTCACCCGCTACAAATCCCGACCCGGCTTCTTCCACAGCTTTACATATACCTATTTCCGCCGCGGGGATGAGTTTGAGCTGTTCGGTTCGCTCAGCGAAAGAAACGGATATACTGTTTTTTATTCCGATATGGATAAGCATTTCTTCTCCATGGAAAAGGATGTCGAGGGGCTGACCGTGAGCGAGCCTTACGAGATGTTTGACGTTGTCCGCTTTGTCGGCAGCTATGACGAGGTGTTCGACAAATATTTCGCCGCCATGGGTTTGCCCGAAAAGAAGCGCATCGACAGGCTCACCGGCTATACCTCTTGGTACAACTACTTCCAGAAGATAGACGAAAAAATAATCCTGCGCGACCTCAAGGGACTTTCGCGGGCGCATGACAGCGTCAATATCTTCCAGATAGACGACGGCTATGAGACCTTTGTCGGAGATTGGCTCGACTACAACGGCAAGGACTTCCCCAACGGCATGAAGACCGTCGCCGACGCTGTTCACAGAGAGGGCTACCTTGCGGGTATTTGGCTTGCGCCCTTCAATGTTCAGCGCGGAAAATCGCGCATATTGAAGGAGCATCCCGACTGGATTATCCGCACTCCCGAAGGCAAGCCTCAGATAGGCTGCATCGGCTGGGGCGGCGCATATACGCTCGATATCTATAACCCCGAGGTGCGCGAGCATCTTAAAAAGGTCTTTGACACCGTGCTCAACGATTGGGGCTACGATATGGTGAAGCTCGACTTCCTTTACAGCCAGTGCAGAACTCCGCGCAACAACAAGACCCGCGGCACTATAATGTGCGAGGCTATGGACTTTTTGCGCGAGTGCGTCGGGGATAAAATCATCCTCGGCTGCGGAGTGCCGCTCGGCCCCGCATTCGGTGTTGTCGATGCATGCAGAATAAGCTGCGATGTCGATCTCGCTTACGGCGGCAAGTTCTATAACTCCATGTCGATAAACAACGAGCTGCCCAGCGCGCAGAACGCTATAAACAACAGTATGTTCCGCCGCCATTTAAACGGCAGGGCGTTCCTCAACGACCCCGATGTTTTCTTCCTGCGCGACCATAACCTTAAATTTACCTGGGAGCAAAAGCTCCTGCTCGCCAAGATAAATAACCTCTTCGGGCGCGTGCTATTCGTCTCCGACAACGCCGAAGAATACGGTGATGCGGAGCTGAAGGTGCTCAGGGAGACCTTTAACGACACAGACGCGAAAATCCTCGACGTCAAATGCGTCGGCAGCCGCAAGGAGGGGAATTACGAGATAAAATATATCGAAAACGGCGAGGAGAAAATGCTGTATTTCAATATTTTCAGCGGCTCGGGCAATATCCTCGAGGTGAGATAACAGAACAGCTTTTAAAGCACTCCGCATTTTTGCGGGGTGCTTTTTTATGTCCTTTTTCCTGTTCTACCCGGGGACAAGATTTCATATTATTTAGGGAAACGGAGGCGAGGCTATGCAGGCGGCGGATTCTTTTGACAGCGCGGCGAATTATCTCGACAGTCGGCTTCGGGCCGCTCTCGTCGGGGTGGATTCCCGCGTCAAGGAGAGCGCTTACGAGATACGCCTGCGCTCGGCAAGACCCGTTGTGATAGTCACGCGCGGCGGCTCTCTGTTCGTTTACGGGAGCGGCAGAACGGGGGAGGTGTATTCGCCGGGCGCGCTCACGGCAAGCCACGCGGAGCTTCAAGCGAGCTTCTCGCGTATGTGCGGCTATTCCGTCCACTCGAACTCCGCCGCCGCGGCAAGCGGCTTTATAAGCCTTGCGCACGGCCACAGGGCGGGAGTTTGCGGCACGGCGGTCATGGCCGAAAACGGTACGGTGAGGGCGTTTCGCGATATCTCGTCCGTCAACCTGCGCATAGCCCATGAAGTGAGGGGCGCTGCGGATGAAATATATACGCGGCTCTTTAATAACGGCGCGGTATCGGCGATTATCGCGGGACCGCCGCTCTCGGGCAAGACGACGCTCCTGCGCGACCTTGCGCGCAGGCTTTCGGGACCCTCCGGCAGCAATTTTTTTCGCGTGGCGGTCGTTGACGAGCGCGGAGAGATAGCCGCTTCAAGCGGAGGCTGTCCGCAGTGCGACGTCGGATTTTCCGATGTGTTGACGGGCTACCCCAAGGATGCCGGCATATTGACCGCCCTGAGAACGCTCTCGCCGCAGATGATTATTTGCGACGAGATAGGCAGTCTGTCCGAAGCGAAGCGTATTTCGGAGGGAATGAGCTCCGGGGTGAACTTTCTTGTCAGTGTTCATGTCGGCAAAAACGAGGACTTGCGCCGCCGTCCCGCCGTGTCGGAGCTTATCACGTCCGGCGTGTTTTCAAAGCTTGTCATGCTCGGCGAAGCCCCCGGCGAGGTTGAGGGAATATATGACCTGAAGGAGCGTTCTTATGCGAATGACGGGAGCCTTGTTGACGGCTGTCGCGCTGTGCCTTGCGGGCGGATATGCGGCGCGTATGCTGACGCTTCGCGTGAGCCTGCTTGAAAAAATATGCGTAATGCTGCGCATTGTGAGAACTCAGCTCGAATGCTGCTGCTGTCCGGTCGGGGATGTCCTCGAGATACTCTCGTCGACTCCGGAGCTCAAAGAGCTTGTGTTTATCCCCGAGTGCGAACGGCTCTGCCTGAGCGAACCGTTTCCGCAGGCGTGGAGCGATTCGCTTTCTGCGCGGGAAAATACCGTCGGCTTGGGCCCGTCCGATGTCTCGCGTTTGGTCTCCTTCGGACGTTCGCTCGGCACTACCGCGCTCGAGGGTCAGCTTGCAAACTGCGATATGTTTATATCCGACTTCGAACTGCGTCTGTCAGGGGCGCGGGAGAAGAAAAAGAAATACGCAAAGGTTCTGCCGCCTCTCGGAGCGCTCGCGGGCGCGGTCATCGTGATAGCGGCTGTATAAAAGCTGTATAAAAAAGAAAGGAACGGCGTTCGCCGTGCATCGTCTATGGAAGCGGGAATAGTTATAAAAATAGCAATGGTCGGTATAATCGTGGCGGTGCTGAGTCAGGTGCTCTCGCGTGCGGGGCGCGACGACTACGCGCTGATAACCGTGCTTGCGGGTATCGCCGCCGTGCTGATAATGCTCCTGCCGTATCTTTCGCAGCTGCTCGATGCCGTGAGCGGACTGCTCGGAGGCTGATATGACGGAGATACTGAAAACCGCCGCGCTCGCGGTTACGGTGTGCGTTATATGCGCCGTGTTAAAGCAGCACCGCCCCGAATATGCGCCGATAGTCCAGATAGCGGCAGTCGCGGTGATAGCGGCTTATGCGGTGCGCGTTTTGCAAAATATAATCTCGCAGCTCGATTTTTTTGCCGATATGAGCTCTGCGGGCAATGAATGCGTGTCCGTGCTGATAAAGGCGCTCGGCGTTGCGGTCGCGGCTCAGATTACGGGCGACATCTGCCGCGATAACGGAAACTCCGCCGTGGCGGGCGCGTCCGAGCTTGCGGCAAAGGCGGCGATAATCGCGCTCGCCCTGCCGCTTATAAGGTCGGCGGTCGGGCTTGCAAAAGAACTTATAAATATCTGAGGGAAGTTTATGAGAAGCTTAAAAGTATTTGCGGCTCTGCTCATTCTGTTCTTTTTGAATGCCGCCGTGTGCTTCGCCGTAGGGGAGAAGACGACGGATGATTACTCGTCCTTTTATGAGTCGAGCGGCGCAGACAGGCTCGGCGACACCTTGCCGGATGATATAAAGGACAGCCTTGATTCTGCGGGGATTGACATTGCCGATTGGCAATCTCTGCTCTCGCCCTCGCCGAAAAAGCTCGTTTCGATGCTCGGCGATATGGCGCGCGGAAGCTTTTCAAAGCCGATAAAGGACATGGCTTTGATAGCGGGTATTGTCATTCTTGTCGGACTCATAAAGGGCACTGCCGCCGCCGAAAACTTCTCCGAGCCTCTCAATACGGTCATAGGCTGCGCGGTTGCGATAACCGTGTTCGCCTCGTCTGCGGGGGTTATCTCTCAGGGGGTGAGCGCAGTCAAAGCTACCTCCGACTTTATGCTCGCACTCATTCCCGTATTGGCGGGCATAATAACGGCCGCCGGGAATCCCACTCTCGCCCTGACCTACGGCTCCTTCGCCATGGCGGCGGCTCAGGCGGCGGCGCAGACCGCGGGAAATGTGATAATGCCTCTGTGCGGCGCGTTTTCGGCTTTCGGCGTGTCCGCGTCGCTCAGCCCCGAGTTAAAGCTCACGAAGCTCGCCGAGATGATAAAAAAGCTTGCGATAGGCGTTCTGTCTTTTGCCGCGGCGGCGTTTTCGGCGGTTCTGGGACTCAAGAGCCTGCTCGCCGGGAGCGCGGACACGCTGACCTCCAAGGGCATAAAGCTCGCACTCAGCTCCGCCGTGCCTATAGTCGGCGGCGCTCTGAGCGATGCGTATTCCTCGATAATCGGCAGCGTGGCGCTGCTCAAAAGCACTGTCGGAGTGTTCGGCGTTATCGCCGTTGTGCTTATGGATCTGCCCGTTATTCTGCAGCTTACCGCGAGAATCCTGCTTTTGAAGCTTTTAGGCGTGCTGTCCTCGTCTATGGGCGACGACGCTTCCGGCGAGGTGCTCGAAACGCTCTCGTCCGCTTTGACGGTAATAAACGCGGCGATAATTTTTACGGCGGCTCTCTTTATTATATCGACGGGTATAGTTATCTCGGTGAAAGCGGGTGCATAGCATGGAGGAACTGAAAAAATGGGCGTTCGGCGTGTGCGCCGCGGCGATATTCTCGTCGGTCGTATATGCGCTCGTGCCAAAGGGGAATATGCAGAAAATAATGCGGTGCGTCGCAGCTGCTGCGGTCATATGCGCCCTCGTTTTTCCGCTTGCAAACGCCCTGATAAAAACGGATTTTTCTCTTGATTCGTCCGACACCGAGGCGCTGATACCGAGCGGGCTCAACGACGAGGTGAACTACCGTATTACCGCCGCCTATGCGCAGCAGATGCAGGACTGTGTGCTCGAAATACTCTCGTCCTGCGGCTGCCCCGACTGTGAAATCGATCTTTTGACGGATATAGACGAGAGCGGCGGCATATTTATAAAAAAGGCGAATATCATATTGCCGAGCGGAGCTGTTATAAACGATGCGGCGGTCGAGAGGCTGCAAAAGCTGCTGGGCGACGCGGTGATAGACATAAGAAACGGGAGTGAAAGTTATGGATATCAAACAGACCTTTGAAAAACTGAAGTCCGCGTTCACTTCCGACAAGAAGCTGGCGGTTCTCTGCGCGGTCGGAGTGCTCGGAGTGCTGCTGCTCATTATCTCCGAGTTTCGGCCGTCCGACGGAAAGAAAGCGGAGAAAAAAGAGAGCGTCACTGCGGTGCAGAATCAGGAGACCTACGCCGAGGATATCGAAAAGCGGCTGACGGAGATAGTCTCATCGATAGACGGAGCGGGCAAGACCCGCGTTATGGTGACCTTAGACAGCGGCGCCGAGCAGGTCTACGCAAAGAACGAGAAGATAAAAAGCGACACCTCGGGCGGCACCGCGATAGAAAAAGAAAACTTTTCAAACGAAAAGGAGTATGTCCTCATAGAGACGGACGGGAACGAGGGCGGGATGATTATAAAGCTTATCCAGCCCAAAATACGCGGTGTTGCGGTCGTCTGCGAGGGCGGCGGCTCGGATGCCGTGCGGCAGGAGATAACTCAGGCGATAACCGCCGTGCTCGATATCAGCGCGTCGCGCGTATATATCACAAAAATGTCGGCGTAACCGCGCCGTTCAAATAAAAGAAACCCGAAAGGACTGATATCTATGGTCGTCAGGAAAAGGCAGATAATCGCCGCGGCGCTCGTTCTTGCTCTCGGCTCGGCAGTGTTTATAAACTGGTACTATAACCGCCCGTCGGTGAAGAACGCGAACACGCGCCCGTCGGTAGAGGAGGTTGAAAACACGGGCGGAAACTTGGGCGACGCAAAGCTCGTCAACTCGTCGGGCGTTTCGGAAAGCGCGGCGGCGTCCGGCAAAAGCGGCGACTATTTTGCCTCTGCGAAGCTCAGGAGAAGCTCCGCCCATGACGAGGCCGCCGAAATTCTCAATAAAGTCATAAAGGACAGCTCGTCCGACTCGGCAGCAGTCAAGGAGGCGGCTGACGCGCTCAAGGCTCTTTCGAACGCCGTGAAGCTCGAGGGCGATATCGAGTCGCTGATAAAGGCGAAAACCGGAAGCGAATGCGTTGTGATAATCAACAACGGTACCGTTGAAGTAATTGTTGCAAAAGGCACTTTAAATGACACGGTTATTCTCCAAATAAAGGAAATCGTTCTGAAACAGACAGGTTTTTCGGCCGAAAACATAACAATTGTTGAATTAAGTAGTTGAGAATTTTCAAGTTTGTGTTATAATATAGGGCAGAAGGAGGAATGCCCTGTGGAAGAAAACAAAACTGTTGACAATATCGGCAACCTCGTAATATCCGAGGATGTTATCGCAGCAATAGCTCTCAACGCCGCCAAGGATGTTGAAGGCGTGAGCAGCTTTGCCGCCAGGACCCCCGACGTGCATTCGATTCTCAGATTCGGAGAAGACGCGATAAAATCCGTGCGCGTCCTGCCGTCGGATAACGGCGTGAAGATATACATCCATGTCAATATCACGCCCGGAACAAAGATTCCGAAAGTCGCGTCGGAGATTCAGAAGAACGTCAAGAACGCCGTGCAGAGTATGACCGGAAAGATGGTCTCGAAGGTCAATGTCTCGATAGCCGGTATTGATATCAAGCCCGAAGGCGAAAAGTGATTTTCTCAAGCCCTCTCTTGCGGGAGGGCTCGATTCGGTTTTTATGCCGAATAATGCCGACCGCGGGAGAGCGGAATTTTAAGGGGAGTACAGAAAAAGTTTATGACCAGAAGCCAGTCGAGAGAGCAGGCGTTTGCCCTGCTGTTTGAAAAGTCCTTTAATCCCGAGACGGATATGGACGATATTATAACAATAAGCCTTGAAAACGAGCTTATCGAGCCGGACGAGTTTGCGTCCATGCTCGCCCAGACCGCATGGGACAAGCTGTTTTCAATCGATGATATCATCGAGAAATATTCGAAGAACTGGAAGAAGCACAGAATATCCCGCGTTGCGCTGTCTGCCTTGAGACTCAGCATCTGCGAGCTTTTGTACATACCGTCCGTTCCGGTGGGCGCCTCGATAAACGAGGCTGTCGAGCTGTGCAAAAAATACGCCACGGCAGAGGATGCGTCGTTCGTCAACGGTGTTCTCGGCTCTGTGGTGCGCGAAGAAAAGCTTGCCGACAGAAGCGGCGCGGAAGTCCCGGAAGGGGAATAAGCCATGGCTGTTTATCTCGGCATAGATACAAGTAACTATACTACATCCGCCGCAGCCTTTGATGATGTGAGCGGATGTGTTTTTCAAAAAAAGATGCTCCTGCCCGTCAAAAGCGGTGAGCGCGGACTGCGCCAGAGCGACGCCGTGTTTCACCATACTCAGCAGCTTTTCAGGGTGGTGAGCGGCGTTATATCAGAGTGCGGCAGACCCGATTATATCGGCGCATCGTATGCCCCGCGCGACGCGGAGGGCTCATATATGCCGTGCTTTACCGTCGGACTCAATACTGCAAAGTGCCTCTCGGCGGCGCTTGCCATACCGCTTTGCGAGTTCTCGCATCAGGCGGGTCATGTCGCGGCGGCGGTCTATTCGAGCGGGCATACGGAGCTTTTTGAGCGCGAGTTCATAGCCTTCCATGTCTCGGGCGGCACTACCGAGGCGCTCCTGGTGCGCCCCGACGAAGAAAAGCTGCTCCATATAGACATTGTCGGCAGGACGCTCGACCTCAACGCGGGACAGGCTGTTGACAGAGTGGGCGTCGCCATGGGACTGAGCTTCCCCGCGGGCGCCGAGCTTGAAAAAGCGGCGCTCGAAAGCCGAAAAACTTTTAAGCCCAAGCCCTGTGTCAAGGGCACGGACTGCTGTCTCTCGGGCATAGAGAACAAGTGCCTCGATATGATAAAAAGCGGAGAGAGCAAGTGCGATGTCGCGCTCTTCTGTCTTGATTCCGTGGCGGCGGCTCTCGAAAAAATGACGGAGAATATTATAAAAAAATACGGACGGCTTCCGCTGGTCTTTGCCGGCGGCGTGATGTCCAATTCAATAATACGCCGAAGGTTTACGGAGGAGTTCGGCGCATACTTTGCCGAGCCCGCATTCTCTGCGGACAATGCCGCGGGAACGGCGTATCTGACTTATCTCAGGGAGCGGAAAAATGCTTGAAACCGTCAGCGTAACAGTAAGCCAACTTAACAGATATGTAAAATCCCTCATGGATTCGGACTATAACCTGCGGTCTGTTTTTGTCAGCGGGGAGATATCGAATTTCACAAATCACTACCGCACAGGGCATTTTTATATGACCCTCAAGGATGAGAAGGCGGCAGTGCGCGCGGTCATGTTCAAGTATGACAACGAGCGCCTCGGCTTCATGCCCGAAAACGGTATGAAGGTTATCGCCAGGGGTCATGTCAGCGTCTTTGAGCGCGACGGTCAGTATCAGCTCTATATCGAGGATATGCAGCCTGACGGAGCGGGCGCTCTGAGTATAGCCTTTGAGCAGCTCAAGAAAAAGCTCGAAGCGGAGGGCTTGTTTTCTCAGGAGAGAAAGCGCCCGATACCGCGCTTTCCCCGTCGTGTAGGAATTATAACCTCGCCCACGGGTGCCGCCGTCAGGGATATAATAAACGTCATAACGCGCCGCAGCCCGTCAACGCAGATTATCATCTGTCCCGTTCAGGTTCAGGGCGCGTCGGCGGCGGGTCAGATATCGGACGCGATAAAACGCTTCAATGCGGGGCATTACGCCGATGTGCTCATAGTCGGGCGCGGCGGCGGCTCGGTTGAGGAGCTGTGGGCTTTCAACGAAGAAAAGGTTGCCCGCGCGGTCGCGGCGAGCGATATCCCCGTGATTTCCGCGGTCGGTCATGAGACTGATTTCACCATCTGCGATTTCGCGGCCGATTTGCGCGCGCCGACCCCGTCTGCGGCGGCGGAGCTCGCCGTCAGCGACAGAGCCGAGCAGCACGCATATATCAATCAGCTCGGCAGGCGCTGCGTCTCCGCGCTGGATTCGTATATTCGGTTCGGCTGCAATGAAATAAAGCGAATATCGGCAGAGCTCTCGGCATACGGACCTATGCAGCAGATAGTCGCTCAGCGCCAGACGCTCGATTCTCTGCTCTCCGATATGCAGTCGGCAGCGCTGCGGGTGCAGCATAGGGATAAGCTCAATTTGTCCGTGCTCGCGGGCAGACTCGATGCGTTAAGCCCCTTGAGGATACTCTCGAGCGGATATGCGGCGGTCGAGCGCGGCGGGAAGCTGATTTCAAAAACGAACGTCCCCGAAGCGGGCGACGATATAACCGTGACCTCGGCGGATTTGAAGCTCACCGCCCGCGTCACTTCAGCTGTCAGAAACGGAGGAACAGACAATGGCTAAGAAAACCTACGAGGATTCTGTCAAGAGGCTCGAAGATATAGTCTCGGCTCTCGAGCGCGGCGATGCGTCTCTCGACGAGTCGCTGAAGCTCTTTGAGGAGGGGACGAAGCTGGTTTCTTTCTGCAACGAGTATTTAGACAAGGCTCAGACGAAGATAAAGGAGCTGTCCGAGCTCGAAAAGGAGAATGAAGATGAGTAAAAAATATACCGCCGACGAGTATATTTTGATGATAAACAACGCGCTGATGTCCCGCCTTTCGGTTGAGCCGTCCGTCGCGGGCGAAGCAAAAATGCTCGAGGCGATGAGGTACAGCGTCGAAAACGGCGGCAAGCGCATACGCCCGATGCTGACACTCGAATTTTGCAGAATGTGCGGCGGCTCTGTCGAAGCGGCTCTGCCCCTTGCCTGCGCCATCGAGTTTATCCACACCTACTCGCTCATCCACGACGACCTGCCGTGCATGGACGATGACGGTATGCGCCGCGGAAAGCCGTCGAGCCATATAAAGTTCGGCGAGGCGAACGCATTGCTTGCGGGCGACTCTCTTTTGACCTTTGCGTTCCAGTCTGCGGGCGAGGCCGAAGATATCCCCGCCGATGCCGTTGCAAAGGCGGTCTCGCTCCTTGCGCGAGCGTCGGGCTGCGCCGGAATGATTGCGGGGCAGGTTCAGGACCTTGAAAACGAAAATAAAACGGTTGCGGCCGACGACCTCCGCTCGGTCGATATTCTCAAGACAGGCGAGCTTATAAGATGCGCCTGTCAGCTCGGCTGCATAGCGGCGGGAGCCGATGACAAGAAGCTTGAGGCTGCAAGGGTATATGCCGAAAATCTCGGCATAGCGTTCCAGATAGTCGATGATATTCTCGACGTGACGAGCGATGAAGCGACCCTCGGCAAGCCCGTCGGCAGTGACGCAGAGAACTGCAAAAACACCTACGTCTCGCTCCTCGGACTCGAAGAGGCGAAGAAAATAGCCGCTGAGCTCACCCGAAAAGCGATAGACGCGCTCGGCGTGTTCGGCGGCGAGTCTGAGTTTCTTGTGTCACTTTCAAAAAAGTTGCTTTCAAGAAATAAGTGATCGTCAATTTGATTAAAGCGAAAGGTTGAAGTCAAATGTCAACTGACAAGTACCTTAAAAATATACATTCCCCGGCAGATATAAAAGACCTGAGCTACGCTCAGCTCAACGAGCTTGCCGCCGAGATACGCACCGTTCTTATCGACACCGTGTCGAAGAACGGCGGCCACCTCGCGTCGAATCTCGGCGTTGTGGAGCTGACGCTCGCCATGCATAAGGAGTTTGATTCCCCGCGCGATAAGTTTGTCTGGGATGTCGGCCATCAGGCCTATACCCACAAGCTGCTCACAGGCCGATACGAGCGCTTCCACACCCTGCGTCAGGAGGGCGGGCTCTCGGGCTTCTGCCGCCCCGAGGAGAGCGAGCACGATATGTTTTACAGCGGCCATTCCAGCACCGCCGCATCAAGCGCCCTCGGTCTGTCTACCGCGAACACCATGCGCGGCAGCAAGAACACCGTTGTCGCCGTCGTCGGAGACGGTTCGATGACCGGCGGAATGTTCTATGAGGCGCTCAATAACGCGGGCAGAACGCATGACAGATTAATAATCGTGCTCAACGACAATGAGATGTCCATCTCCGAGAATGTCGGCTCTATGGCGCGTTATCTCGCCGTTGTCAGGGCAAAGCCCGAGTATTACCGCATGAAGGCGCACACCGAAAAGCTCTTAAAGCATATCCCGCTTATAGGAAACGAGCTCTCGGATGCGGCGTTTGACATAAAGAGCGCGTTGAAGCGCATTATCTATTCAGACTCGTGGTTCGAGGATCTCGGACTTCACTATATCGGGCCTATCGACGGACACAATATTCAGCAGCTCTGCGAGGCTTTTGAAATGGCGAAGAAGTACGATAAGCCCGTGCTTCTCCATGTCAATACGCTCAAGGGCAAGGGCTACGACTTTGCCGAGCGTTCGCCCGAGCAGTTCCACGGAATCTCGAAGTTCGATATCAATACGGGTGAACCGCTCTCGACTGGTACAAGCTTTTCGAGTCATTTCGGCGATATCATGTGCCGCTTCGCCTCCTGCGACGACCGCGTCTGCGCTATAACCGCGGCTATGTCCATCGGCACGGGGCTTGAGCGGTTCTCTAATGAATATAAATACAGATTCTTTGATATAGGCATCGCCGAGGAGCACGCCGTGGCGTTTGCACTCGGCCTTGCAAAGAGCGGGTTTATCCCGGTTTTTGCCGTCTATTCTACCTTCCTTCAGCGCTGCTTTGATCAGCTTCTGCACGATGCCGCGCTGCAAAAGCAGAAGATGGTCATAGCCGTTGACCGCGCCGGCTTTGTCGGCGAGGACGGCGAGACGCATCAGGGCATTTTCGATGTCTCCATGTTCAGGAGCGTGCCCGATATAACCGTCTATTCTCCCTCGTCCTATGAGGGATTGAAGCACGCCATGCAGCAGGCGCTCTATTCCGAATCCAAGCTCGTCGCGGTAAGATATCCGCGCGGCGCTCAGCGAGCCATTCCCGAGAGCATAAAGCCGACCTTTGAGGACTTTGACGTGTTCGGCGACGAGAAAGCCGAAAAAGCTATTGTGACTTACGGCAGAACCTTCTCGGCCTGTGCATTCGCATATGAGAAGCTCCTGAATGCGGGTGAATCCGTGAAGCTCATAAAACTTAACCGCATAATCCCAGTCTGCGAGGGCGCGGTTGAGGCGGCAAAGACCTGCAAGGATGTTTATTTCTTCGAAGAGGGCATACGCCGCGGCGGAGCGGGCGAGGGCTTCCTGTTTGATCTCTCCAAGGCGGGCTTTGGCGGAAAATATCATTTAAGAGCCATTGAAAACGGCTTCGTCAAGCAGGCATCCGTCGAGTCCCTTCTGCACGAATACGGCTTTGACGAGGAGGGCGTTCTCTCGTTTATCGCCTCCGCGGAGGACTGAAAGTGGACGAAAACAGAAAGCGTATAGACGCTCTTATGGTCTCCCTGGGTATCGCGCCGTCGCGTGAAAAAGCCAAGGAAATGATAAAAAGCGGCAATGTATATTTAAACGGCAAAGTGATCTTTAAAGCTGGACTTTTGGCAAATGCCTGTGATATAATCGAATATAAAGGGGAGACCGAGCGCTATGTCAGCCGCGGAGGGCTGAAGCTCGAGAAGGCCGTTGAGGTTTTCAATCTCGATTTAAACGGATATTTATGCATAGATATCGGCGCTTCGACAGGCGGCTTTACCGACTGTATGCTTCAAAACGGCGCGAAAAAAGTCTACGCCGTCGATTCGGGGAGCGGGCAGCTCTCGCCCGTGCTGGAGCGCGATCCCCGCGTCGTCAACCTCGAAAAGACAAATTTCAGATACATAACCGAAAAAGAAATTCCCGAGCGCGCGGATTTTGCGAGCGCGGACGTCTCTTTTATTTCTTTGAAACACATCCTGCCCGCGCTTTCGCCGCTGATAAAAGACGGCGGCAGTGCCGTCTGCCTGATAAAGCCCCAGTTTGAAGCGGGGAGAGAAAATGTCGGCAAGAAAGGCGTGGTCAAGGATTCGCGCATACATATAAAAGTTATCGAAAATGTCTGTTCTTATGCCGTGCAGGCGGGATTTTCGGTATCTGCTCTCGATTTTTCTCCGGTCAAAGGGCCGGAGGGCAATATAGAATACCTTGTATATCTGAAAAAGTCCGAAGTGCAGACTCCGTCGGCGCCCGATATCGCGGGAGTTGTCGGCGCGGCGCACGCACGGTTCAAGGCGGGAGAATAATTATGATTTTTGCGATAATTCCCAATTTAACGCGCAGAAATGCCGCAGGGGTGACGAGGCTCATCTGCGGGCGGCTCGACGAGCTCGGTGCGGCATATTCTCTGCCGCTCGACACAAAGGAGGTTTTCTCCGACACAAAGGCGGTATTTTTGCCGGAAAAAGAGCTGCTCGAAAGCTGCGAGGCTGTTATAACCGTGGGCGGAGACGGCACGATAATCCACTCCGCAAAGAAGGCGGCGGTTTATTCGAAGCCCGTTTTGGGTATCAACGCCGGCCGCCTTGCGTTTATGGCGGGTCTTGAGATACACGAGCTCGACCTGCTCGAAAAGCTCATAACCGGCGACTACAGCATGGATAAGCGCATGATGCTCAAAACCACCGCAACGGACGGAGACCGTGTGCAGAGCGGCTACAATATGAACGATTCCACCGTCATGCGTCCCTCAAGGCTCAGCAAAATATCCGAGATAAACGTCGACCTCAACGGAAACTTTTTCAACCGATATCTCGGAGACGGGCTCATTGTTTCAACGCCGACGGGCTCAACCGCATATTCGCTCTCCGCGGGCGGACCCGTTGTTGACCCGAAGCTCGAGTGTATGATTCTGACTCCCATTTGCTCGCATTCTGTGTTCACCCGTTCGCTCGTTCTCGGCGAGGACTCCGTGCTACGGATATATTCCGACGACGGGGGACCGATATGCGTCTCGTGCGACGGCGACGAGCCGTTCACCGTGTCGGCGCAGGGGAGTATAACCGTCGAAAAAGCGGATATCTCCGCCGATTTTATAAGACTTAAAAATGACAGCTTTTTAGATATACTTAACAGAAAAATGATGAAGTGGAACAGCAGTTCTCACGGCAAACGGGAGGTAGAACTTTGAAAAAAAGAAGACAGGAAGCGATACTCGAAATAATTGAAAAATATGACTTGTCAACCCAGGACGAGCTTCTTCAAAAGCTCAGAGACAGCGGCTTTGACGCAACTCAGGCGACAGTTTCGCGCGATATCAAGGAGCTGCGCCTTGTCAAGACCATGGGTGCGAACGGTCAGTATAAGTACGCGGTCACAAAGACCGAGTCCGACGAGCTGCTTTCGAAGTTCAAAAGCATCTTCGCCCAGTCCGTCGTCTCCGCCGATTTTGCGGGCAACATCATAGCCATTCGCTGCTATACCGGCATGGCGCAGGCGGCGTGCGCGGCGTTCGATTCCATGCATTGGGAGGGGCTTGTCGGCACTCTTGCAGGCGACGACACGATATTTGCCCTTTGCAGAAACGAAAGCTACGCTTCGCAGATGAAGGATTCCATAAAACGACTTATCGAAAAATGAGGTTTGAGCTATGCTTCTCAGTCTGAAAATAGAGAATATAGCAATAATTGAGAGCGCCGACATCGAATTTGATTCGGGGCTCAATGTCCTTACGGGCGAAACCGGCGCGGGCAAGTCGATTATAATCGATTCTATAAACGCGGTGCTCGGCGAACGTACCTCGCGCGAGCTCATAAGAACGGGAGCGCAGTCCGCAAGTGTAACGGCGCTGTTCTCCGGCGTTTCAAAAGCAACCGCCGCGAGACTCTCGGAATACGATATCGAGCCCGACGAGGACGGGAATATACTTCTTCGCCGCACCCTCGGCGCGGACGGCAAAAATACCTGCCGTATAAACGGTGTGCCGACTAATGTCGCCGCGTTGAGGCAGGCGGGGCATGAGCTGATAAACATACACGGTCAGCATGACAATCAGGCGCTCATGGCGCCCGAAAAGCATTTCGAGTTCATCGACTGCATAGCGGACGATGCCGATTTGCTTGAGGAATACAGAGAAAAATTCAGAGAGCTCTGTTCATATATCAGGGAGCGCGACTCTCTCAGAACGGACGAGTCGGAGAAGCTTCGCCGTCTCGACTTGCTCGATTATCAGATATCCGAGCTTGAGCAGGCGGATATAAAGCCGGGCGAGCGCGATGAGCTGAACGAGCGAAAGACGCTGCTGCAAAACTGCGAGCGCGTCACCGCTTCGCTCCGCGCGGCATATGATATCCTCCGCGGCGCGGATGACAGCTTCGGCGTCATAAGCGCAATAGACGACTGCGCCGGCAACGCAGAGGACGCGGCGCGCTTCTATGAGGATGTCGAGCCCGCCGCAAAGACGCTGCGCACCGTCGGCTACGAGCTTGAGGACTGCGCAGGGGAGCTTCGCTCGGCGATAGAGGATTTTTCATATGACCCCTCCGAGCTCGAGGAGATAGAGGCAAGGCTCGATGAGCTTTTCCGCCTTTCCGTAAAATACGGCTCTACGGAGGAGGATATGCTCTCATTCCTCGATTCCGCGCGCGAGGAGCGAAACGAGATAGCGCTCTCCGACGAGCGCGTCAAGGAGCTCGATTCGCTTGTCGGCTCAACGAAGGCCGAGGTTCGCGCCCTTGCCGAAAGGCTTACTGCGGCGCGTGAAAAGGCGGCGCGCGAGTTTGAGCGCGGAGTGACCGAGCAGCTCGAGTTTCTCGATATGCCGTCGGTCAGCTTCAAGGTAAACAGAGAAAAAACTGCGTTTACAATAAACGGCGCGGATAATATAGAGTTTCTTATCTCCGCTAATGCGGGCGAGACGCTGAAGCCCCTTGCAAAAATAGCCTCGGGCGGCGAGCTGTCGCGCATAATGCTCGCGATAAAGAGCGTCATAGCGGGCAGAGACGGGCTCGACACGATGATATTCGACGAGATAGACACCGGACTCAGCGGCAGGGCGGCGCAGAAGGTCGCCATGAAGCTCAAGGAGGTGTCCCGCGGCAGGCAGGTCATATGCGTCACTCATTCGGCGCAGATAGCGGCGCAGGCAGACTGCCATATGAAAATCAGCAAATCCGTCTCAGACGGCAAGACCTACACAAAGGTCGAACGCCTTGATACCGAAGGCAGAATACATGAGATAGCGCGGATAACCGGCGGACTTGAGGTAACGGAGCTTCAGCTGAAATCGGCGGAAGAGATGCTCAAAAACGCTGGCAATTCGTAAAAAATAAAAGGGGAGACAAATATGTCGGACAAAAAGAAAGAAAAACAGGACGTTGCCGAAACTCAGAAGCTCAGCACAAAAGAGAATATTCTCCAGACCGTAAAGTTCGCTCTTTTCTCGGCGTCTGCGGGAATCATTCAGATAACGACTTATACTCTGTTCTTTGAGGTCTGCCATTTCAAGGAGTGGGTAGCTTATCTTATCTCACTTGTGCTCTCGGTGCTTTGGAACTTCACCTTCAACCGCAAGTTCACCTTCAAGTCGGCTAACAATGTCCCGATAGCCATGCTCAAGGTCGCGGCATATTACTGCGTGTTTACTCCGCTTTCAACCTGGTTTACAAAGTACGCCACAACCGACCTTTTATGGAATAACTACCTCGTCGAGGTCATCTGTATGCTGACGAACTTCGTCACCGAATTCCTGTTTGACCGCTTCGTGGTGTTCCGCAACTCGATGAACACCAACGATGTTGCAAAGAAAGACAGAGAAAAGGCGGAAAAGAAGGCTCGACAGGGCAATAAATAAAAAATAATAAATATCGTATACCCAAACGGAAAGAAGAAAACATGACGGAAGAAAAGAAATGTCCTCTCTATAAAAAATGCGGCGGATGCCAGCTTCAAAATCTGAGCTACGCGGAGCAGCTCGGCTTCAAGCAGAGAAAGACCGAAAGACTGCTCGGCGAATTCGGACGTGTCGAGCCGATAATCGGCATGGACGAGCCGTATCATTACCGCAACAAGGTTCAGGCGGCGTTTGCCACGGCGAGAAACGGAAAGATAATTTCCGGAGTCTATCAGTCCGGCACGCACAGTATAGTCTGCGTCGATTCATGCCTGACGGAGGACAGAAAAGCGGATGGGATAATCGTCTCCGTCCGCAATATGCTGAGGAGCTTTAAGATTCAGCCGTATGACGAGCGAAGCGGTAGCGGTACGCTCCGCCATGTCCTCGTCAAGCGCGGCTTTAAAACGAATCAGATAATGGTCGTTTTGGTCACGGCGGGGCCTATTTTCCCCGCGAAGAACAACTTTGTAAAGGCGCTTCGCAAGGAGCATCCGGACATAACCACAATAGTTCACAATATAAACCCCTATCAAACGAGCCTTGTGCTCGGCGAGCGCGAAAATGTGCTCTACGGTACGGGCAAAATCGAGGATGAGCTTTGCGGACTTACATTCAGGATATCTCCGCGCTCATTTTATCAGATAAACCCGGTGCAGACCGAGGTGCTCTATAACACCGCTATGGAATATGCCGACATGAGCGGGAGCGAAAAGGTCATCGACGCCTACTGCGGCATAGGCACTATAGGACTTGTCGCGTCGAAGCGGGCGGGCGAGGTAATAGGCGTTGAGCTCAATCGCGACGCCGTTCACGACGCAATATCTAATGCCAAGCGCAACGGCATAAAGAACGTGCGCTTCTTCTGCGACGATGCGGGCGAATTCATGCTCGGCATGGCGCGGGACGGGGAGAAAGCGGACATAGTTTTTATGGACCCTCCGCGCGCCGGAAGCGATGAGTGCTTCCTGTCGTCGCTTGTGACCCTCGCGCCGAAAAAGATAGTCTATATCTCCTGCAACCCCGAAACTCAGCAGCGCGATCTGCGCCTTCTGACAAAGCGCGGCTATAAAGTCGAAAAGATTCAGCCCGTCGATATGTTCCCGCATACGAATCATGTGGAGACGGTAGTTCTTTTGTCCCAACTGAAACAAAAGCCGGATGATTATATTAATGTCACGATTGAACTTGATGATGTGGATATAACATCTGCAGAGACTAGGGCAACATATGATGAGATAAAGAAGTATGTGGCGGAACATAATGCCGGCATGGAGGTTTCCAATCTGTATATCTCACAGGTAAAGAGAAAATGCGGAATTGAGGTTGGAAAGAATTATAATTTATCTAAAAATGAAGATAGCAGGCAGCCACAGTGTCCAGAAGATAAAGAGAGCGCAATTGTGGAGGCATTGAAGCATTTTAAGATGATTCAGCAGAAATAAAAGGAGTTTGTTCAACTTGAATTTGTGGAGAATACTGACTTATGAAAATACATATTATTGGTTGCAGTGGTTCTGGAAAAACCTATTTAGCAAATGCACTTTCAAAAAAGTATAATATTTCCCATTTCGACTTAGATGATATTCAATGGGATAATAACGCCAAAGAATATGGCAAAAAGAGAACGCTTGATGAACGAAAAGCGTTATTACATGAAATATTATATAATAATGATGAGTGGATAGTTGAGGGGGTATATTATGCCTGGGTACAGCAAAGTTTTGATGAAGCTGATAAAATATATGTTTTAGATATGCCTGGTTATTTATATAAAAGTAGAATTATTATGCGCTCTATAAAAAGAAAATTGGGGATACAAAAAGGAAAAAGAGAAACTTTGAAATCGGTCTATAACCTTTTGAAATGGACTGAAACTTTTCAGGATAAAAATCTGAAAGAAATAAGAAGCATTTTAGATAGATATGATGATAAAGTTATATGGCTATCAAGAAAAAAAGATGTAGAGAAAATAATAAAGGCGGAATGATAACTTCCTGTTTGTATGTATGGTAAATCTAAACTGTATTTTAGCAATATTTCCTTAGTGGGGGCAGAAAGTGCCCCCACTTTCACTATTTGGGGGCGAAAAGCGCCCCCAGAATTCAAAAATGGCTCCATTTTACGCCCCCGTTTTTTGAAATCTGGAATCTAAACAAGATTACAATGAAATCAGAACATAAAAAGTGGTGGCAAAAAGCTCAAATCAATTTTGCTCGAAATATCGGAAAACGGAATCGATGCAAAGACGGAATTTGATTGTGGCTTTTATCTCGTTTTCAATATGATTGTAAAGAATGGCAAAATGATTCTTGGTGTGGATAAGGCGGTCGTGACCGCCGATCTGCAAACGAAAGAAATAAACGCTTATACGCCGCTCAGCGTCGAAGCGGAGAAATATATAATCGGAATAAGCCGATGAATAAGCCCTGTAAATTTGGCGGATGACCGCACTTTTTAAAAACAATGCCTACTGATTTAGGATAATTTGTTTTTTTTCCCTCAGGCATTGATTTTCAAAAAAATCTGTGCTACTTTAAAGCTGTACAGTTGTCTTGACTGTGCGGCTTTATCTATTTTGATAGGAGGATCAAAATGAAAAGGTTTATAAGCAGGGCGGTCGCAGTGATTCTCACATGCGCATTGGCCTTCGGCTCCGCGGTCTGCTTCGCCGCGGACAGCACCGAGAGTGCAGACGCAAAGAAGTATTACGATTACGGCACATATGTGCTTCTGGGTGACAGTGTCGCCAGCGGTCACAACGACCTTGTGTATGTGGATTCTGAGTTCAAGCGCGTTGAAAATTCATACGGCGCGTATGTTGCCGATGCTCTCGGAGTGAATTATGTTCCGATGGCCTGCCCCGGATTCAGGACGATAGATATCCGCTATATGCTCGAGGACGATTATCCGGGCGACGATTATCTTTTCCACGATTCTCATGATCCCGAGGTCATGAAAACGAGGATCCCCGAGTATCGCCGCGCAATTTCACAGGCGGGTCTTATTACCCTCGGTGTCGGCGGAAACGATTTCGGCACTTATCTTACATGGGTCATCGCCGATATTCTCGAAAAAGAGGGCACTTGCAGCAAGTATGTCAAGGCTCTGCGCGATCTTCTCAAGGAGAACGGCATAGTCAACGATAAGCTCGACAAAATAGTTGAGCTCGCTAAGATTACCGACGCAATGCCCGAGCTTATCAGGGTTCTTCCTCGTGCGCTTAAATACGGACTCGAAAACTTCTTTGAGAACTGGAACCATGTCATTGAGGATATATATGCTCTGAATCCCGATGTTCAGCTTCTGGTTATCGGAATGTTCGACACGAGCGTCAAGAGCGACGACGGAGCGACAGACACCGAGGAGAGCAAGGATGACAGCCAGAGCATCAATCTCGGACAAATGGTCGTCGATATGGCGAACAAGCCGATGAAGGAGGGTGCCGAGAAATACGGCTATATCTTTGTCGATACAACGGGCACGACCTGCGATACATACCATCCGAACGCAGCGGGCCACAGACATATCGCCGACAGAATCCTTGACGCTCTGCCCGATGCAAACTTCCCGTTTACGGATGTCGCGTCCGATTCGGAATATTACGATGCAATCGAGTTTATGTACAGAAAAGGCTACATGGCGGGCACTTCCGAGACGCAGTTCAGCCCCGATTCCGCGCTGACAAAGTCGGCTCTTGTTCAGGCTCTTTACGGCATGGCCGGCTCGCCCGAGGTCAATACCGAGAACATTTCATTTGCCGATCTCGACAGCTCGGATCCTGCATTCAAAGCCGCAGTGTGGGCTGTCGGAAACGGAATAGTCAAAGCGTCCGACGGCAAATTTGAGCCGGACAGCGAAGTAAGCATCGCCGATTTCGGCCTTACGATGATTCGCTTCTCCGCAAAGGTCGATTTCAACCTGAAGAGGGTAGTAAAGACCGTTTCAATGTCGTTCAATCTTGCCCTTGAGAACAAGTTTATGATTATCAAAAGATCCGTAACCCGTGCTCAGGCTGCGCAGAAGCTCGCCGGATATCGCTATTATTGATAGAAGTAGGGTACCGTAAATAAAACAAAGCGGAGAGCTCAAGAGGGTTCTCCGCTTTTGTGATATATAATTGTTATCCCCTCGCTGCTTTCGGGCAGAGAGGGGATAGCTGTTTTTTACAAATCAATTGCGGTGGTTGTTTATGACCAATCTTACTATCTGCTTTTCTTCATCATTCAAGAATCTATATCCGGATATAACAAGATGTTCGTCATGCGTCAGCACAATGCTCTCTGCGCCGTCCGTGCTTTCCGTTCGCCCGACAAGATAGTCCACTGTTGTTGAAAAATAATCTGCTATCTTTATCAGCGTTGATATATCGGGCTCTACATTTTGATTTTCATATTTATTTATGGATTGTTGGCTGACCCCCACAACATTGGCAAGTTGTTGCTGGCTTATACCGTGAAAATTACGGAGTTTTTTGAGATTCTTTATCATTTGCATCACCCATAATAATTTTAACAACGATTCGGAGTAAAATAAAAAACTTATTATTAGTTATTGACAACAACCTGAGGTTGTGATACAATCAAATTACTTTATTAAGGGAGGTCAAAAAAATGAAGTACTGTGAAAAATGTGGCAAAGAAATTCATGATGAAGCTGTAGTGTGTCCGTCGTGTGGATGCTCGACGCAGGCTAAGCCTGCACCGGCTCCCGCACCCGTAGCAAACGACATGGCGGAAAACCCGAAGACTGCGCGTTTTGCGCTCGGATTCGCGTTCCTTTGTCCTATTGTTGGCTTAATTTTCGGTATCAAGGGCATCAAACAGTATGCATCAAACAAAAAGCTCAAAACGCAGTGTATAATCGCGATACCCCTTTCTATAGTTTTGTCTTTTGTTTGGGGTGCGCTGTTATTCGAAGGCTTGGGATGATTTATGGCTTTTTGTTCAAAATGCGGCAAGGCATTATCTCAGGGTGCGTTGTTCTGCTCCGGCTGCGGAAGCAAGGTAGAGTCCTCTGCACAGAATGCGGCATCCGGGAAAGTTATAGTTAACGGTGTTACCCAAAAAGCTCTGGTAGGTTTTACTATGAAAGTTTACGCGAACGGTGTCTTTAAAGGCGAAGTGAAGAAAATGCAGAAGCTGGAGTTTGATATCGACTGCGATTCTGTAATCACCGTATCGTGCGCGAACTTTTTCACTGATGAAACCATAAGGGTCAGAGCCGGACGGACATCGGTAATTGACTTCAAGTATAACAGAATTATCGGACAGCTTGAAAATCATGTAACGGAGTATATGTAAGCTGCGCTGTATAGGAATGAATACGCAAAAGGGACACTTGTTCATTCTGTGGCTCTTTTGCGTATTTTTTTTGCTGTGTGAAGGAGGATAATAAGTATGAAATACTGCGCGTATTGCGGAAAGGAATTAAATGACAATGCGGATGTCTGTATCGGATGCGGCTGCAGCACAAGAGTGTTGAACACATCCGGTCGCGAGACCGTATTCTGCACGCACTGCGGAAAGGAAATTCCCGCTCAAGCGGCAGTTTGCGTTAATTGCGGATGTGCCGTTAAAACGAATTTTGCGGCAGAGGAATCGGCAAAAACTCCGGAAACGCTCCTGAAAGACCTTTCGGAAAAGATGAAAATTAACGCGATAATATGGCTCTGCATCGCAGGAGTTCAAATAATTGCGGGAATATATCTTTATTGGATACTGATAATTCCCGGTGTGCTTAATATTATCAGCGGAATAATGGATTTAAAATACAGCAAAGAGGTCCTGACCAATCCGGTCGGGATAGTCAAGAAGTTTGAACCGCTGGTTTCTCCTATTATAACTCTCGCATATAATGCTGTTATCGGCGGCGTGGTCGGAATCGCCGGTTCGCTCTATTATTTGTTTGTTATAAGAAAACTTGTCATGGATAACAGAGCGGCGTTTGACGAACTTGAAATGAATTGCAGAACTGTCAAGGATAAGTCGGAATTATAAGTATTTACAATATGAAAAATACCCGTCTGCAGATACACAGCTCTCGCGGACAGGTATTTTTTATTCGCCGCTCCCGATATTTTCTCCGCGATTTACGGCTAAAACATTGACATCGGGGAAAATTAAGAGTAGAATATTTGAGTAAATATTTTTGGCTGTGAAGAGCAGAGCCGTTTATTCCGCTCGCAGAGAGGCGCGCCGGCATTATGCCGCTGTGAGGTGCGCCGTGTCAGGAAGTACGGCAGCCGGCTCGGAGCCTCCCGCGTTGAACGGGCGTAGCCTGCGTTAAGGGCAGCAGAGGGGTGCAGTTTTGTGCAATCCGGGTGGTACCGCGGCTTCGGCCGTCCCGGGCAGAACGGCATCTATTTTTATTTTTCAAGGAGTTGTTATTATGGAATGGACGGGACTCAATGAACTCAGAGAGAAGTATCTGAGCTTTTTCGAGAGCAAGGGTCATCTCCGCCTGCCGAGCTTTTCGCTCGTGCCGCAGGGGGATAAGAGCCTGCTGCTCATCAACGCCGGCATGGCGCCGCTCAAGAAATACTTCACGGGCGAGCTGACCCCGCCGAGAAAGCGCGTCACAACCTGCCAGAAGTGCATCAGAACGCCCGACATCGAGCGCGTCGGAATCACCGCGCGCCACGGCACTTTCTTTGAGATGCTTGGCAATTTCTCATTCGGCGATTACTTCAAGCGTGAGGCCACCGCTTGGGCATGGGAGTTCTGCACCAAGGTGCTCGAGATGCCCGCGGATAAGATATATATCAGCGTCTATGAGGAGGACGACGAGGCGTACGACATCTGGACGAAGGAGCTCGGCATTGCGCCCGACCATATGGTTCGTCTCGGTAAAGAGGATAACTTCTGGGAGCACGGCGCAGGTCCCTGCGGCCCCTGCTCGGAGCTATATTTCGACCGCGGCGAGAAGTACGGCTGCGGCTCTCCGACCTGCGGGGTCGGCTGCGACTGCGACAGATATGTTGAGTTCTGGAACCTCGTTTTCACTCAGTTCGACAATGACGGAAACAATAACTATTCCCGCCTCAAGAGCTGCAATATCGACACCGGTATGGGTCTTGAGCGTCTCGCCTGCATAATGCAGGGCGTGGACAACCTCTTTGAGGTCGATACGGTTCAGAACATCATGAAGCACATCATGGAGATAGCCGGCGTCAAGTATCATGAGGACGAGAAAAAGGACGTCTCCCTGCGTGTTATTACCGACCATATCAGAAGCACGACGTTCATGATAGGCGACGGCGTTATGCCCTCAAACGAGGGCAGGGGCTATGTCCTTCGTCGCCTGCTCAGAAGAGCGGCGCGCCACGGCAGACTCTTGGGTATAGACGGCACCTTCCTCTATAAGGTGTGCGAGACCGTTATCAAGGAAAATGCTGCCGCATATCCGAACCTCGTCGAGAAGCATGACCTTATCGTAAAGGTCATAAAGGCCGAGGAGGAGAGCTTCAATAAAACAATCGACACAGGTCTCAACCTGCTCGAAAATATTATCGCCCGGAGCGATTCCAAGGTGCTCGGCGGCGCCGATGCATTCAAGCTTCAGGACACCTTCGGTTTTCCGATCGACCTTACAAAGGAGCTGCTCGAGGAGCGCGGCATGAGCGTCGATATCGACGAATATGACCGCCTCTACGCTCAGAGCAGAGCGGCGGCGCGTGCGGCGCGCAAGGATGCCGGAGCTCAGGCGTGGAAGGACAGCAACGTTTCGTTCAAGGATGTCGGAGCCACCGAGTTTGTCGGCTATACCGATTATTCCTGCGACGCCGAGATAAAGGCAATAGTCACAAACGGCGAGCGCGCCGAGTTCGCAACCGCGGACTCCGAGGTGGTTGTTGTGCTCGACAAGACCCCGTTCTACGGCGAGAGCGGCGGGCAGGCGGGCGACACGGGCGTTATCAGAACCGAAAACGCGGCGCTCGAGGTCACCGCTGCGGGCAAGACCCCCGACGGAGTCATACTCCATGTCGCAAAATTCATAAGCGGAGACAGTATCGCTCTCGGCGATAAGGTCTGCGCTCAGATAGATATCGAAAAGCGCGAAGCGACCCGCCGCAACCACACCGCGGCTCATCTGCTCCAGGCAGCCCTCAGAAAGCACCTCGGCAGCCACGTTGAGCAGGCGGGACAGCTTGTCAACAGCGAGGAAATGCGCTTTGACTTCACCCATTTTTCGGCGCTCACGGGCGATGAGCTCAAGGCAATAGAGCGCGAGGTGAACGAGACTATACTCAAGGGTATCCCCGTTGAGACACGCGAGATGCCTATTGAAGAGGCCAAGAAGCTCGGCGCAATGGCGCTGTTCGGCGAGAAGTACGGCGACGTCGTGCGCGTTGTCAGCGCGGGCGATTTCTCCGTTGAGCTGTGCGGCGGCACCCATGCGGACAATACCGCAAAGCTCGGTCTGTTCAAGATAGTGTCCGAGTCCTCCGTTGCCGCCGGCATCAGACGTATAACGGCAGTTACGGGCTTCGGCGTGCTCAAGCATATAGAAAACGACGAGCGCATCATGCAGTCCGCAGCGGCGGCGATGAAGCTCGGTAACGTCGCTGAGCTCGATAAGCGTGCGGCGACTCTCTCGGCCGAGGTCAAGGCCAAGGACAGAGAGCTTGCGGAGCTTCGCGGCGAGATATCCGCTCTCAAGGCGGGCAGCCTTATGGACAGCGCAAGACAGGTCGGCGGCGTAAGACTCATTACCGCCGAGGTCGAGGTCTCCAATCCCGGAGAGCTCCGCTCGATGTGCGACACCGCGCGCGACAACGGCGCGGATATCGTCGCGGTCTTTGCGGGTGTCAATAAAGAGAAAGGTACTCTGAACTTCGCCTGCGCCTGCGGTGCGGATGCAATAAAGCTCGGCGCTCATGCCGGCAATATAGTTCGTGAGACCGCCAAGATAGCGGGCGGTTCCGGCGGCGGCAAGCCCGACAGCGCAATGGCGGGCGCCAAGGACGCCTCCAAGGCCGACGAGGCTCTTGCGGCGGTTGACTCTATAGTCGGCGCCATGTTAAAATAAAATCGCAGCTCCGCTGACCCTCGCGGTCGGCGGGACGGGCAAATTACAGTGCGGAGGTTTTTTAAATGGATGACTGTATTTTTTGCAAAATAATAAGGGGCGAAATTCCCTCAAAAAAAGTCTACGAGGATGACAGTGTCCTCGCGTTCTATGACCTTGAGCCGCAGGCTCCGTTTCATATACTTATTATCCCGAAGCAGCATATAAAGAGCGCGGCGGAGATAACCGACGAAAACAGCGCGGCAGTTTCCAAGATTTTTGAGGCGGCGGCGAAGATAGCAAAGCAGTTTGACCTCAAGGACGGCTTCAGGATAGTGAATAACTGCGGCGAATGCGCGGGTCAGACCGTGAAGCACCTGCACTTTCATATGCTCGGCGGCAGAGATTTCGGCTGGCCGGCGGGCTGATTAATAAAGAACATATTAATTTTCAGGAGATGTTTATCTTGGCAAAAACCTACACCATGGAGATCGCAGGCGTAAAGAGAGAGCTTCCTCTCTGCGCGGTCAGCGACAAGCTCGATATCGCGGCATTTATCCTTTTCGGCGATGTCGAAATCACCGTAAGAGCGGCGGAGGAGCTGCTCAAGAAGTGCCCGGAGTTCGATTACATACTTACTCCCGAGGCAAAGAGCATTCCGCTTGCCTATGAGATGTCCAGACAGAGCGGCAAGAAATATTTTGTCGCCCGCAAGAAGCCGAAGGTCTATATGACCGACCCCGTCAGCGTTAATGTGCGCTCGATAACCACCGACGCAGAGCAGACCCTTCTTCTCGGCAGAGAGGACGGAGACCAGCTTCGCGGCAAGAAGGTGCTTATCGTTGACGACGTTATCAGCACGGGCGAATCTCTGGCTGCGGTTATAGCTCTTGCCGAAAAGTTCGAGGCGAACATAGTCGCCAAGGCTGCGGTTTTAGCAGAGGGCGACGCTGCGGAGCGCGACGATATCGTGTTCCTCGAGAAGCTTCCTCTTTTCTTCAAATAACGGATACTGAGAATGGCGCGCCCCTTCACGGTTATCGGTTTCACAATATTTTTTACGCTGACTCTTATTTTTGAACTCGGTCAGAAGGCGGCAGTCGTTATCCTTTCGGCAGCAGCTGCCGCCTTTGTCTTTTCTCTGTTCTTTGAGAGTGTTCGGCGTGATTTTGTTATCCCGACCGCGTGTATTGCGGCGGCTGTTGCGGTTCTTCTTTCTTTTGCCGCTTCGTCGGTTCCCGTTGAAGCGTCGGAGCGCTTCTGCGAAAGCGCCCATACCGTCAAGGCGAGCGTTGTCTCGCTCGAGGAGCGCCGCGGCGAAAGATACTATACGCAGATAAAAACTTCCGAGATAGACGGCGAGGAATATAAGCTCAATATCCGTCTCTCTTCAAAAACGCGCCTCGGCTTTAAGCCCTATGACACAGTCGAGGGCGAGCTTCAGCTCTACGACCTCGGCAAGACCCGCAGTGCGAGGAATTACTACCTGTCCGAAAATGTCTTTACGGGCGGATACGCGAGGGGAGATATAACCGTATCCCGGCCGGAGAGCAGGCCACCCGGCTATTACTTCCTTTCGCTGCGCGCCTATATCAAAGATACAGTCTCGCGCCTTGTTCCGGGTGAGCGCGGCGCACTTGCAACCGCGCTTTTGATAGGCGACAAGTCGGAGCTTCCCAAGAGTGTCTCTGCCGCGTTTTCCTCCGCCGGCATATCGCATCTTATCGCCGTGTCGGGTCTGCACCTCTCTGTTTGGTGCCTGTTTATTCTGAAAATTTTCGATATTTTCAGGCTAAAGAACAGGATAGGAGCGGTTATCTCGGCCGTGTTTGTCGTTATTTTTATGGCGGTCTCGGGCTTTACTTATTCGGTCATGCGCGCAGGGCTTATGATGCTCGTCATGCTCCTCGGAACGCTGATTTCCAGGCAGTCGGATTCGCTCAATTCTCTCGGAGCCGCGCTTGTTATACTCTGCTTTATTAATCCGTATTGCGTGATGAGTCTCGGACTTCGGCTGTCGTTTCTCTCGACGCTCGGCATAATTGTCGGTTACGGCAATATAGACTTTCCTTTGAATCCGTATATCGAGCGCGTCAAAAATAAATATGCAAGGCGTAGTTGCGAGTTTATTTTCGGTTCGGTCAGAAGCACCGTTTTAGCCTGTGCGTTCACTCTGCCCGTTATGATACTTGATTTAGGCAAGGTGTCCTTGATTTCGATACCCGCCAATATCATCGCCGACCTCCCCGCATCCGCCTGCATGATACTCGCGGGACTTACCGCCCTGACGGCAAAGCTTTCGTTTCTTCGCGTGATTACGGCGGGACTTGCGGATATAACCGGAGTATGTGCGTCTTTTCTGATAAATCTTTCAAAAGCGCTCGCGGCGGTTCCGCATTCGTCTTTAAACACAACGTCGTTTCTCTTCCCGCTGTGGCTCGTGTTCGCCTTTATCGTCCTTGCGGCGGTCGCGCTGATTTACAGATTCCGTAAGCGCAGCGCCCTGCGTGCGGCGGCGCTGATATGTGCCGTTACTTTCTTCGGCGTGTGCGCAGGCTCTTATGCAATCTCGCGCACGGCTACGGTTATAACCGTGGCGGATGTCGGCAACGGCTCGGCGGCAGTTGTCAGCTCCGGCGGCAAAACCGCCCTGCTCGGCTGCGGAGGGGACAGCTATTATGCCCTCTCGAATATTGAGTCCGCAATGGACAGTGTCGGCGCGGATAAGCTTGATTTTTTGCTCATTCCGCGCATCTCAAAGGGCGAAAGCTCGCTCGCTCTCGATGCGATAGACAGCTTTTCTCCCGATTATATTCTCACGGGTGAGCTTGACTCAAACCTCGAAGAAATACTAAAAACAGAAAATTATGCTCTCGCACCCGCTGCCGAGATAAGTGTCGGCAATGCAGAGCTGAAATATAGAACAACGGACAAAACGAGCATTGCGGTGCTCAAAGCGAAAGGCGCGGATACGGTCTTTGTTTTCAGACCGTCTTATGCGCCGAATATAAAAGGAGATATACTCATCCTGCGGGAAAATCTGCCGCAGGGCGTTTCCCCGGAAAATTTTAATCTTACTGCGCTCTCGGCGGATGAAAACAGAACACCCGCCGTTATGGGCAAATTGCTCTCTTTGGGCGCAGACGCATATGCGACCGGAGGGCAGGGGAATATCAGAATTACCGTGTTCCCGTCGGGAAAAATATTTGCGGAAAGGGTGGATTGAATGGCTTCTATCGGCGAAAAAGAGTTGAAAGCGCTTATAAAAAGCGGCGATATCGGCGGAGCGTTTCTGTTCTTCGGAACGGAGAGCTATCTCAAGGAATTTTATTCCTCGAAGCTCAGAGATAAGGCCGTCAGCCCCGATTTCGCGGATTTCAACTATCATTTTTTTGACGGCGCGTCGTGTGCCCTCGAGGATATAGAACAGGCGGTCGAGGCGTTTCCGATGATGAGCGGCAGCACCTGCGTGTTCGTCAAGGATATGCCCGTCGATTCGCTCGATGAGGATTCCTACGACAAACTCGAAAGCATAGTCGGCGATGTTCCGGACTACTGCACGCTGATTTTCTATGTCGGCAAAGCGGATTCGCTGAAAAAGACCGCAAAGGCAAAAAAGGCGGTCGCGCTTTTTACGAAGTGCGGCAACGCGGTCGAGCTGAACAAAAAGACCGCCTATGAGCTTTCAAAGCTGCTTGTCGGCGCGGCGCAGAAGCGCGGCTCGGAGCTCAGCCAAAGGAACGCAGAGTATCTTGTCTCCTGCGTCGGAGATGATATGGTGACGCTGCTCAATGAGACGGATAAGCTCTCGGCCTATGCCGAGGGGCGCGAGATAACACGCGCCGATATCGACCTTATGTGCGTCAAAACCATTGAGGCGAATGCCTTTGACCTGACAAAATATATAATCTCCGATAATTTCGACAAGGCGTATGAGACGCTCAATATGCTCTTTGCCCAGAGAGCCGATGTCATGATGATAATGGGCGCGGTGATATCCGTCTTTGCCGATATCTATCGCGTCAAGGTGAGCGTGTCGGCGGGCTACAGAGCCACTCAGCCTGCGGAGATATTTTCAAATTACCGCGGACGCGAGTTTAAATTGACAAAGGTTTCGCGCCAGGCGGCGGCGCTGAGCGTCCGTGCGCTCAGGCAGTGCCTTGACGAGCTGGACAGAGCGGATACGCTGCTTAAAAGCTCGGCGGTTGATAACAGGATAGTTATGGAGGAGCTGTTGGTCAAGCTGTTTGTGGCGATACAGTCCGGAAAATAACTGCCAGACGGTGTAGGGAGTAAAATGATAAAGATAAAGCAGGCGGTTATCGTCGAGGGAAAGTACGATAAAATAAAGCTTTCGACAGTCCTCGATACCGTCATAATTCAGACAGACGGCTTCGGCATTTTCAAAGACAAAGAAAAGCAGAGGCTCATAAAGCGACTCGCCCAAACGCGCGGCATAGTTATACTTACCGACAGCGACTCGGCGGGCTTCAAGATACGCTCGTTTATCGGCGGCAGCGTGCCTAAAGACAGCGTCATTCACGCCTATATTCCCGATGTGTTCGGAAAAGAGCGCAGAAAGGACGCGCCCTCGAAGGAGGGCAAATTGGGAGTCGAGGGTATTAATACGGAAACTCTGCTCGAAGCGCTCAGCCGAGCCGGAGTCACCTGCGAAAAAACTCAGGAAAAGAGCCGCACCGTCACCGTGGCGGATCTCTACGAAGCGGGGCTCAGCGGAAAAGCGGACTCGGCGGCTCTGCGCAAAAGATTTCTGCGCAGCTTGTCGCTTCCCGAACGTCTTTCGACGGGTGCTCTCGTCGATATGATAAATATTTTCATGACATACGATGAATTTCAGGAAAGTATAAAAAATTTTTCACTCAGCGGAGATGATGACAAATGATAAGAATAGGCAGCGGATATGACGTTCATAAGCTCGTCGAGGGGCGAAAGCTCATAATCGGCGGCGTCGATATACCTCATACCATGGGGCTGCTCGGCCATTCGGATGCCGATGTTCTGCTCCACAGCATAAGCGACGCCCTGCTCGGCGCGGCGGCCATGGGGGATATAGGCTGCCTGTTCCCGGACAGTGACGAAAAATACAAGGGCGCAGACAGCCTTGAGCTTCTGCGCGAGGTCGTGCGCGCTATCGGCGCTCGGGGCTGGCACATAGTCAATATCGACTCCACGGTTGCCGCCCAAGCTCCCAAGCTGCGCCCGTATATAGATGAAATGCGCCGCAACATAGCCGACGCCTGCTCGCTTGACTTCTCCTGCGTCAGCGTCAAGGCGACCACCGAAGAGGGACTCGGCTTTACCGGACGCCGCGAGGGCATAAGCGCCTCGGCCGTCTGCCTTATTGAGAAGTGATTTGATTTCGGACGCATTTTATGTTATTATAAGAATTGAAGAGAGGTATGCCTATGTTTACTGAAAAGATCGCATCTCTCTGGGATCAGCTGAGGGTCGTTTTCTCAGACTTCGCCTTCACCGACTTCCTGGATATCTGTCTCGTTGCGTTCGTTCTTTACAGTGTTATCAAGCTTATCCGTGAGACAAAGGCCATTCAGCTTGCAAAAGGTCTTTTGCTTTTCGGAGTGGCTTATCTTGTCATATACCTGCTCGATATGCAGGCGAGCGAGTTTATATTCAAAAAAGTTTTCGGCGAGATAATTATTGTCCTCGTCATTCTCTTCCAGCCCGAACTGCGTCATATGCTCGAGTCCGTCGGCAGGCGAAGCATAACGAAGCTCAACCTCTTCGGCGTGCGCGACGAGGAGTCGGAGCGCAACCAGAGAATAAAGGAATCGATATATGCCGTTTGCAAAGCGTGCCACACTATGAGCGAGAGCAAGACGGGTTCGCTCATAGTCTTTGAGCATGACACTCTTTTAGGCGATATCATAAAGAGCGGAACGCCCGTAGATGCGATAGTCTCGCGTGAGCTCATAGGCAATATTTTCTATAACGGCGCGCCGCTGCATGACGGAGCCGCGGTTATCCGCGACGGCAGGGTAGTGGCCGCGGGCTGCGTTCTTCCGTTGACTCAAAAGGAAAATCTTGACACTCAGCTCGGTACCCGCCACAGAGCCGCCATAGGCATGAGCGAGCAGGGCGACGCTATGATAGTCGTAACCTCCGAGGAGACGGGAACGATTTCCATAGCCTGCAAGGGTCAGCTTACAAGAAACCTCACCGATTCCGACCTGCGCGAGCATCTTATCCGCTACCTGTGCGACACGGACAACGAGGAAAAAACCGCCGTCAAAGGCATACGCAAGCTGTTCGGAGGTTTTAAGAAATGAAAAAGAAAAAGATAAGCCTCAAAAATCTCATATATGATAACAGATTCGTCTTGACTCTCTCGATTATTGCGGCGGTTATAATCTGGATAGTCGTCGCCATTCAGGCGAGCCCCGAGGATGACCGCATAGTTAAGGACGTTCCCGTGAAGATTGAGATTTCGAATAATGTCTCGAATCTCGGTCTGCAGATGTTCGGCAATACGGATTTTACCGTTGAAGTCAAGGTTCACGGCAAACGCTACGATGTCGCCGAGAGCGTGCTGACAAAGGACGATATCTCCGTTGTCGCAAAAACGAACTATGTTGACTCCACTGGCAGCCAGACGCTCAAGCTCGAGGTTACGCCGAAGGATCCGAATAAAGCAAACTACGAGATAGTCTCGCTCTCGCAGGACTCGATTAATGTGTATTTCGATTATTATAAAGAGGGCGAATACACTCTCCAAACGGATATTATCTATGACGGAACGTCATATGTAACTAACGGCCTGATAGCGGAAACTCCGGTGCTCTCGGCGAACACGGTCAAGCTCTCCGGCCCCGTGACCGAGATGGTGAAGATAAAGAAGGTAGTCGCGCGCGTCACGCTTAACAAAAAGCTCAGCGCAACAACGACGCTCGACGCCGAGATAATCCCGCTTAGCGAATACGGCGGAAAGCTCCAGTATATCACCGTCAACGACGGCATAGCCGATATCACGATGACCCTCCCGGTTTATCAGCGCGCAGAGCTGCCGACTACGGTCACCTTCAAGAACGCACCCGCAGTCTACGCGAGTAAGCCTCCCGCGTTTACGTGCAGCCCCGCAAGACTCAATTTCACCATGGACGCGACGAAGCTCGCCTCATTAACCGAGCTGTCGGTGGCCGATATCGATTTCTATATGCTCGGCGCGGGCAAAAATGAGATAACGATAGATTTGACCACCCTGAACGGAGTCAAGATAATGAGCGGGGAGACGAAGCTAAAGGTAACTGTTGAGATGAGTGGCGTTACCTCGGAAAAGAACTCGGTAAGTGCCAATAACGTCTCGTTTATAAATGTCCCGACAGGCTATAAAGCTGTCTTGACGCAGACGAAGATACCGTCGGTTGAGGTTGTCGGTCCGGAGTCGGAGCTCAAAAAGATATCCTCGGAGCAGCTCTTTGCGGAGGTTGACCTGAGCAATGCCGATCCCACCCGGTCGCACGGTACGGCATATGCCCGCGCCTATGTCAAGGACAGCAACAACTGCTGGGTGCATAACAGATATACGGTCAGTTACAGACTTGAAAAAGTCCAGTAACGGAAAAATCAAGCTTTCCGCAAATGCAGAGAGTGCCATAAGACAGGTAACAGGCACAGCGGTATTAACTGCTGTGCCTGTTATTGCATAATTCGTTTCTGTACGGAACTAAAGCAGGACCGAAACGATAAACTTGTATTAGCTGAATCAGCCACACAAACAGCAAGAAGAAAGGGGGACGCAATATTGCGATATTTTAGGTATGAGAATACAAATGAAAATCTGAACAATGATCTGAAAGAACAATATAAAACCTTAAACAATTGCGAAAAACGCATCTTCCGAAAAGAGAAAATGCGGCAAAAAATCATTACGGCTGTTTCGATCTTCATCTACATTGTTGCTGTTGCCGCGGGCTTATGTCTGCTTAACTTGATTCCGCAACCGAACGGTTTGTTTTGGCGCCTTCTTGTTGGTGCCGGAAAATTGATTGCCGCTCTTTTCATTCTCGTTATTTGCGGAGTATTAACCGTCGAATTGACCAAAGGGTTATGGAAAAAAGCCGAATCGGTCAATGTCCCCGCAAAGAAAAAAGAAATCTTATCAAAAGCCTGTGGTCACTTGCGGGATTGTTATGGTTTACAGGAGCCATATATTATAACCAAGTGTTTTGATGCTGCGGATAAAAAGTTTCAAAAGCATGATGTTTGCCTTTTCGTTGTTGGCGGCGAGCTGCGCATCACTGCCGATTTGATTCATGGATTTCTTCACGGAGAAAGGGATTTAGGCTGCTATGCTTTCGTGAAGCATGAGATAACATTATCAAAACAGCCGTGCGGGCAACAATTAATGCTGGAAATGAAAGCAGGTGAAAACACCTTTTTGTTAGGATACCGGGCAAAAGGGTTTATTGAAAAGAACTTCATCGGAAAAGAAACTGATTAAATTCTGATTTTACAAGTTGATTTAAGGGTGCCTTATATGCATAGCATTCGGCACATAGCGCAATCAATGATAAAAGCTAAGCTGTTTTTGCAGCTTAGCTTTATTGCTTTTCGGCAACCTTGCCAATGCGTATACTTGTTTTTACCAAAGCAAAAAGCGGGGCACGAAAACCGTGCTCCGCCTTTCGTTATGCTCTTTTCTGAAGCTCGCGCTAAAGCCATATCGAACCGATGTCTATCGCGCTGTACAGACCTCTGCGCTCCGCTTTCTTGAGAATCCTGTCTCGCGGACGAAGATCTTCGTCTGTGCTGACGAGCTGCACGAGTATTTTGTCTGAGAGCTCCGCGCCGTTTACGTCTTTAGTCGAGGTTATCTGCATCATGATTATGCAGGGCTCATCCATATATCCGTAATAAAGCGTGTTGTCTTTTCTGACAAGGGGCTTGCCCTTGTACATGAGAAGCTTTTTGTTCTCCGCCACTCAATGTCACTCCAATCAGGTTATAGTCGCACTTATTTCTTGATTCCGAGATAATCCTCAACCATGCTCTGCAGCAGCTCGTCTCTGTCGAGTTTTCTGACAAGGCTGCGGGCATTGTTGTGGGTGGTGATATAAGTCGGATCCTCGGAAAGGATGTAGCCAACTATCTGGCTGACCGAATTATACCCCTTCTCGTTGAGCGCTTTATAAACCTCAAGGAGTATCTTCTTCATTTCTTCGTCATTTTCATTCTTTATCGAGAACTGAATGGTCTCGTCGGCCATGAGTACCACCTCCGTAATTTTATTATATACCAAAACTTGTAACAAGACAATGGTATTTTTGAAATTAATTTAAACTCTCAGCGAAACGCCTATTGCGGAAAGTCTGCGGAGTATCTCGTCTATCCAGCCCTGAACCTCTTCCATTTCGAGCGTGCGGTCATGCGAGGAGAAGGTGAAGCGAAGCGTGATGCTCTTTGTGCCGAGCAGCTCGTAGGTGTCGATGAGCTTAACGCTCTCGAGCTCCTCGATGTTCATGCTCCTCCAGTTCTCGGAAAGCTCGTCGTATGTGACGCCCTTTCTGAGCACGAGCGAGAGATCGTAGTAGGTGGACTGCCTCGATGAGGGCTCCTTAAACGCAATGTCGTATGCTTTAGCATCGCTGAACTTGTCTATATCCAGCTCTATGCAGACCGCCGAGCCCGTCTTGTCGAGCTTCGCGGAGTTCTGCGGATGCAGAGCGCAGATAAAGCCGACCTCATTGCCGTCCGCGAGAACGGCAGCGGTGTTCTTGGGATGCTGCCAGGCGTGCGTGGGCGCTTTCTTTGCGAACTTCGGCGCGCAGTGCTTTATCTGCTCAAAGAAGCAGTTGACGACTTCGACCGCCTTGTAGTAGAGGTCGCGCTCGCTCTGCGACTTCGAGAACAGCACAACGCCGAGGTGGCGGCGCTCGTTGCAGTAGCCGTTTTCGAGCGTGCCTTCAACAACTCTGCCTATCTCGAATATGCCGTAGCTGTCCGCAAAATCCTTGTTCTCATATGCCGCGACAAGCAGGGTGGGCAGCATAGAGTCGCGCAGAACGCCGTTATCCGAGCTTTCGATGTTGAGTATCTTAACATTGTCCTCAACCTCAATGCCGAGCTTCTTGTATTTCTTCTTGTCGCACCAGATGTAGGAATGAACCTCATGCATGGAGTATTTCTTGACGAGAATGTCCTTTATCTCGTCGGCTATGAGCCTCTCGGGCGCGCTGTGTACGGGCTTGAGGGGGCTGCGGGTGGTGGTTATCTCGAAGTTGTCGTAGCCGTAGATTCTCGTTATCTCTTCGATGATATCCGCCTTTATCGTAACATCCTTGGTGGCTCTCCAGGAGGGGACGGTGACGGTGAAAACGCCGTCCTTCTCGTCAACGCCGAAGCCGAGCAGGGTAAGAGTCTGAACAATTCGCTCGTTGCTGATTTCGATTCCGGTGTATCTGTCAACATACGCCTTGTCGAAGGTGAGCGTTATCTGAGGATATTTCTTAACGTATTCGTCCGTCAGCTTTGAGTCGATGACCGCGCCGCCGTCTATATCCTTGACGAGCTTTACAAAGCGCTTTATCGCAAGAACGGTCAGCTCGGGGTCGAGCATCTTCTCGTATCTTGCGCTCGCGTCGGTGCGCAGACCGAGGCGGGAGGAGGACTTTCGAACGCAGATGCCGTCGAAGTTCGCGGACTCAAGCACAACGCTCGACGTGTCGCCGACTATCTCGGAGTCGAGTCCGCCCATTATACCGGCTATCGCAACGGGCTCTTCGCGGTTATATATGAGCAGGGTGTTGGTGTCCGCTTTTCTCTCTGCGCCGTCAAGGGTGACGAAATCGATTTCCTCTTTGGGTGTGTCAACTTTTATGCTGTCAACCTTGGAGGCGTCGAATGCGTGGGTCGGCTGACCGATTTCGAGCATGATGTAGTTAGTGAGGTCTGCAAGCAGATTTATCGGTCTCATGCCGCAGTAGAACAGCCTTATTCTTATCTCCATGGGGCTGACGTGCTTTGTGATATTCGCCATCCTGAGGCAGGAGTATCTGTACACGTGGTCGGTGTCGCCGACGGTGACGGGGATAATATCTTCGCTGTCGCTGTCAAGCTCGGCGAGGTCGAGCGGCTTTAACTCGCGGCCTGTGAGGGCGGCGAACTCGCGCGCGATTCCGTAGTGACCCCAGAGGTCGGGACGGTTTGTGAGCGACTTGTTGTCAACCTCAAAGACAACGTCGTCTATCGGGAACAGCCCCTTTATGTCGGTGCCGTTCTTATATGCGGGGTCGAGCTCCATTATTCCGGAGTTCTCGTCGCTTATTCCGAGCTCTTTTTCGGAGCAGCACATACCCCCGGACTCGTATCCGGCCACGGTAGTTTTGCTTATTTCGCCCGCAACGACTCTGCCGCCCGCAGTCGCAAAAGCGACCTTCTGGCCGACCTTGACATTCGGTGCGCCGCATACGCAGTTTACGACTCTGTCGCCGATATCAACGGTGAGCAGGTGAAGCTTCTTTGACTCGGGGTGATTTTCGAGCGTCTTTATCTCGCCGACAACGACCTTCTGCACGTCGCAGCCCATATAATATATGTCCTCGACCTCGGCCGTAGCGAGGGTGAACTTGTTGATGAGCTCTTTTATATCGTATCCGTCAAGGTCAACATAATCCCTGATCCAGTTTATTGAAACAAGCATGACTTTAAGCCTCCTCTTTCTTCGTGCCGTCGGGCACGGTGAACGATGAATTGGTGAACTGCGAGAGCGACTTGAGATTGCAGCTGTTGAATACGCGGATATCCTTTACGCCGTATTTCATCATCGCAAGGCGCGTAAGTCCGAGACCGAAAGCGAAGCCCGAATACTTTTCGGGGTCGATTCCGCCCGCCTTGAGGACGTTCGGATGTATCATGCCGCAGGGGCAAAGCTCAAGCCAGCCGGAATCCTTGCAGGAGGAGCAGCCCTCGCCGCCGCAGATAAGGCACTGGATATCAAGCTCAAAGCCAGGCTCAACGAACGGGAAGAAGCCGGGGCGCAGGCGCACCGTGACATCCTTCTGAAAGACCTCGGAAAGCATGGTTTTCATGAAATATATGAGGTTTGAGATGGATATGTCCCTGTCGACCATCATGCCCTCCATCTGGAAGAAGGTGTTCTCGTGGCAGGCGTCAATCTTCTCGTTTCTGAAGCAGCGTCCGGGGAAGATTGCGCGCAGCGGAATACCCTTTTCAAGGTCGGCGGCGTATTTGCGAAGAATCGTGTTCTGCGCCGCTGAGGTGTGGGTCTTGAGTAGCTGACCGTTGCTCAGATAATAGGTGTCCTGCATATCGCGCGCGGGATGATGCTTGGGAATGTTGAGCGCCTCGAAGCAGTTGTAGTCGTCGGTGATTTCGGAGTAGTCCTCTATGGAGAAGCCCATGTTGAGGAAAATCTCGTCAACCTCGCGCTGAACGAGGGTTATCGGGCTGTAAGAGCCGGGATTCGTGTCGCAGGGGAAGGACTCGTCGTAGACCTCCGCGCTGTCGATAAGGCGCTGCTCCTCGAGAGCCTTGAGCTCCTGAAGTCGCTCCTGCATGGAGCTCTCGATGAACTGCTTTATTGTGTTTATCTTCTGCCCCGCCTCTTTTTTCTGATCGTTGGGCAGGGCGCGAAGCTCGCTCATGAGATTTGCTATGTGACCCTTTTTGCCGAGGAACTCTATCCTCAGCTCCTCGAGCTCAGAGACCTTGTCCGCGTCGGCGGCTTTCTTTCTGAATAATTCTTTGAGCTTTTCGGCGTTTTCGTTCATACTTCTCATCCTTTCAAAAAGCATAATTTACTTCATATCTGCCGGTAGGGGAGGCAAAATAAAAAATCCTCCGTCCCACTGAGGGACGAAGGAAACTTCGCGGTACCACCCTGCATTCGCGTCCGAGGACGCCTCAGTCTGTTCCGCGCGATGGCGGACAGCACCGTGTAACGGCGGTGAACCGTCTCAGCCTACAACCCGAAGCTTCAGCCGAGCCGCTCCGGAGTGAACTTCGGCGTGCTCTGGCACGGGATCATTCCAGCCAAGTGACCCCTCTCTGCGGTGTTCGCCGCGCGCCTACTCTCTCCATCTGTGCGTTATTATATCCTATCTATAATAGCACATTATTTTATTTCTTGCAAGTGCCGTGCGAAAAATTTATTTGCTGTCGTAATCATCAAGGAAGCTGTGCTTTATCCCGTCCTTTTTGTAGGCGAGAACCGTGTCGATGTTGACATTCTCAACGCTGCTGAATATGCATTTTTCAACGTCGGGATTGCTCTTTTTAAGCTCGCGGATGAGCTCCTTTGTCTCCTGACGCTTTGAGTGATTCTGCCCGTCGTTGCAGGTGGTGCAGGTGTCGGTAAATTTGCAGGCGCATTGAATAAAGTGCAGCCCGTTGTAGTCGCGCCACGCCTTTATGTCGTCCTCGCGCACAAGATAGAGCGGGCGTATCAGCTCCATGCCGGGGTAGTTCGTGCTGTGCAGCTTGGGCATCATCGTCTGTATCTGCGCCCCGTGTAGCATACCCATTAAGATAGTCTCGATAACATCGTCGTAGTGGTGGCCGAGCGCTATCTTGTTGCAGCCGAGCTCCTGCGCGAATTTATAGAGATATCCGCGTCTCATCCTCGCGCAGAGATAGCAGGGAGATTTTTTGACATTGTAGACGGATTTGAATATGTCCGACTCGAATATGTTTATCGGGATGTTCAGTGCCCGCGCGTTGTCCTCGATTATCCTGCGGTTCTCGGGATTATAGCCGGGGTCCATGACGAGATACTTGACGTCGAAATTAACATTGCTGTATCGCTTCAGCTCCTGAAAGAGCTTTGCCATGAGCATTGAGTCCTTGCCGCCCGAGATGCAGACCGCCACTCTGTCGCCCTCGTTTACGAGCTTGTAGAGCTTGAGCGCCTTTGTAAACGGACTCATTATCGAAACGCGAAACTTTTTTCTCAGACTCTGCTCAACCTTTTGGCACAGCTCGCCGTCCTGCCGATTATTAATATCAAGGCGCATCCATGCGAGATAGCCGCCCTCGAGACTGTATGCCTCATAGCCCTGCTCGCAGAGTCTGTCCGCAACATCTATGCTGAAAATTCCGTGCGCGCAGTAGATTATTATCTTCTTGTCTCTGTCCGTCGGCGGATTTTCGCAGAGCTCCTCAGCGGTTATGTGCACGGAGCCGGGAATAAACCCATAGGCTCTGTCTGTCTCGCTTCTTATGTCGTAGACGGTATATTCTCCGTCCTTCAGTCTGTTCAGCTGTTCTGCCGATATTTCCATTGCCCGCGCTCCAATGCTGCGTTTTTGCCGTGTGCGGCGTATTTGATATTATACCGCGAAACATGGCGATTTGTCTATAAAAAGACGCAAAGAACAAGCAGGAAATCTATTTGATTTGAGTTTAGAAGAAACGCTCTCGGCAAAATGAAATATAATCCTTGATAAAGCTCGGAGATTTTTATATAATAAAATCAAGAATTGCATCCGACGGGTGTTTAGAGTTAGCATACATGAAAAAATGATTTTATGCGAGGTCATGATTATGTACAGCGTGCTTGTAGTTGACGATGAGATACGCCAGAGAGAGGCGGTTATACGAAATGTCGATTGGCAGAGAGCGGGCTTCGAGGTCGTCGGAGACGCCGAAAACGGAATAGAGGCGCTCGACCAACTCGAAAAGCTCGAGCCCGATTTGGTTTTGACGGATATCAAGATGCCGCTCATGACCGGGCTTGAGCTCGCGAAAAAAGCCCGCGAAATAAGACCGGCGACCAAATTTGTTATCCTGAGCGGGTACGACGATTTTGAATACGCTCAGGAGGCGTTCAAATATAATGTAATAAGATATCTTTTGAAGCCAGTTTCCGCGTCGGAGCTCACCGATGAGTTCGAAAAAATCGGCGCCGAGATGAACAGGGAGTTTGACCTGCTCAAAAGCGGCGGGTCGAGCGAGGATATCTCGCTGCGGCTTGAAAAGGCCGAATTTCTGCTCCCGCTCCTGCTCGGCACGGGCGAGGATGTCCACGCCTCGGACGACCTGACGGAAAACGCGAAAAGGCTCGGCATAATCAAAAATGACGGCGACTGCTACAGCGTCGTAGCCTCGAAGTTCAAGACGAGCGCGGGCGAGACCTGCACCGCGCAGCACCATATAGACTTTGTCAACAGCATTATCAATAAATATGCCCTTTGCGAGAGCTTTTTTGTCAACGGCAGAATCATCACCCTTGTAACAAGCGACCCGGAGGAGATGTCAACAAAGCTGAGACTTCCCGTTATCGAGCTTGTGCAGAGTGCGAAGAAGCTTTTGAATCAGAACTGCACTATCGGTATCAGCGAGACCGTGAGCAATCCGTCGCTCTTGGCGCTCGCCTGCTCGCAGGCTATCACCGCGCGGCGCTATACCTCCGACGGCACGGGCAGCATCCGCTATATAAACGACCAGGAGCGCAAGAGCACCTATGAGTTTGAAAGCGCCGAAAAATCCGTCAACAAGCTCGAGCAGCTCTTGAAAATAGGAAGCAAGGAGGAGATAACCTCGTTTCTTGACGAGATACTTTCCGGAAAGACGCGCGAGGGGATAGATTATATAATCATCCAGATTCTCGCTACCGCGCACAGGTGCGTGAGCGTCCTGCCCGACGGAAACGCCGCCGCGGAGCTTTTTACGGCCAACAACTCGTTCACCTCCCGCCTGTCGTTCGATTTTAACGAGCAGTACAAAAACGAGCTTGTATCCCTCTGCCTTGACGCAAGGGATATCATCTACCGCTCGCAGAGGCACGAGAGTGAGGCTCTCTGTGACCATGCGCTGCAAATAATCAACGAGGAATATATGAACGAGGAGCTGTCGCTGACGGACGCGAGCGACAGGCTGGGCGTCAGTCCGAACTATCTGAGCGCTCTGATAAAAAAGAAAAAGTCGAAGAATTTTGTAACGCTTGTGACCGAAAGGCGCATGAAGGCGGCGAGCGACCTGCTCCTTTGCACCTCGATGAAAATATTCGAGATAACGCAGAAGTGCGGTTACAGCGACCAGCATTATTTCAGCTACTGCTTCAAGAAGTATTACGGCGTTTCGCCGAACAAATACAGAGAGGAACATTTGGGTGCAAGAGATGCTTAAACATGCCAGAATAAAGCTGTCAACGCTTATAATTGCGGTAGTCGTGTTCGGCGTGCTGTTCTCAACGGTAGGCGCCACGCTTCTTTTCGGCGTGTTTTATCAGAGAACGATGTTCAACTCGGCATATGTCGCGTCCAAACAGTCGGTGTCCCAGACGAACGCCACGGTCTCCAATTATATCTCGTCCATCAAAAATAAGCTCGACAATCTCTGCAATGAGGTTGACAGCTGCGACAGTCTGCAATCGCTTAAAAACGCAGTCTCGACCGCGGCGCGGCTCGAGGACGATATATATTGCGTGACGGTTTACGATACGCACGGCAACATTCTCTTAACCGAGAACGACAGCGGCGACACCGCAAAGGAGAACGCCACCGACCTGTCCTTTGACAAGTCGCTTTTCCCGAATCTGAAGGACGGCTATTTGATAACTCAGCCCCATGTGGATACGCTTTATAAGAACAAGTATCCGTGGGTCGTGACTATAGCGAAGAAAAAGTATTCCGATTTGTTCCAAAAGCAGGTCTTTGTCGCCGTCAACTTCGAGTTTATGTCGATAGCGAAATATATCGACAGAATAAGCATCGGACAGAGGGGCTACTGCTATATCGTAGATTCAAAGGGCGGGATAGTCTATCATCCGCAGCAGCAGATGCTCTTCTCCGGCATAAAAAAAGAAAATACCGACGCGGTTTCAAAAATGACCGACGGCATCCACAGAGAAGGCGACAATATCTATACCGTGTCGTCGCTCAATTCGTGCAGCTGGAAGATAGTCGGCGTGAGCTTCACGGACGAGGTGACGCAGTCCGTCAAAAAGCAGATAGCGGTCGGCTTGGCGTTTGCGCTTCTGTTCAGCCTTATTATCTCCGTCACGGTTTATTTCCTGCTCTCACGCACGGTTACAAGGCCCGTCAGACGTCTCGTTTCATCCATGCAGAATTTTGAAATGCAGGCGGAAACATATAAATATAAGGCCGATAAGGCGAACGTAGTCGAATTCAGCACCCTCTCCGCGTCGTTTGAGCACATGGTTCAGATGATACAGTCGCTCATGGAAAAGGTGCATAATGAGGAGATAGTCCTCAGAAAAACGGAGCTCAAGGCTCTTCAGGCTCAGATAAATCCGCATTTCCTCTATAATACGCTCGACTCCATCCAGTGGATGTGCGAACAGGATAACAGCAAAGAGGCGGTCGAGATGGTCGGTGCGCTTGCAAAGCTGTTCAGAATAAGCATCAGCCACGGCAACGAGTTTATCACCATAAGCGACGAGCTGCGCCATGCCGAGAGCTACCTCATAATCCAGAGCTACAGATACAAAAACCAGTTTACTTATTCGTTCGATGTAGACGAGAGCCTGCTCGGATATATGTGCAACAAGATAACCATCCAGCCGTTTATCGAGAACGCCATTTACCACGGACTCGACAGAATGGTTGACGAGGGCGAGATACGCATCTGCGTTCGCGCCGACGGCAAGGATATCATAATCACCGTCGCCGATAACGGACTCGGAATGACAAAGGAGCAGTGCGAGACTATCCTGAAAAAAGACAGGAGCGACTCGAAGGGCATCGGCGTTAAAAATGTCAACGACAGGCTTAAAATCTATTTCGGCGATGAATACGGAATTTCAATCGAAAGCGAGCTTGATGTCGGCACGACGGTTAAAATTAAGATTCCGAAGATCGAGAAAGGACGGGAAAATGAATATTAAGAGAAGTATCGCGTTCATGCTGCTCGCCTCATTCTTGCTCTGCGTGTTGTTCGGCTGCGAAAGCGGAAGCGGCTTTGCCCCCGAATATCCGAGAGTTGCCATAATAATAAAGGGAAGCGAATCCGATTTCTGGAACGACGTGAAAAAGGGTGCGTATTCGGCCGCGACCGAGTTCAACATCGATATCACCTTTGAGGGGCCGGAGAACGAGGAGGATTACGAGACTCAAAATAAAATGATAGAAAACGCCGTTTACCGCAATGTCGGCGCGATTATCCTCTCTGCAATCGATTTTGAGAAAAACGCTCCAGCCGTTCGCAAGGCTGCGGAGAAGGGTATAAAGATAATAACCGTTGACAGCGACGTTGACGTAGCCGAAAAGGAGCTGTATATAGCAACCGACAATTATTCTGCCGGTCAAAAAACGGCGGATGTCGCGCAGAAGCTCTGCGGAGACAAAGAAAGCATCAATATCGGAATAGTCAACTACGGCGAGAACACCGAAAACGGCAGCAAGCGTTTGCAGGGCTTTAAGGACGGCATAAAAAACATTAAAAACGCAAGGATAGTCGCCATGATAAGCATATCGTCGAATGCCCAAAGCGCGACGGCGGGCTCAAGGAAGCTGCTCGAGGAAAATCCGGAGATAAATGTTCTTGTCGGCTTCAACGAGTGGTCAACTTTAGGCGTGGGCACGGCGATAAAGGAGCTCGGAGTCAAGGACAGCGTCTGCGGCATAGGCTTCGACAACAACACGGAGTGCGTCGGAATGCTCGAGACGGGCGAGCTTGATACTCTCATTGTCCAAAACCCGTTCTCCATGGGCTATCTCGCCGTCATGAATGCGGCAAACATACTCTCGGGCAAGAAGACCGAGCACGAGATTAAAACCGATGTCTATGTCGTCGACCGCAGCAATATGTTTTCAGCGGACGTTCAGAAGATACTCTTCGGCTTTGACAAATACAAATAAAACAGCTGCCCGAACACGTTGAAAGATGTTCGGGCAGTTCTTCTCGTTAAAGCGTCAAAGTCTATATATTGGTTCGACAAAAGCGTAAAATTTTATACATTTTAGATAGAAAATCTCATTCTGTTTTTGAAACCGCAAAGCTATAATAAAGATGCTGATAACGTAAGAAATTTTTTAAGGAGGTACTCTTATGAAAAAGTTGTTAGCAGTTTTATTGGCAGTTATTATGGTATTAGGCTTAGCCGCTTGTAAGCCCGGCGATTCCGGCGACAAGAACAAGAACAAGGGTGAGATTTCCGTCCTGTACTATTCGTTCAGCGACGCGTACATCTCCACCGTCCGCACCGCAATGGACAAGATCCTCACCGATGGCGGATACACCTTCAACGACTATGACGCAAACGGCAACCAGACCACGCAGACCGAGCAGGTTCAGACCGCTCTTGCAAAGGGCTGCTCGATGCTTATCGTCAACGTTGTTGACACCGGCTCGGACGACGCAGCTCAGAACATCATCAACCTCGCCAAGGCGAAGAACGTTCCCGTCATATTCTTCAACCGCTCTGTCGATCAGAAGGTTATCGAGAGCTATGATAAATGCGTATTCGTCGGCACAGACTATGAGCAGGCCGGCCATATGCAGGGCAAGATGATAGGCGAGTATGTCCTTGCAAACTATGGCAAGCTTGACCTCAACAATGACGGCGTAATCAGCTACGTTATGTTCAAGGGTCAGGAAGGCAACATGGAAGCTATCGCTCGTACCCAGTACGGTGTTGAAGATGCAAACGCAGTCCTCAAGGCTGCCGGCAAGCCCGAGCTCAAGTTCTATGACGCAGCGAACAAGAACATGTATCTTGTTGACCAGGACGGCACATGGTCCTCCGCAGCCGCAACGAACTATATGAGCACCGCTCTTGCGCAGTACACCGAGTCCAACAAGAACATGATAGAGCTTGTTATCGCTAACAACGACGAGATGGCGCTCGGCGCAATCTCCGCTCTCCAGACCGCCGGCTATAACAAGGACGGCAAGACCGTCATCCCCGTATTCGGCGTTGACGCTACGGACGCAGCGAAGTCCGCTATCAACTCCGGCTCGATGACAGGCACCATTAAGCAGGATGCAGAGGGTATGGCAACCGCTATAACCACCGTTATGAAGAACCTGCTCAACGGCACGAACGCACTTGAAGGCATCGACGCAGCGAACACTGTCGGCAAGTGGAGGGTCAACATTCCTTATTCAACCTACACTTCCGAGAGCAAATAATCAAGACGTTGTCAATTTGCGGTTGGGGCGCTCCGCCCCAACCGTAAACTCGGATGAAGAGGAGTGAAACATATGCAGACCAATATCAATAAGCCGGATTCCGATAAAGACGTATTGCTGAAAATGGTGGATATAGAGAAGTCGTTCCCGGGTGTCAAGGCGCTTGATCATGCGCAGCTGACGGTCAAAAGGGGAACGGTGCACGCGCTCATGGGCGAAAACGGCGCGGGCAAATCAACCCTTATGAAATGCCTTTTCGGCGTTTACAGCAAGGACGGCGGGCATATATATGTCGACGGCCAAGAGGTGAACTACAAGAACTCCAAAGAAGCCCTTGAAAACGGAGTCGCGATGGTTCACCAGGAGCTTAATCAGGCTCTCAAACGCAATGTTATGGACAATATGTGGCTCGGCAGATTCCCGACCGTTTCAAAATTCGTTCCGTTTACGAGCGAAAAGAAAATGTACGAAGAGACGGCACGGGTATTCAAAGAGCTTAAAATAAATGTCGATCCCAAAACAATAATGAGCACTATGCCGGTTTCGCAGAGACAGATGGTCGAGATCGCGAAGGCGGTTTCTTATAATTCAAAAATTATCGTCTTTGACGAGCCCACGTCGTCGCTTACCGAGGAAGAGGCGGAGCACCTGTTCCGCATAATCAATATGCTGCGCGACCGCGGCTGCGCGATTGTCTATATCTCCCATAAAATGGAGGAGATACTGCGCATAAGCGACGAGGTCACAATAATGTGCGACGGCAGATGGGTTGCGACAAAGCCCGCAAGCGAGCTTACCATGAATGAGATAATCAAGCTCATGGTCGGCCGCGAGCTGACAAACAGATATCCTCCCAAGGATAACGAGATAGGCGACGTGCTTTTGAAGGTAGAAAATCTCAGCAGCGAATATACGAATCTGAGAGACGTGTCCTTTGAGGCAAGTAAGGGAGAAATTCTCGGCGTTGCCGGACTTGACGGTTCGGGCAGAACAGAGCTTCTCGAGCAGATTTTCGGTATAACGACGCGCCGCGGCGGAAAGATTTATCTCGACGGCAAGGAGACGAAAAACAAAACTCCTCATGAGTCGATAAGAAACGGCTTCGCCCTTTTGACCGAGGAGCGGCGCGCAACGGGAATCTTCGGCATTCTCAACGTCAGAGAGAATGCGACGGTAGCAAGCCTGAAAAAATATATGGCAGGCCCGTTCGTCAGCAAAAAGAAAATGAAGGTAACTACCGACAAGTATATAAAGTCCCTGAAGATAAAGACTCCCAACCAGGAGACGAAGATAAGATCTCTTTCGGGCGGCAATCAGCAGAAGGTCATTTTTGCAAGGTGGCTTTTGACCGATCCCACGGTGCTCCTCCTTGACGAGCCCACAAGAGGTATTGATGTCGGCGCGAAATACGAGATATATCAGCTTATTCTCGACCTCGCCAAAAAGGGCAAAACAGTTATTATGGTATCTTCCGAAATGGCAGAGCTTTTGGGCGTTTGCGATAAGATACTCGTTATGTCGGGCGGCAGGCTCGCGGGCGAGGTAGACGCCAAAACGACGAGCCAGGAAGAAATAATGACCCTTGCGGCGAAATATGTCTAAGGAGGAATCATCATGGCTGAAACAGGTGCAAAAAAAGCAAAGCGCTCGCGAATTTCCGTTTGGATTGAAAATTTCAAAGCGGCGGAGCGCGGCGATAAAAAAAGACTTATAACGGACCTTTTGTTCAACAATGCAATGTTTATTATAATCGCGATCTCCGTGATTTTCATTGCCATAAAAGTTCCGGCGTTCCTGAGCATTTCATCTATAGTAAATATAATCTCGCTAACGGCGGCTAAGCTGCCCATCGCTCTCGGCATCGCGGGCTGTATCGTGCTGACCGGTACCGATATTTCGGCAGGCCGCTGCGTTGGACTCACGGCGTGCGTGGCGGCGTCTCTGCTCCAGATGAGCGGCTACGCCAACAAGATGTTCAAAGACCTTGACACCATGCCGCTTATCGTTGTTCTTCTCGCGGTTATGGCAATAGGCGCAGTAGTCGGCCTTGTAAACGGATTCTTCGTCGCAAAGTTTAAGCTCCATCCGTTTATAGTCACCCTTTCGACTCAGCTTATTGTTTTCGGTACGGTTCTCATGTACCTAATGATAGGCGGCAACAACGGACAGACCCTCTCCGGTCTTGACCAGTCCTACACGAAGTTCATCACGGGCACGCTGTTCTCTGTAGACGGTGTTGCGATTCCTAAGTACGTTCTCTATTCGATAATCCTGACGGCTATTATGTGGGTCGTTTGGAATAAAACGAAGTTCGGCAAGAATATGTTTGCGGTCGGCTCGAACGAAGAGGCTGCGAGAGTCTCCGGCGTTAACGTGTTCATGACCATCATTCTCGTCTTTGTTCTTGCGGGCGTTATGTACGGCATCACGGGCTTCATCGAGGGCGCGAGAATCGCCTCCTGCTCGGCAAACACCGGTCTTAACTACGAGTGCGACGCCATAGCGGCGTGCGTCATCGGCGGCGTATCGTTCGTCGGCGGTACCGGAAAGATAAGCGGAATAGTCGTCGGCGTTCTGCTCCTGCAGATAATTTTCGCGGGACTTAATTTCCTCTCCGTGTCCGCAAATATGCTCTACATCATCAAGGGTATGATAATCCTCATTGCCTGCGCTATCGATATGCGTAAATATCTCGCGCGCAGATAATCAAAACCTGAACCGAAAGGCAGTGAAACATCATGGACAATGAAAAAAGCACAATGGGTCTTACGACAGAGAGAAAGCCGGGCGGACTTTACAGGAACGTCAAGATGTCCGTAAAAACCGTCGATAAGCTCATAGTAATAGGCATCGTTGTTCTTATTGCCTGTGTTGTTTTTGCGATAAGCCATGCAGGGTTTACGGTCACCTTCGATACGAACGGCGGCTCGCAGATCGAAAATCAGAAGGTTATGCACGGTCAATTGGTTAGCGTCGAAAATGACCCCGTCAAAGAGGGCTATGTGTTCACAGGCTGGTATATCGACAAAGACTGCACAAGAAAGTTCGATATCGGTAAAGACACGATAAGCGAAAGTATAACACTCTATTCGGGCTGGGTCGAAGCGGAATAACAAGGGTATATATAGGAGATTTGAGATGTATTTTGCAAACGAAAAGAGATATGAGAAAATGCAGTATAACCGCTTGGGTAAAAGCGGACTGAAGCTGCCCGCCGTCTCCCTCGGACTTTGGCATAACTTCGGCGATACCGCGCAGTTTTCAAATATGAAAGAGCTGTGCTTTACTGCATTTGACAACGGTATTACGCATTTCGACTTAGCCAATAATTACGGTCCGGCGCCCGGCAGCGCCGAAGAGAATTTCGGCAGGATTCTCGCTCAGGAGATGGGAGCCTACCGCGATGAAATGATAATCAGCACCAAGGCGGGCTATGCCATGTGGCCCGGACCGTACGGCTGCCGCAACGGAAGCCGCAAATACCTTCTTGCGAGCCTTGATCAGAGCCTTAAACGCATGGGACTTGAGTATGTTGATATTTTTTATCATCACTGCCTCGACCCGGAGACTCCGCTCGAGGAGACAATGGGCGCGCTCGCGCAGGCCGTTCACAGCGGCAAAGCTCTCTATGCGGGAGTCTCCAATTACGACGGCAAAAATCTTGAAAAGGCGTGCGGAATTTTTGACGACCTCAAGTGCCCGTTCGTGATAAATCAGAACAGGTATTCAATATTTGACAGAACCGTTGAGCAAAACGGTCTCAAGAGCACCGCCGCGCGGCTGAACAAGGGCATTATAGCCTTCAGTCCGCTCGCGCAGGGTATGCTCACCGACAGATATTTAAACGGCATTCCCGGCGACAGCCGAGTCATGACGGACGGCAGATTCCTGTCCGCCGACGCAATAACCGAAGAAAAGCTTGAAAAAGTTCGCGCGCTTTCGGAAATTGCAAAGGAGAGAAACCAGACTCTCGCGGAAATGGCTTTGGCATGGGTGCTCAGAGACGGCATTGTCAGCTCCGTTCTGGTCGGTGCGTCGAAGCCGTCGCAGATAGTCGATAATATAAAGGCTATCGAAAACATATCGTTCACGAGCGATGAGCTCGAGCGAATAGATAAAATCAGCCTTACCTGATTTTTCTGTAATCTCCCCGTAAATGCGAATCGCGCCCCGTTTATTAAGCTTAACGGCCTGATAAACGGGGTGCGGTTTTTATGTAAAATGTTAAATTGTACAAACGGTCGGGAGGGATTCGAACCTCCGGCAGGGCGGCGTTGGTTTTTGCCGAGTTACACCCTGCGGCAAGCACGATGTAAAGCACCAAAAGAGCACCTGCGAATAGTTTTCTTCCTGTTTTCATCCGTTCGAAATAATATTGTTACGGCGGATGTTACCTCCATTTTCGTATATATCGTCTCAGTCAAGAGCGATTATGGTAATAGTACCACTGAAGCCATTGAGATAAGTATTGTATGCCGAATTTTCAAACCTCAACTGCAATGTAATATCTTTATTTGACGCATCATACATTCTGCTGAAATTAAAGGAATGTTGATCATTGGTATACGGTATTTTTGCCCCGTCCCTTTTTATTCGCGTAAGCTCCCTGCACAGATTGTCATCATACCCGTCTGTCATCTGAATAGAGTAATTGCCGCTTTTGTTAGATTCGTTTGAACCAACCTCGAGAGAACCGCTTATGCTGACACTGTAAATATGTCCTTTTTTGAGTGTAATATTATTCCTGTAGGATGAAATCAAGCCGCCCTTGTTTATTTTTTCGTAGACAGTAATATTGACACGACTGTTATTCAGTACGGCACTCGGAGAGTTTGCCTCTGCATAAAAATATCCGGAGCTTCCGCCGTTCTGACCGGCATCGCCCTTGTCGCCTTTATCTCCCTTATCGCCCTTGTCGCCTTTTTCGCCTTTTTCGCCGTCAATTCCGGCAGCCTTCACCCCGGTGTCGATGTCTCCGATCCACCAGTTGCCGTTTTCGTCGATGAAGGGTGTATTTCCGTCTTTTCCGCCTGCGCCGTCCTTACCGTCAGCGCCGTCCTTGCCGTCAAGACCTTTCAAAACCGAAAGATCGTAGATGTTCAACCAGATCTCATCGCCGACATATCGCCATTGCAGGGTGTTTTCGTTCACACGGAATTCAGGCGTTTTTCCGTTTGCTCCGTCCGAGCCTTTCTGCCCGGTAGGACCTG
>OGES01000011.1_pt1 | contig 188249 bp, 142 predicted proteins | sample 1570711 | NCBI WGS metagenome assembly OGES01 (sample SAMEA2582133, study PRJEB24529) | metagenome | biome: Human gut stool | place: China | collected 2011 | reverse complement strand
GTTCGCGTTCCACCTCTCCGGCCTGCAGGAGGTATTCCGGCACGGAATTGGCACCGGATACGGTGGTCTTGAGCTGCTCGGCCGTGACCACTCCCTGGTTCCTCAGCAGGTTCCCATACGCCTCTTCCAGCCGGCTTCGGAAGGCGGCAAGGCGGTTGTTCTCCCTGGCTGTTTTGATTTCACACTTCTTGCTGTCCCAGTCTCCGGGTTTGCAATAGATGCCTGTCGTGACTGCCGATTTCTTTCCGTCGATGCTGATCCGGCAGAGGACGGCGGTCGTGCCGTCCGATTTTACCTTGTTACGGTTGATGTAGAATAAAAGCTTGAATGTACTGCGCATGATAATGATTGTTTAATTGTTTAAGGATTAAAGAATAAGTTTCAAATCGCAGGTTGCCTCGACGAACCTGTCCATGTCCTCGAACAGTCGCTTCGGAGTTACACGGGCATATATCTGGGTGGTCTTTATGTTGGAGTGTCCCAGCATTTTGCTGATGGTCTCGATCGGCACTCCCTCCTCGAGCGTGACCAATGAGGCGAAAGAATGCCTTCCCATGTGGTAGACAAGGTCCTGGCTCAGCCCCGCCATCAGGCGCAGGGATTTCATGTTGGCCCTGAGCGTATGGTAGTCCTGCGGCGGGAAGAGGGTGATGCGGGTATCGTCACGATACTTCCCGATCAACGCGAGTGCTTCCGGCAGCAACTTGACGCGTCCGAGGTAGTCGGTCTTCTTCCGCCGGTATTTCAGCCAGAGGCTGCCCTCGTCATCCTGGAAGAGGTTCTCCCGGGTGATGCTTACCGCATCGGCATAGGCGGTGCCGGTGTAACAGGCGAAGAGGAAGAGGTCCCGGGTGATGACATGTGACCTGCGTTTTTCCGGTATCTCCAGATCACGCAGCTTCTCGAAATTCTCACGGCTGAGTGCTTTCGGTGTTGTCTCCTTCTGCTTGGGCAGCTTGAAGTGGCAGAAATGGTATTTCTCCGAGTGCCCCTCCTTGTAGGCGATGCGGCAGATCTTTTTCAGGATGGACAGGTAATGGCGCACCGTCTCCATTGCCAGTTTCTTCTTTTCCAGGCAGAAGTCCTGATAGTCACGGATGAACTGCTCGTTGAGCTGTCCGAAGGCGAGGTCCGAGACCTTGAATTCCGTTTTGATGAATTCGGCAAGGGTGCGCCGGGTGTACACGTAGGTCGACATTGTCGTCGGTGCACGGTCCACGCCGACACGGGCCTTCATCTCCTCATTGTGCCGGTCGAGAAGTTTGAGCAGGGTCATCTGCATGCCCGCGTTACCCTGGAACATGTCCCTGACCGCGGCGGCATCGAAATCCTTTTTCCTTTCCATGAGGGAATTGAAGGCCGAGTGTACGGCAAGCAGCAGCCTCTCTATTTTTTCATTGGTCTCCACCGCTTCCCGGCTCTTGCCATTCAATCGGCTCTCACGCGCGTTCCATAGCCCGGGGGTACAGGAGAGCTTGCAGCTGAACTGCGCCATCGTGCGGTTGAGGGTGATCCGTCCCATGATCGGGGCCTTGCCGGTCTTGTCCGGCTCGCTCTTTTTCAGGTAGAGCAGCACCTTGAATTTTTCCACTTTCATAACGCTCTTTTTTAGGTTGTAAAAATACTCCTTTGAAAAGCGTCCTTTGGCATGCAAAACATTGATAAACAGTGAATACAAATCCGCTTTGTTCCTATCGGTAAAAATTCGGTTACCTGCCGTTGTTTCCGAAACAGGCGGCTAACAGTCTGGTAACTGAAACGTCGCAATATTTTGTTTTCTTTTGCAGGTCTGTCTGTTCTGCAAATCTTGCAAAATGCTTAATTATAAACGTTTTACGTTTAATTATCGTCATTCTGTTTTTTATTGCATTTCTAAATATTACTTATTCGGCACGCCATACTCATGCTACGATGATGATTACTCTTGGGGCTGATCTTTATACCGTGTCCAAACTCCTGGGACACACTAACATTCAAACAACTCAGATATATGCCAAGATAGTAGATGAAAGTAAAGAGAAAGCTATTGATCTGATTCCGGATATAACTTGAGAGGGTGATAAATGGTTCGGGTATGTAGTTGCGAAAATGTGAACCTCAATCTTATGCCTGAATGTTGTGGAGTAACGATAAAAAGCTAATAAGACATAAGATGTTGACAAACAGTGACATTAAATACTAATATCTTGGGTTTACGAAGTTAACTTTAACACTGTGTTAAAGTTAACTTCGTAAACCCAAGATATTAACTTCATAAATACATAAGGTTAACTTCGTAAATCTAAGAATATAATTGGCTACTTTTGTAGTTAACATTGTTAATTCAACTGCTTTATATAGTAGGTTTATATTAATATATGAATACATTATTATATATATACTGGTCTTGCCGATGCATTTTTGTTTTAGTTGTTAATAATTGTGATTTGGTTAGATTAGCTACTACTTGATTTTACCCGGATTTAGTAAATTTGTAATATAGCGGTATTTTATTGGAAATTTAGTATTAATATATATTTCTATTTTATTTTATCATTTCTTTATTTATATAACTTGCTCTATTAGTGATTCTAAAATATATGATGGATATTATTTAAGATTATAAATGGTTTTTCTGGTCTATTTTTAAGTAAGCAGGAGTTCGAATGAAAAAAAACTGATACAAATCTGCGAAAAAACATGTAAAACTCTTTGGTATTATTAAAATTGTGTCTATTTTTGCACCATATTTTGTATCTATAATTTTTAGGGTACATAAGTTTTAAAGCAAACAAATGAATCACAAAAGCCCTTACATGAGGAAAAACATAACAATTGACGCTACTTTGCTCAGAATTTTACTCATATCATTCTGTTTACTCCCTTTAAAAGGTGTATGTCAAACAGGAGAGGCTACTGTTGACGCACTGGTGAAAATGGGATTTGAGAATGTAGGGTGGACAGAAGATAATGAGGAACGGGTTTTTGTGATACAGAATTCAGCCTATCGTCTTGAAGGAGTCGGAATAGGTAAAGCTGTTGATTTGATTCAAAAGATGGGTTTACCCGAAAATAAGCCATGTAGGTTAATAGTTTTGGACAATAATATACCTCAGATATCTCTCTATTATCAGCCGATGAAAGGAGATAGTATTGCTGAAGCAAATCGGGCTGACTGGAATGTAAGTTATGATTTGGGAGAAGGATGGAAGCAGGCAAGACGTATTAAGAAGCAAAACAGTTCTTTGTTTAAGGTAGATATAGTGGTATATCCGGAATTATTATTCAGAAACTATATTTTGTCTAAGGTCTATGAAATTGTGGTTAATGTCTCTCCTGCCATAGAAGTTTCTTTGTGGAAGGGAATGAAACTGACCGGACAAGTGATTTTCCCTATCTATAATGATTATGGTCAAAGGTATAAGCAGATCCGTCCCGGATTTGTGACTTTGTCACAGACTGTGCGTTTGCCTCAACGCACATTTCTGACAGCCTCAGTCGGATTTTTTAATAAGTTTCGCTGGGGAGGTGATTTAAAAGCAAAACACTTCTTTAAAGATGAGCGCTTTTCAGTAGATGCGCGCATCGGGTATACCGGAAGAGGGTATTTTGAAGATTGGGCCTTTTATCATGGTACCAAATGGACTCTGACCGGTTCTATCGGAGCTAATTTCTATTGGCCGAAATACAATACACAGTTTAGTTTAAAAGGAGAGCGATATTTGGAGGAAGAATATGGAGTCCGTTTTGATATGGTTCGCCATTTTCGCTATGCCTCTATTGGCTTTTATGGAATGAAAGTGCAACATGCAGGTAATAAAGGACTGAATGGAGGTTTCTTGTTTCAGATAGCTTTGCCTCCATACAAATATAAGAGAAAGGGGTATATCCCAAGAGTAATGCCTAATAATTTCGGATTCCAATATAATGCGGGTAATGAACGTATATATGGTAAAGGGTATAACTCTCAGGCAAGTGATAATGTAATGAATGATAATAGTTTTAATCCATATTTTGTAAAATCAGAATTATTAAATTTTTAATTTTATTGAGATGAAAATGAAAAGTAAATTTTTCGGTAATGGCGCTAAGTTAGCGTTAGCCGTTTTGGCAGTTTGCGGTACACTGTTTACAAGCTGCTACGAGAAAGCAGAAGTTGATGAAGCAACAAAACCAGCCCCTGCAAAGTATTATATTGCCGGTACTATTACTGACGCAACTACAGGTCAGGTTTTGACTACTGCTAAAGTTACATTGGGTGGCGAATCAGTTGGAGCTACATTCAACAAAGAAGTTACTTATAAAGCAGAAGGATATAGCTTGGAAGTTTCTGCAACCGGTTATTATTCTGTAACAAGACAAGTATACCTGAACCAGGTTAGTGACGGCCAGACAAGTGTTGCTACTGTAGACGTTGCTTTGGTTTCTGTTGAAGCAGCAACTATTCCTCCGGTAGTTTCTCCGACTGATCCTAAGACTGATGTTACTGAATCTGAAGCCGGAGCATTGGTAACTAAAGCAGCTGAAGAAGCTAAACCTTCTGCTGAAACAGTTAAGAATATGTGGGATGGCGCAACAGCTACAGCTGAGGAAAAGGCTGGTCTGGAAACTACAAAAGAGTTGACCGGTGACGTTACTACTGGAGCTACTACTGCTGAGGCTCAGGCTGATGGATCGATTTTGGTTACTACTCCGTTTGAATTTGCAAACTCTGTTAAAGATGCCACTATCTTGGTTCCTTACTTCTACAATGAAGGTTGTGAACTTACAGGTGATGTAAAAGAAGTGGCTGCTCCTGCAACAAGAGCAGAAGGCGCTGTTTCTACTGATATTCAGGCTGCTTTCCTTGCAAATGCTGCTAAAGCTTTGAATAAGAATGCCGGTTTCGTACAGAAGGTTGGTTATGCTAAAATCAGCGTATTGAGCGGTTATGGTATTATTGGCTATAGAGTTAAAGGACAATTGGTTTCTAAGAAGCTGACATTCCTGATCTCTGGCAAATATTATGAAGGTATCGTTTCTTACCAGAACAGTGTAATGATCTATCCTAACTATTACAGCCACGATTCTCACGATTCTCATGACTCTCACGGCTTCAACCCGAACGCCGGTGGTGGATCTAACGACTAATCAGAGGTAAAAGTAATTGTTGAGAATTAAAAAGTACGAGTTGAACCGAAAGTATAGAAACTGCAGGTAATGATGAAAAAGATACTTCTTATGGGCTTGTTCCTTTGCTGTCATTTGGCACTTTCGGCTCAGTTGACGTACGGAACTACCGGTCTGCTCCATGCTCCGTCAGCAGAAATGCAACGGGATAAGACAGTGATGATCGGTGGAAATTTTCTAAATAAGGAGATAACTCCTCCTACATGGGATTACCATACGTATAATTACTTTTTGAACGTGACTATCTTTCCCTGGCTCGAAATAGCCTATACATGTACGCTGTTTCAGTCGCAGACTATAGGGATTGACTGGAAAGTTGGAAAGAAGAAGTTTACGAATCAGGACAGATATTTTTCTGCCCGTTTGCGAGTTTTGAAAGAAGGACAATTGTGGAAGCACATGCCGGCTGTTGTAGTGGGAACTTCTGATCCTTATACTGAGTCAGGCGATGGACAAGTAGGTTCTGCCGATGGTAATGGCTATTTTTGCCGTTTTTATGTCGCAGCCACCAAGCATATCCCGGTTGGAAAGGAGAAGATAGGTGTGCATCTGTCATATCTGTACAACCGAAGAGTGGATTACCACTTGAATGGATTAGCCGGAGGGCTCACTTATGCTCCATCTTTTGCTCCTGATCTGACAGTAATCGCAGAATATGATGCAAAGGACTTCGCGTTTGGTGCTACCTATTTGCTTTTCAACCATTTGCATGCGCAGGTAGAATTGCAAAGAATGAAATATTTTACCGGCGGGCTTACATATAAGATTTATTTGAAGTAAGCAGAATGGTCGGAGCAAATAAGAAACTAAAAGAGTTGAAATATTTAAAAACAAAAAACAATGAAAAGTAAATTAGTAATATTATCTTTATTGTTGGTCGGTGCTACTGCAGCTACTGCTCAGACTAAAGAGACGTTCTATAGCGAAAGCTTTAAGGACAATATCTTTGTGAGTGTAGGTGTTGGCGCTCAGGGTTGTGTAAACCCGGACAACTTTGATTATGGCTTTGGTAAAGCCATAACTCCGCTGATCAATGTGTCAGTTGGTAAACTGTTCAATCCGGTTTGGGGTATCCGTGGTCAGGTGGCTGGCGCATGGACTACCTTGTATTCTAACTACGGACAACCTGCCGATACTTATATTAAGAGTAAGAATAAACATTACTTCACTCTGCGTGCGGACGGTATGTTTAACTTGTCGAATGCTATTGGCGGTTACAATCCGGACCGTTTGTTCACAGTTTCTGTTTTTGCAGGTCCCGGTTTGACATTTGCCAAAGCTTATGGCGATCAGGATAAAGTAAATGCACTGATCAACGGTTCTGTTGGTTTGGCTGGACAGTTCAATATCAATAAGTATTTAGATATCAACATTGAAGCAAGAGGCGAGGTTTCTCCTTCTCCGTTCGGTAATATTAGCTCTGCCCATACCGACGGCGCTGTTTCTCTGACTGCAGGTGTAACTTATACATTTGGTGGCAAGAGATTCGTATCTTGTGGTTCTCAGGTAGACCAGAATGCTATCAATGAAGAACTGAATCGTTACAGAAGCGAACTGGCTAAGGCTCAGTCTGACTTGGCTGATGCCAAGAACGCGCTGGCTAACGTGAAACCTGTAACAAAAGAAGTTGTGAAGGAAGTTGAAGTAGCCGGACCTCGCGCTATCTTCTTCCAGATTGGCAAATCTAAGATTGACGACTATGGTATGGTTAATATTCAGTTGGCTGCTAAGATCCTGAAGGCTAATCCGGATAAGAAATATAAGGTGGCAGGTTATGCAGATAAAGCTACCGGTAGCGCCAAGTGGAACCAGAAGTTGTCTGAAGCTCGTGCACAGGCTGTTTACGATGCACTTATTAAAGAAGGTGTAAGCAAGGATCAGCTTGAACTGGTAGGCTTCGGTGGAACTGCCAACATGTTTGGCAAGAACTTCTTGAACCGCGTTGTGATTCTGGAATAATACAACTTTATTGAGGCAATAGCCTGATAAATAATGGAAGGGGTATCCGTTGTGCGGATACCCTTTTTGTTTGTTAAATAGGGAATAATCCAAATTTTAATCGTATTTTTGCACTCCAAATATGAGTAGAATAATAGCAATAGATTACGGGCGAAAACGTACAGGAATAGCTGTGAGTGATGCGATGCAGATTATCGCTAACGGGCTGACAACTGTATCAAGTCATGAACTTCTGGATTTCATAACCAATTATGTAAAACAGGAACCGGTGGAACGCATTATTATAGGTTTGCCGAAGCAGATGAATAATGAGGTTTCTGAAAATATGAAAAATATAGAGCCTTTTGTACGTTCGTTAAGAAAACGTTTGCCTGATATTCCCGTTGAATATGTAGATGAACGTTTTACTTCTGTGCTTGCACACCGTACGATGCTTGAAGCCGGGCTTAAGAAAAAAGACAGACAGAACAAGGCATTGGTCGATGAAATTAGCGCAACTATTATTTTGCAGTCTTATCTGGAAAGCAAACGTTTGTAAGAAGAAAGAATATTTAAAAAGAATAATTATAAGATATGATTTTACCTATTTATGTATATGGTCAGCCAGTTCTCAGGCAGGTGGCGGAGGATATCACGCCGGATTATCCGAACCTGAAAGAGCTGATTGAAAATATGTTTGAAACGATGGATCATGCCGATGGGGTAGGGCTTGCCGCTCCTCAGATTGGTTTACCTGTCCGCGTAGTTGTTATTAACCTGGATGTGCTTTCAGAAGATTATCCTGAATACAAGGATTTTCGTAAGGCTTATATAAACGCACATATTGATGTTGTGGAGGGTGAAGAAGTATCCATGGAAGAAGGATGTCTTAGTCTGCCCGGCATACACGAGTCTGTAAAGAGAGGCAGTAAGATTCACGTACGATATATGGATGAAAATTTTGTAGAGCATAACGAAGTGGTAGAAGGGTTTCTGGCACGGGTTATGCAGCATGAATTTGACCATTTGGACGGGAAAATGTTCATAGATCACATTTCTCCTTTGCGTAAACAAATGATAAAAGGAAAACTGAATACGATGTTGAAAGGAAAGGCTCGTAGCTCCTATAAGATGAAGCAGGTGAAATGATATACCTGAGATTTTGGAATAAAAAGCAATGGGTAAAGTTGATCATATAAATCAATTTTACCCATTACTTTTTCAGGACTGCATCTCAAATATCCTGCAACGGCTATTTGATGTTTTTATTAAAAGAGCCCTGTTATGGTTGCTTTAAATATACCAGCATCATTACCGGATTATCGTCTTCCTTTAAGCCTTTCAACTGTTCGATTTGAAGTATGGAAGGCGTTTCTTCCGCTTTTTCTAAAAGTTCAGGAGCTTCCCATACATATAACAGTGTGTGGCTGTCAAGTGCCGTTATCGGGCGTAATGGTAAACCAGGAGTCAAGTCATTTTTTATATGGCCTGTGGCTACTTTGAAACAGTTTTTGGCTTTTTTGTCGTAAATAGCCATTTGTCTTTCTCGCGCTTTCTCTCCTGCCCAATTAGAATAAGGCATGAATATGTAGGAGTCAGTCTCTATGGCACTGTACTGTATGTAAGGAGCGGCCATTTCCTGAAAACGCTTTCCGTTTCCATCGAGATATTCAAACCTGCATTCCATCGGTAATGAGTATTTGCCCATCTGGAATATATATCGGGGTTCTAAAGCTTCTGGAGTGACGGTGAATAGGGTGTCGTTATAATATTCTTTATAACAGGTGTGGTTTTCGTAATGGAACATATAACGATCTATATCACTACTGATCATCCAGCGATATTGGCTGTTTAGCTCAAATAGGTCCCAACGATTGAAGATTTGCAACGTATCACCTTTCAGGTTGGAAAGGTAAATACGTTCTTTTCGTCTTCCGTTATTATTGCGCATGAATGTTGCGGCAATTGTATCCTGAACACGTAACATCGCAAACTCACTAACTTCTATATTAGGAACTTTCATTGCACGGATGAATTTACCTGTTTCCATAGAGTAGATATTGATTTTTCCTGTAGTTGTTAGCATGTAGACCAATCCTTTTTCTTCATCCACGTCAATCTGCATGATCCAGTTAAATTCACCCGGTCCACCGCCTTTGCGGCCCAGTGTCCGTATGAATTTACCATCTTTTGTGTACTGAAATAATTTATCGAGCCATGGTAGGAAGAAATACTCTTTTGTCTGGATGATATTGGTTCCCTTTAACCCTCTTATCAGGCATTTATTGTTTGTCTCCAACGGGATATACCGTATTGAATCGGCTATTTCACTCAGTAGTATTTCCCGTTCTGTTTCGATACCTGTTTCGAAAGGTACGATTTGAGGGAATTCTGGTTCTGTAATTTGGACCGTTGCTTCGGACGGCTGGTCACTGTTCTTCTTTCCGCTGCAAGAAAGCAGCAGGAAAGGTAGTAGTAAAAGAAGTGATTTTTGTTTCATGTTGATACTATTTTATGTATAAAAGAGTTCCTGTTTGCAATATTGTACAGGTGTCTTTCTTTCTGTATTTTTAATTTTCGGATAACCCGTTTCATATATTGATTTATGGACATATTACAAATCTACGAAATAATCGTAAATTAATAATGAATGTGAGGTTAATAGGTGTTAAGAAGGTGTATAGACTACTGAATATCTGCATGGAGGGGTCCTATAAAATAATCAAAAAATATAAAAAGTTGTCCGTTATCCCTGTTTAATAGATGAAAAGCATTACTTTTGCTCTACTTAAAAAGTATTCAGAAGCCGATGATTAAAAAGATATTAGCAGCATTATTGTTGTTTCCTACATTTATATATGCTCAGATAAACACAGACAGGGTAATGATGATTGCCCGAAACGCGTTATACTTTGAGGACTATGTCCTTTCCATTCAGTATTTTAATCAAGTGATCAATGCAAAACCCTACCTGTATGAACCCTATTTTTTCAGAGGGCTTGCCAAGATCAACCTGGATGATTATCAGGGAGCTGAAGATGACTGTGATGCGGCCATTGACAGGAATCCTTTTGTAGTGGGTGCTTATCAGATTCGTGGGCTTGCAAGGATTAAACAGAATAAGTATGATGGGGCTATTGAAGACTATAAGAAAGCACTTCATTTTGACCCTGAAAATATTACGCTTTGGCATAATCTGACTTTATGCCATATACAGAAAGAAGACTATAAAGCTGCTGAAGATGATTTGGGTAAATTGCTGGCAGTTGCTCCCAAATATACAAGAGCCTATCTGATGAGAGGAGAGGTGGCTTTGAAGCAACAGGATACATTGCGGGCTTTGAATGACTTCAATACAGCTATTGAGATGGATAAGTATGATCCTGATGCCTGGGCATCCCGGGCCATCGTCAGGTTACAACAGGGAAAATATGCAGAGGCAGAATCGGATTTGAATCATGCAACGCATTTGAATGCCAGAAACGCCGGGAATTATATTAATCGTGCTTTAGCCCGTTTCCATCAGAATAATCTGCGGGGAGCCATGAGTGATTATGATCTGGCTCTTGATATTGATCCGAATAATTTTATCGGACATTATAACCGTGGTTTGCTTCGGGCACAAGTAGGAGATGACAATCGAGCTATTGAGGATTTTGATTTTGTACTGCAAATAGAACCGGATAACATGATGGCTACGTTTAACCGAGGATTACTTCGTGCACAAACGGGGGATTACCGGGGAGCCATTAAGGATTATACAACTGTGATTGATATGTATCCGAACTTTTTGGCCGGATATTATCAACGTGCAGAGGCAAGGAGAAAGATCGGCGACCGTAAAGGTGCTGAAATGGACGAGTTTAAAGTCATGAAAGCGCAACTTGACAAGCAAAATGGTGTAAGTAATAGCGATAAGACCGTGGCTGATAATAAAAAAAGTAATAAGAAAGAGGAGACTAAAACTCGTAAAAAGTCCGATAAGGATATGAATAATTACCGGAAAATCGTTATCGCAGATAATTCTGAAGTGGAACAGAAATATAAGAGTGATATTCGGGGCAGGGTACAGGATCGTAATGTTAATATCAAGATGGAACCGATGTATGCTCTTACCTATTACGAGAAGATGAGCGATGTGAAGCGGACGGTACATTATTATAAGTATATAGATGATTTGAATCGTGCCGGTGTTTTACCAAAACGTTTGTATATCACTAATATGGAATCACCGCTTACCGAAGAACAAGTGAAGTTCCACTTTGCATTGATTGATACACATACTTCGGCAATTGTTGAAAATCCGCAGGATGCACGTATACGATTCTCCCGTGCACTTGATTTCTATCTGGTACAAGATTTTGCCAGTTCTGTTGAAGATCTGACTCAGGCCATTTTGTTGGATGATAAATTCTTCCCTGCTTACTTTATGCGTTCCTTGGTGCGTTGCAAGCAGTTGGAATATCAAAAGGCAGAAGAAGCTAATGCAGCCTCGGCAGCACCGGCCACACTACCGGGTATATCCGCTCCACCGAAGTCGGAAATCAGTGCCTTGGACTATGATATAGTGAAAAGTGACTTGGATCATGTGATCTCTTTAGCCCCCGATTTTGTTTATGCGTATTATAACCGTGCCAATGTATTGGCCATGTTGAAAGATTATCGTGCGGCAATTGCGGACTATGACAAAGCTATCGAATTGAATAAAGAGTTTGCGGAGGCTTATTTTAATCGTGGATTGACACATATTTTCCTGGGTAACAATAAGAATGGAATAGCTGACTTAAGTAAGGCAGGCGAGTTGGGCATTGTTTCGGCCTATAATATCCTGAAACGATTTACAGAAGTGCCGGAATAACATTTTTTAGATAAAAAATAGTAAACTCAAAAAGAAATCCTTATTTTTGCGTGCAATAATGAAAAATATAACATAACATTATGATAAAAATAACATTTCCTGATGGCTCTGTTCGTGAGTATAACGAGGGAGTAAACGGACTGCAAATTGCAGAAAGTATCAGTTCGCGTCTGGCGCAAGATGTATTGGCGTGTGGAGTGAACGGTGAGATTTATGATTTGGGACGTCCCATCAATGAAGATGCTTCGGTAGTGCTTTATAAATGGGAAGATGAACAGGGTAAGCATGCTTTTTGGCACACAAGTGCTCACTTGTTGGCTGAAGCTTTGCAGGAGCTTTATCCGGGTATTCAGTTCGGTATTGGTCCGGCTATTGAAAACGGTTTCTACTATGACGTTGATCCGGGAGAGGCTGTCATCAAAGAGTCTGATCTGCCTGCAATTGAGGCAAAAATGGCTGAACTGGTTGCAAGGAAAGAAGCTGTGGTTCGCCGGGATATCGCAAAAAACGATGCTTTAAAGATGTTTGGCGACCGTGGGGAAACTTATAAATGTGAGCTGATTTCGGAGTTGGAAGACGGACATATTACAACATATACACAGGGTGACTTTACGGATCTTTGTCGTGGCCCTCACTTGATGACAACCGCACCTATTAAAGCTATTAAGCTGACTTCTGTTGCCGGTGCATACTGGCGCGGACATGAAGACCGTAAAATGCTGACTCGCATTTATGGTATTACTTTCCCTAAAAAGAAAATGCTGGATGAGTATCTGGCTTTAATGGAGGAAGCTAAAAAACGTGACCATCGTAAGATTGGTAAAGAAATGCAACTTTTCATGTTCTCCGATACGGTGGGTAAGGGATTGCCTATGTGGCTGCCGAAAGGAACTGCTTTGCGTTTGCGTTTGCAGGATTTCCTTCGCCGTATCCAGACTCGTTACGATTATCAGGAAGTGATTACTCCGCCTATTGGTAACAAGTTATTGTATGTGACTTCGGGGCACTATGCAAAATATGGTAAAGATGCATTCCAACCCATTCATACACCGGAAGAGGGTGAAGAATACTTCCTGAAACCGATGAACTGTCCTCATCATTGTGAAATTTATAAGAATTTCCCTCGTTCGTATAAGGACTTGCCTCTGCGCATTGCTGAATTTGGTACTGTGTGTCGTTACGAGCAGAGCGGTGAACTTCATGGATTAACACGTGTGCGTAGCTTTACACAGGATGATGCACATATTTTCTGTCGTCCGGATCAGGTGAAGGGAGAGTTCCTTCGTGTGATGGATATTATTTCAATCGTGTTCCGTTCTATGGATTTCACTAACTTTGAAGCACAAATTTCTTTGCGCGATAAAGTGAACCGTGAAAAATACATTGGCAGTGATGAGAACTGGGAAAAAGCTGAACAAGCTATCATTGAGGCCTGCGAAGAAAAGGGGCTGAAAGCTAAGATCGAATATGGTGAAGCTGCGTTCTATGGTCCTAAATTGGACTTTATGGTGAAAGATGCTATCGGTCGTCGTTGGCAGTTAGGAACTATTCAGGTGGATTATAATCTGCCGGAGCGCTTCGAACTGGAATATATGGGATCGGATAACCAGAAGCACCGTCCGGTGATGATCCATCGCGCTCCATTCGGATCTATGGAACGTTTTGTTGCTGTATTGATTGAACATACCGCCGGTAAATTCCCGTTATGGCTGACTCCGGAACAAGTCGTTATTCTCCCGATTAGTGAGAAGTTCAATGAATATGCGGAAAAAGTGAAGACTTACTTGAAAACAAAAGAAATTCGCGCAATTGTGGATGATCGCAATGAGAAGATCGGCCGTAAAATTCGTGATAACGAGATGAAGCGCATTCCGTATATGCTGATTGTCGGCGAGAAAGAAGCTGAAAATGGTGAAGTTTCTGTCCGCAGACAGGGAGAAGGAGACAAAGGAACCATGAAATTTGAAGATTTTGGTGAAATTTTGAACGAAGAAGTTCAGAATATGATAAATAAATGGTAACTTTGCGCCCAATTGTAAAAGCACAGCATTTTGATAATGTTCTAAAGACAGCTTTTACTTTAATACATAATTTAATTTGGTAGACAATAAAAAACAAACTGGAAGTAAACGTTATTTAATGAAGAATGACAGTATGAAATCGCAATATCGGATCAATGAACAGATCCGTGCGAAAGAAGTCCGCATTGTAGGTGATGATGTAGAGCCTAAAGTATATCCCATTTTTCAGGCATTAAAATTGGCTGAAGAAAAAGAAATGGATCTCGTGGAGATTTCTCCCAATGCCCAACCACCTGTTTGTCGTATTATTGACTATTCCAAGTTTCTGTATCAGTTAAAGAAGCGTCAGAAGGAACAAAAGGCTAAACAGGTAAAAGTAAACGTAAAAGAAATACGTTTTGGTCCGCAAACGGATGACCATGACTATAATTTTAAGTTGAAACATGCTAAAGGCTTTTTGGAAGATGGTGACAAGGTGAAAGCTTATGTTTTCTTCAAAGGTCGTTCCATCCTTTTTAAGGAACAAGGTGAAGTGCTTCTGTTGCGTTTTGCTAATGATCTGGAAGACTATGCAAAAGTCGATCAATTGCCGATTCTGGAAGGTAAACGTATGACGATTCAGCTTTCTCCGAAGAAGAAAGAAGGAGTTGTAAAGAAGCCTGCGGCTCCCAAACCAGCTGCTCCGGCTACAGTAAAAGCAGAAAAGCCTGCTGAAAACAATGAAGAGTAAGAAAAATGCGTAACGCGCAGGTATAGTGCGTTGCCATATAATTTAATAATTTAAAAACAATTAAGATGCCAAAGATGAAGACTAACTCCGGTTCTAAAAAAAGGTTTACCCTTACCGGAACAGGTAAAATCAAAAGAAAGCACGCTTTTCACAGTCACATTTTGACTAAGAAGTCTAAGAAGAGAAAAAGAAACCTGTGTTATTCAACAACTGTTGATACAACAAATGTAAGCCAGGTTAAGGAACTCTTAGCTATGAAGTAATCAAAAGCGTACAAAGTATTATTAAAGTTATTAACCGAATGCTTTAGCTTCAAGTTCGTTACGTGAAGTAACGGCGCTAACATTCAAAAAAGAGAAAACTATGCCAAGATCAGTAAATCATGTTGCTTCAAAAGCAAGAAGAAAGAAAATTTTGAAATTGACCAGAGGTTACTTTGGTGCAAGAAAAAATGTATGGACCGTAGCTAAAAACACTTGGGAAAAGGGTTTGACCTATGCGTTCCGTGACCGTAGAAACAAGAAGAGAAACTTCCGTGCTCTTTGGATACAACGTATCAATGCTGCTGCACGTCTGGAAGGAATGTCATATTCTAAACTGATGGGTGGTCTGCACAAAGCCGGTATCGAAATTAACCGTAAGGTTTTGGCTGACTTAGCTGTTAACCATCCGGAAGCTTTCAAAGCTGTAGTCGCTAAGGCTAAAGCAGCTTAAGTTCCGACAGTTTTATGATTTACAAAATGCTGGTTACATTAACTGTAACCGGCATTTTTCATTTTTAAAGCTGGGTTTATAATTTAAAAAATAGTCTAAGAGAGAAACAAAATCTTCTTTTTCCTTGTTTATCTCACTAAAAGTAACTACATTTGTTGTAGTAAAATATTAGCCGCATTGATTGGATCGGGAAACTCATCAATTAAACTGAAAACCGAGACAAGCTTCGCTTCTCAATGGCGGGCCACATCCTTCGGGATAACTTTATAGTCGGTGGATTACAAAGAGGACGGGCACTCAAATCATGTCATTCGGAGTTTCATCACATCATCGGTGCGGCTTTTTAATAAAGGAAAAGGGCGGTAATCATTTAAAGACTACCGTCCTTTTTTTATGCTGTTTTCTTTTAAATACACATATAGTTATGATATTCTATTTTTCAGGAACTGGAAATTCTAAATGGATTGCGGAGCAGATTGCAAGGGTACAAAACGAAACACTTGTTTTTATGCCGAATGCCATTAGGGATGGAATAAAAGAGTTTGTGTTGGCGGATAATGAAAAAGTAGGTTTTATTTTTCCTGTTTATTCATGGGGACCTCCGTTGGCCGTGTTGCAGTTTCTGGATTGGGTCACTTTGGCTAATTATAACTCCCAATATGTCTATTTCGTGTGTTCTTGTGGAGATGATACAGGATTGACGGAGAAAGTGTTTCGCAGGGCATTATCTCGTAAAGGAATAGAGTGTAATGCCGGATTTTCGGTGACGATGCCTAATAATTATGTGTTGCTTCCCGGATTTGACGTGGATAAGAAAGAATTGGAGAAAGAGAAATTAGAAAAAGCTGTCGGCAGGGTAGAAGAAGTTAACTACTCGATAAATGCTCGTGAGACGGGTTTTCATTGCAATGAGGGGAGTTTTCCATGGTTAAAAACGAAGATACTGAATCCGCTTTTTAATCGTTTTATGACTTCTGCAAAACCGTTTTATGTTACTGATGATTGTATCGGTTGCAAGCGCTGTGAAAGAATATGTCCGGTTGGGAATGTAGTTGTGATAGGGTGGAGACCGGTGTGGGGGATGGACTGTACATCTTGTTTGGCTTGTTACCACGTTTGTCCGAAGCATGCAGTGCAATATGGGAAAAGAACCAGAAGTAAAGGGCAGTATTTAAACCCTAATGTGAGTATTTCACACGAATCAGCTAAGTAGAAAGTATTATAAAGAAAAGCCTTTGTATAGCCTGTCCGGGAGAATACAAAGGCTTTTTTACAGAGTTAATCTTTTATTGTAATCTGGCAATTGGATAAATCCTCAATAATGGCAAGAGACTCTACTCTTACTCCTCTTTCTTCAAGTGTTTTACGTCCGTTTTGAAATGCTTTCTCAATGATGAATCCCATTCCTACCAGATTGGCACCAGACTGTTTGATGAGGTCGATAACACCTAAAGCAGCGTTTCCATAGGCCAAGAAGTCATCGACAAATAATATATTGTCTTTTGGGGTAAGGAAGTCAGAGCTGATGACTACTTCATAATCACGGTCTTTAGTGAATGAATGTACTGTAGTGCTCAAGGCATTTTGTATGGTTCTTGGCGACTTTTTCTTGGCAAAAACGACGGGTAAGTCCATTAAATAGCCCGTCATGATGGCCGGAGCAATTCCGCTGGCTTCTATGGTCATGATCTTATTGACGTTTGTTCCGGCAAAAAGGCGCACAAACTCTACGCCAATTGACTTCATTAGTACCGGGTCCATCTGGTGGTTGATAAAACTATCTACTTTGAGAATTCCCCCTTCATAGCATTTTCCGTCTTGCAGGATTCTTTTTTTAAGTAATTGCATGATTATAATAATAAGTTAATGTGCCCAATATGCCAATGCGCCGATGTATTCGGATGGTACATCGGCATATTGGGTTCATTGGATGATTATTTATTGTTTCTCAGGTCCTTCACTCTGACAGCTTTGCCTTCACTTTGTGGTAGAGAGCCTTTCTTTACCAATTTGAGTTTGGGCGTGACAAGTATTTCGTCTTTTAGCTGGCGGGTAATGTCCTTACGTATCTTTTCAAGTTCAATGTAATTGTCTGTAGAAAGATCGCTCAATTCTACTTCTACAATCATTTCATCTTGGTTGTTAACAGTCTCAAGTGTGATAAGGTAATTGCTTCCCAATTCGGGGAATTGTACCAATATCTTTTCTACTTGCATGGGGAAGATGTTGACTCCTTTGATGATAAACATATCGTCACTACGGCCTTTGATGCGGTCAATTCGGATATGGGTACGTCCACAGGGACATTCTCCCGGTAAAATACGAGTGAGGTCACGTGTACGATAACGTATGAGCGGCATCATTTCCCGATCAAGGGTAGTGAGTACGAGTTCTCCGATTTTTCCTTCTGGGACAGGTTCTCCGGTTTCGGGATTAATGATTTCTACATAATAGCAATCTTCCCAAAAGTGCATGCCATTCTGCTCTGTACACTCAAACGCGACACCGGGGCCGTTCATTTCGGTCATTCCAAAACTATTGTATGCTTTAACACCTAACATGCGTTCTATTTTTTTTCGCTGTTCGTCTGTGTGTGGTTCTGCACCGATTACGAGAGTTTTGAGAGTGGTACTGCATGGATCGATCCCTTCTTCCTGAAAGACCTCAGCTAAGCGGATGGCATAACTGGGGATGGCGTGGAGGGCAGTTGTTTTAAAGTCGGTAATAAACTTGATCTGGCGTTTACTGTTACCGGCAGCGGCAGGTACAGTTAAAGCTCCCAGCCGTTCAGCTCCATATTGGAATCCGAGTCCTCCTGTGAACATACCGTAACCGGAACTGTTTTGAAAAACATCTGTATTACGTATGCCTACACAATATAAGCATCGTGCAACCAGATTGGCCCATGAATCTAAGTCATGCTGTGAATGGACAATAACCGTTGGTGTTCCTGTTGTTCCGCTTGAAGAGTGAATACGTACTCCGTCTTCTTTCATATTTCCGGCGACAAGTCCGAAAGGGTAATTGGCTCGCATATCTGCTTTTGTGGTAAAGGGCAGTTTACGGATGTCGTTCAGTGATTGGATACTTTCCGAAGTGATGCCATGCTCTCGAAATACTTTCTTGTAATAAGGGGCATTGGCTGCTATATTAATTGTTTTCTTGAGTCGCTCGAGTTGTAGTTCCTGCAGTTTTTTACGACTCATGGTCTCTATCTCTTCTTCCCAATATTTTGTATTCATGGCTTATAAATTATTTAAGTAGGGGGGATAATGTATCAAGGTGATAATGCAACGGTTGTCCCGATCACATTATCACCTTTTCTATATTCAATTGTTCCTGGTCATTTCATCGTTTTTTCTGCGATCTCTTTTCCGGCAGCCAAGGCTTTTAAATTGAGTTCGACTATTGTATCACCTTTTTTCTGGAATATTTCACGAATACTATCCTGTATCTTTTCATAATCGATGCCTAAGAATGGGATAGTGGCACCTAATAAAACAATATTGGCAACTCGTGTAGAGCCTATTTCTTTGGCTACTTTATCTACATTCAGAACAACCTTATGCGGCAGTTTATTGATTTCTGCCATAACATCTGCCTCAGCGGGATAATTGGGGATATTAACAAATGGAGTTTCGTTTGTTACCAACCAACCTTCATGGCTGAGGTAGGGGAGGTATCTAAGCCCTTCCATGGGTTCAAGGGAGATGATCAAATCACATTTACCTGAGGGAATCAGATCTGATGCAATGGGCTGGTCACTGATTCGGAGATTCGACTGTACATCTCCGCCACGCTGGCTCATGCCGTGCACTTCTGCCTGTTTCATGTACAGACCGTCTTTGAGGGCGGCCTTTCCGATTACTGTAGCGATGGACAGGATACCTTGTCCACCTACACCTGATAATATGATATCTTTTTTCATGGCTTACTTACTTCTTTTTTTACGTGCTAATGTTTGTATACACTCTCTGCGTGGGATGATAACGGATACTCCTCTATAATCTATTTCCTCACGGATGATCTGTTTCATCTCTTCATAGTTTTTCTTTAAAGGAACAACTATACGGATGTGAGCCGGATCTACGCCTAATCCGGCGCAAATAGCTTCAAGTCGGCCTGTGCCGGCAGAATCTTGTCCACCGGTCATTGCTGTCGTTTCATTATCGGATATGACAATGGTGACATTGGCATTCTCGTTGACACAGTCCAAAAGTCCGGTCATTCCGGAGTGAGTAAAAGTAGAGTCTCCGATTACAGCGACAGCCGGATGTAGCCCGCCATCGGATGCACCTTTAGCCATAGTGATAGATGCCCCCATGTCTACACAAGAATTGATTGCGTTAAATGGTGCATTTGCTCCCAGCGTATAACAACCAATGTCGCTGAATACTTTGTGAGTGGGATATTCTTCTTTCAATACTTGAGTTAATGTTATATACATATCTCTATGCCCGCAGCCTTCGCACAAAGCCGGAGGGCGCATTTCTACAAGATTCGGAACACTGAATTCAGAACGATTCTCTTTGCCGACAGCGCGTGCCACGGTGTCCGGATTTAATTCTCCGTCTTGTGACAATGTACCGTCGAGACGACCTTTTACTTTTAATCCTATGCCCAGATATCCCTTCAGTTGCTTTTCAACAAATGGTTGTCCATCCTCTAATACGAGGATTTCGTCACAATCATTGATTAATTGCATCAATTGCTTTTTGGGAAGTGGATACTGCCCAATTTTTAAAACGGGATATTCGCAACCGTCAGGATAATTTTCCATCAAGTAATTATAGCCGATTCCACAGGCTACGATTCCCATTTTTTTATTGGGACCATCTACGTATCTATTATAAGGTGATTCTTCGGATGCTTTGATAAATTCATCCTGACGTGTAAGTAATGCTTTATAACGCTTGCGTGCGTTGCCCGGTAGCAGGATAAACTGGCGTGGATCTTCACTGAATGAGATTTCGTTTTGTGCTTTTTGTGCTTTGTTTTCTACACCTGAACGAGAGTGAGCCAAACGTGTTACCATGCGCATTAGTATCGGTTCACCGGTTTTCTCGGAAAATTCGAAACCATTGTATACCATGTCATAAGCTTCTTGTTGGTTGCTCGGTTCGTACATGGGTATTAATGAGAAGTCGCCATAGAAACGGCTATCTTGTTCGTTCTGTGAAGAGTGCATACTGGGATCGTCTGCCGCAACTACAATCAGTCCCCCTTTTACGCCTGTGATGGCTGAATTGATAAAACAGTCAGCAGCTACGTTCATTCCCACATGTTTCATGCAGACTAATGCACGCTTGCCGACAAAAGACATACCCAAGGCAGCTTCCATAGCCGTTTTTTCATTGGCACACCAGCGGTTGTGTATGTTACGTTCGCTCGTGATAGGAGCCATCTGGATGTATTCGGTAATTTCAGTGGATGGAGTGCCGGGATAAGCGTAAACGCCTGAAAGTCCGGCATCCAGTGCTGCTTGTGCAATGGCTTCGTCGCCAAGTAAGAGTTGTTTGCTCATATCTTATTTTCTTTTGGTGTTAATCACGTATTTTGTTATAATATCGGGCAAAGATACGTTTTTAAGATCATTTTATCACGGGATTACTTAAAAATCTTTCTTTCATTCAGCGCTTTCCAGTATTTTCTTGCATTGACCATGTGGTCTGCATAGTTGGAAGCAAAATTATGAGTACCCGAAAAATCTTCTTTGGCACACATATAAATATAGTTATGTTTTACATAATTCAATACACTATCAAGCCCTTTGGGAGAAGGTATCCGGATAGGGCCCGGAGGAAGACCCGTATTCAGGTAAGTGTTATATGGAGACTGTATGCTTAAATGCTGGTTGGTAATTCTGCGCAGACTAAAATCTTGTAAGGCGAATTTGATTGTTGGATCAGCTTGCAGAGGCATACCTGTATGTAAACGGTTTATATATAATCCCGCAACCATCGGCTTTTCATCGTTGTTGTTAGTTTCTTCTTCTACAATGGAGGCTAATGTACAAACTTCTTCAGGTGTCATTCCGATTGTTTTAGCTTTTAAACGTCGGTCCTCGTTCCAGAATTTATTATGTTCTTTTTTCATCCGGGCGAAAAAGTCTTCTATGCTGATGTCCCAATATACTTGGTAGGTTTCAGGGATAAAAAGGCAAGGCATGGTAGCTTTCGTATATCCCATTTTCTCTTGGAAAGCGGGATCGTATAACGCTGTAGCAATTTCAGTGGAGTCAATCATTAACTGTTTTCCTATGCTGCAGGCTAATCTGTCCAGAGTTCGTACACTTCCGATGGTCAAATTGACAGGTGTTTGGTATCCTCTTGATAACCTACTATATAGGTGGTATGCATTATCACCCGGTTTGATAGCGTAACGTCCGGTGTGGATGTTTTTACTAAATTCACGGAAATGGGCCATCCATTTAAAACCATCAAAGTTATGAGGATTTCCTTGCTTTTTTATTTTGTTGAAAATAGAATCTGTAGTGTCATCACGATCTATATAAATATAAGTGGTTTTACTTGGATGAAATTGAGGATAGAACAAATAGTAATAAACTATTCCGGAACCAGCAATGCCAATGAAGAGAATAATAGCCAGTATGCTGAAAAATATATTTTTTCTTTTCTTATTCATATAGAATATTCACTATTTATAAAGTTGTGCCAAAGTTAAGAAGATTTCAAAGATGTTTGTTCTTGGATAATAAATGTTTTCTGTCTGTTTAGTTATTATTTACTTTTTAGGGGTATTTACTTTTTCATTTTTAGTTTTTGATATACGCTTTTGTTCCCGTTCATATTTTCCACAAAGCGATATTTGTTTGGCTCTCTAGTTTATTTTCTAAAGAATCGGGAAGAGGAGAAAAGAAATCTAAGCCGGTGAGTTGTTCAACGCTGTCAACTGAGACTGCATAATTTCGTAGTGGTTTTGTTGCAGGTTCGTTGTTGAAAACAAATCCAATAGCTTTGGGGGGAGAACCGTAAAGAGAAAGGATGACCTTGAAAAATCTTGTTGGTACGGTTACCTGGTTCTTGCCGATTGTATGGGATTCTTTATTCATTATCGGACCGCAGACAATGAAGATGGAACTGTCGGCTACTGCCCACTCACGTACTTTATCTTCCAAGTCTTTCCATTTTCGCCGGTTTAATTCGGGGTGTTGCGGGCATATATTGCTGAAATAGAAAGACTCTTTCATAGCTTCGTTACTCCACTTCATGTCGGCAGCGGGGGCCATATGCCCCTTGTCGAATCCGGAATGTGAATAATCAGAATTAGTTGCCATATTGCCTTTGATAGAAGGATCGGCGAGGAATTGATTGTTTCTTTGGGCATTTCCCTTTGTTTCTTGTCGGGTGAGTTCATAAGCTACCCAGTTTGGAATCTTTTGGATTGTATTATAAGATACAGTGTATCCCTTGTGACAAACCAGCTGTCCGTTTAGCGAGTGTTGAGAAATTGGAATCTCCAGATTCTCATAACGTAAACAGTTAGGTACAGCTTTCTCTTTTGATTCCTTTATTGTCTGAAAGAGGGTAGTCTGAATCTCCGGTATGCAAAGATAGATTCCATAAATTAAAGGTAAGATTGCAAATAGAGCTATTCCGAAAATACTCTTAAACGAATTTCTATGATATTTTTTAGACGACTTTTTTCGCTTGTTTTTCATGATATTGAAAATTTAAAGCTTGAAATTTCGAGTAATATGTGGGTACGTAGGCATTATTGTATTCCAATGATTATTGTTAGCAGCTATTGTATGGATAAAATTAAGGTGTAACAGGTATTTATATACAAGTTACACCTTTGGGATAATAAAAGAGCCGCTAGCCAGACTTGAACTGGCGACCTACGCGTTACGAATGCGTTGCTCTACCAACTGAGCTATAGCGGCGTTGCATTTTATCGTTTACGGCGTGCAAAATTACATCTTTATTTTTAAAAACAAAATGAATCTATACTTTTTTCGTGATATTTTCTCTGAAATGTTTATAAAATAAAAAGGTTGAGGATTAAATTAGAAAATAGTTGTAGATTCAAATATTAAAACTCATCTTTGCATATTTACTGATAAATCTACTTTTATATTACTATGAATATACGATTTTATTATAAGTATCTTTCATCACGAGTTGCTTCAAAATGGCTGATACTTGCTGTCGATGTTCTTTTAGTGATTTTTTCAATGTTTTTGGCGAGCCTTTTGCAAATAGGTTTGTCTGTGTTAGTTTTTGAATTCTCACTATGGGTGTGGACAACTCTATTCTGCGTAATATGTAATGTGTGTTTCTTTCATCTGAATCGTACTTATGTAGGAGTAATTCGCTATTCTTCCTTTATTGACATTTCTCGTATTTTTATTTCTTTAACTCTGGGCTATTTTGTTGTTTGTATCGGCAATTTGCTTTGGATAGGGTGGAGTGGAGGAGAAGTTCTGCCGATTAGTGTTATTCTTACAGCTTATATAGTTAATTTTTCCTTGATGGTTTGTTTGCGAATCTTGGTGAAAATGATACATGAGTTGATGACTTTTGATCGTAGGCACAGTATTCGCGTTTTTGTCTATGGTTCAAAAGGGTCTGGTATTAATATTGCCAAATCGCTACGGGTTAGTAGAAGTAATCATTTTAGATTGAAAGGGTTTATTTCTGATGATACGGGATTTATTGGGAAGCAAACAATGGGTTGCCGGGTATACGCGAATAATGAGTCTTTGTTTGATATATTAGAAGAAGAAAGAGTCGAGGCTATTATTGTTTCTTCCGAGAAAGTACATCGCCTTGAAACTTCCGGCATGATTGATCGGTTGATAGCTGAAGATATCCGTATTCTTACAGTACCTCCTATCAATGATCTTGGAAGGCAAGGCGTGCAAATAAAAGATATACAGATTGAAGATTTGTTACAACGGGATCCAATACATGTTGATATCCGGAAAATATCTTCACACATTGAAGGGAAGCGGATTATGATCACGGGAGCTGCTGGGTCTATAGGACGTGAGATGGTTAGGCAGATAGCGGGGCTGAACCCATATAAGTTGATTTTGGTTGACCAGGCGGAGTCTCCGTTACATAATGTGCAATTAGAATTACTGGATAATTGGCGGGATATTGATGCTAAAATGTTGGTGGCTGATGTAACTAATCGAACGAGGATGGAGTATATTTATAAGGAGTATCGGCCGCAATATGTTTTTCATGCTGCTGCTTATAAGCATGTGCCAATGATGGAGGATAATGTGTCTGAAGCGATACAGGTGAATGTATTGGGAACTTGCATTATGGCCGACTTGGCTGTGAAATATGGCGTAGATAAGTTTGTGATGGTTTCTACAGATAAAGCTGTTAATCCGACCAATGTTATGGGGTGCAGTAAAAGGCTTGCCGAGATCTATGTTCAGTCCCTTGCTCGTAAGTTATCTAAATATGCAAAAGATGGGGCACAAGTGAAGTTTATCACAACTCGTTTTGGAAATGTACTCGGATCAAATGGCTCTGTAATACCCAGATTTAAGCAGCAGATAGAAAAGGGTGGTCCGGTGACTGTGACACATCCTCAGGTTATACGTTATTTTATGACTATTCCAGAGGCTTGTCAGTTGGTATTGGAGGCTGGAAGCATGGGAAATGGAGGTGAAATCTATATTTTTGATATGGGTAATCCTGTGAAGATTGTTGATTTGGCGCGAAGAATGATTTATTTAAGTGGGCAGAAAAATATAAAAATAGAGTTTACCGGATTAAGACATGGTGAGAAGCTGTATGAAGAGTTGCTGAATGTAAAAGAGTCTACTTGTCCTACTTATCATGAAAAAATAATGATAGCAAAAGTTCGTGAATATGATTATGAGGAGATAAAGCAAGAAATTCAAAGGTTAATAGATTTGAGTTATACTTCCGACACCATGGGCATTGTTGCTTCTATGAAAAAGATCGTTCCAGAGTTTGTTAGTAAGAATTCTGAGTTTGAGATATTGGATAAAGCCTCTTTTTAATCTATTTTCGAAAACTTAGGAATGAAATAAATGTATATTATGAAAATAATATGTTACCTTTGTGCCCGGTTTATAATTTATTAGAGGAACACTAAAGATTAATCAGAATATCTTATGCGTAGATTTATTACACTATTCTTCTTGATTTTTACCTTATCCGGTGTAGCTGTAGCTCAGCAAATGTCCGATGATCAGGTCGTACAGTATGTAAAAGATGCTCAAAAGATGGGTAAAACTCAGAAGCAGATTACAACAGAGTTGATGAGAAGAGGCGTTACGAAGGAACAGGTCGAGCGTATTCAGGAAAAATATGAAAATGGAAATGGTAGTACAAGTACACAGAGTAACCAGAATACAACAAGGTCTCGTACACGTACTCAGCAAAATGATGAAAGTGACTATTCGAATCGTTCTCAGAAAAACCTGAAGGATCAGAAAAATCAAAAGAATCAGAAAAATATAAAAGGTCTCCGTCAATCGGCTAACCAGAAAAATAAACGGGGTATGGGCGATGATAATCAGGAAATGACTGATGAGGACATGATGTATGAAGAGGATTGGTCTGATGAATATATGATGAAACCGGAAGAGGATCCGACACAACAGATTTTTGGACATAATATCTTCACTAACGAGAATCTTACATTCGAGCCTAATGTAAATATTGCTACTCCTGTAAACTATCGCTTGGGTCCTGGAGACGAGGTGATTATAGATGTTTGGGGAGCTTCTCAGACAACAATAAGACAGACTATTTCGCCAGAGGGCAGTATTTTAGTTGATAATCTCGGTCCTATTTATTTAAGCGGGATGACTGTTCGTGAAGCTAATAATACGGTGCGTCGTGAATTTTCAAAAATCTATGCCGGCATTTCAGGTCCGAACCCTAACACCTCTGTCGATTTAACATTGGGGAATATACGTACTATCCAAATCAGTATTATGGGAGAAGTGGCTATACCGGGCACTTATGCGCTCTCGGCATTCTCTTCTGTATTCCATGCTTTGTATCGCGCTGGTGGCGTTAATAAGATCGGTAGTCTGCGTAGTATCAAAGTCGTGCGTAACGGTAAGAAAATAGCCGATTTGGATGTTTACGATTTTATAATGAAAGGTAAATTGAATGACGATGTCCGCTTGCAAGACGGTGATGTGGTTATTGTTGATCCTTATGAATCCTTAGTACAAATTACTGGCAAGGTAAAAAGACCAATGTTTTATGAAATGAAACCTTCCGAGACGATGGCTACTATTTTGAAATACTCAGGAGGATTCACTGGAGATGCTTATAAGAAAGCTATACGCCTGATTCGTAAAACGGGTCGTGAACATCAAGTATATAATGTGGACGAAATGGACTATTCGGTATTTAAACTGGATGATGGAGACGTTTTAGCTGTTGATTCGGTATTAGAACGTTTTGAGAATCGTGTAGAAGTCCGTGGAGCTGTTTATCGTGCCGGTATGTATCAAATTGATGGTACTGTAAATACTGTAAAACAGCTAATAAAGAAAGCTGAAGGGGTAAGAGGAGATGCTTTTTTGAATCGTGCCATTATCGATCGTGAAAACGACGACCTTACTCATGAAATGATTCAAATTGATCTGAAGGGATTGTTGAATGGCACAGTTGCTGATATTCCTCTTCAGAAGAATGATATACTTTATATTCCAAGTATTGAAGATTTGAAAGAAGAAGCGACACTTACTATTCATGGCGAGGTTGCCAATCCGGGTACTTACTTATACTCGTCGAATATGTCGGTTGAGGATCTTGTTTTGCAGGCCGGTGGATTATTAGAAGCTGCTTCAACAGCTCGTGTTGATGTGTCCCGTCGAATTAAAAATTCAAAAAGTACAGAATTGAGCAATGTGGTTGGTAAGACTTTCTCTTTTGAGTTGAAGGATGGTTTCCTTGTTGGAGGCGATCAGGATTTCCATTTGGAGCCTTTTGATGAGGTGTATATTCGTCGTAGTCCTGCTTATCATCAACAACAAAATGTTACGGTTGGCGGTGAAGTTTTATTTGGTGGTCGCTATGCGTTATCGAAAAAGAATGAACGCCTTAGTGACTTGATTGCCAAGGCCGGTGGGATTACTCAAGATGCTTATGTAAAAGGTGCGCGTTTGATTCGTAAAATGACTGAAGAGGAATTGCGGCGCAAGGAAGATGCGCTCCGCATGGCTAATAAAGGTGGGGCTGATTCTATCTCTGTCAAGACACTGGATGTTTCTGATACTTATTCTGTGGGTATAGAATTGGAAAAGGCTTTGGCTAATCCCGGATCGGACTTTGATATGGTGTTGCGTGAAGGTGATATTCTGTTCGTGCCGGAATATGTAAGTACAGTAAAAATCAATGGCGCTGTAATGTATCCTAATACAGTCTTGTATAAGAAGGGTGAAAGTTTGAAGTACTATATTAATCAGGCTGGTGGTTTTGCAAGTCTTGCGAAAAAGAAAAGAGCTTTTGTTGTCTATATGAATGGTACCGTTTCTCGTCTGCGTACAGGTAATTCCAAGGCAATAGAACCGGGATGTGAGATTATTGTACCAAGTAAGGATCCGAAGAAGAGAATGTCGGCAGCCGAAATTATAGGAATGGGTACTTCTGCGGCTTCATTAGCTACTATGATTGCAACTATGGTTAACCTTTTTAAGTAATGACTATGACTGAAGATAAGAATATAAATAAAACGACTCCACAACCTGAAGAACAAGAGATCGATTTGATAGAGTTGGCTCAGAAAGTTTGGGCTGGTCGGAAATTGGTATTTAAAGTTTGTGGGATTGCCCTGTTGGTAGGCCTTGTGGTAGCTTTTAGTATTCCCAAAGAATATTCTACTAGTGTGACGCTGGCGCCTGAGACTGGTAGTAAGTCATCTACAGGAGGTATGGGAGCATTAGCTGCTATGGCTGGTATCAATATTGGCAGTTCAAGTGGAGAAGATGCTCTTTCTCCCGAATTATATCCGGATATTGTCAGCTCTACGCCATTCTTGTTGGAAATGTTTGATGTAAAAGTGACTGACCAGAAAGGCAAAATTAATACGACTCTATATGAGTACTTGGATAAACATCAGCGATCTCCATGGTGGGGGGCGATTGCATCAGCTCCTTTTAAAGCATTAGGTTGGGTGGTTTCTTTGTTTAAAGATACACCGGAAGAACTTGGAGACGCAAAAATAAATCCTTTTTGTCTGACTCCGGATCAGGCCGGGATTGCAGATGCTTTGAGTCATCGTATATCTGTTTCAGTAGATAAGAAAACAGGAGTGACTACACTTTCTGTAACAATGCAGGATCCGTTAATTTCTGCAGCTTTAACAGATACAGTAATGCATTGCTTGCAAAATTATATAACTGATTATCGCACAAATAAAGCGCGTCATGATTTGGCTTTTACGGAGAAACTATTTGATGAAGCTCAGGGGAACTACTATGAGGCTCAGCAGAAATATGCTCACTTCATGGATGGCAACCAGAATATCATTATGCAGAGTTTTCGTACAGAGCAAGAGCGCTTGCAAAATGAGGTAAATTTGGCTTATGGAGTGTTCACTCAAGTGGCGCAACAATTGCAAGTAGCGAAAGCTAAAGTACAGGAAATTACTCCTGTTTATACTGTAGTACAACCTGCAACAGTCCCTTTGAGACCGGCTAAACCTAATAAAATCATGATTTTAATTGGTTTTGTATTCTTAGCGGGTGTTGGTAGTATAGGATGGATTCTCTTTGTTAAAGATTTATTGAACGGATGGAAGAAACAGCCAGAAAAATAAAAGAAAATGCTTCTTGTTGGTATGCTGTATATACGGCACCAAGAGCAGAGAAGAAAGTGAAGGAACAACTGGATAAGATAGGTATTGATAACTACCTGCCTCTTCAGCCAGTGATTCGTATGTGGAACAATCGTAAGAAAAAGATTTTTATTCCTGTTGTTCCGGGATGTCTATTTGTATATATCTCCTCTGAAGAGATTGCACAAATAACCAGTATTCATGGAGTAGCTTTTTTGCTGAAGGAAAAGGGACAATACGTTTCTATACCTGAGGTGCAGATGGAAACTTTCAGAACGATGATAGAACGTTCCCATGAATTGGTTGAGTTCGCGCCTACAGATTTTGTTCCAGGAGCTACTGTACAGGTGATTCGTGGACAGTTGCAGGGATTAGTGGCTGAATTAGTTGAATGTCAGGGAAACAATAAGTTGTTACTTCGGATTGAAGGGTTGGGATGTGCTTTGGCTACAGTATCTGCAGATTGTGTAGTATCAAAAGAAAAACAATGAAACTGATTACTGAAGAACTTCTTGATAGAGTAACTGATCAGGCTAAGGAGAATTCACGTCTTCGAATGAATTATAATTTCCATGAATCCATGGAAGCTGCTATTCATAGGATGTTGAATGCTTTAGAGCCTGGAACTTATTTGCCCCCTCATCGCCATAAAAACCCGGATAAGGAAGAAGTTTACTTGGTTTTACGAGGGAGCTTATTGGCTATTTTATTTGATGATGAGGGTAATGTAATGGAAAAGGTCAATCTGAATCCGACTCAAGGTCGTTATGGAATTGAGATTCCTCCTTGCGTATGGCATACTATTATTGTCTTGGAATCAGGAACGGTTATTTATGAAATTAAGCAGGGGCCTTTTGTACCTCTTACTCCGGAGAATCTGGCATCTTGGGCACCTCCAGTTGCTGACAAGGAGGCGGCCCGATTATTTATGGAGCGAATGCTTGAGTTTTAACACTCAAACATTCTGCTTCTTGCAAGCATGCAAGCTCCTACGATACCTGCCCTGTCTTTAAGTTTTGATGTTACGATTGCTGAGTCTTTGTTTACTAAATTAAGTGAATATTTGCGGACGGCGGTTTTTATAGGTTGGGTGATATAGTCACCTGTAAGTGAAATTGTTCCACCGATAATGACAAGTTCTGGATTGAAGAGATTGATAAGTCCGGCAATTTGTTTTCCTAGTTTCTGCCCAATTTCTTCCACTATCTCAATACACAAAAGGTCTTCTTTGTTTACAGAAGCAATGATTTCGTCCAGTGTTATAGGATTATTGACATCTCCTATACGGCTGGATAAAATAGAGTTTTCTCCGTTTTGTATACGTTCTAACAAGATACGGTGTAGTGCGGAACCAGAAGCTTCGGTCTCAAGACAGCCTTTTTTGCCACAATGACAAATGATTTCATTATCAAAAGTGCTGGTATGGCCAAACTCTCCGGAAAATCCTGATTTGCCCGTATAAATTTTGCCATCGATAATAATTCCAACACCTAATCCCCAACTGATATTTACGAAAATAATATCCTTTTCACCGTTTACGCATCCCTTTAGATATTCTCCATAGGTCATGGCGCGTGTATCATTGTCTATAGTGACCTTATATCCTAACTTTTCTGCCAAGACTTCTGATAATGGACGTTCCTCAAAGTTAAACTGGCTGAAACTATATCCGGACTCCGGGTTAACACGGCCTGAAACGTTTACATTGATATTCAGTATTTTCTCCTTGGCTATTGTCAGTTTCTTTATGAAATTTGAAATGAGTTTGCATAATTCATTCAATCCCTCTATTGAATTCTCAAATTTATAAGGGATATTCATTTTAAGTTCCATCATGTCGCCCTTGAAGTTTATCAAACCGATATTAATAGCAAATCTTTTAATATCAACTCCTATGAAATAACCGGATTCCGGGTTTAGGCCATATAAATTAGGATGGCGCCCTCCACTTGTTTCTAATTTACCGTAGTCGTTAATATAGCCTTCCTCACACATTTCACTAATAAATTTTGTAACTGTGGGGACGCTAAGATCCAACTCTTTAGACAGGTCAGTAATTGTTGAGCTGCCATTATATATATAATGTGTAATAATTTTCTTTTTGAGAAGAGCGCTTTTGGTTCCTAGTTCTATTTCTTTTAAAAGATGTTGTTTCATATAGATTAATTATTTTGGTAATATCTACAAAGATAGTTAATTTGTTTATTAATTCAGGTTTTTCAGGGTGAAAAGATGTTTCTCTATTGTTTTTAATTGATAATAATAGTGAATGAATTTTATTAAGCGGATATTTGAATCTTCTTTTTATTAATAAAATATTTTATTATATGTTGATTGTTTAATAAATATGCGTATATTTGTACCGATATGCTAAGGATATTACGAGTGTATTATGAAAAACTAGTTCCTAATCCATATTAAAATTCTATATCATTAATATAAAAACGAAATTATCATGGAAAAGATTATTGGATTGATCAATGCTCCTTTTACTCCGTTTTATGAAAATGGAGAAGTAAATTATGAACCCATTGAAGCATATGCTAAGATGTTAGTAAAGAACGGTCTGCAAGGTGTATTCATTAATGGATCTTCTGGTGAAGGATATATGTTAACCGATGAAGAACGTATGAAACTCGCCGAACGTTGGGTAGAAGTTTCACCGGAAGGATTTAAGGTAATTGTACATGTAGGTAGTTGCTGTGTAAAGTCAAGTCGTAAGCTTGCCGAACATGCTCAGAAAATCGGTGCATGGGGAATTGGCGCTATGGCTCCTCCTTTTCCGAAAGTGGGTCGTGTCGAAGAACTCGTGAAATACTGTGAAGAAATAGCCTGTGGCGCTCCAAATCTTCCATTCTATTATTATCATATTCCTGCATTTAATGGAGCATTCTTATCAATGGTTTCATTTCTGGAGGCAGTAGATGGACGTATTCCGAATTTTGCGGGAATTAAATATACTTTTGAGAGTATGTATGAATACAATCAGTGCCGCTTGTATAAAGGAGGTAAATTTGATATGCTGCATGGGCAAGATGAAACCATTCTTCCATGTCTGGCTATGGGTGGTGCTCAAGGCGGCATTGGAGGAACTACCAATTATAATGGTGTAAATCTGGTTGGTATTATAGAAGCATGGAAAGCCGGAGATCTTGATAAAGCGCGCGAATTACAGAATTTCTCTCAGGAAGTTATTAATGTAATCTGTCATTTCCGAGGAAATATTGTAGGTGGAAAGCGGATTATGAAATTGATAGGATTGGATTTAGGTAAGAATCGTACTCCTTTCCAGAATATGACAGATGATGAAGAAATACGTATGAAAGCTGAGTTAGAGGCTATTCATTTCTTTGATCGTTGCAATAAGTTTTAAGATAAACTAATACTGCAATTGCTATGAATACTACAGAATATCTACAGACATGGTCTGACTCTTATAAAAATGACATGATAAGCAATATCATGCCCTTTTGGATGAAATATGGTTGGGATCGCAAAAACGGAGGTGTTTATACCTGCGTAGACCGAGATGGCCAGCTGATGGATACAACCAAATCTGTTTGGTTCCAAGGGAGATTTGCTTTTACATGTTCATATGCATATAATCACATTGAACATAATTCAGAATGGCTGGAAGCTGCGAAAAGTACCCTTGATTTTATTGAAGCACATTGTTTCGATACAGATGGGCGTATGTTTTTTGAAGTGACTGAAACGGGTTTGCCTATTCGTAAACGTCGTTATGTTTTCTCTGAAACATTTGCTGCTATTGCGATGTCGGAATATGCTATCGCATCGGGCGATCATAATTACGCTGTTAAAGCCTTGAAACTGTTCAATGATATCCGGCGCTTTCTTTCTACTCCTGGAATTCTGGAACCGAAATATTGTGAACGCGTACAGATGAAAGGACACTCTATTATTATGATTCTTATTAATGTAGCTTCACGTATTCGTGCTGCTATTAATGATCCGGTTCTTGATCAACAAATAGAGGAATCTATAGCCATTTTGCGTAAAGACTTCATGCATCCGGAGTTTAAAGCTTTGCTTGAAACAGTAGGTCCCAATGGAGAATTTATTGATACAAATGCTACTCGTACCATTAATCCTGGGCATTGTATCGAGACTTCGTGGTTTATTCTTGAAGAAGCTAAGAGTCGTAATTGGGATAAAGAGATGGTCGATACAGCGCTTACGATTCTTGATTGGTCCTGGGAATGGGGTTGGGATAAGGAATTTGGAGGTATTATAAACTTCCGTGACTGTCGAAACCTGCCTTCGCAAGATTACGCACATGATATGAAGTTCTGGTGGCCACAGACAGAAGCCATTATTGCAACATTATATGCATATCAAGCTACTAAAGATGAGAAATATTTGGCTATGCATAAACAAATCAGTGATTGGACTTATGCCCATTTCCCTGATCCGGAATTTGGTGAATGGTACGGTTATCTTCATCGTGACGGAACAATTTCTCAGCCTGCAAAAGGAAATTTGTTTAAGGGACCATTCCACATCCCTAGAATGATGACGAAAGGCTATGCACTTTGTCAGGAATTGCTGTCAGAAAAATAATCTCTTATTTATATCATGAAAAACTCAAAAATTTATCCTTGGATAGTGGTTGCCCTCCTATGGGGGGTAGCCCTACTCAATTATATGGACCGACAAATGCTTAGCACGATGAAAGATGCTATGCAAGTAGATATTGTAGAACTTCAGTCGGCAACTAATTTTGGCCGTTTAATGGCCGTTTTCCTTTGGATTTATGGTCTTATGAGCCCAATTTCTGGTATGATTGCCGATAGACTGAATCGTAAATGGTTGATTGTTGGCAGTCTTTTTGTTTGGTCTTTTGTGACCTATTTAATGGGAGTTGCAGAAACATTTAATCAAGTCTTTTGGTTACGTGCATTGATGGGAGTGAGCGAAGCTCTTTATATTCCGGCCGGCCTTTCTTTAATTGCTGATTATCATGGTGAAAAATCACGTTCTTTGGCGGTTGGTATTCACATGACCGGACTTTATACCGGACAGGCTATTGGTGGCTTTGGCGCTACGGTTGCGGCTGCTTTCTCTTGGCATACTACTTTTCATTGGTTTGGTATTATTGGTATTGCATATGCCTTTGTTTTGGTATTATTTTTAAGAGATAAAAAAGAGCATGTTAAAGTAGAACGTCCGGAACCTTCATCCAAGAATGGCGAGAAAGCAGGTTTGTTTAAAGGCTTATCATTACTATTCAGTAATATAGCTTTCTGGGTTATATTGCTTTATTTTGCGGCTCCTAGTTTGCCGGGATGGGCTACTAAAAATTGGCTTCCAACTTTGTTTGCTGAAAACCTTGATATTCCAATGTCACAGGCAGGACCTATGTCGACTATAACAATTGCACTATCTTCATTTATTGGTGTAATTTTAGGTGGTACTCTTTCTGATAAATGGGTACAAAAAAATATTCGTGGGCGTGTATATACCGGTGCAATTGGTTTGGGATTGACGATTCCCTCTTTGTTATTATTGGGATTTGGGCATAGTTTTGTTGCTGTTGTTGGGGCTGGGTTGTTATTCGGTATCGGCTATGGTATTTTTGATGCTAATAATATGCCTATTCTTTGTCAGTTCGTTTCTTCTAAATATCGTGCAACAGCATATGGCATCATGAATATGACAGGAGTATTTGCAGGAGCATTTATCACAGATTTGCTGGGTAAGTGGACCGATGGTGGAAATTTAGGTTTAGGTTTTGCCATGTTGGCTATCATTGTATTTATAGCACTGGCAGTACAACTCTACTTCCTGCGTCCGAAAACAGATAATATGGAATAAAAATAAAAGGAAATGATTGTATCTAATTTACAGAACAGCCAAAGGGTAGAAGGACTTCACCCACTGTTTAAAACTCTGTTTGATTACGTAAAAACACATGATTTACTTCATGCCGAATTAGGACGAATTGAGATAGATGGTGATAACTTATTTATTAATAATGTGAATCCTGAGTGTGTTACACGCGATAAACAAGTTTTGGAGTTACATCGCGATTACATTGATGTACATATTTTGTTGGAAGGAACAGAGACTATAGGCTGGAAAGCTATTGAAGATCTAAAGAGTGAAATGAAACCTTATGCGGCAGAAGGGGATTGTGCTCTTTACTCTGATGTGCCTACTACATTCGTTGATTTGCTCCCGGGACAATTCATGATTGTATATCCGGAGGATCCCCATGCTCCCCTTATCGGACAAGGTAAGATTCGTAAACTTATAGCAAAAGTTAAATTGTAGTTTGGTAAACGCATAATAAAAAAAACGTCTGGATTGTTAATATTAATAATCCAGGCGTTTTTTATTATAGAGCTGTTATGTAAATTTCTATCATCATTGATTTGATAGATGTTTATTTTTTCTATGCAAATGGGAGAGGAGAGAGTTTCTTATTATAAGATTCTCTCTCCTCTATTTATATATTGCTTATAATCAGTGTTATTATGTTCTATATAAGGTAAATGTCTTTTTAGAGAGAATGACTATTATGATACTGTCTTTTAATAGACTAAATATATGCATTATGTATTTGTATCTAATTTATAAATGTGATTATAAATAATTGATTAATAGTAATATAATGTTTCTCCCTATTTAATGCTTTGAGAGTAATAATGTGCTGGGGTTCCGATAGAACTTAGCAAACAGTTTTAAAAACACATATAAACATCTTTATTATTAACTCAAAAAGCAATACTTATGAAGAAAACCATCTTCTTGATTTTGTGCTTGTTATGTTCCATCGGAGCCATGGCGCAAAAGAAATCAATCACAGGCGTGGTTACGGATGCTATCGGTGAAACAGTCATCGGAGCAAGTGTTGTCGAGGTCGGTACCACCAATGGTGTAATAACTAACCTTGACGGCAAGTTTACGTTAATGGTCGATCCCAATGGAAAGATCAAAGTATCTTATGTTGGTTATCAGCCTCAAGTAATCGACGTAAAAGGCAAAAATTCTTTTAATATTAAGTTGAAGGAAGACTCTGAAATGCTGGATGAAGTGGTTGTTACCGGTTATGGTGGTAAACAGCTACGTACGAAGGTTACGAACTCTATTTCAAAAGTAAAAGAAGAATCGTTAAAAGTCGGTTTATTCTCTAATCCTGCACAGGCATTATCTGGAGCTGTTGCAGGTTTGAAGGTAACACAAGCTTCAGGTAGTCCGGGAGCAACTCCAACAATTGTATTGCGTGGTGGTACCAATCTTGACGGAACAGGATCTCCGTTGGTTATGATTGATGGTCAGCTTCGAGATGGTTTGAATGATATTAATCCTGAGGATATTGAATCAATGGAAGTCTTAAAGGATGCAGGTGCTACCGCTTTGTATGGTGCACGTGCCAGTAATGGTGTTATATTGGTTACAACTAAAAATGGTAAAGCCGGTCATCGTGAAATAAACTTTAAAGCAAAATTAGGTCTTAACTATGTGAATAATCCATATGAATTCTTGGGAGGTGAGGATTATATCAACGTTTTGCGTACTACCTATGCTAAATCTGGCTATAAATGTTCTGATGGTGAATACGTGTCAATTGCTCCATTGGCTAATCTAACAGGTGCCTCGCCTTTTGGTACAGGGAATGTATTAGGTAAATCTGCTTGGAATATTATGGGAAAAACAGCAGATAATGCTTACTTGCTGCAGAAAGGCTGGAAGGAAATGGTTGATCCATTGGATCCTTCAAATATGATTATTTACAAAGATATTAATCCTGCCGATTATAATTTAAATAATCCTTCTTTCTCACAAGATTATAACATTAATATGTCAGGAGGAAATGATCGGGGGAATTATTATGCCGGTCTGGGGTATAACCGTCAGGAAGGTCTTCCAATCAGTACTTTCTATGAACGTTATAGTTTTGTATTAAATGCTAACTATAAAATAACAGATTGGCTGACAAGTACTTCCAATTTCAACTATAATCGAGCCAACTGGAAAAACATGCCGGGATCAAATGGAAGTGAAGGAAATTATTTTGGTCGTATCATGTCAACTCCTCCTACGGCTCGTTTTGAAGACGAAGATGGAAATCCGACTTTAGGTCCTAACGTTGCTGATGGAAATCAGGCTTTTCAACCTGAAAAATGGCAAAACTTTAATCAAACAGATAAATTTACCATGATTCAAGGATTTCAGATTGATATCATGAAGGGGTTGTTTATCAAAGGTACAGCAAACTGGTATTATTCAGAAGGCTTATATGAATCTTTCACTAAAGATTATATGGATAATATGCTGACTGAACACTACACTAAAACTCGCGAAAGTACCGCCAAGTTTGAACGTAACTTTGCGCAAACGTATAATGCAGTCCTGAACTTTACTCATACTTTTGCCAAAGATCATAATGTTAATTTAATGTTAGGTATGGAATATTATGATAACTACAAACGTGGATTTGAAGCAAAAGGAAGTGGTGCACCGACAGACGATTTCTCTGATCTGAGTTTAACAGATAAAGGAGAGGGAAAACGTACTATTAATTCCTGGCATGAACAATATCGTATTCTTTCATATTTCGGCCGTCTAAATTATGACTATAAGAGTAAATATCTTCTATCCGCAGTATTCCGTCAAGACGGTTATTCTTCTCTATTAGGTGATAACCGTTGGGGATTTTTCCCAGGTGTATCTGCCGGTTGGATTTTCGGTCAGGAGAATTTTATAAAAGATGCCATTCCGTTCTTGTCATTTGGTAAACTGCGTGCTAGTTATGGCGTTAATGGTAATGCTTCAGGCATTGGTGCCTACACTTTACAAGGTTCTTATAATACAGCAGTATATAATGGAAATACAGGTTTTCTAATTGGAACTTTACCTAATCCGGGATTGAGATGGGAAAAAACAAAAACAGCTGAAGTTGGTATGGATCTGAGTTTCTTTGAAAACCGTTTGAATGCAAACTTTACCTATTATAATCGTTTGACATCTGATAAGTATGCAGATTTCAGTTTACCATCAACAACCGGTTTTTCCTCTATCAAAAATAACAATGGAAAATTCCGAAACAGTGGTATTGAAATTGAACTATCTGGAAAAATTCTGAAAACAAAAGATTGGAGTTGGGAAGCATCCGCAAATATCTCATTTAATAAGAATAAAGTAGTTGCATTACCAGAAAACGGTCTGGAACTCAATCGTCAAGGTGGACAACAAATCTATACAGGAGAAAAGTTCACTAATGAAAAAGGTGAAATAGAGTATGCAAAAAAATGGGTTGGCGGCTATCAGGAAGGGAAAGAGCCGGGAGTAATGGTCGTTTATAAATCAGAAGGAATTTATCGTAGTTGGGATGAGATTCCCGGGGACTTGGTTATTACCTCCGGTAATTATTTTGGTAAAAAAATGTATGGTCCTGAAGCATGGAAAAAACTAACCAAAGAACAACAAAAAAGTGCTTTGCCTATTATGCCGGGTGACATGAAATGGAAAGATATTAATGAAGATGGAATCATTGACTCTTATGATCAAGTCGTAGCAGGTAATACAACTCCCCACTGGATCGGTGGCTTCAACACTACTTTACGCTGGAAAAATTTCCAACTTTATGGTCGTTTTGACTTTGCTTTGGACTATTGGATCTATGACCACACTTTACCTGAGATATTCTTAGCTTGTGCTCAAGGTACTTATAATACAACTAAAGAGGTATTCAATACTTGGTCAGAAGAGAATCCTAATGCAAAATATCCCCGTTATGCATATGCAGACGTCTTAACGAATGCTAATTATGCACGAAATTCAACTATGTTTGCTTACAAGGGAAACTATTTAGCTATCAGGGAAATTTCTTTGAGTTATTCACTTCCTAAAGCATGGGCAAACAAAGCATATTGCCAAAAAGTAGATGTGTCAATCACCGGTCAAAATCTGGGATATATAACTTCTGCCAATGTAGCAACACCTGAGGTTTCTAATGCGGGTTCAGGCTATGCATTGCCGAGAACTCTCTTATTTGGACTTAATGTAACATTTTAAGTAATTAATTACTAAATAGAATAAATATGAAAAGAATAAAATCTACAATATTATATAGCCTACTGGCAGCTTCTTCCGGAGTACTTTGTACTTCTTGTGCCGATAAATTAGATCTTTCCCCGATTGATTACTATGGGAGTGGTTCATATTGGAAAACAGAAGCACACGTAATAGGATATATGGATGGTATACATAAGCATTTACGTGATGCGGCCTTTCAGCATACTTTTATTTGGGGAGAAGCCCGTGGTGGTGCTTTAATAAGTTCCGGTACTAGTGCCGATGGCATGGGTATGTTATATGGTGACATAAAATTACAGAATTTTGACGAAGACCATACTGGAGGCATTAATAAATTTGGTGATATTTTTGGGCGGTTGACTAATATAAACCTCTTTATCGCCAGAGTAACGGATGCCACCTATATGGACGATACCAAAAAAGGATATTACCTTGGACAAGCTTATGGTTTAAGAGCCTTTTACTATTTCGATTTGTATCGCACTTATGGTGGTGTACCTTTACGTCTCTCTGCAGATGTAGTAGAAGGAGTTATTGACCCCAATAAACTATACATGGCGCGTGCTACTCCCAAAGAAGTCATGGATCAAATAAAAAAAGACTTGGATAAATCCATGGAGTATTTTGGTGATAATAACTCATTTGATCCAAATAATCGTGGAAATAAAAAGGGATATTGGTCCAAAGCCGCTACTGAGTGCTTGATGGGTGAGGTTTATCTTTGGATTTCCAAGGTATCTACTGGAGATGATTCTGCGAATGAATCGAATCTGGGAATAGCAAAAACACATTTGCAAAACGTTTTGAGCAATTATGGACTGAAAATGTTAGATGACTTTTCATCAGTATTCGATGCCAAAAATGGAAAAGGAAATTCTGAAATCATATTTGCAGTTAGATATGCAGAAGGTGAGGCCACTAATAACAATAATTTGTTCACCTATGCAATGGCTACTGGAAGTACTAAAGATAATTATTTAGCTAATGGTGAAAAATTTCTTGATGCATTGAATATTGCCAATACAGGTAGTCAGCAGTTGGAATATAAACATGAAATTTATAATAGTTTTGATGTAACAGATACGCGGCGTGAAGCTACATTTATTGCTTCGTATAATAAAAATGTTGAGACAAATGAGCTGACCTTAAGAGGAACGCATGTTCGTAAAAACATTGGTTATGTGAATGCTCAGGGAAGCCGTATCTATTGTGGTGATTATATTATTTATCGCTTGCCACTTGTCTATTTAATGCTTGCCGAAATTGAGAATATGCAAGGAGGAAATGTTGCTCAATATATTAATATTGTTCGTAAACGTGCTTATGGCACTAATTGGAATGAGGCAATATACGGATATAAAAACTCTGATTATACAACAAATGAATTAGCGATTCTTCATGAAAAAGATAAAGAGTTCATTCAAGAGGGACAGCGTTGGTGGGATATTCGTCGCATGACATTGACTAAAGGAGGAAAACATCTCGTTTTTTGTAAAGAGGGAAGCATTGGAACAGATACGCCTACTTTAGACGAAACAACTGAGGCTCATAAAGTGCTTTGGCCGGTTGACAAAACCTTATTGGGTAATGATCCTTTGATTTATCAAACTCCGGGGTATGCTACTTATAAAAAACAAGAATAGGTATTATTAAATACGATTAATCTTAATTGCCAACATGCCGTGTACTTTGTTTAGTATACGGCATGTCTTTTGTCCGTCCATTAAGACGAGACAGAGCTCGATAACTATCTATCTGCATAAAGGTAGATTCCGTTTATCCGTCCTCTGATTTGAATAATGACAAACTGAAACAGGCGAAATATCCCACTTTGGTGGAGTATTACAGTAAATTGTATCATAGATAAAGAATCGCCATGTACCGAACAGTATACATGGTGATATGAGAGGGCGGATAACAAAATTCTTTTCCTCCTGTTTTTGTTTTCCGTCTCCTCAATTAAAATTGATTGTTTATTTAGGTTTCAATTACTACATTTCATCTTTCTTCCAATAATTCTCTCAACCATGGTACAACCAGTTCTGATTTAAAATAATGATTGGGACCATCTACATTTACCATTCGAAAATATTCATTACGATCCAGTCCTTCAGGTAAGTGTTTTACATTTTTTCGTGTATTTGGATCTGCGAATTTCTTATAATGATATACTTTCACGTTATCGGGAGCGCCTGCTATAGCATACGCTTTTCTTACAAGATTCAAGTCTCTATCTAATCCCCCTTCAGTCAGTATGATAGGACGGGGTGCCAAAGCTGCTACAATGTCTGGAAAATTGAAATTTTTCCAAAAATCAGGTATTAAATGACGTATGGAATTAGGGAATGGACGGCGTCCGTTTTTATCAGGCATAGTTATCACTTCCGCCCGTTCTTGAGTTTGACATAAGAAATCATTGTAAACAAAAGCATAAATTGAAGTATCAAGCGTACCCAATACCATCATAGGTTCGGTTCCCAAAGAAAATCCACTTACTACAATGCGATCTTTACGAATATGATCCTGGGTCTTCATCCAGTTTAAAACCTGCATATCCAAATATGAAGCGTATCCCAAATAGCTCCATCCCAATTCTAAAAGATGGCGAGATACAACATCGTAATCATAATTAGAGCCCAAAGTATATCTCTCCAGGTCTGAGGCTTCTCCGGCAGCCGGGTTATCTACTGCTACCGCTATATATCCTTCTTTTACAAAGTTGAGGGCTTGGGTCAGTTTCGGATCTTTGTACCGGTCGTCCAATTGGGGAGTTATCCCCGGTTCACCTGCAAGTCCCTCCTTATTTCCTCCGGAACCGGGAATACATAAAATGGCAGGTACGGGTTTATTTATATTATCAGGTATTAAAACAAGAAAAGTAGAAACGCATTCAGGAAGCGGATAAAATTCCCATTTTTCTAATCGATAACCTTCCCGCTGTTCTCTTTTTATACAAACAGGAGCAGGAGAATTTTTTATTTGAGGAAATTTCATTATTTCTTCCATCGCATGGCGAAGTCCTTTTTGCCATTTTCGAAATTGTTTGGGAGAGAAGTCATCATGAAAAGCATAACATGGCTTAGTATTTCTGAGCATAGCGTGCACTACACCATAAGAGCTTAAAAATCGCCCGTCCTCACGTGCAGACGTGATTAAATTATGATCCTTAGGAGACCAGCCATCGGACTGAGCATATAGGCTGCCATTAAAAAACAGTGATATTCCAATTATTAAAAAAATATTTTTCATGTGATTTAAATTTTATAGATTTTACAAATATAGTTTTATTTTTTGATATGCTCCTTTTAATTGCTGAAATATACAATTGGACATATAGTAAGTGACAGTATAAGATATGATGCAAAAAGATAGTATTTTATTTGTTTGAGAATCCTGTAATTTTATCTCCTATTCTACAAATAGAAGATAATATGAATAAATTGAGGAATAATATACTGTATTGGCAAAAGTAATGTATATAAATTCATTACTGCTACCGGAAGATATTAACTGGCTAAAATCAGAATGTTAACTTTGTGTTTTCAAGAAGTTAACTTCGTACAGATACGAAATTAATTTCTTGAAAACAAGTTGTTAGTTCTCTGTCAACAGATGGTCTAAATCACTGCTAAGAGTGTGAAAATAATCTTTTATATGTTCTATTTGACAATGAAATTAAGAAAAAAGAAATATGTGGCTATGTTCCTTTTTTGAAATATCTCTATGCAAAAGTAAATCGTAAGTCGGTAAAAATATGCTTTTTGATCGTAGAATCGTGATTTCACTTTTCCTTTGATTTGATAAAACGGTTCAGATTTTGTTTTTTCTATTCCGGTTCCGGTCATCCCTCTGATTAGCACGATGTAGAGACATCAAGAAATACAAAATGTCAGATCTGTACCAATATATCAAATTGATAAAAGGGGGATTCAAAAAAACAGGCTGCTCAATTGAGATACTTTTATCATTTTACTAATGAACATTTATCTACTACATATCCTCTAATGATAAACAGACTGTATTTATTTGGTATTTAGCCAAAACTTTATTCTCTAAGTGCTCCACTTTCTTTTGGAAAAGTTCTGGCTTGAAATTCTTTTTTTGACGTTTGACTTCTGCTACAATTGCACTTTTGTTATCTAAATAAATAGCTACAATGTCAATTTCGTTTTGATTGCCTTTGGGCTCCCACCACGAACCAATAAGACGGAACTCATAACTTTCAGCATATTTTTGCTTAAAATACTGTTCCAGGATTTTTCCTGAATATGTCGGATAGTCAGCTTTTATTAATTTTCGTAAGCCAACGAAGTTTTTTATTTCAATAAGTGAACGATTTCTATCGAAATAATTAAACCAGAAATGAATAAAGTTATCGCATATTTCATATCTGACAGTTTGAGAACCCTCTTTAGAAAAGACAGGACGTTGGCGTACTACTATGTTATAGTCTTCAATTAATCGCTTTAGATAACCGCCCAGACTCTTTTCGCCAAGTAGTGCTTCTATTTCCGTCTGAGTATTATATCCGCCAGAGATGGCGCTCAGGATTGAGAAGTAAGTACCGTAATTCTTGCCGAATTCCTCTATTAATAGATTTTTTCCTTCATCTGTAAAGGGGGAGTTGTCTCTGACCATAAAATCGATCATTTCATCAACGGTTAACACTCTGTTATCACAAAATAATTCGACGTATTTAGGAACTCCACCAGAAAATGAGTATAATGCCAATAAATCATCATTTGTATATTGGGGATGATAGTCTTTCATGATCTTCTTTAATACATTCAGACTGAAAGCAGAAAGTTTTATAATGTTGTCAGCACGGCCAAAAAGCGGCTCCTTTTCACTATGAAAAATCTTTTCCATTAAAGAATAAATAGAGCCACTCACAACGAAATTCATGTGGGTTTTTTGTCTATACTGATCCCAGATATCTTGTATATCACTATAAATTGACTTATTGATATTGTAGAATTCTTGGAACTCATCTATAACCAAATTGAATGATTGTCTGGTAGCAGTTTCCATAATATACCGAAAGAGGGATTTGAAAGTCGATATTTCTTCTGGTACATAAATATCAAGTGCCTGGGAAACTAAGGTTATGAATTCCCGACATAGAGATGCTTCATTTTTTCTCCCCACAAACAAATAGATAGTAGGAGTTTTTTCAAAGGCTCTCATAATAAGACTTGTCTTACCTATCCTTCTTCTTCCGGTAACTACTGTCAGACGAGAGTTCTCTCCAAAAGATAATTCTTGTATCCTTTGTAATTCAGCTAATTCATTCTCTCTATTGTAAAACTTCATATTCTTTGTTTATTTAGTCCTTACTTTGTAACGGGCGTTACTGTAACCGCGGTTACAAAGATAACTCTATTTCTATTATTTCAAGTACAATGTTTCATAAGATTCCTCTGACGCTTTGTATAATAATGTTAATAGCTAATTGTGTTCTTTTCGATATGCCAATTTATATATGTCAACTATTTTAAACTAACGTCTTGTCTATTATGATATAAGTTAATTATGAAGATTATATTTATAATATAACCTTATTTGTTTGTCATTTATACCCTTATGCTACCGCTAATATTTATAAATAATGGGTCTATTTTTTTCTTTTTTATAATTATGTGAATTATTTAAATTGCTGTATGTTAGCTGTTTATTAAATGTGCTTATTATTCCATTTCTCCACATTTGGGTTACCGTCCCGATAGAACTTAGTAAACAGTTTTAAAAACACATATAAACATCTTTATTATTAACTCAAAAAGCAATACTTATGAAGAAAACCATCTTCTTGATTTTGTGCTTGTTATGTTCCATCGGAGCCATGGCGCAAAAGAAATCAATCACAGGTGTGGTTACAGATGCTACCGGTGAAACAGTCATCGGAGCAAGTGTTGTCGAGGTCGGCACTACCAATGGTGTAATTACCGACATTGACGGCAAGTTTACATTAATGGTCGATCCCAACGGAAAGATCAAAGTCTCTTATGTTGGTTATCAGCCTCAAACGATCGATGTAAAGGGCAGAAATTCTTTTAATATTAAGTTGAAGGAAGATTCTGAAGTGTTGGATGAAGTGGTTGTAACAGGTTATGGCGGTAAACAATTGCGTTCTAAAGTGACTAACTCCATAGCCAAAGTAAAAGAGGAAACTTTAAAACAAGGTATGTTTACTAATCCGGCTCAAGCTCTTTCCGGTGCTGTAGCAGGTTTGTCAGTAAGTCAGACTTCGGGTAATCCGGGTAGTGCTCCAACTTTAGTACTCCGTGGTGGTACGAACTTTGATGGTTCCGGTTCTCCACTGATCTTAATTGACGGTCAGGTACGCTCTTCGCTGAGTGATATTAATCCGGATGATATTGAATCAATGGAGGTGTTGAAAGATGCCGGTGCAACTGCTATTTACGGTGCACGTGCTAATGATGGTGTAGTACTTGTAACAACAAAACGTGGTAAGGCGGGTAGAGCAGAGGTAAATCTAAAAGCAAAGTTTGGCTTGAACTACTTCAAGGATTCTTATAACTTTATGAATGCCGGTGATTACCTTTATTGGATGCGTACAGGTTATATGAATGCTTACGTTGGAGATATGAAACACCCGGACGGAGCTAATGTGAAAGGATGGTCTTCTCTAAGCGGATTGACTACTGCAACTCCTTATGGAACAGGTAATTTATATTTTGACAAGGATGGTGTAACGCCATTAGACGGAAATAAAACAAGTTCTGCTATTTGGAGTCCGATGATCTATTCAGATAATCTATCTTTTCTGCTCAATCAAGGATGGCAGACTATGATTGACCCGGTATATGGAGATAAAATTATTTATAAAAATACAGACATTGCCGATTTTAATATAAACACACCTTCATTCTCTCAGGATTATAACTTAAGCGTAAGCGGTGGTAATGATAAAGGAAGTTATTATGCCGGCTTGGGCTACAATAAGAGTGAGGGTACAGCAGTAGGTAACTGGTATCAACGAATTACTTTTACTTTTAATGCTGATTATAAACTTAAGGAATGGTTAACTTCTAATTCAAGTTTCAATTTTGCAGATGCGACCTGGAACGGACTTCCTGCATCGCAAACAGCTGAGGCTAACTATTTCTCACGCTGTCTTTCATTACCTCCTACTTTCCGTGGTTATAATGCAGATGGAGATATGCTATTAGGACCGAACTCCGGTGATGGTAACCAACAATACAATTTTAAGCAATTCGTTCGTGATAATAATACGGATAAGTTTACGATGAATCAATCTTTCACAATTGATTTCATGAAAGGTCTCTCATTGAAATTAGGAGCCATCTGGTATTATTCCGAAGAAAAAACAGAAGCTTTTAATAAAGACTATTTGAGCTCTCCGGGTAACTTGATTACATCTCACGCCACCTCTGCTTCATATAGCCGTACTTTAGACCAAACATATAATGCCGTATTGAACTATAATTATCAGATCAATAAGGACAACTTCTTGGATGCAATGGTTGGTTTTGAATACTATGATTCATACGGCAAGGGATTCAGTGCTTCTGGTTCTGGAGCTCCCACCGATGATTTTATGGATTTGGAATACACCTCAAAAGAGGAAGGAATGCGTTCTATAGACTCTTCACATTCTCGTCAACGTATTATGTCATTCTTTGGACGTGTTAATTATGACTACCAATCTAAGTATCTGCTTTCTTTGGTTTTAAGACGGGATGGATATTCCAAATTAGCTAAAGAAAACCGTTGGGGAGTATTTCCGGGTGTATCAGCGGGATGGGTGTTCAGTAAAGAAGAATTTATGGAAAACACAGCATCTATTCTTTCATTCGGTAAATTACGTGCCAGCTTTGGTTTAAATGGTAATGTAAACAAGAACTTTGTTGGAAACTATACAGTTCAGGGAGCTTATGGCAGCAATCGCTATAATGGTTCAACCGGTTTCTTGTTAAGCAGCATTCCTAACCCATATTTGATGTGGGAAAAATCGAGAACTTTTGAAGTCGGTTTAGATATGGGCTTTTTGGAAAATCGCATCAATGCTAACTTGACATATTACAACCGTTTGACTAGTGATAAATATGCTGATATCACAGTACCGTCTACTTCAGGTGTAAGTTCTGTTACTTCAAACAATGGTGAGTTCCAGAATCAAGGATTTGAATTTGAATTAGGATTCCGGATCATTGATTCCAAAGACTGGAAGTGGAACTTGAACTGGAATGGTGCTTTGAACAAAAACAAGGTTGTTTCTTTGCCGGACAATGGACTTGAAAGAAATCGTCAAAGTGCTTATCAGGTTTATACTGGAAACGGAGATGAAAAAATGTGGGTTGGTGGATATCAGGAAGGACAACGTCCGGGCGATCTATACATGTTTGTGGCAGAAGGACTTTATAAATCTCAAGACGAAATCCCGGCTAACTTGATTGACTTGACAACAGGTAATAACGGTTCAAGTGGCCGTCCTCTTTATGGTGGAACAGAAGGTTACAATAAATTAACAGATTCTCAAAAAGCCAATGCCCTTCCGATTCAGCCGGGTGACGTGAAATGGAAAGATGTAAATGGTGATGGAGTTATTGATAATTATGACATGGTGAAAATTGGGAATACTGTTCCTAAATGGACAGGAGGTATCAATACTACTGTAAGCTGGAAGGACCTTACCTTGTCTGCACGTTTCGACTATGCATTGGGATTCACCGCAGTGGACTGGAAAACAATGTGGATCATGGCATGTGCTCAAGGTACTTATAATACCATTGAGGAGACCAAAAACACATGGACTCCTGAAAATCCGAATGCTAAATATCCAACTTATGTATGGGCCGATCAATTGGGTAAACGTAATTATTGCCGTAGCTCATCCATGTTTGCCTATAATGGAAATTATCTGGCGCTGCGTGAACTCTCATTATCCTATAAATTACCATCTGTATGGGCGCAAAAAGCTAAGTTGAGCAATGTGGAACTATCTATTACAGGTCAGAACTTAGGCTATTTGACAGAAGCAAAACACCTATTCTCACCGGAAAAAGCAGATAATAATGGAGGATATCCATTACCTCGTACAGTGATTTTTGGTATTAATGTTTCTTTCTAAATATAAAAAAGACAAATTATGAAAAAGATAATATATATCATTTCCTTATTTGTATCGTCTGTGCTTTACACTTCATGCGATGCATTGGATCTCGCTCCGGAAGACTATTTCGGAAGCGGCAACTATTGGAATAATAAAGCCCAGGTGGAAGGGTTTATGAATGGCATGCACTCTCAATTGAGAGGTAACTATAATATGTTTTATTGTTTGGGAGAATTGCGCGGTGGTACACAGCGCGTTGGTAGTTCTTCACAAAACACCAGTTTGGACTATGCCATATTGCGTACCAACACTTTAAGCCAGGATAATCCGGGATTCAGCAACTGGTTTGGATTATATAGCCCGATTATGCAAGTTAATCATTTCATTCAAAAAGTTGAGAATGAATGTGATTTTTTAAGTGAGGCAGACAGAAAAGCCTATTTAGGACAAGCATATGGTTTAAGGGCTCTTTATTATTTTATGCTTTATAAAACTTACGGCGGAGTACCTATTGTAACAACAGTCGAGTTGCTGGATGGCAAAGTGACTGCAGATAAATTTTATGTCGAACGTGCTACACCCGAGGCCACTATGGCCTTCATAAAAGAAGATATCGGTAAATCTGAAAACTATTTTGGTACAGAAGAAGTGACCAATAAATATGATAAGACAATGTGGTCTAAAGCTGCTACTCTGATGTTGAAAGCGGAAATTTATATGTGGGCTGCTAAAGTTTCAATAAATGGCTATACAGCTTCTGGAAGATCGGATTTAGAAACAGCCAAAACAGCTCTGAATGGAGTGATAGGCAAATTTCAGCTATTAAATAAATTCAGCGATGTATTTAGTACAGCTAACCGTAATAATGCAGAGGTTATTTTCACCTTACATTTTGCTGATGGCGAAGCTACAAACTGGGGAGGCATGTTCCTCTATCAGGAGGCAGTATTCATTGGACAGGTATATGACCGTGATGATAATAAAATTGAAACGGATACATTAAATTTGAAAGGTACCGGAGGTACATTCCGCCATGAATATACAGAAGATTTCTGGAAAAGCTATAGCGATAAAGACACTCGTCGTGATGCAACATTCTTAGAATATTATACCCAAAAGAATAAAGAAGGCTTTGGTTGTGTTATGCTTAAGGCTATTGGTTCTATCAACTCGAACAACAATCGTATTTATGATACCGATGTGATTGTTTACCGTTATGCCGATGCTTTATTGATGATGGCTGAAATAGAAAATGGTTTAGGAAATCCTTGCGCAGGTTATATTAATGAAGTGCGTGAACGTGCATATGGCTCCAATTATGAGGCTAATAAATATACGGAAGGAAATTATGCAGAGAATGAATTGACCATTCTCCAGGAACGTGATAAAGAGTTTGTTTGGGAAGGTAAGCGATGGTTTGATGTAGTACGTATGCATGATGCTAATGGCAAATCTCTTGCTTTCTCTGCTACTGCGAATTATCCTTCGGATAAACCTCTTTTGGACCCAAGCGAGGAATACAAGTTGTTATGGCCTATTGATGTTAACATTATGAGTGTCAATCCGTTGCTGAAACAGACACCTGGATATGAAAAATAAAACTTAATCAATAGGTTTTAAATATGATTATTTATTAAATGTAGAAGCTGTCTCGGTTATTATTGAGACAGCTTCTCTTTTTTCATTGCCATACACACATTACTCCTTATTCTCCAATCATAGAGCCGATTTTTATATATGCAGATGGAGGAGAACAAAATAAAGCGGGGAATGTCCGGCCGGACATTCCCCGCTTATACTAACTAATCAATTTTCATATCCCGGAGTCTGTTTTAACGCCGGATTGTCTGTCAATACACTTTCATTAATCGGCCATAATAAGCGGGTCGCAACGGCAGAAGTGCGCTTTGTCACATAGTCTGCACCCAATAATCTTAAATCATACCAGCGTTTCCCTTCAAACATAAATTCACGCATGCGCTCTTTCAAAATGGCTTCCAAAGGATCTTCATCACCGGACATGTATTTATTATCCGTATAGAAGTCTCCTTTATCATTCGGATAAGATAGCGTAGCTTTGTTTAACTCAAAGAACTCTTTTCCATAAGCACGTTCACGAACTTGATTGATCTCAGTTGCCGGATCTTCTCCCAACAGCGCTTTTGCTTCGGCAAGTAATAACAGGCAGTCTGCATATCGATAAATGGGGTAATCATTCAAAAAACTGCGCTGTGAAGCTCCGTCCAACAGGACTCCCTGATACTTATTGCAGAAAGGAGCAATATATTTAATTGTGCCATCTTCTTGCTTTTGGTAAACAGCTGTCATGGAAGCGTCCTTACGGGTATCTCCATCACGGAATGCCTTATTATACAAATCGTATCTTATCTGCAGACGAATCAAACCGTTAAGTTGTCCTTCAGGCAAATCTTTAAATGAAATTCCTTCTTTATTACAGTAAGTTGCAGTCATGTATGCCTGCTGTGGTACTAAGTTTTGTCTAAATCTATCGTCCCACATGTTATACTCATCTTTTGCATTACGTATAGAGAAAATAATTTCGGCATTATCTTTATTATTGTAAGCAAATACTTTTGAGAAATCATCCTGCAAGCTGACATTTACATTACTGATAATTGATTGTAAAGCTGTTTTGGCTGTAGTATAATCTGTTGTGCCGCCACCCATTTGACGCCCACTCCATAAATAAACTTCACCTTTCAGCATTTGTGTTGCGGCCATTGACCAGTAATATCTGCCGAATTTGAAAGAGTAATCACTGCCGAATGCCTTTTCAGAAGCAATGATATCTTCTTTGATTTGTTTCATCACATCTTCTGCAGGAGAGGCTGCTTTTGAGAGGTTGCTTAAGTCTAAAGAGGCTCCATTCGTATAATCCAGATAGAGAATAACATCTCCCCAAGAACGCAATAAATGAAAATAAAGATATGCCCGCATACCATAAGCTTCACCTAAATAATAGTTTTTAGTAGCTTCGGGAAGTACAGTCGTTTCTTTGGTTTTAGCGATCATCAAATTGATCTGATTGATCACTTTGTACATTCCTGCAAAGTTGGTTATTCCTGTGTTTTCCTTATTTATCGTATTGAAAGGCAAGCGTTCCATACCTTGAGTGGCTTCTCCTCCAAAGGGAACGTCTCCATAAATGTCCGCACGAGGCTCACCTAATAAGAAAAAATTAAAACTACATTCTCTAAGTAATGCATGCAAACCTACATTAAAGGTACTGAACTGAGCTTCAGTCTTCCAGTAATTACTATCCGCAATAGAACTGGTAGGTTCAATATCCAGTGCATCACATCTTGAAAACAGCAGGAGAGAAAGCCCTGCTAACATATATGTAAATATTTTCTTCATAATGCTATTTGTATTAATCATATATAATTTAGAATGTCACTGACAAACCGAATAAAACTGTTCTCGGAGTTGGATAACGTCCGTTATCTATTCCACGACCATAAGTTGTATCTACAGCCGGCTCAGGAGAAACACCCGTGTATCCGGTGATATAGAATAAGTTCTGTCCTGTTACATAGACTGATGCATCTGTCATGCCAACTTTACTGATCCATGCTTTAGGCAGATTATAATTTAATGTCAATTCACGCAAAGCCAGATAATCACCCTTTTCATAGAAGCGTGAACTGTTATTATCAATAGCTGTATTACCGTTATTTGAACGTGTAATATTTTTCTTGCTTAACTGGTCTGCGTAATAGAATGCAGGTAAATCTGTATCAGTATTGGTCTCACTCCATGTCTTTTTTACCTCTTTAATAATATTGAATGAACCTTGATACTGTCCCAAAGAACGTGCTGCGAGATCATTATAAATGGTATGTCCTAAAGCGTAATCGAAACGAGCATATAAAGAGAGGTTTTTATAACCCAATGTAGTAGAGAATCCACCAGTAATTTTTGGAAATATATTTCCTACTACTTGACGGTCATATCCATTGATTACACCATCGCCATTGATATCTTCCCAACAAACATCACCCGGTTCGATCGGTTGCCATCCTTCTTTTCCGGCATATTGGGCTGCAAGTCCGGGACCATATAAGTTGGCTACCTCGTCGATGCGGTTATTGGCATACTTTTTCACGTCATCCCAATCTTTGAATATATGATTTTGTTTGTAAGCAACCAATTCTCCCAATTTACCACCTTCCTGACGGCCGGCAATCCATTTTGTTTCAGGAGTTCCATCGGCTTTTTTGCGTCCGGTTGCCACTTCATAGCCACCTACACGGTTATTTTCATTGCCGTTATAAGGTAATTTCACAATTTTGTTTGCTACAGAAGACAGATTGGCTGTAACATCCCATGTCAATCCTTTCGGGTTATTCAGAATGTTGGCTCTTACTTCCATTTCGAAACCATAGTTGCGCAGAGTTCCCATATTAGTCATGATCTCTGTAAAGCCTGTATATCCCGGAAGTGCTTGTTTAGTTAACAAGTCTTTAGTAGTACGGTTGTAGTAGTCAAGAATGAAACTTAACCGATTGTTTAAGAATCCGATGTCCAGACCAGCTTCAAATGACTGACTTTGTTCCCAGCGTAATCCGGTGTTTACCAAGCCTGAGTTGTAGAATGCGGTTGAACCTCCATATGTCTTTGCACCTACTTGAGAGTAAGCACCATATACATCGAAATTTCCGATACCATTTACATTTCCATTTACACCATAGCTAAGACGAGGTTTCAAGTTAGAAATAACTTCTGAGACTTTAGAATCCTTCCAGAAATTTTCTTCCATGATATTCCAACCCACAGACACACCAGGGAAAAATCCCCAACGGTTATCTTTCAGTTTTGAAATACCATCATAACGAGCAACAAATGAAATTAAATATCTCATGTCATAGTTATAATTGATACGGCCAAACCCTGATAGAATACGGTATGCTGTTTTAGTTGTAGAAGTATAAGTCCTTGTAGAACCAGCATTCAAGGTAGGAATATCATCAGTTGGAGAGTTTTGGGTTTTAGCTTCAAAATCGAACTGATCATAGGTGAAGTATTCAGTTCCTACCATTGCTTCCAGATTGTGTTTTTCAGCAAAAGTATCTGTGTATGTCAGTGTTCCGTTCAACTGAATTTGATTGTATTTCTGGACATAAGCTTCAGCCTGACGTGTATTATCAGGAGTTGCAGAAGATTGAGCTTGATAAGATTTATTAAACTTCTCTCTCTGCCAGTCATAACGATAAAGTGAAGCATTTCCATTTAACACTAATTTTTTAGGTAAAATGTCAAGGGCAAATCCAACACTGTAGGTTGATTTATTAGTGCTGTTCTCGCTCGTCAACTTATCTCTGTAATAATCGGGATTACCGTCTCCTGTACCGAAACCGGAGGCCGGAGTTCCATCTTCATTCCAAGGATTCCATGTCGGACGTTGAGAACGTGTACGGTAGAAAAATTCATATTGACCGATCCAAAGTTCCGGTTGAGTTGACCAAGAGTAAGTCGCATTAGCCTTTACTGTCAGGAAAGGAAATACTTTATAAGAACCGTTCAATGCACCATTGAAGCGCTCGTAACCAGTACCTCTAATCTGACCATCTTCTTTATAGTAGCCTAAACTTGCAGAAAAAGTCCCTTTATCATTACCACCTGTAATGTTCACATAATGATCTTGAGTTAAAGCACTATTGTTAAACACCACATCGTCCAATTCACCAGAGTAGTCTTTATACAAGATCGTTTTTCCATCATAAAATGGATCTGCCATAGAAGACCAACCTTCATTTTTCAGATTAGCATTTTCGTCTGTCAAATAGCGGATATCAAATAAGTTATTTCCAATACCATATCCCATTTGTGTATCGACATTGGTACGTCCGGTTCTTTTGTAGCCCATACGGTTATAATAAATATAATCGTGTGCATCGCAAAAATCATAGCCTTTACGAGCGAAGTTCACACCCATTTTAAATTTGTAATTAACAGATGCTTTTCCTTCTTTTCCACTTTTAGTCTCAACCAAAATAACACCACCATTGGCACGTGCACCATAAATAGCTGTTGAAGCGGCATCTTTCAAAACCTGAATAGATTCAATATCAGAGGGATTAATATCACTCATGCTATTGCGAACAATACCATCGACTACAATAAGAGCTTTGCTGTTGTCGCCTGTAATAGTAGCGCCTCCACGCAATGTAATATCCGGTTCACTACCAGGTTGCCCCGTTTTGTTAACAACACGAAGACCTGTAACAGAGCCTTGTAAAGACTGTCCTGCATTACTGAAAGCCGCATTTTTAAGTACAGAATTATCAAGCTTTGAAATAGCAGTAGTTAAAGTTGCACGTTTTTGTGAGCCACCGTATCCTGTAATCACCACTTCATCTAATACCTCTGTATCTTCTTTCAGTACTACATTGTAAGTGTTTGCAGCGCTAACAGTAATTGTTTGAGGTTTGTAACCAATATAGCTAACTGTGAATTTAGCGCCAGTAGCTATCGTTAATGAGAACTTGCCGTCAAGGTTAGTGATTGTACCATTGGTTGTACCTACCTCAACGACACTTGCACCGATGACAGATTCACCGGTACCATCTGTAACCACACCTGTGATGGATTTTGTTTGAGCTATAGCTCCTATAGAGCATAATAAGCACAAAATCAAGAAGATGGTTTTCTTCATAAGTATTGCTTTTTAGTTAATAATAAAGATAATTATAATTGCTTTTACTAAGTTCTATCGGTACTTGGTATTTTTACTACCTAAATAATAAATGAAAAAGGTTAAATTTATTATTTCTTTTCATTTATATACTATCAAACCGTTGCAAATATATATATTATATTAAAAACTCACAAGTATATTTTAAATATATTTTTTATATAACCGAAATAATATTGAAAAACTAAGATAATCAGCTCCGGATTCTCATAAAAGATTGTTTATGGAAGAGTGCTATATATATAATATTGATTTCTTATATTATATATGAGACTGCTTTCATTAAAATGGACAAATGTAATATGTTTTTATTTTGAAATACTGTTTGATTAACTTGAAAAGTGCCAAAGATTATATCTAATAACCTTATTATATGTTATAAGATGTTTCTTTGTGTTGAAAGATGGATCACTTCATTTCACTTACATAAAAGTGGCTTCCGAACACAAGAAAAGATGAAAAGTATAGCCTGATGATTCACTACTTTTCACCATAATAAATTTGTTTGTGAACATTTGTACGAAAATATTTTTTTAAAATCTTTCGTTTGTAAGATAAACAATTGATGTTTAGATTATTGCATATTTATTGTCCTTATTTCTGTTATACCATATAACCAAGTACCGATAGGACTGTGCTCATTTTCAGGTGTTTATATTTAAGAGATTTAGAAGAGATAATTTTCCTTTTTTATTAACTAAAAATCAATTTATGAAAAAAGTCCTTTTTATTTTGTTGGGCTGTTTGCTATCGTTTAATGTGATGGCACAGGTAAAGGCGATTTCGGGGGTGGTAACAGATGTTACCGGAGATCCCGTTATTGGGGCAAGTGTTGTAGAAGTGGGAACCACTAATGGAGTAATTACTGACTTAAATGGTAAGTTCTCGTTAAAAGTGGCGCCTAATTCACAATTCTTGGTGAGTTATATTGGCTATAAACAACAAACTATTAAAGTTGGTTCTGAAAGCACTTATAATATTGTGCTGAAAGAAGATTCGGAAGTTCTGGATGAGGTTGTTGTAGTAGGTTATGGTTCACAAAAGAAGGTGAACGTTACGGGAGCTGTAGGTATGGTTAGTGCTGATGCATTGGAAGCACGGCCGGTAGCAAATGCTTCACAAGCGTTACAGGGGTTGTTCCCGGTTTGAATCTTACTGTTGGCAATAACGGTGGTTCTCTGGATGGAACATTGAACATGAATATTCGTGGAGCCGGAACGATCGGTGATGGATCGGGTTCTTCTCCATTGGTTTTGATTGATGGCATTGAGGGTGATCTGAATACTGTCAATCCTAACGATATCGAATCTGTTTCGGTATTAAAAGATGCTGCATCGGCTTCTATCTATGGTGCAAGAGCTTCGTTCGGTGTGATTCTTGTAACTACAAAGAGTGGTAAGAGCGGTAAGACAAATGTGTCATATAGCGGTAGCGCACGTTTTTCTGATGCTATTGGTATTCCCGATATTATGGATTCTTACACTTTTGCTCAGTACTTCAATCGTGCTTCTGCTAATAAAAGTGGCGGTGATATTTTTGCACCTGCCGTAATGGAACGCATCAAAGCCTATCAAGAAGGAACGTTGAAAGCTACTACAGTTGATAATGGAGCAGGTATTTGGCAAAAATGGGCTAGTGCGAATGGAAACACGGATTGGTTTGAAGAATTTTATGATCATTGGGCGCCATCTCAGGAACATAACCTTAGTATTAATGGTGGTACGGACAAAACCCAATACTTGATTAGTGGAAGTTTTCTGGATCAGAAAGGTTTAATGCGTCATGGATCTGACAAGTTTCAACGTTACACACTGAATGGCAAAATCACAACGGCTGTCACTGACTGGTTCAAGGTGGCATATTCTACTAAATGGACCCGTGAGGATTTTGAACGTCCTACTTACTTGACAGGAAACTTTTTCCATAACTTAGCTCGTAAATGGCCTGTGCATCCGGCTTATGATCCTAACGGATTCCCTATGGACGAAGGTGAAGTGGAGCAGATGGAAAATGGAGGAAAGCAGAACAGCCAGAAAGATTTTTATACGAATCAGTTGCAACTGGTTTTTGAGCCTATTAAAAACTGGAAAATCAATCTTGAAGGTAGTGTACGTACCACTACTCAATATCAGCATTGGGAAGTATTACCTGTTTATGCCTACAATGTAGATGGAGATCCCTATTATACAGTGTGGGATATGGGATATGGTTCTTATGCGGCAGGTTCTTCTCGCGTGAATGAATATAGTTGGAAGGAAAATTATTATACCACAAATATTTATTCGGACTATTTCAAACAGTTCGATAACGGACATTATTTTAAAGTGATGGCTGGTTTTAATGCAGAGTTATATAAAACCAGAAACATTACGGCTGAGAAAAACACATTGATTACTCCGGGGGTACCGACTATTAATACGGCAACTGATGACCCACAGGCTTATGGTGGTTATGCCGACAACTCTGTAGCCGGTTTCTTTGCGCGTGTCAACTGGAGTTATAAAGATCGCTATATGTTTGAGGCTAATGGCCGATATGATGGTTCTTCCCGTTTTGTCGGAAAAGAACGTTGGGGATTCTTCCCTTCGTTTTCTGCCGGTTGGAATATCGCCCGCGAACCATTTATGGAAAGCTTTGCTGAAAAGATCAATATGGGAAGTTTAAAGTTAAGAGCTTCATGGGGACAGTTGGGTAATACGAATACCAATGATGCTTGGTATCCATTTTATCAGACTATGCCTGTAGGGTCTAATTATGGTTGGTTAGTAAATGGCGAACGTCCTAACTATGCTACAAATCCGGGTATTGTCAGTTCTAAGAAAACATGGGAAACAGTAGAGACTTGGGATGTCGGTTTGGATTGGTCTTTCTTTAATAATCGTTTGTCTGGTTCATTCGACTATTTCGTACGTTATACTTATGATATGATTGGTCCGGCTCCTGAACTTTCAAGTCTGTTGGGAACTTCAGTTCCTAAAATCAACAACTCGGATATGAAATCATATGGTTTTGAGTTGGAGTTGAATTGGAGAGACCGGATTGGTGAAGTTTCTTATGGAGCTAAATTAGTGCTTTCTGATGACCAACAGAAAATTTTGCGTTATCCGAATGACTCATATGATGTAGGTTCGTACTATAAAGGCAGACACTTGAATGATATTTGGGGATTGACAACAATTGGCATTGCAAAAACACAGGAAGAGATGGATGCCCATTTGGCAAAAGTTGATCAGTCTTCTTTGGGAACCAGTTGGGGAGCCGGTGACATTATGTATGCCGATTTGGATGGTGACGGAAAAATAAGCAATGGTACTAATAAGTTAGGAGATACCGGTGACTATCGCATTATCGGTAATTCAACCCCTCGCTTGAAATATGGTCTTACGTTGGACGCTGCGTGGAAAGGATTCGATTTCAGTATTTTCATGCAGGGAATCGGAAAACGTGACCTGTGGTTGGACGGATGTTATTTCTGGGGAGCCAACGGACAAGGAAATGAATGGCAATCTACCGGATTTACTGAACATTGGGATTTCTTCCGTCCGGAAGGTGACCCGTTGGGTGCTAATTTAGATGCGTATTATCCACGTGTTAACTTTAGTGGTGGCCGTAATACCCAAGTCCAGACACGTTATTTGCAGAATGGTGCGTATCTGCGCTTGAAAAATGTTCAGTTGGGTTATACATTGCCTCGGGTGTGGACAGAAAAAGCCGGAATCTCTTCTGTACGTGTATATCTTTCAGGAGATAACCTGGCTACAATCACCAGCCTTTCTAAGATTTTCGATCCGGAGGCTACCGGAAGTTTAGCCGGAACAGGATCCGGTAAACTGTATCCTTTGCAAAGAGTAATATCTGTCGGTGTTAACATTAATTTCTAAATTGAAGTATTATGAAACTTAAAATAAAAAATCTGTTTATACAAGCATGTTTTATTGCAGGAGGGGCATTGACACTCACATCCTGTAATGACTTTCTTGACAGAGAACCGCTTTCTTCTGTCACACCGGAAGTCTATTTTCAGACAGTAGACCATTTCGCTGCTTATTCCATAGCGAAGTATCAGAACTATTTTTCTTCGCATGGCGGTTATGGAGCAGGCATAGCCAATAATGATGGCGGAACAGATAATATGGTAGCCGGAGGGCGTAGTAGCCGTTATGTAAAAGGACTTTGGAAAGTTCCTTCCAGTGATGGCAACTGGAGTTTTAGTAATATCCGTTATTGCAATTACTTCTTTGAAAATGCTGTGCCTAAATATGAAGCGGGTGAAGTTGCCGGAGCGGATGCTGATATTCGTCATTATATTGGAGAAATGCATTTGATGCGTGCGCTTGTGTATTATAATCTGTTGCGTAATTATGGTGATTTTCCGATCATAACGGAAGTTCTTCCTGACGATAAAGCGGTACTGATGGAGAAAGGTGTTCGTCAGCCTCGTAATCTGGTTGCCCGTTTTATCTTGAAAGATTTGGATGACGCTGCCAGTATGATGTATAGTCAGGGATTTAAGAATAATACTCGTTTGAATCGTGAGACGGCTTTGTTGATTAAATCACGGGTAGCATTGTATGAAGCTTCTTTCGAAAGGTACCATAAAGGTACAGGAAGGGTACCGGGAGATGACAACTGGCCGGGAAAGAAAGTGCATCCTAATTTTTCGTTGGATGTGGAAGCAGAAGTTGATTTCTTCTTGACAGAGGCTATGAAGGCTGCGGAAGAAGTGGCAGATAAAATCACTTTGACACCCAACACGAAAGTTGCGGACCCGGCTAATCCTTCTATTACATCCGGATGGAATCCTTATTTTGAGATGTATGCTACTGTTGATTTGAGTGGCTATGATGAAGTGCTTTTCTGGCGTCAATATGCAAAAACCGGTAGCTTCTCTATCATGCATGGTGCTCCGGCATGGATTGCATCCGGTTCTAATCATGGTTTGTTGAAAAGCTATGTTGAAAGTTTCTTGATGCAGGATGGTTTACCTTGGTATGCGGCAAGCAGTGCGGCTCCTTACAAAGGTGATGCTACATTGGATAATGTGAAAGCAAATCGTGATAATCGTCTTCAGTTGTTTATGTTTGGTGAAAGTAATTTTGTGCCTGTATATTCAACCGAAGAAGCGGGTACGGTGAAAATGTTTGCTCCACACCCGGTGTCTAACCGTGAAGAGATGAGAGACCAGACAGGATATCGCATTCGTAAATATGCCAGCTTTGATATGGCACAGAATGTTTGGGGAAAGGCTGAATCAACTACAGGATGTATTATTTACCGTGGTGTTGAGGCTTATCTGAATTATCTGGAAGCTTATTATATGAAGAATGGTAATGTGGCAGGCAAAGCGGCTCAGTATTGGAGAGCTATTCGTGAGCGTGCCGGATTGGATCCTGATTTTACAAAAACTATCAATGCGACTGATTTGAATCAGGAAACAGATTGGGGTAAGTATTCAGGTGCCCAGGTTGTAGATGCTACCTTATTAAATATACGTCGTGAGCGTCGTTGTGAATTTATTGGTGAAGGTATGCGTTGGGATGATTTGGTTCGTTGGCGTTCGATGGATCACTTGCTGACGAAAAACTATATGCCTGAAGGATGTAATTTCTGGGATGAAATGTATAAGTCGGCTAACAAAGATGAGAATGGTGCTGAGATTACATTTAAAGATTCCGGTGAAGAAGGTTCCAATATCTCTTCACGTACCTTTAAGTATTTGCGTCCTTATGCCATTTTGAAAGCCAATAATGACGTATACGACGGTTATACCTGGCAGAAAGCCCATTATCTCAATCCTGTGCCGGTTCGCGAGATGGAATTGCTGTCTCCGGATGAAAAAGTAGAAACGTCTGTATTATACCAGAACCCTTATTGGCCAACTAAGATTGGAGAGGTTGCTGAAGAATAATTCGGTTTTCAATAGATTATTAAAATAAAGTAGAGGAGAGGGGTGTTATTGAAGATAACGTCTCTCTCTTTTTTATTCTGACTTCAGATATGCTCATCACAAAGTTAAAACTCAGAATCCGAAAGATTCAGAGTAAAATATATCTTGATCTTTAGAGAAATGTTTTCTTCGTACAAGCCAAGTTTATCTTGGCAGCCAGGATGAAGTTTGATTACCATTTTAGATAAGTTTGTTTTCGGTCCTTTAGCACTTTGAACAGAGGAATTTGTCGTTTTATAATTGATCTCTTAGTCTCTTTCTATCCTTTTGGGAGTGTCTGTGTTCTGTGAAAAAACAGACGAAGGAAATTTAGACAGGCTTTTATGGCAAATAGAATTAAAAACAATCCCTTAGCTTGCGTGCTATTTATTAATTGGCTGGTATATAATAAAATATTTAATTAATATAGCTGTTGTATAATAAAAAATACTATCTTTGCTCCCGATAACATAAATATTAATTAGTCGATACCATGAAAAAAGCTGTAATTCTATTTTCGCTTTTCTGTTTTCTGTGTGCTATACCGGTAGTTCGAGCCGCAGATACAATTTTTGTTCGTGAGACCCGTATTCCTATTTTGATAGAGAGACAAGATAATGTCTTGTTCTATCTTCGTTTGGATGCTAAAGAGAGCCAGACTCTTAATGATGTAGTGTTGAATTTTGGTAAAGGAGTGGATCTGTCTGAAATTCAGTCTATAAAACTTTATTATGGTGGTACAGAAGCATTGCAGGACAGAGATAAGAAACGTTTTGCTCCTGTGGGATACATCTCCAGTAACACTCCGGGAAAAACGCTTGCCGCCAATCCTTCTTATTCAATAAAAAAATCGGAGGTGAGTAATCCTGGCAATCAAGTTGTTTTGAAAGGGAACCAAAAACTGTTTCCGGGAATTAACTATTTCTGGATTAGTCTGCAAATGAAGCCGGGTACATCCCTTACCAGTAAGGTGACTGCCGATATTGCTTCGGTCACTCTGGATGGTAAGAAGGCTCTGTTGGATGTTGTTTCGCAAGAAGGAATTGAACACCGCATGGGGGTAGGAGTACGTCATGCCGGAGATGATAATTCTGCCGCATTCCGTATCCCGGGATTGGTGACTACTAATAAAGGTACACTGCTGGGAGTTTATGATGTACGGTATAATAGTAGCGTGGACTTGCAAGAGCATGTTGATGTTGGTTTAAGCCGCAGTACAGATGGTGGAAAAACCTGGGAGAAAATGCGTTTGCCTTTGGCATTTGGGGAGTTCGGTGGTCTGCCTGCCGGTCAGAATGGAGTAGGAGACCCTTCTATCCTTGTTGATACAAAAACAAATAATGTTTGGGTGGTTGCTGCCTGGACACATGGTATGGGTAACCAACGTGCATGGTGGAGTTCACATCCGGGTATGGATATGAATCATACTGCGCAACTTGTTCTTGCCAAAAGTACGGATGACGGTAAAACGTGGTCTGCACCTATTAATATCACAGAACAGGTAAAAGATCCGTCTTGGTATTTTCTGTTGCAAGGTCCGGGTCGGGGCATCACTATGAGTGACGGTACTTTGGTATTCCCTACTCAGTTTATTGATTCGACACGTGTACCCAATGCAGGTATCATGTATAGCAAAGATGGTGGTAAAAACTGGAAAATGCACAATTATGCACGCACGAATACTACAGAGGCTCAGGTTGCCGAGGTCGAGCCCGGAGTATTGATGTTGAATATGCGTGATAATCGTGGTGGAAGTCGTGCTGTGGCTATTACAAAAGACTTGGGTAAAACATGGACAGAACATGAATCTTCTCGCAAGGCATTGCCGGAATCGGTTTGCATGGCTAGTTTGATAAGCGTGAAAGCCAAAGATAATGTTTTGGGCAAGGATTTATTGATATTCTCTAATCCTAATACAACGAAAGGACGTTATAATACTACTATTAAAATCAGTCTGGATGGTGGTGTGACTTGGTCACCCGAACACCAACTTTTATTGGATGAAGGCAATAACTGGGGTTATTCTTGTCTTACTATGATTGATAAAGAAACGGTTGGTATTCTTTATGAAAGCAGTGTGGCACATATGACATTCCAGGCAGTGAAGTTGAAAGACATTATTAAATGAGAAATTTTCCCCCATAAACTAAATAAACACCGATGAGAAATAAACAAATTTTCTTAATCAGTTTCATTATTTACTTATGCACAATTTCTACGGTCCGGGCAGGTGAATATCACCTGCTTCCGGAGCCGCAAAAGTTCACTCCTTTAAGTTCCAGCTTTGTACTGGGCAGAACAAAGCTTTCTACTCCGGTGCTTCGGCAAGAGTGGGAAGCTTTTGTTGTCGATAGGGGTGGAGTCATTGATGACAAAGCTCGTGCAAGTATTGAAGTGAAACTGGTACCTTCATTAGAAGAGGTACCTTTGAACGCAGACGAAGCTTATCGCCTGGTGGTAAATAATGGTAAAGTTACGGTTGAGGCTGTGACGGAGCATGGTGTGTATTGGGCTATGCAAACTTTGGCCCAGTTACAGGATGTGCGAAAGAAAAAGGCAACATTCAACGGTTGTTCAATTGTTGACTGGCCTGCTTTCCGAATACGTGGCTTTATGCAGGATGTAGGGCGTACGTATATGTCGATTGAAGAATTGAAACGTGAAATTGCTGTTCTTTCACGTTTTAAAATTAATGTCTTTCATTGGCACCTGACTGAAAATCAATCGTGGAGGCTGGAAAGTAAAATTTTTCCGATGCTGAATGACAGTGTGAATACGACTCGTATGCCGGGTAAATACTATACATTGGAAGAAGCGAAAGATTTAGTCGCTTTTTGTAAAGCGCATAATATACTTTTAATCCCGGAATTTGATATGCCGGGGCATAGTGAGGCTTTTGTCCGTACATTCCGTCATGATATGCAGAGCCCGGAAGGAATGAAAATTCTTAAATTGCTGGTAGATGAAGTTTGCGAGACTTTTGATGTACCTTATCTTCATATTGGTACGGATGAAGTTCGGTTTACCAATCTAAAGTTCGTTCCGGAAATGGTCGAATATGTCCGTGCCAAAGGAAAGAAAGTAATTTCGTGGAATCCGGGATGGCATTATAAACCTGGCGAAATTGATATGACGCATTTGTGGAGTTATCGTGGAAAAGCCCAAAAAGGTATTCCCGCAATTGATTCTAAGTTTCATTATCTCAATCATTTTGATACTTTTGGCGATATCATTGCATTGTATAACAGCCGTATTTATAATGTTGAGCAAGGAAGTGACGATATTGCAGGGACAATTCTTGCCATCTGGAATGACCGTTACGTAGCTAACGAACGCAATATTATACTTGAGAATAATTTCTATCCTAATATGCTGGCTATTGCTGAACGTGCATGGAAAGGCGGAGGTACAGAATATTTTGATAAGAATGGTACTATCTTACCTTCTGAAGACTCTCCGGAGTTTAAAGAATTTGCTGATTTTGAGAATCGTATGCTTTGGCATAAAGAGCATACATTTAAGGGATATCCGTTCGCCTATGTAAAACAGACGAATGTAAAATGGAATATTACTGATGCATTTCCTAATGGTGGAGATTTGAATAAAGTCTTTCCTCCGGAACAGGAATTGAAGGATTCTTATTTATATGAAGGAAAAGAGTATGGGGTACACCCTGCCATTGGTGCGGGTATCTATCTTCGTCATGTATGGGGGAAAATGGTACCTACTTTCTATAAAGATCCGCAAGAGAATCATACGGCTTATGCCTATACATGGGTTTACTCTCCGAAAGATCAGGAAGTAGGGCTATGGGCTGAATTTCAGAATTATGGTCGTTCGGAAATGGACTTGGCTCCGTTACAAGGTAAATGGGACTATAAAGGCAGCCGTATCTGGATCAATAATGAAGAAATACAGCCGCCTGTATGGACAGCTACTCATAGTACAAAGAGTAATGAAATAGCGTTGGGAAATGAAAATTGTGTGGCACGTCCGCCTATCGCCGTACATCTGAATAAAGGCTGGAATAAAGTTTTCCTGAAATTGCCGGTTGGCAAATTCAATATGCCCGAGGTGCGGTTGGTGAAGTGGATGTTTACTACAGTTTTTGTAACTCCTGACGGAGAAAATGCAGTGGACGGACTTATCTATTCGCCCGACAAAACGAAGTGATCGAGAAAAAATAAAAACGAATGAAGAAAATTTTATTAATGATGTTGTTGCTCGCCTCAATGGCGGGCAACGCACAGGAACGCAAATATTCTACGTTCTATTATCAACGTGCAACTCTGTTTGAGGAGCTGCCTGTGACTTCAAAAGATATCATTTTTCTGGGTAATAGTATTACTAACGGGGGAGAATGGAGTGAATTATTGAATAATAAGCATGTCAAAAACCGGGGAATCAGTGGTGATATCTGTATGGGTGTTTATGATCGGCTGGATGCGATTTTAAAAGGAAAACCCGCTAAAATATTCTTGTTGATCGGTATAAATGATGTAAGCCGGGGCACCTCTGCGGATACAATTGTTCATCGTATTGGTATGATTACTCAAAAAATTAAACAAGAATCTCCAAAAACAAAGCTATATTTGCAAAGTGTACTTCCGGTAACCGATCATTATAAGATGTTTGGCGGACATACGTCACGTTGGCAAGAGGTGAAAAAGATTAATGAAGGGCTGCTTCGGCTGGCTGACAGAGAACACGTGACCTATATTGATCTCTATTCTCATTTTGTTGATGAGAAGACCGGCAAGATGAATATTGAGTATACAAATGATGGTTTACACTTACTGGGTAAAGGCTACCTTAAATGGGTGGATATTGTTAAACCTTATATAAACAAGAAATGAAAAAGATACTATTCTTATCTCTATTTTTGATGATTTGCGCAGTTTTGTCCGCACAGAAGCGGATAAAAGTTGCTTGCGTGGGGAATAGTATTACGTATGGGTATACTCTTCCAAATCCGGCAACGGATTCTTATCCTTCACAGTTGCAGCAACTTTTGGGCGATACTTATGAAGTTGGAAATTTCGGAAAATCAGGGGCTACTTTATTAAATAAAGGACACCGCCCTTACATGCAGCAGGAAGAATTTAAAAAAGCGCTTGCCTTTGCCGGTGATATTGTTGTTATTCACTTGGGAATCAATGATACGGATCCTCGTGACTGGCCGAACTATCGTGATCATTTCGTGAAAGATTATCTGGCATTGATTGATTCTTTCCGTGTTGTTAATCCTAAATGTCATATTATTATTGCCCGACTGACACCGATTGCCGATCGTCATCCTCGTTTTGAGTCGGGTACCCGTGATTGGCATGGAGAAATTCAGCAAAGTATCGAGACAATAGCTAAATATGCCGGGGTTCAGTTGATAGATTTCCATGCGCCGCTTTATCCGTATCCGTATCTTCTTCCGGATGCTGTACATCCTAATGTAGAGGGTGCCGGCATTCTTGCGAAAACGGTATATTCTGCGATTACGGGAGATTTCGGTGGATTACATTTATCTGAACTGTATACTGACAATATGGTGCTTCAACATGGGCAGCCTCTGACTATCCGTGGCAAAGCAAACGCAGGAGAAAAAGTGACTGTAGCAATAGCTAAACAGAAACAGTCTGTGAAAACTGCTTCCAATGGTGATTGGGCGATCACTCTCCAGCCTTTGAAGGCTGGAGGCCCATATACTTTGACTGTTTCTGCCGGAAAGCAGAAACAAGCTTTCAATAATGTATTAGCCGGAGAGGTATGGCTTTGTTCCGGACAATCGAACATGGAGTTCTATCTTGGTTGGAGTAAAACTGCTAAAAGGGATATTCCGCAAGCCGCCAATGATCAGATTCGTTTGTTCGATATGAAGGCGCGCTGGCGTACAGATGCTGTGGAATGGGATGAGTCCGTATTGGATTCATTAAATCATCTGCAATATTATAAAGATACCGAATGGACAGTTTGTTCGCCTGCTACTGCCGGTTCTTTTTCTGCGGTAGCTTACTATTTTGGTAAAATGCTGCAGGACAGTCTAAAGGTACCTGTCGGATTGATTTGTAACGCAATCGGCGGTTCGCCTACCGAAGCATGGGTAGACCGTAATACATTGGAATATAAATTTCCGGCTATATTACGTAATTGGACTCAAAATGACTTTATCCAAGACTGGGTACGCGGTCGTGCCGCCCTTAATGTGAAAAAGGCGGATAGCAAACAGCAACGTCATCCTTATGAACCTTGTTACCTGTATGAGGCCGGTATCCGTCCTTTAGAACAATATCCTATTAAAGGTATTATTTGGTATCAGGGTGAATCGAATGCACATAATCGTGAGGCACACGAGAAATTGTTTAAACTATTGGTTGAAAGTTGGCGTAAAAACTGGGAAAATAAAGATTTGCCATTTTATTATGTGCAGTTGTCAAGCATCAATCGTCCGTCATGGCCATGGTTCCGTGATAGCCAGCGCAGAATGATGTATGAGATTCCTAATACAGGTATGGCAGTATCGAGTGACCTGGGTGATTCGCTTGATGTACACCCCAAGCACAAACAGCCGGTTGGGGAGCGTTTGGCACATTGGGCTTTGAATCAGACTTATGGAAAGAAGAATGTAACGCCTTCGGGGCCGATGTTCCGCAATGTAGAGTTCCGTGATGGTGCTGCTTACGTGTCATTTGATTGTGCTGAAGGTATGCATTCATCGGATGGGAAACCGTTACGGACATTCGAAGTGGCTGAAACAGAGGATGTTTATTATCCGGCTACAGCCGAAGTTGTAGGAAATCAAATAAAAGTATATAGTAAAGAAGTGAAGAATCCTCTTCGTGTACGTTACGGCTGGCAGCCTTTCACCCGGGCCAATCTGGTCAATGGTGATGGTTTACCGGCATCTACGTTCCGTACGGACTGGGGAAGATAAACTTGAAAAAGAGAGCAGTTTATGATGAAAAAATTATTGTATGGACTTGTATGTTGTTGCGGTTTAGCTTATGGGCAAAACAGGGACACTTCGGATGTGTTAATGTTGAATGACGATTGGTCATTCTCACAGGTGGGGACAGAAAAATGGCTACCAGCTACTGTCCCGGGCACTGTTCATCAGGATTTGATTCATCATAAATTGCTACCCGATCCGTTCTATGGTACCAATGAAAAGAAGATTCAGTGGGTGGAAAATGAGGATTGGGAATATAAAACCAGTTTTGTCGTTACAGAAGAGCAGTTGAAGAGAGATGCCGCCCAGCTTTCCTTTGAGGGACTGGATACTTATGCGGATGTTTATTTGAATGGTTCTCTGATTCTGAAATCAGATAATATGTTTGTGGGCTATGTAGTTCCCGTAAAACAAGTATTACGTAAAGGGGAGAATCTGCTGCATGTTTATTTTCATTCTCCGATAAAACAAACCCTTCCACAGTGGTCCTCCAATGGATTTAATTATCCGGCAGATAATGATCACCACGAAAAACGTCTTAGTGTATTTACCAGGAAAGCTCCTTATAGTTATGGATGGGATTGGGGAATCCGTATGGTTACAAGCGGTATCTGGCGTCCTGTTACTCTTCGTTTTTATGATGTTGCTACTATTGCAGATTTTCATGTGAAGCAGCTTAGTCTGACAGATCAGGTTGCAAAACTCTCTAATGAATTGGAAATTAATAGTATTTCTGAGAAAGAAAAGCCTGCTGAGGTCTTGATCTCTTATTCATTGGAAGGAGGAGAGGAAGTGATGGTAAAGGAAAATGTAACATTAAAACCGGGTTTAAATCAAGTCCAAATTCCATTGGATATTCAGAACCCCGTGCGTTGGATGCCCAATGGGTGGGGGAAACCTCATTTATATGATTTCTCAGTGCAGGTGGTGTGTGATGGCAAAACGGTCGCCGCACGACAGCATCGAATCGGCCTTCGTACGATACGCGTAGTGAACGAAAAAGACAAAGATGGAGAATCTTTTTATTTTGAGGTGAATGGCATCCCGATGTTCGCAAAAGGAGCAAACTATATTCCTGATGATGCGTTGCTCCCCAATATAACTACCGAACGTTATAGAACTCTGTTTCAAGATATGAAAGAGGCTAATATGAATATGGTTCGTATATGGGGTGGGGGAACTTATGAAGACGATCGTTTCTATGATCTGGCAGATGAAAATGGTATTCTTGTCTGGCAGGATTTTATGTTTGCATGTACTTCCTATCCAAGTGATCCTACTTTCTTGAAGCGAGTGGAAGAGGAGGCGGAATATAATATCAAACGTCTGCGAAACCACGCTTCACTCGCCATGTGGTGTGGGAATAATGAAATTCTGGAAGGATTAAAATACTGGGGATGGCAAAAGAATTATACTCCGGAAGTATATGAAAACATGTTCCGGGGATATGATAAGTTATTCCAGGGATTGCTGCCTGCAAAGGTGAAAGAACTTGATGAAGGGCGTTTCTACAAACATACTTCTCCCTATTTCGCAAATTGGGGACGTCCGGAGTCCTGGGGCACGGGCGATAGTCATAACTGGGGTGTGTGGTATGGCAAAAAGCCTTTTGAGTCATTAGATACCGATTTGCCTCGTTTCATGAGCGAATTCGGTTTCCAGTCGTTCCCTGAAATGAAGACGATTGCTACTTTTGCGTCTACGAAAGATTATCAGATTGAATCGGAGGTAATGAACGGACACCAGAAAAGCAGTATCGGTAACGATTTGATACGAACTTATATGGAGCGTGATTATGTTGTTCCTGAGAAGTTTGAAGACTTTGTATATATCGGACTTGTACTTCAGGGGCATGGTATGCGCCATGGCATGGAAGCACATCGTCGCAACCGGCCTTATTGTATGGGGACATTATACTGGCAGCTTAATGATAGTTGGCCTGTCGTTTCCTGGTCAAGTATAGACTATTATGGCAATTGGAAGGCATTGCACTATCAGGCAAAGCGAGCTTTTGCACCACTGCTGGTCAATGCGATACAAGAAGGTGATAGTTTGAGTGTTTATCTGATATCTGATTTGTTGGAGAAACAGAGTCAACTTACACTTGAAATGAAAGTGATTGACTTTAATGGCAAGACATTAGATAAGGAAGTTGTCAGGGCAGTCGAGGTTCCGGCGAATGTTTCTTCTTGCATCTTTCGTAAACCGTTGAGTGAGTGGGTGACATCGGAACATCGTAAAAACAGTTTCTTACTACTTGCTTTGAAAGATAAAACCGGTAAGAAAATAGCTGAAGAGGTTTATTTCTTTAATAAGACTAAGGATCTGGAGTTGCCCCAAACAAATGTTTCTATGAAAGTAAAGCAATCCGATGGTAAGTGTGAAGTGACCTTATCGTCTTCTAAGCTGGCTAAAGATGTATTTATCCAGATTCCTGTTCAGGGCGCCCGTTTCAGTGATAATTTCTTTGATCTGTTGCCGGGGGAAAACAAGAAGATAACGATTACGTCTCCGGATATTAAGAAAGGAGAACAGCAAAATATTACAGTGAAACATGTACGAGATACCTATAACTAACACCTATTAAATAATTTGTATGAGAAATCTTTTTAAAATTGCCGGTTTACTGGCGCTCACGGGATTTATTTCTTCGTGTAACGACAAAGAGACTACAGCTAATTACCAGGTAATTCCTTTACCTCAGGAAATTACTACTACTCAAAGCCAACCATTTACATTGAATGGTAGTGTGAAAATCATCTATCCGGAAGGAAATGAGAAGATGCAACGTAATGCCCAATTTCTGGCGAATTATCTGAAGAAAGCTACAGGTAAGGATTATGCAGTTGAAGCTGGAACTGAAGGTAAAGGTGCTATTCTGCTTAAATTGGGTATGGAATCAGAGAACCCTGAAGCTTATCAGTTGAGTGTGAATGCAGATGGTGTAACCATTGCTGCTCCCACTGAAGCCGGTGTATTCTATGGTATCCAGACGTTACGCAAGTCTATTCCGGTTGCCATTGGTACAACTCCTTCATTGCCGGCTGTAGAAATCAACGACTATCCTCGTTTCAGCTATCGTGGTGCCCATTTTGATGTGGGACGTCATTTCTTCACAGTAGATGAAGTAAAGACATATATCGATATGATGGCTTTGCATAACATGAACCGTTTGCATTGGCATTTGACAGAGGACCAGGGTTGGAGACTTGAGATCAAGAAATATCCTAAGTTGACAGAAATCGGTTCAAAGAGATCGGAAACTGTAATCGGACGTAATTCAGGAGAATATGATGGAAAACCTTATGGTGGTTTCTATACTCAGGAAGAAGCAAAAGAAATCGTAGCTTATGCTGCCGATCGTTATATCACTGTTATTCCGGAAATTGACCTTCCGGGACATATGCAGGGAGCATTGGCTGCTTATCCCCATTTGGGATGTACCGGTGGTCCGTATGAAGTTTGGAAGATATGGGGAGTATCCGATCAGGTATTGTGTGCAGGTAACGACAGCGTACTGACCTTTATCGATGATGTACTGACAGAAGTTATGGATATCTTCCCATCTGAATATATTCATGTTGGTGGTGATGAATGTCCGAAGAGTGAATGGGCGAAATGTCCGAAGTGTCAGGCTCGTATCAAAGCTTTGGGAATCAAGAGTGATGCTAAGCATTCAAAAGAAGAGTATTTGCAGAGTTTTGTTATCAACCATGCAGAAAAATTCCTGAACGAGCACGGACGTCAGATTATCGGCTGGGATGAAATTTTGGAAGGTGGACTCGCTCCGAATGCAACCGTGATGTCATGGCGTGGTGAAGGTGGCGGTATCGAGGCTGCCAAGCAGAAACATGATGTTATCATGACTCCGAACACTTATCTATACTTTGACTACTATCAGACCAAAGATACTGAGAATGAACCTTTGGCTATTGGTGGTTATTTACCTTTGGAGAGAGTGTATAGTTATGAGCCAATGCCCTCTTCATTGACTCCGGAAGAGCAAAAATATATTATTGGTGTACAAGCTAATCTTTGGACGGAATACATTCCTACTTTCTCTCAGGCTCAGTATATGGTGTTGCCGCGTTGGGCTGCTTTAGCAGAGGTGCAATGGTCTAATCCTGAAAAGAAGAATTATGAAAACTTCCTGACCCGTTTGCCACAATTGATTAATATATATGAAGCTGAAGGATATAATTATGCCAAACATGTATTTGATGTGAAATCCGAGTTTGTTGCTAATTCGGCCACAGGAGCAGTAGATGTAGTGATGACTACTATTGACGGTGCTCCCATCCATTATACATTAGATGGAACTGAGCCTACGGCAGCTTCTCCCGTATGTGACAGTATTCTTACGATTAAGGAAAGTTGTACTTTAAAGGCGGTTGCTGTTCGTCCTACCGGAAACAGCAAAATGCTGACTGAAAAGATTGCTTTCAGTAAATCTACTTCAAAGCCTATTAAAGCTAATCAGCCTGTAAACAAGCAATATGAATTTGGTGGTGTTTCTACATTAGTAGACGGACTGAAAGGAAATGGTAACTACAAAACCGGCCGTTGGATCGCATTCTATAAGAATGATATGGATGTAACAATTGACTTGCAGCAACCTACCGAAATTTCAAGTGTAGCTATCACTACTTGTGTTGAAAAGGGGGACTGGGTATTCGATGCACGTTCTTTCTCAATTGAGGTTTCAGATGATGATAAGACTTTTACTAAAGTTGCTTCTGAAGCATATCCCGAGATGAAAGAGACCGACCGTAATGGGCTTTATGAGCACAAATTGACTTTCGATCCGGTAAAAACCCGTTATGTGAAAGTGGTTGCAACGTCGGAACACTCCATTCCGGCATGGCATGGTGGTAAAGGTAACCCGGGTTTCTTATTTGTAGATGAAATTACGTTGAATTGAAAAAATAGAAATGACAGAAACTAAAACGATTCGTTTTCTTTCTATCATTGGATGTTTACTTGCCGGGATGGTTGCTTCGTGCAGCTCCCGGCAAGTTGCGCCTAATGAAGAAGGGATTAGCGTGCAGAAAATGACCGGATTCCCCGAAGGAGAACCCGGTTTTTCTTTGGGTGTATCGGCATGTTATGCCGGCATCTATCAGGGAGAGTTATTGATTGCCGGCGGATGTAATTTTCCGGAAATGCCGGCAGCCGAAGGAGGAAAGAAGAAATTCTACCAAAGTATTTATGCCGCTGATGCTTCTGCAGACTCAGTTTTCATATGGAGACAGGTCGGTCAGCTGCCTGTTGCTGCTGCTTATGGAGTTTCGGTTTCGACTCCTCAAGGGGTAGTTTGTGTGGGTGGATCGAACGAAAATGGATCCTTATCTGCTGTTTACCGCCTTTCTTTGACTGACGATAAACAGACTGTGATTGTAGATACACTACCTTCTTTACCTTGTACAATGGATAATATGAGCGGTTCAGTAGTGGATTATACACTTTTCGTAGCCGGAGGCAATGTGGATGGTAAACCTTCGAATGCACTTTATTGCCTCAGTCTGAGTAACCCGGAGACCGGATGGCAGAGGCTTCCCGATTTTCCGGGTTCTCCCCGTGTACAACCGGTATGTGTAGGACAACGTAAAGAGGGGGAAACCCTTCTATATTTATGGGGAGGTTTTGCCGGTGCATCCGATGGACGGTCTGCAACCCTTTCTACTGACGGATATTGCTATTCTCCATCTTTGCAACAATGGCAGTCGGTATCTGTTCCGGTTGGCAATGATTCTGTGCCTGTCGCTTTGGGTGGTGGAGCCGGTATAGCACTGACGGACAGTTTGATACTTTGTACCGGTGGAGTCAACAAAGATATTTTCTTTTCTGCTCTTCAGCGCGAGGAAATGATGAAGACAGCCGTGGCCAATGGCAAGCAAACTGTTGTAGACAGTCTGAAGTTGGAAGCAAAAAAGTATATGTTGCATCCGGCAGGATGGTATCGTTTTAATGACCGGATTTTGATTTATAATACACGTCGGGATAAGTGGGAAGAGGCTGTTCGGAGTGAAGATGTTGCCCGTGCCGGTGCTGCATTGACAGGGCAGGGACAGACCTTCTTTAATATCAATGGTGAGCTGAAGCCGGGAATCCGTACCCCGGAAATAGTTAAGATAATGATTGACTGATTGCAGATAATCTGACATTTTACTTATATTTGTACATTGAAAACAAAAAACTAAAACCAATCATATCATGATAAAACCTACAATGAAAATTTGTACTTTCTTGCTTGCAGCCGGTTTGATGATAGCAACAGCTGGTGTGAAAGCGCAGTCTGTCATTCCTATTCCTCTCCGGATGGAGCAAGGTAGCGGTACTTTTCTATTTACCGGTGACACTAAGCTGTATACCAACCTGAAAGGTGAAGAGAAGAAAATGTTGATGGATTATCTGGAGACATTACCTATCCATTTCAAAAACGGTAAAAAGCAAACGAAAGATAACGTGGTCTCTCTTATGATAACGAAGGCTAATCCTCAGTTATCTTCTCCCGAGAGCTATACACTGGAGGTAACTCCGCATAAAATAACAGTGCAGGCTACTTCCGGTGCCGGATTATTCTATGGTGTTCAGACTCTTTTGCAAATGGCTCAACCTGCAATGGAGGGTGCCTGGTCAGTTCAGGCTACGACGATTCAGGATTCGCCACGTTTCGAATACCGTGGGCTGATGCTTGACGTTTCCCGCCATTTTCGTTCTAAAGAGTTTGTGAAAAAGCAGATAGATGCATTGGCTTATTATAAACTTAATCGCCTGCATTTGCATCTTACCGATGCTGCCGGTTGGCGTATCGAGATTAAGAAATATCCTTTATTGACGGAACTTGCTGCCTGGCGTCCGGAAGCCAACTGGAAAAGATGGTGGAATGAAGGTGGGCGGAAATATTGTCGTTTTGATGCTCCCGGTGCTTCCGGAGGTTATTATACGCAGGATGATATTCGTGAATTGGTCAATTATGCCCGTGAACGTCATATTACTATTATTCCTGAGATAGAGATGCCTGCCCATTCGGAAGAGGTTCTGACTGCCTATCCGGAACTGTCTTGTTCAGGAGAGCCTTATAAGAATGCCGATTTTTGTGTCGGAAACGAGAAAACCTTTACTTTTCTTGAAGATGTGTTGACGGAAGTTATGGAGCTTTTCCCTTCCCAATACATTCATGTTGGAGGTGATGAGGCCGGAAAAGCTGCTTGGAAAACCTGCCCTAAATGCCAAAAACGCATGAAGGATGAGCAACTGGATAATGTAGATGAGTTACAGAGTTATCTGATTCATCGTGTGGAGGTATTCCTCAATGCCCATGGCCGCAAGTTACTGGGATGGGATGAAATTCTGCAAGGTGGATTGGCACCTAATGCCACTGTAATGTCATGGCGTGGTGAACAAGGTGGTATCGATGCCGTAAAATCCGGTCATCAGGCGATTATGACTCCCGGTTCGCACTGTTATATAGATAGTTATCAGGATGCTCCTTATTCTCAGCCCGAAGCCATCGGAGGATATCTGCCATTGGAAAAAGTATACTCTTACAATCCGATTCCCGCTTCGCTTACACCCGATGAAGCAAAATTGATTTATGGTGTTCAAGCCAATCTTTGGGCAGAATATATTCAGACTGACGAGCATTGTGAATACATGATTTATCCTCGTATTCTTGCGTTGGCCGAAGTGGCTTGGTCTGCACCTGAACGGAAATCATGGACTGATTTTCGTCCCCGTGCTTTAAAGGCTGTAGGATATTTACAATCCAAAGGATATCATCCGTTCGATTTGAAAAAGGAGATCGGCAATCGGCCGGAAGCAGCGCAACCGGTTCAGCATCTTGCATTGGGCAAGACCGTAAAATATAATGCTCCCTACAATTCGTCTTATCCGGCACAAGGTGATAAAACCCTGACTGATGGAATCCGTGGGAGTTGGACCTATAGCGACGGGGCATGGCAGGGATTTATTTCCCGCGATCGTTTGGACGTAACTATCGATATGGGAGAATCGACAGATCTGCATTTGATTGGTGCTGATTTTATGCAGGTAGTGGGTCCTGAAGTATTTCTGCCTGTCGAAGTGATAATTTCTGTCTCGGAAGATGGAGAAAACTTCACTGAGCTGAGCCGTCAGACGCATGAAGTGGTTAAATCGGATGCTGTAGTATTTAAGAACTATGCATGGAACGGAAATGCCAAAGGACGTTATGTCCGTTACCAGGCTCGTGCCGGAGAGGAATTCGGGGGATGGGTGTTTACAGACGAAATCGTTGTAAAGTAACTCTTTCCGCAGGTCCGGTAAAACCGAACGTATAAATTAGATAAATATAGAGTATTGAAAGAATGAAGAAACTACCTTATTTAGTATCACTTGCAGCCGTTTGGCTGTCCATAGCAGTAGCTTCTGCGCAAGAGAGTCCGGTGGATTATGTGAACCCGTTTATCGGAACAACGAATTACGGAACAACGAATCCCGGAGCCATCTGTCCTCAAGGCATGATGTCGGTTGTCCCTTTCAATGTGATGGGAGGAAAGTCCGTTGGTAATAAAATAGATAAAGACAGCCAATGGTGGTCTACTCCTTATGAACATACCAATGCTTATTTTACCGGATTTTCACACGTCAATCTGAGTGGAGTGGGATGTCCGGAGTTGGGCTCTCTACTGCTGATGCCTACAACCGGAAAGCTGAACGTCGATTATTTACAGTACGGAAGTGCTTATAAAGACGAAAAGGCCACGCCCGGTTATTACTCGAATATCCTGACTAAATACGGAATCAAGAATGAGGTTTCGGCCACTTTACGTACCGGAATCACTCGTTTCACTTTTCCTAAAGGAGAAAGTAATATTTTGCTGAATCTTGGCGAAGGGTTGACTAATGAAACGGGAGCTACCGTCCGTTTTGTCAATGAGCGTGAGATAGAGGGGACTAAACTGCTGGGTACTTTTTGCTATAATCCGCAAGCTGTGTTTCCCATTTATTTTGTAATGCGTATCAATAAAGTCCCTCGTGCCCGTGGCTACTGGAAAAAGATGCGTCCGATGACAGTAGAAGCCCAATGGGACAATACGTCCGGCAAGAATAAATTGTATACTGCTTATACCAAGGAGATGAGTGGCGATGACATTGGTACATGGTTTACTTTCGATACCGAAGAAGGCGAAACCATCGAGGTAAGCATGGGAGTGTCCTTTGTCAGCATAGCCAATGCCCGTCTTAATCTGGATAAGGAACAGGCTGGTAAAGGATTTGATCAGATTCGTGCCGAAGCACGTTCCATGTGGGAGGACGATCTTTCGCGTATCCTCGTTGAAGGTGGCACGAAAGAGCAGAAGACAGTGTTCTATACCGCTATGTATCACTTGCTGATCCATCCGAATATTTTGCAGGATGTGAACGGACAATATCCGGCTATGGAAGGCAGTGAGATCCTTACAACGAAGGGAAATCGTTATACCGTGTTTTCTCTCTGGGATACCTATCGTAACGTACATCAGCTGATGACCCTGCTTTTCCCTGATCGCCAACTGGACATGGTTCGCACGATGGTCGATATGTATAAAGAACACGGCTGGCTGCCCAAATGGGAACTTTACGGCCGTGAAACGCTTACTATGGAGGGTGATCCGAGTATTCCCGTTATCGTAGATACTTGGATGAAAGGCTTACGTGACTTTGATGTACAGGCAGCTTATGAAGCCATGTATAAGTCCGCTACGACTCCGGGTAAAGATAATCTGATGCGTCCCGATATCGATGATTATATTGCTAAAGGATATGTGCCTTTGACAGAGCAGTATGACAATTCTGTTTCGCATGCACTTGAATATTATATTGCCGATTATGCCTTGTCTCGTTTTGCTCAGGCTTTAGGAAAGAAAGAAGATGCAAAATTGTTCTATGACCGTTCATTGGGTTATAAACATTATTACAGCAAAGAATTTGGTACATTGCGTCCTATTTTACCCGATGGAACATTTTACTCTCCGTTCGACCCGATGGAGGGTGCCAATTTTGCTCCCAGTCCCGGTTTTCATGAAGGCAATTCCTGGAACTACACTTTTTATGTTCCCCATGACATTGCAGGTTTAACCCGTCTGATGGGAGGTAAAAAGAAGTTTGTGGATAAATTGCAGAAAGTTTTTGATGAGGGGCTGTATGATCCGGCTAATGAACCGGATATTGCCTATCCTTATTTGTTCAGCTACTTCAAAGGAGAAGAGTGGCGTACTCAGAAACAGGTAAAACGTTTGCTTGCCGAATATTTCACCGACCAGCCTAATGGTATTCCCGGTAATGATGATACCGGAACCATGTCGGCATGGGCCATTTTCAGTATGATAGGTCTCTATCCCGATTGTCCGGGAATGCCCGACTATACACTGACTACACCTACTTTCGACAAAGTGACTATTCGGCTTGATCCGAAGTATTACAAAGAAAAAGAATTGGTTATTACGGCTGTTCGTCCCGGAAATGATGCCGATCTGATCAAAGAGGTGAGGTTGAACGGAAAGAAACATGCAGGCTATCGTATCAGCCATGAGGAGTTGGTGCATGCCGGAACAATGGAATTTATATTAAAATAAAAACAAATCAATCATGAACAAGAAAATCAAAATTGCATTTGCTTCGATGCTCGCTGTGCCGCTGTTGGTATGTGCACAGGTCCGTACGGAACAAACCTTTGAAAAAGGGTGGAAGTTTACCCGTGAAGACAATAAAGACTTCAGTAACTCCACTTATGATGATGCAAAGTGGCAATCGGTAACGGTACCCCATGATTGGGCTATTTATGGTCCATTCAGTATCAATAACGATAAGCAGAATGTGGCTATTTCGCAAGATGGACAAAAAGAGGCGATGGAGCATGCCGGACGTACCGGTGGGCTTCCTTTTGTAGGTGTAGGGTGGTATCGTCTCGATTTTGAGGCCCCTTCATTCAGTAAAGGTAAGAAGGCTACTTTGGTTTTTGATGGTGCTATGAGCCATGCTCATGTCTATATCAACGGACAAGAGGCCGGTTACTGGCCTTACGGTTACAATAGTTTTTATGTGGATGCCACCCCTTATTTGAAGCCGGGTGAAAAGAATACACTGGCTGTTCGTCTTGAAAACGAAAACGAATCTTCACGTTGGTATCCCGGTGCGGGATTGTATCGCAATGTACATCTGGTAGTGAATGAAGATGCTCATATTCCTACTTGGGGTACTCAGTTGACCACTCCGGTAGTGAAGGACGACTTTGCTAAGGTCAATCTGAAGACAAAGCTCGATATGCCTGCAGGCAAAACATTTGAAGGATACCGTATTGTCACCGAATTGAAGGATAAGAATGGTAAGGTTGTGGCAACTAATGAGAAGCAGGGCAGTCAGTTCGACGGCAATGTTTTTGAGCAGGATTTTGTTGTTACTGCTCCGGCTTTGTGGACTCCCGATACTCCTAACCTTTACAATGCGGTTTCGAAAGTGTACGAAGGCAACACTTTGAAGGATGAATATACTACCCCGTTCGGTATCCGTTCCATTGAGATCATTCCGAACAAAGGCTTTTTCCTCAATGGAAAGAAAACCATGTTCAAGGGTGTCTGCAATCATCACGATCTTGGTCCGTTGGGAGGTATCGCCAACGAAGCCGGTATTCGTCGTCAGATCCGTATCTTGAAGGATATGGGGTGTAACGCCATCCGCACTTCACACAATATGCCCGCTCCTGAGTTGATTAAGGCTTGTGATGAGATGGGTATGATGATTATGGCGGAATCATTCGATGAATGGAAAGCGGCCAAAGTGCAGAACGGTTATCATAAAGTTTTTGATGAATGGGCAGAAAAAGATCTGGTGAATCTGATTCATCAGTATCGCAATAATCCAAGTGTGGTTATGTGGTGTATCGGTAATGAAGTACCGGATCAGTGGAACGGCGATCGTGGATCGAAACTTTCACGTTTCCTGCAAGACATCTGCCATCGTGAAGATCCTACACGTCCCGTTACTCAGGGTATGGATGCGCCTGATGCTGTGGTTAATAACAACATGGCTGCCGTGATGGATGTAGCCGGTTTCAATTACCGCCCTCACAAATATCAGGAAAATTACAAGAAACTTCCGCAACAGATTATTTTGGGTAGCGAAACTGCTTCTACTGTCAGTTCACGTGGGGTTTACAAGTTCCCGGTGGTACGTCGTGCCATGCAGAAATATGACGACCACCAGTCTTCATCGTATGATGTAGAACACTGTGGTTGGTCCAATCTTCCTGAAGATGATTTTATCCAGCATGAAGATCTGCCTTATTGCATTGGTGAATTTGTATGGACCGGATTCGATTATTTAGGTGAGCCTACTCCGTATTATACTGATTGGCCCAGTCACTCTTCATTGTTTGGGATTATCGACCTTGCCGGACTTCCGAAAGACCGTTATTACCTCTACCGCAGCCACTGGAATAAAGATGCGGAAACCTTGCACATCCTGCCTCACTGGAATTGGGAAGGACGTGAAGGTGAAGTGACCCCTGTATTTGTATATACCAACTATCCTTCGGCCGAGCTGTTTATCAACGGTAAGAGCCAGGGTAAACGCACAAAAGACCTTTCGGTTACAGTACATAATAGTGGTGATTCTGCTTCTGTCGCCAATTTCAAACGTCAGCAGCGTTATCGTCTGATGTGGATGGATACGAAGTATGAACCGGGTACCGTGAAAGTAGTCGCTTATGACAAGGATGGTAAGGCCGTTGCGGAAAAAGAAATTCATACTGCCGGCAAGCCCGATCATATTGAGTTGGTGGCAGACCGCAGTGTGATCGATGCTAATGGTAAGGACCTCTCGTTTGTAACGGTGAAGGTGGTTGATAAAGATGGTAATCTTTGCCCGTTGGCTGACAATGAAATCAGCTTCAAGGTGAAAGGGGCAGGTACCTATCGTGCAGGAGCCAATGGTAATCCGGCTTCACTCGAGTCATTCCAGACTCCGAAGATGAAAGTGTTCAGTGGCATGATGACAGCCATTATGCAGTCTACAGAGAAAGCAGGAAAGATTACACTCGAGGCTACCGGGAAGGGCCTGAAAAAAGGTACATTGGTGATCGAGAGTAAATAATCCGTTCAGATAAAGATAAGAAAAGAGGGGATCCGGGCAACCAGATACCCTCTTTTTTTGTTATATTTTATATGCAAACCTTAAATGATGATAGTATGAAACAACACCGGATCATTCACATACCAACATTCGTCTTAGCTTTATTTTTGATGTTTACCAGCTCTGTTTTGCAAGCACAGGATAAGCCTGTTTGGCTGGCAGATTCTCTTATTACTGTAGGATACGCCACCGGGAATAAAAAGAATATTTCCGGTTCGGTAGAAAAAATTACGGGGTTAGGAATGAATAAGGACCAGATTACCAATCCTCTGGAGGCTATCCGTGGACGTGTTCCCGGACTCACCATAGAAAAAGGAACCAATGGTCCGGCTGCTTTGGATGCCGTACGTTTGCGGGGAACCACTTCACTGACCAGTGGTAACGACCCTCTGATTATTGTTGACGGTGTGTTTGGTGATCTCAGTATGTTGACTTCTATATATCCTACCGATATAGAAAGCTTTACTATCTTGAAAGATGCTTCGGAGACAGCACAATATGGTTCCCGTGGTGCTTCAGGTGTTATCGAGATCACTACCAAGAAGGGAATTCGGGGCAAAACCAGAGTCAGCTATAACGGTAGTTTCGGCATATCCTCCGTATACAAAAATCTGGAGATGCTTTCCGGCAGTGAGTTTCGCAATCTGGCGCAGCAACAGGGCATTTCAATACTTGATAAGGGGAATGAAACCAATTTTTTGAAGGAGATAGAGCAAACAGGTCTGCAACAGAATCATCATGTTGCATTTTATGGTGGGACGGATGCTTCAAGCTATCGTGTTTCGTTGGGCTTTATGGATCGTCAGGGCATTATATTGAACGAGGATATGAAGAACTTCACTTCGAATATGAACATGACCCAGCATGTTTTTGATGATTTCTTGGTGTGCGAGTTAGGTATGTTTGGCTCTATCCAAAAGAACCATAATTTGTTTGACCTTCAAAAAACATTCTATTCGGCTGCAACTTTTAATCCTACATATCCCAATCACCGTAATCCGGAAACCAGTTCCTGGGATCAGATTACCAATGCCAGCCAGATCACTAACCCTTTGGCCTGGATGGAAGTGAAAGATCATGATGCGACTTCACATATCAGTACTCATGCCCGGCTGACCTTTAACTTACTGCGCGAGCTTAAACTGATTCTTTTTGGTTCTTATACTTATAATATTGTTGAAAATTCCCAGTATCTGCCTACATCTGTATGGGCACACGGACAAGCATATAAAGGTACCCGGAAAATGGAATCACTGCTTGGCAATCTGATGTTGACCTATAAAAAGAACCGGAATAAACATTATTTTGATGTGCTGGCCCTGGCGGAACTTCAAAAAGAGACTTATAGCGGTTTTTACACCACTGTGACCAATTTCAATTCCGATCAGTTTGGTTATAACAACCTTCAGGCAGGTGCCATTCGCCTTTGGGAAGGAACGAACTCTTATTTTGAACAGCCGCGGTTGGCATCTTTTCTCGGTCGCTTCAATTATACGTTTGACGATCGGTACATCCTTACGGTGAATGCCCGTACCGATGCTTCTTCCAAGTTTGGTGCCAATCATAAATGGGGCTTTTTTCCATCCGTGTCGGCTGCCTGGGTTGTCAGTGAAGAGAAGTTTATGAAACGTATTTCATTGGTGGATAATCTGAAATTCCGTATCGGTTACGGGCTGGCCGGCAATCAGAGTGGCATCGACTCTTATACGACGCTTAATCTGGTAAAGCCTAACGGAGTTGTTCCTGTTGGTAGTTCACAGGTGGTTACTTTGGGTAATATGCGTAATACCAATCCCGATTTGAAATGGGAAGTAAAGCGTACTTTTAATGCAGGTGCGGATCTTGGTATGTTTGGCAACCGGTTACTCTTTTCTTTGAACTACTATAATTCCAAGACCTCTGATATGCTTTATCTTTATAATGTCAGTGTGCCGCCTTTTACCTATAACACTCTTTTGGCAAATATAGGTTCCATGCGCAACAGCGGTACGGAGATTGCTGTCGGCATCACTCCTTTGAAGACCCGCGACATGGAATTGAACATTAATGTTAATGTCACTTTCCAGCAAAATAAATTGCTTTCATTAAGTGGAATGTATGGTGGAGAGAATATTTCGGCACCTGAGTATAAAAGCCTGGCAAGTCTGGACGGAGCCGGATTTCATGGTGGATATAATCATATTGTGTATCAGATGATAGGACAACCCTTAGGGGTATTCTACCTGCCTCATTGCAAAGGGCTTATTTCCGATGGCAATGGTGGGTATACGTATGACATTGCCGATTTGAACGGAGGAGGGGTGAGCCTTGAAGATGGAGAAGACCGCTATGTGGCAGGTCAGGCGGTGCCCAAGACTTTGCTTGGCTCCAATATCAGTTTTCGCTATAAGCGTTTCGATCTCTCAGTACAGATAAACGGGGCGTTCGGTCATAAAATCTATAACGGTACTTCACTGACCTACATGAATATGAATATTTTCCCTGATTACAATGTAATGAAGAAAGCTCCCGGACGTAATATCAAAGACCAGACCGCTACGGACTATTGGCTGGAGAAAGGTGATTATGTAAACTTCGATTATGTTACGATAGGCTGGAATGTTCCTGTGTCGAAGTGGAAAAAATACGTCCAGTCCCTCCGTCTCGCACTGACTGTCAATAATCTGGCTACTATTACCGGATATTCCGGTCTGTCACCTATGATCAACAGTTCTACCGTTAATTCTACTTTGGGAGTGGATGACAAACGGGGATATCCTTTAACACGTACCTATACGCTTGGTTTGAGTATTAACTTTTAATTTGGAGGATTAATTATGAAAAGGCACTATATATATTCCTTTGTCTGTATCCTGATGTTTAGTCTGCTGTTTTCATGCGATGACTTTCTGAATGAAAATCCTAAAGACAAGATTCCCGAAGAGGATGCTTACAAGAGTCTCACCGATTTGTATTATAATGCAGTGGCTTCCTTATACAATAACATAGGAGGTTATAGTGATAGTCAGGGGTTGCAGGGCACCGGCAGGGGAATTTACGATCTGAATACCTTTACCACCGATGAGGCTATTATGCCTACCCGTGGAGGTGACTGGTATGATGGAGGATTCTGGCAGGGACTTTTTCTTCATCGTTGGGGAGTCGATAATGATGCTATTCAGGCTACGTGGGAATATTTATATAAGGTTATAGGTCTTTGCAATCAGTCACTTGAACGAATCGATACTTATCAGGAGACTCACCATGACACGGAACTTCCTGCTTACCGGGCAGAGGTTCGTGCTTTCCGTGCTTTGTATTACTATCATTTAATGGACTTGTTCGGACGTGTTCCTCTAATTCTCTCATCTGCTATACCTTTGAAAGAGGTGAAACAAAACAACCGTAAAGAAGTTTTTGATTTTATTGTGAAGGAGTTACAGGAGTCTGCCCCTTTATTGGCGCAAACATATAGCAATCGTTCCGGCAGTTATTATGGGCGGATTACCCGTCCTGTAGTCCATTTCTTGCTTGCCAAACTTGTCTTGAATGCTGAGATATATGCGGATGATAACTGGACCGATACACAATATCCCGATGGAAGAGACATCTATTTTGAAGTAGATGGCAACCGGCTCAATGCTTGGCAAACGGTGGAGGCATATTGTGATTCCATTACTGCGGCGGGATATCGTCTGGAAGATAACTATGAAGCAAACTTTGCTGTTTACAATGAATCTTCTGCCGAGAATATTTTTACCATTCCAATGAGTAAGACTTTATATACTAACCAGATGCAATATCTTTTCCGTTCCCGTCACTATAATCATGCCAAGGCCTACGGATTGGGAGGAGAGAATGGTTCAAGCGCTACTGTGGAAGTACTTCGAACCTTTGGGTATGATACCCAAACTGTCGATCCCCGTTTTGATAAATGTTATTTTGCAGGTGTTGTTTACGATTTGAAGGGAAAGGTCATCACACTCGATGACGGTACTTTGCTGGAGTATTTTCCTTGGAAGGTGGATGTCGATATCTCTAATACCTCCTATGAAAAGACCGCAGGCGCACGGATGAAAAAGTATGAGATTGATGAAACCGCCACAAAAGATGGTAAACTGATGGAAAATGATATTGTACTCTATCGTTATGCCGATGTTTTATTAATGAAGAGTGAGGCCAAAGTCCGTAACGGAGAAAATGGAGATGTAGAACTGAATCTTGTTCGCGCCCGTGTGAATGCTCCTTTCCGGACAGCTACATTAGAAAGTTTGCTTTCGGAACGTCAATTAGAGTTTGCCTGGGAGGGTTGGCGCAGGCAAGATTTGGTTCGTTTTCGCCAATATACCCGTGCTTATACAAGCAGGCCCCGGCTTCCGGGTGAGGAAAGTGGATATACCACAGTATTTCCTATTCCGGAGAAAATCCGTTTGATGAATCCCAATCTGACACAGAATCCGGGGTATTAAAATTGCAAAACACACAAACGGTTTCTGACATTTTGCCAAAATGATATTTCAACTTCTCCTGGATTGCTCTTTTTCGGCCCATTCTTAAACAGTGTGGCTAAAAACGTCTCCCAAGGAAATCAGTGATTTTACTTCTGTCATCTGAATGGAGAAACAAGTAGATAAAATCACGTTACTTTCGGTGAAAGTCAGAACCTATAGACAGTAATTATCCCGAATATCCGCTTATTTGTCATTTTTGCTTTGTTCGTTTCGGAGTAGCAACCAGGGAAATTTTCGTCACTTTTCGGCTTTCGACTGTGAAGAATATGGGTAATATGGAAAAACATGGGGAGATTTTTCTGAAAGAAGTAGGCATTTGTCCCGAAAGAAGTAAGCGTTTTGTGAAAATGCTTACTTCTTTTTCCGGAAAGCCCGGCGCTATTCTCTCAAAATCCCGGCTTTCGAAGCCTTCAATCCCGGCTTTTCGGCTTGCAAAGTCCCCTTGAGGGAACTTCCTTCTCCCAGATGTGTCTCAAAAAAGAAATGTGGCGTTTTTCAAACAGCATGTTTTATGTCTTTTTGAAGCCGGGATGTAATAAAGGGTGGCAGATTGATAAATCATCGGGATACTATCCAACTATCCGGTATTCTGTTTTATATAAATTTGCCCGGGCTTACATCTTTCGACGTATACCCGGGCAGATTTTATGAGATATTCTCTGTGTAGATCAGTGTGATCGGTGGTGAAACTTCTTAGTCGAAAAGACTTCTGAACTTCTTGAATATCTTTTCTTTAATTGAAGTACTTGGCTTGAAGTTCTTCGATTCTTCCAGCTTTTCCAAAGTACTTTTTTCGTCTTTACTCAGTGTCTCCGGCACATATACACTTACGTTAACCAGCAGGTCTCCTGTGCCGTAACCGTTTACACTTGGCAACCCTTTACCGCGGAGTCGGAGCACTTTTCCCGGTTGTGTACCTGCTTCGATTTTTACCTTCACTTTTCCGTCGATGGTTGGAATTTCTACCGCACCTCCGATAGCTGCTGTAGGGAAACTCAGCAATAAGTTGTATACCAGATCGTTTTCATCACGAATCAGCTCCGGATGTGGCTCTTCTTCCACCAAAATCAATAGGTCGCCCGGGATACCGTTATGTTTTCCGGCATTTCCTTTGCCGCCCATAGAGAGTTGCATGCCTTCTGCTACTCCGGCAGGAATTTTTACTGTTACTACTTCCTCACCGTATTCGATACCTTCTCCACCACAAACCTTACACTTGTCTTTAATGATTTTTCCCTCGCCATTACAAGTAGGACACGTAGTACGTGTCTGCATGGTTCCTAAGATGGTTTGCTGGTTACGGATTACCGAACCGCTGCCTTTACAGGTCGGACAAGTTTCAGAACCGCCATTACCTTCTGCCCCTGTTCCGTGACAGTGCGAACAAGGTACATATTTTTTTAGTTTGAATTTCTTTTCAACTCCTGTAGAGATCTCTTTCAAATTCAGCTTCACCTTCACCCGGAGGTCTGAGCCACGGAATTTTCTCTGTTGAGAACCTCCGCCTCCAAATCCGCCGAAGCCTCCGAAACCACCACCGAATCCGCCGCCGCTATGGCCGCCGAAAATATCACCGAACATAGAGAAGATGTCGTCCATAGACATTCCGCCACCGAATCCTCCGAACGGTCCGCCGTTTCCGGCTGCTCCACTCATTCCTGCATGACCAAACTGGTCGTAGCGGGCACGTTTATCCGGATTGCTCAGTACGTCATACGCTTCGGCTGCTTCTTTAAACTTTTCTTCTGCTTCCTTGTCACCCGGGTTTTTGTCCGGGTGATATTGGATGGCTTTTTTCCGGTATGCTTTCTTTATTTCTTCGACTGTTGCCTCTTTCGTGACTTCCAGCACTTCGTAATAATCTCTTTTTTCTGCCATATTTTAGTTTCGTTGATTTTAATTATGTTAGCAAGTTTGTCGTGTTCCGGTTATTCACCCACAACTACTTTTGCATGGCGGATTACTTTGCCGTTAAGGGTATATCCAGTCTGTACACAATCCAGTATTTTACCTTTCTGTTCTTCTGTCGGAGCAGGGATCACAGCGATGGCTTCGTGATAATCCGTATCCAGCGGTTGGTCTTTGGTTTCGATAACCTTTACTCCATCCTGCGACAGGATAGACAGGAACTTATTATATATCAACTCAACACCCTCTTTTACGGCAGCTACGTCCGTAGCCGTTTCCATAGTTGTCAGTGCACGTTCCATGTCGTCGATTACCGGCAGAATACTTTTGATGCTCTTCTCACCACCGTTCAGAATCAACTCTGCTTTTTCTTTGATGGTCCGTTTACGGTAGTTATCGAATTCAGCCGAAAGACGGAGATATTTGTCCTTCTGATCTTCGATCTGGCTATGGGCTTCTTCCAGTTCTTTTTCCAGTTTCTCCTCTGCGGTCAGCGGTGTGCTTTCCTCAGTGGTTTCTTCGTTTTGCGACTGTCCTTCAACGGTATCCTGAATATCGTCTACTGTCAACTCTTCTTCTTTCTTGGTTTTTTTTTCTTTTGGGTCCATATCTATTCTGTTTTTATTCTTGTTAAACGGATTTAGTTTCATGTCAATACGGCATTTTAATGTATTGGCTTTGCAGCAAAAACTTTGCCAGTTTGTTTGTTTTGCCAAAAAACGCAGCAAAGGTAATACTTTTATGTCAGATTGACACATTACTGATAGTTCGTTATTCACTAAAAATGTCTATCTTTGTCACCGCATTATTTGATAATAAATAAATTAAGGAATAATAATAGAATGATTACAGTTTCAAACGTTTCGGTACAGTTTGGTAAAAGGGTATTGTTTAATGATGTAAATCTGAAGTTTACAAGTGGAAATTGTTATGGTATTATCGGTGCCAATGGCGCCGGCAAGTCAACTTTTCTCCGTACGATATACGGTGACCTCGACCCGACTACCGGAAACATTACGTTAGGTCCGGGCGAACGCCTTTCGGTATTGAGCCAGGACCACTTTAAGTGGGACGCTTATACGGTAATGGATACCGTAATGATGGGTCACACCGTGTTGTGGGATATTATGAAGCAGCGCGAAGCCCTTTATGCCAAAGAAGATTTTACTGATGAAGACGGTCTGAAGGTTTCCGAACTGGAAGAGAAGTTTGCCGAACTTGACGGATGGAATGCTGAAAGTGACGCAGCTATGTTGTTGAGCGGTTTAGGTGTGAAAGAAGATAAACATTATACATTGATGGGTGAATTGAGCGGTAAGGAAAAAGTGCGTGTGATGCTGGCACAGGCATTATACGGAAATCCGGATAACCTGTTGCTTGACGAGCCTACCAATGACCTGGATATGGAGACTGTTACCTGGTTGGAAGAGTATCTCTCTAATTTCGAACATACCGTGTTGGTTGTAAGTCACGACCGTCACTTCCTCGATTCTGTCTGTACACATACGGTCGATATCGATTACGGAAAAATTAATCTTTTTGCCGGTAACTACAGTTTCTGGTATGAATCCAGTCAGTTGGCCCTCCGTCAGCAGCAGAACCAGAAGGCCAAAGCTGAGGAGAAAAAGAAAGAACTGGAAGAATTTATCCGCCGTTTCAGTGCCAATGTTGCCAAGAGCAAGCAGACTACCAGTCGTAAGAAAATGCTCGAAAAGTTGAATGTTGAAGAAATCAAACCCTCCTCCCGTAAATATCCGGGTATCATCTTTACTCCGGAGCGTGAGCCGGGCAATCAGATATTGGAAGTTTCCGGTTTGAGCAAGAAGACCGAAGAAGGGGTTGTATTGTTCAACGACGTGAACTTCAATGTGGAGAAAGGTGACAAGATTGTGTTCATTTCCCGTAATCCGCGTGCGATGACTGCTTTCTTTGAGATCATCAACGGTCATATGAAGCCTGATGCAGGACATTTCAACTGGGGGGTAACAATTACAACTGCTTATCTTCCTTTGGATAATACCGAATATTTCAATACTGATTTGAATCTGGTCGACTGGTTGAGCCAATACGGCGAGGGCAATGAAGTTTATATGAAAGGTTTCCTGGGACGTATGCTTTTCTCCGGTGAAGAAGTACTGAAGAAAGTGAGTGTACTTTCGGGAGGTGAGAAAATGCGTTGTATGATTGCCCGTATGCAGTTGCGCAATGCCAACTGTCTGATTCTCGATACTCCGACCAATCATCTCGACTTGGAGTCTATTCAGGCATTCAACAACAACCTGAAAACTTATAAAGGCAATATCCTTTTCTCTTCACATGACCACGAATTTATTCAGACCGTTGCCAATCGTGTGATTGAGCTGACTCCGAACGGTATTATCGATAAGATGATGGAATACGACGAATACATTACTTCCGATCACATCAAAGAGCTGAGAGCCAAGATGTACAAGTAATGATGTACGGTTTTGAACGATGAACGATTAACGATGAACAGGTTGTGCCTGAATGGGCACCTGTTCATCGTTTTTTTGTTCGCATTCACTTTATTTATCGTTTACTGTTGTTCATCGTTCATAGTTTATCATTCATCGTTATTTTACCTTTCTCCATTTATTACGTATCATATATAAACAACATATACCGTGGCTTATGGAACAAAAGGAAATACAGGCATTAGTAGAAAGGAGCAGGAAGCAAGATGCAAGTGCATTTGCTTTGCTTGTGGCAGAGTATCAGACTTTTGTTTTTCGCCTGGCATTCCGCTTGTTGTGTAATGAAGAGGAAGCGCGGGATATGGTACAGGAGACTTTCCTGCGTGTCTGGCTTTCGTTGGACAAATACCGTCCTGAATTTCGCTTTGCGACCTGGCTTTACAGGGTGGCGTGTAATATTTGTTATGATCGTTTGCGGGTTTTACAACACTCGCCGGCCGGAGCGCTTTCCGATATTGCGTTTTCCGAGTTGCCCATTCTTTCCGATGATAACGTCGAAGCAGTGTTAGTCAACCGGGAGTTGAAAGCACATATCCTGTACTTTATGCAACAACTGACTCCTAAGCAGAAGCTGGTATTTACATTGCGCGATATAGAAGAGTTGGAAATCAAAGAGATCGAGATTATTACCGGACTTACATCGATCCAGATCAAAACAAACCTCTATCTCGCTCGGAAGAGTATCCGTAAGAAGTTGAATGAAATAAATAAAGAAAGATGAAAAAGGAAGAAATTAATTATGAAAGGTGGTTGGGACAGTTAAAAAAGACACCCCCCATTCTGGAAAATCCGGAGGTATTGACCGAAGATATTATGCGTGCTGTCAAGGCGGCTTCTTTCAGAAGTCCGGCCAAGCGCAGACCGAATCTTGTTGCCTGGTGTTCGGGCATTGCTGCAACTTTGCTCTTGGCGATATGGGTAGCAGAAACGATGTCTGTTGATTCATTTCCCTCGTCTGAAGTAATCGTCATACCGGAGCCCTATCAATCGAATACTTTCACAGGCAGTCTGGAGCATAGAGGTTTGACGATAGGAGAGAAGCAGGAACTTTTCTTTACTGCATCCCGTAATCGGAAAAGGGAAATGCTTAAACGAGAACGGCTTTATACTCAGTATAAACAGATAATGAAGAGTGAGTGATCTTTAAAAAATAGATGCGTATGAAAACAAAAAATCTTTTACCGATATTGTTGCTGGCCGTTTCAATGGTGTCCTGCACCACCTATTATCAAGTGAAAACCCAGGTTTTTCCTGATGGATCGGCTCGTAGGGAGGTTTATGCCTTTGGCGATTCTGCATTCATGGCCGGAAATCGGGCACAAAATCCTTTTATGTTCTCATTGGATTCCGGTTGGACGGTGATGCGTTTTGATTCTGTCCGGATGCATAATTATTTTGGAGAGAAGGAAAAGATAAACGTGTGTGCCAGCAGGGAGCAGGCTTCTGTCGACTTATTTTCGGAGCAGGTCCGGCCTAAAGATCCGATGTTTCGTCCTTTGGTGACTCCGCGGGAAACACTGACCAAACATTTCCGTTGGTTCTATACGTATTATACCTATAACGGTGTTTATCCCGAACTGACAGAAAAAGGGCCTGTACCTCTGAAAAACTATCTGAACGAGTCGGAACAGAAACTTTGGTTTCAGGGCGACGACACTGCGTATCGGGGAATGAACGGATTGGAGATGAAAGAAGTGCTCGATCGTTTGGAAGGACAATTTGTTCAATGGTACAACCGTAGTCTCTATGAATTAAGTCTTGAAGTGATGCGGCCTTTTATAGCTGACCTGAAGCAGGGCGACTATCTTTCACGCCTGAATGCGGCTAAGGATTCATTGTATCAGGCATATCGGCCTCAGAATGATGATCCGGACTTCTCTCCGGCACTCGTTTGTCAATTACTCGATACTCACTTTCATACTGATTGCTTTTCGCTTCTCTATAAAGAAAAACAGCAGGAAGTGGATCAAAAATTTGATGAGGAAACACGTTCCGTTGAGTTATTTGGAGTGGTGATTCAATATGAACTCAATATGCCCGGACAAATGCTTTCGGCAAATACAACCTTTAGGGAGGATGGTCATTGGGTCTGGAAAGTAGATGCCTATCGTCTTTTGGCAGGCGAATATCTTTTGACTGCCGAGTCGCGCGTACCCAACATCTGGGCCTTTATCCTCACCGGCTTGCTAATTCTTTTGGGTATAGTCTATTGGATAAAAAAGCGATGAACAAGAAGGAGTGAAGTTGTGTCAAAGGTCCTTTCACCACAGATTGCACTGATTTCCACAGATTATTCGTGTCGTTAAAATTCCTTCTGTGTTCCTCTGTGCCCTCTGTGGTGAGTTTTTTGATATGCTCCCGTTTTTTATCGTTTATAAATCAACTTATTTTTCCCTTCCCCGAATAAATTGTCTCCTATGGTTGTGATTTTATCTCCTTTGGCAACTACGTAGCGTAGCCTGTCACATCCCATGAAAGCACCATATTCGATGGCTGTAATGCTTTCCGGCAATTCCACGGTTCCACACAGACGTCCGCAATTGCTGAAAGCCCGCTGTCCAATGCTTTTCAGTCCATGAGGTAAACGAACGCGGAGCAGGTATTTTTTTTGTGAGAAAGTGAAGTCCGGGATAGCTGTCGCATTGGTCTTTTCGATGTCTACGGCAACCAGATTCGGCATATAATCCCGTATCAGTTTAAAATCGGCTGCATCCAGTTTACCTTCGATGGTCAGGAAGTTGATCTCTTTCGGTTGTAGCCCTGCTTTTTGTATTTCACTTTCCAGTGTGCTCAAAGCACCTACCTCTATTTTAGCTTCCAATGGTTCGCCTTCAATGAACGCAAAGTTATCCCAACGATTTTTCAGCCGGTATTCATCACTTGCTCCCAGTGGTACGAAGATTGCAGTGATGCTGTCAGCCAAAGCTCCCGGCAGCAGGTTGGGAGGAGTTTTCTTTTTGATCTGGCAGATGTTCAGGTTCTCGCATCCCATAAAGGCTGCATCTTCAATGTTCTTGATTTTTTCCGAAAGAACCACTTTCTTTAGGGTCGGTTTCCCTTTGGCAATGCCGTTTTCCATCTTGCAGAAAGCATAGGCCGGAACAAAGTTTGGCATGTAAATATAGAATTTATCCGGATACGTACCTTCTTTTCCCGAATACATACTGATACTTGCATTCGCTATATCGAGCACTTGCAGATTTTTGAATTCATCGCGCAGATGCTTGAAGTCCACTGCGTTGATCTTTCCTGTCAGAGTGAGGTGAGTCACCTGGTTTGCTTCTTCTTCCGTCATCATCGAAATAAGAGTTCCCGGTTTGCTGACGAAATATGTTTTCTTAACTTCTTGTGCCGTAGCTGCAAATAGATTGGCAGCAAGGGCTATTCCTATAAACAGATGTTTTATTTTCATATTTATGATAAATGTTTAGACAAATATAGCGAATCATACTTTATCTCGTTGAGAGTTTTAGGAAAATATAGTTATTTTTGTCCTTCAACTAATAAATTAACAAAATGGAACAACAAGAAAAAGAGAACAGTCCGATCCCCTCTTCGGGAGGAATTCCGGCATTTGCAAGTATTGCATTATTTCTGGTGGGTTTCTATATTCTTATACCTCTGTTTGGGATTATCCTGAGTTCTATCCCTGTATTAAAAGAGTGGAGAATGGGGGCTTTCTTTATTGGGGAGGGAGCTATGTTGCTGAGCGTGTTTGTTGTTACTTTCTTGATTATGCAATTTCTGGATCATCGTCCCTTCTCCGATTTAGGATTCAGTCTGAAAGGACGTGGTAAAGACATCTTATACGGCTTTTTGATGGCAGTGCTTATCTATGCCATTGGCTTTGCTGTTTGTTTGCTGACCGGTCAGATTGAGGTTGTCGGTGTTCATTTTCATTGGAGCGATCTGTTCTTGAGCGGGCTGTTTTTCGCTATGGTTGCCATTGTCGAAGAAACTATGATGCGCGGATATATTCTGGGGCGCTTATTGCGTACGCGACTCAATAAATTTATTTCTCTTTTCATCTCTTCCTTTTTGTTTGCGTTGCTCCATCTGATGAATCCCAATGTGGCTTTTTTGCCTATGCTTAATCTGGTGTTGGGAGGATTATTACTGGGAGCTGCCTATCTTTATACCCGTAACCTTTGGTTTCCAATTTCGCTTCATTTCTTTTGGAACTGGATTCAAGGGCCCGTGCTTGGATTTGAAGTCAGTGGCAATCGTTTCTGTGAAACCTTGTTTTCACTTCGCCTGTCCGCAAATAATCTGATCAACGGAGGAGCATTTGGTTTTGAAGGTTCGCTGGTTTGCACGGCATTGGCAACGCTCTTTACACTGCTCATAATCTGGTGGTTTGAACAATAAAAAAATGTCCCATGTTCCGCTGAACTCTGGGACATTGATAAAACAAACACCACATTTACTTCACAGTAAGTCAGAGTGGAAAAGCAAGGACGCATTTACTTCGCAGTAAGTTTGTTGCGCACTATTAAACACAAACAAAACAAAATAAAAGCTGTACAACAGCCATTATAACACTTGCATCAATGTAGGTTTATATTAATTTGTCCATAAGAGAGAGCATAAAGTATGTGGGGGTGAATCTTATTCTAAAATTTATACGTTGTTCCCACCATTAACCCCACTGTTCCCCTTATGGGTTCCTGAAGGTCAGCCCGATAACTTCTGTCTTTAAATATATTGATTCGGGGTTCCAGCCAAAGCCCGGTATGCGCCGACAACCTGATTTCTCCCTGTAGTCCGATGCGGCCGTTCAGGATGATGGAAGATGATGATTCCGTTCCGGGAAAATAGCTCCCGATGCCACCTGCCACTGTCAGGTTGAACACGTGGCTGTCCCGGTCGGAAAAAAGCCTTGTGAGGTTGCACAGATAGTCGATGTTGAGGCTGATATTAAAATCGCGGTTGCTTCCGCTTTCTTCATTATCTAAAAAGGCGGTACTACTGCCGGCACTGATCCGCATTCCGTTAATTTTGTCGAACCATTTACCTAAAGCGAATTCCGTGTCGAACAATACATTTCCGGTGTTTCCCGTGCCGGCCGCCAGTGAGGCAAAACCTCCTTTAAGGAAGGTCAGGGTAGTGTATCCTGCCGGTTTGTAAGTAATACCTGCCATTAGTGATCCTGCCAGGTTATATCTTTTCCACGATGGCTGGTTGTCCACCCGGTCCGGATAAAGTGCCAGTTGTGGCTCGATAAACAGGTTAAAAGCAGACGATACATTCAGTTTCCCTTGTAATCCTGCCCTCAATCCGTATGAATGGATTGTTTTTTGGTCTTTTATGATAGTGGCCTGATAACTGAGTCCGAGAGCGCCGATCACTTCGAATACCCGCTTCGGGTTGTATCTGGCGGCAAATGCACTGATATTGATCAGGTAGTCTACATTGGCTCCTGCCAGATGCATATCCGTATTTCCTTGTTTCCACTGTGTATATTCCCCTCCGGCCCGTAATCCTATGACGGGAGTCAGCCAATTGCCTGCCATGAATGATGCCCGTGGTCCGTGAGCGGTTTGTCCGCCTCCTACGTTAAACAGATAACCGATGCCCGATCCGACAGAGAAAAACAGATGTTCCGCCCCTCTCTTCGAATGGAACTTTTCCGCTCCCTTTCTTTTGGGTATCAAATATTCTGAGGCCTCTATATTGTTTTTTCCCACTGTTGAATCTTGCTTTTGCTCTTGTGCTGCCAGAGTTCCGCATAAGCCGAAACCGACTCCTAACAGCAGGATTCTTTTATAGCTCTTTCTCATATTCTTCATTGCTTTATCGTTCTTTCTTCATTCAAGCCGTTCTCTTCCGTTTCGGTGTCTTCCGTTTCGGTTTTTTCTTTTGTTTTCTCCGCTTTTTCCTTCTGTTCTTTCTTTTCCTCTTCCAATTGTTGCAGTAGGTCGGTTACGTCTCCGTCTATCTGCGCAATCTCTTTCAGTGACGGATCTTCGTTCAGGGCCCGTTTTATGAAAGCATATGCTTCGCTCACTTTGTCCAACCTGTTGGCACATGCCGCCCTTAGATAATAGCTGAGTGGTTCATCCGGTAGTTCTTGTGCCTTTTCCCACGCTTCTTCATTTTGCTTCATGGCCATTAATAATACCACTTCATTTATGCCGCCTTGTGTTCCGAACCGTTCATAAGCATCCTCAAAATGCCCGTTGTAAGCTCCAACGATGGCTCTTACGTCTTGTGTCATGTCGTTGTCCGGCAAAAAGTCTATAATGGAGTCCGCCCGGTTATAAGCTCTTTCGTCCATTAAGGCGATTACCTGATTACAGAGTAGTTCTGTGGGAGCCGATCTGCTGACAAACGGTTCCAGCAATTTGCTGTCTGCTTTCTTTTGTTCTATCAGTAATGCAGCCAATTCGTTGGCCATAATCATAAATTTAGGATATTGTTCCAGTGCTTGTCGGCAGATTACTTCGCGTGTAGAGTCATTATCGGCATTCAGGTATATCCGCCAAAATTCATAGGGTACCAATTTTTTATAGTCCTGTTTATACATTATGCGTATTTCTTCATCGTTCAGTAATCTCATCACCGAATAGTTGAAACTATATTCCACCCGGCGCAGCCGTGGTAAGTAAGTCGTTAGAATGACATTCCGGTATTCCGGTAGTCGTAGGATCCGGCTGTATTGCGAGGCTATGTTGTCCGGATAGCAATTAATGATTTCCCGTAACTTGTCTGTAGGCAGTGAGTCGTGTTCCATCAATTCTGCTACCTCTTCCCATGAGGCCACCACTCCTTCTGTATATGTACTGTCTTTTATCGCGTCTATAGTACCTCCGTTCAGAAAACCAAAGATACGTTTCAGCGTACTGTCCGTGCGTTTTTGTGCCAGTTTCAGATTCGACTGATACGGACCTTCTGGCGACGATACTCCTTTGACGGAAAACGACAGGAATTCCGAGTTCGGATCGTTTTCTATTTCCTGCAGGCGCAAGCGCATTTTCTCCAGTTCTCTTTGGTTGTTCGGATCCTTTTCGTCTATCGTTGCCGAGTTGATCAGGAAGTTCAGCTTCACTTCTCCTCTGTCGCCTCTTTGTTGTTTTTGAGGTTTAGGGATGTATTTTTCATCTCTGATTTTCATGCCATCCGCTTGGTACGTAAAGAAACGCATCGGATTTACCGTACCTTTGGCTATCACTACTGTATCTTTGTATGCCAGTTTTTTATATTCTACCAGATACATGTAGATGTCACACCGGCATTCATCGTCCGGGTTATCCATATAGAGGGAGTCTACGTAGGCAATCACTTCATTTTTATCAATCTTTTGCGTTTTCTCCTGAAAAGGTGCTAACGGGTCTCTGCTCAGGTCGAATTCCATCATTCGTTCCAATGTGATGGCATACTCCTTTCCGGTCACCACTGCCGGGCGGAACAGGCTCTGTGTTTTACGGGTAATATTCACCAACATCGGTTGCACTACGATACGTGTGTTCGGCTTATACATTTCTTTGGGAATTTTTACTTTAGGGTGGATGATGTATTGATTTCCGATGATCTCGATGTCGGTTGGTTCCGGTAGCAGTTTGTCCACCACTTTTTTGGCGGTGATCACCACTTCGTCAATCATCGATGCTTCGTACGAGATCACTACGTTTATCGTTGTCTTTCCTTTAAGTTTTACTGTTTTTGATGCGTAGGCAAAGCCCGAGAAATGGAGGGTCGTACTGGGATCTGCCATGATCTTGAACTTTCCGTCCAGGTCTGTGATGCCGTATACATCTCCCTTTTCATTCTGGTCTCTGATTACGATAGAGATGGCAGGCTCTCCCTCGTCATCGATTACGCTTCCGCGTATTTCTACTTTCTGGGCTTGTCCCCATGCCGGAATAATGGCGTATAGGGTCACTATCCCCAATAGCAAAAATCTTTTGATATTCATTAGGGTTATTTTATTTGGCTATATAGATAAAAGATACACTTAGTTTAACCGGTATGGGGGCCCATCCCGATTCATTCGGTTCACCGTGAGTGCTTCCCGGTTGGTAGCGCACCAACCTGTAGCGTGCCACACCCACACCGCCTGAAACCTCAAGGTTCCAGCGGCGTGACAGAATCCAGTTGTATCCATACGTGACACCCGCAGCTACGGCATCTCCATAATATGCCCTGGGGGTTATTCCTACGTCGAACATGGAATAGAATCCTGTGATACCGATGTAATGGCGCGCCAGCAGGTTCCGAAGCCAATATTTAGCTTCAGCTTGTACGCGCCCATGACGGTAGAAAAGTTTATCTGTAATCTTCCAGGGATTAGCCGATGCCGAAATTTCGGCTGTCATCCAATCGTTTAGCGGGAATTCCACTCCCAGATTGGGAGATGCCGCTAACCATTCCAGCGTATTAGTCTTGATGGCCATACGTTGGGCGGATACTTGAAAAGATATTGCTATGAAAATAAAGAGTATAGCCCGTTTCCCGAATAGAGACGGGAAATTATATCCGGCTATCTCCCACAACAAGTTGGGGAAATTTAGTTTTAAATTAAATGTATTCATAAACGCGCTCACTTCTGTCTAAAGCGTGCTGTCGTTTATTCTTGTCGGTGACAAATATAGAGGTTTTAATTTACATTTTTCAACTAATCGAAATCTTTTTTTATTAATTCTGATAAATACTCCTGTAAATCAGTCTCTTGCCCTATCTGTAATTTTTGTCGGAGCCGGCTCCGGTTGCTTCTCACAGTCGAAGGGGCTATATATTGAAGTTCAGCTATCTCTTCGGTTGTTTTGTTCTCCAATATCAGGCAGCAGAATTGTATTTCTTTGTTGCTGGGTTGAAGGTGCAGGGCGTTGAAAGCCGCCCATAGCTTTAGTTCGGAAGTCATCCTTTTTTTTTGCCGGTGCATGCTTCGCAATATTTCCTGTAACTTGGCGAGCATTACCGGAGGAAAAATATAAGCTACCGTCAGGCTGGGAAAATTCATAAGGTAGAGGTCGGACGATGTATAGAGTCCGATGCCCAGGTAGAGCAAAACCGGTGAGAGGGATAGGATTATGACCGTGTGGCGTTTTACGGAAATGGAAGCCAGTCCGCAGGTCACCATTCCGATAATCAGGTCCTGCGACAAAAAGAATCCGGCTTCTTCCGGCGGTAGGTAGATACGGTTGTACATCGAGATCAGTATATTGCCTTGTATCGTATAGAAAACACTGTTTAGTAGAGATACGATCCGGGCTTTTTTCCGAATCAGTAAATAAGTGAATAACGCAAATAATCCCAGGGAGAGTATATTGCATATTGCCAGCAATAAGTTATTTCGCATGAGGTAGACGCAAAGGTCGGCCAGGATTCCGATACTGAAGCAGACCACTGTACTATAATAGATGTAATAGATCGTTTGTTGTTCCGCACTTTCTATATTCTTGAACTGGTGGTATTTTCTTTGCAGATACTCGTTTCTTTTATGAAAAGGAAGGCTTTTAAGATTCATATTTATGTTTGGTTTCAATGTCAGATGTTGGTTATGTCCTATTCGCACAATGTTTGCGAGTCCCGTGGACAAAACTCTCACAGCGTCCTTTTTCCCCCATAATAAATGTGAATAATTTCAAAATCAATTCAAACATATATATATTAAAAAGACGTAGTGCGCCCGCCATACGTCATCAAGGCTCACCACAAGCCTGCTTACTCAATGGCAGTGCACCACGTCCTGAGACGGTACAGTTACCCCAATGAGTAAGTCTATTATAGCCTTTCTTTGGTTATCGGAGGTGGTGATTCTGATGACGATTAGGCTATCGTTTATGTTGCTAAAACCGATTTGTTTCTCCGGCCGCATATAATTGGGGCAAAGATACAGATAAAAAATGAAAACTTTCAGAAATGTTTTTGATAAGTAGAACTCCTGATTTGCTTAAATATGAATTGGCTGGTGGATTCTATTCTGAGAGTGTGTAGAGGACGTATTGATTTTCCTTCAAATTCTAACTATTTGCTTTGATATTTCCTTTTTTGCTGACGCGTGCAATGCTCCGTTTTCTTGGAATAGGGGCTTTGCGGGGATATAAAGACAGATGAAAAGAGAGTTTGGTAGTAAAAAAGAACCGGATATTCACTTTTTTATCTATAGGAAGTTAACTTTGTAATTGCACAAAGTTAATTCTTTGTCGGCAGAAAGTTAGCTTTGTGCCGGCAGGAAGTTAACATCTAACCGGTGGCAAGTTGCTTTGCAGCCGATAACTCTCTTTTTTCTTTCGGAAAAGGGGCATAAAACACTGCATATTTTTCTGGTTGCTTCTCGTTTATGACTTCTCTGAATATATGAAAATGATCTATAATTGGAATTATATTTATCTTTTATATTGCAATCGGTTACGTATGCCGATTTTGTGGATTGCGTATTGCCTTATTTGCTTTCTTTTCGATTTACTCTGATACGGATTCTTGAGCTTCTTTTGATTAACCTTGGAACTTGGACGGAAAAAATGAATTCTATAAGCTATAGAAAATACAAAATGACAATTTTCAGATTCTATTGCCAAATAAGTGATTCGATTGATCTACGAGAGCAAACATTACGCTTTGCAGTGCAAAGATAAGTGCTGCTTCTGCGCTTTTTCAATGAAAGGAAAGCATTCTGAGTGTTATTTATAGTTGAAGTCTCGATAACTTCTGATTAACAAATAGCAGGTAATATGGGGTTCATGTTTTCTTATCGTGTATATACTTTTCATATATATCGCGTATATGGCGTAGGTTATTGTTTGTTGTGCTAATCGGGTAATCGAAAGTTTAGATCATATGATACCCCATAATATCCATGCCTTTTTTATCCGGACAGATTTTTTTCTCTTCCCGGTGAAATAAAGAAAATCATGCAGGTAGTTCAAAAATAGCCCATTTCATCGATGGAAATCCGGTGTTGCATATTTGCGACACCCTGAAAAAGAGAGGTGTTGCAAAAATGCAACGGCTATTTTTAGGTCGTTTCCGGGGGGTGGGCTACATTTGCTCCTCTCTTCATGGAGGGGAGTACAAACAAAATGTATAAGATTTTTTAAGATAGTGAAGTCAAAAAGCTGCCAACATATTGATAGTGGACGTTGTTATACTTTTGCAAAATTTTCAAAAGTAAAAAAGAAGATGACCTCCATCACTCCACGGCTCAATCGCTCGCGCGAGGGTCGTGATGGCAGCTATCCACTCGTGATACAGATCATACGCCATCGAAAGAAAAGAGAGATTTATACGCCTTACCGATTTTGGGAGGCAGAGTTCAACACCCGTTTAGAAATGGTAGAGAATACCGGTGGCAATCGCCGTCGCCTGCTCACTGTTCGCGAAGCCAACGAATACCTTATATATATAAGGAAGGAGTTGACAGCTATTTGCGAATCGCTGGAAGCGGAGAAGGGGAGTGCTTATACGGTGGACGACATTGTACGCGTCTACAACTATCACAATGATTTGACCCAGGTACTGGTCTACGCCGACTCCGTGATAGCTGGTCTGGAAAATAAAGGGCGTCAGGGCACAGCCGCCAATTACCGTAGTGCCCGCCGGGCGTTCGAGTTGTTTGTGGGTGACCGTCCTTTCTCGTTCGAAGAACTGACCCCCGAAGTAATCGACCGCTTTGCCGACTTCCTCCGCAACCGGGGCAATCAGCCAAACACCATTTCGTTTTACCTCCGCCAGTGGCGTGCCATCTACAATCGCGCCTGTGCCGACCACTTGGTTTATACTGATCAGAAACCTTTCCGGAGGCTGAACCTTAAAGAAGAGGTGACTGCCAAGCGTGCCATTTCCCGCGAGAAGATTGCACGGATCGAGCAAGTCGATTTGACTGCTTCCCGTGCCGATATGCAGTTGGCTCGTGATCTGTTCCTGTTCAGTTTCTATACGCGTGGAATGTCTTTTGTAGATATGTGCTATATTAATAAAGAAAATCTGCAAGGAGACTACCTTTGCTATAAACGGCAGAAGACGGGACAAGAGTTGCGGATACGAGTTGAAAACGGTTTGCGTGAGTTGATTGACCGCTATGCCGATTCTTCATCGGATTATCTGCTCCCGATGCTCCGCCGTGGTGACAGCTATCAGGATTACCGCCGACAGCAACGCAAGCTTAACAAACAGATCCGCGAATTGGGTGACAGGCTTCGGTTGGAGGTGCCGCTTACGTTTTATGTGGCCCGCCACTCCTGGGCGACCCTTGCTCATGCGAACGATATACCTGTCTCGGTCATCAGTGACTGCATGGGACACACATCGGAGAAGACTACACGCATCTATTTGGATCGTATAGATACTACGCGGCTTGACAGGGCCAATCGGTTAGTGATAAACTGTCTTCGGTAAAGAGGGGGTGAGAAAAGGACAAAAAAAACTCTTTCTTATAATGAAAGAGCCAACCGTGAGATACCCTCTGATCTCAAATAACTTTTGCAAAGATACATATTAAATTATTAATAAAGCAAATCTTTTTTTAGTTTTTTTGTTTTTGCTGTCAATTATTTATTTTCTCTTTCCATATAGAAAAAAACATCCTCCTGTACACCTTCTTTTTGTCTACAGACTCTTCTAAGAAAGCATACACCGGTTTCTCGCTATTTCTTTTCCAACGGTTTTCATCTGCCCGTCCCCACTGCTTCAGGCACATGCCGTTATTTATTCACAAGGATGATTAATCTGTTTATAATCAGATATATGCAGGTCGTACATCATCCTTCGTGTTGCTCTTTTACGGCCCTTTCCATCTATGTTTCTGAAATCGTTTCTGAGTCAATATCAAGCAATGCTCTATGAATCAGTGCTTTACTTTCATACTTCCTGCAATTGTTTCTGAAAATAAAAAAAATCAGAAACATTTCCGGATCGGTACTCTTTTATTTTTCTGTCTTACAGGTGATTATGTTGGTAATTCTGAAGCTTTCCCTTTCATTATAAGAAAGAGCCCCTAATTATCAAACAAACCATAAATATGAAAAAGGTACTATGCACATTGGGGGTGGTTGTTGCTTTGCTTTTAGCGTTTCCTTGTATGGGGCGCGCTCAGCAATGGGGCTTGACTACCAATGGTCTTTACTGGGCCACGGCTACTCCGAATGTAGGAGTCGAATATGCTTTTAGTTCAAAGATGAGTGTAGCCGGTCTTATTCAATATAATCCTTTTACTTACGCTAAAAACCGGAAAATGAAACATTTGGTCGGGCAGGTAGAATACCGTTACTGGCTGAGTGAAGTTTTCAAGGGGCATTATCTGGGCGTGCATGCTACGGGAGGTATCTTCAACTTCGGTAACCTTCCTTTTGGCATCCTGAAGGATTATCGGCTTGAAGGTCAGTTGTATGGTGGAGGGGTTACTTATGGTTATCAGTGGATTATCAGTAACCGGGTGAATATCGGAGTCGATATCGGTTTGGGATACCTTCAAGTTGATTATGATAAGTTTTATTGTCCTACCTGCGGTGAGCGTGTCGATCATTACCGGACCGGTTATGTAGGCCCTACCAAGGTTGGTGTGTCCATTATCTATCTTTTAAAGTAGGGGAGGGGTAAGACATGAATATCAGGCAAGCTTTTTTCATAAGTTTCTCATTTTTCATCTCTCTATCAGTGTTAGCGGCAGATAGATCTACGCAGCCTGTCCGTACAGAGGTGTATCGTTTGGAACGCCGGGACTCTGTCTTGTTGGTCGATCTGGCTGTCGACTTAACCAGCGTCCATCTGGCGCCGGACTGTACGGTCTATCTGTTTCCGCTACTCTCTTCGGGCAATGCCGCCGATTCGTTGTCGCTGCCTCCCATTGTGCTCAATGGGCCTCAAAGCGATTTGATGTATCGCCGACGCCGGGCCTTGGGCACTACTTCGGGATTGGAGAAGATTCCTCCTTATACTGTGCTTCGTGAGGGAGATCACGCCTTGCCTTACATCCATTATCGAATCGAAGTTCCTTATGCGGCATGGATGGAAGATGTGAAAGTGTGGATGCGGGATACCAATTGCAATTGTGATGCCCGTTTGGTACCTTTTGCCATGCAGACAGAGCAGATACCCCCATTGATTGTAGAGCGGGTGGATACTATTGTGATTCGTGACACCGTCCGGGTAGTTCCGGATGTATCTGAACAGCCACCTGTGATTGCGGATGCCTCTTCCCATAGGAAGGTGGTTCCTATTCAGGCGGGCTATGAAGCTGATATTTATTTCCCTACTAACGAAATGCGCATTCTTCCCGATCATGAGTTGAACCGTGCCTCTTGGATGCATTTCGTTAATCAGGTGGACTCTATTGAGCGGGATAACCGGAATTCCATATCGGGAGTCACTGTTACCGGCTACTCTTCCCCGGAAGGATATGCCTTGAATAACGAACGTCTGGCCGAGAAGCGTGCCAAAGCTCTTCAGGAGTTTCTTGAAAATAAATATGGCGAACGCATGGAGATCGCGGTTGAGTGGGTAGGCGAAGATTGGGAACAGTTTGAGAAAGATATAGAACTTTCCGACCTTCCGGAGCGTGATGAAATTCTTTCAATCCTGCGTACCGTGAAAGATAACAATCAACGGAAAAAATCTTTGAAAACGCTGAATAAAGGGAAAACATTCGGAGTCTTGCTGCGGGAATATTTTCCGAAGCTCCGGCGAGTGTCATGTCGTATTAGATACGTAAAATAAGAATATGAAAAGAATGTATTACATAGGATATATGCTCTGCTTGTTGCTTGCCGGTTGTGTAGTCGGTGAGAAAGCGGATGGGCTGTTGGAGCAACGTCTGTCTGATCGTACCCTTTTGGTTTATATGGGAGGGGATAATGATTTAGCCGATGAGACCGACGAAAAATTGTCAGCATTAGCAGAGGCATGGGACAGGTTTCCGGGGCATCTATTGATTTATCAGGATAAAAAAGGAGCGGATAGTACCCGCTTGTTAGAGGTTTGTTTTGATGAACAGGGAGAAAAGGTAACAAAAATATTGGCTAAGTATAAGCAGGAGAATTCAGCCAGTGCCTCCGTATTTGCACGGGTTGTCAATGAGGCTATGGCCCGGTATCCTTCCGTTGATCCGGGATTGATCGTATTTTCTCATACCAGCGGATGGCTGCCGGTAGGTACGGCAGTGGTTCCGGGCGGTATGACCCGTTCGGTTGTCAAGGATAATCATTCTGAAATGACTTTACAGGATTTTGCATCAGCCATCCCGGATGGCCAGTTCAATTTCATCCTTTTCGAAGGTTGTTTCATGGCCGGACTCGAGGTAGCCTATGAACTGAAAGATAAAACACAATATGTGGTCGGGTCATCGGCCGAGATGCTTTCACCGGGTTTCACTCCGGTATACAAACAAATGTTTCCGTTGCTTTATAAAAAGGAAGCGGATCTGTCGGCAGTGGCTGCCGCCTATTATGATTATTATAACAATCTGGAAGGGGATTATCGTTCGGCTACCATCAGTGTGATCCGGACTAACGGCTTGGAAATGTTGAAGTCGCAACTTCGTGCAGCCGAGAGCCAGGTGGAACGTTGGGAGTGGATAGACCGTAGCGGCTTACAGAGTTTTGATCGTTTGCCGGATGGACAACATCTCTTTTATGACGCTTCGGCCTATGTGGAAAGGATTGGAAGCGCAGAAGAGTCTGCCGCTTTTGATGAGGCCTTGGAGAAAGCGATAATCTATAAAGCGGCTACGGAGAACTTTATGTCACAGAGCCGGGGCGGATTTTCGATTGGCGATCATTGCGGCATGACGCTGTATATACCTGATGCCACCGCTCCCGCATTGCTGACCGAAAGAAAGAAGCTGAAGTTAATGCAATAATATATAGTTCAAATTAATTAGTGAATGGTAATAATAGAATTAAAAAGTGATGGAAAGGAATTTTTGATTAACGAAACAGACAGTGACAGTTAACAGAACGATGGAACAGGGAGTATCCGCATTTTTTCTCTCTGCCTTTCACCCTTCGCGATTCGGAAGGGAGAAAGGAATATCCAAAGCGGATAAGAGTATAAAATATTCGAACTTATATCTATAATTAAATTTTTTAGTAACATGAAATTAAACAAATTATTTACGTTTACATTGGCGGCTCTTGCAATGGCTGCATGTAGTAATGATGATGAACCGGGAATTGACAATGGTGGTCAAAAAGGTGAATTGATTGATGCTATCAGCATTGCTTTTACCAATTCTACAGCTCCTGCCACCCGTGCGGATAAGGGTGAAATAGAAGGAGTAGGTACTGAAAATAACGTGTATGTGGCCTATCTGTTTGCCAAAGAAAATGATCCGCAGCATGAAGGCGCGAAAGTAGGTGACTGGACTGTGAAGCGTGTGGCAGGTGACAGTAATGCGGAAGACACTGATGTGGCAGACGCAATTGGTGAGGGCGATGTTGCGACTCCCGGAACGAAGAAAAATATGTGTACGTTTAACGGCGTACGTCAGGGAGATAGCGTTTATGTCATTGTGAATGATCCTCAGATGACCCTTGCTACCGCTCAGACACTGGCACACCAGGCTGACAAATCGGAAGCCGCTATCCGTGCCTATATTTCTAATCTGTCTAAGAGCTACTTGAATGATCTGACCGTTGCTAAAGACGGAACGCAGACTAAGAAGTATATCATGGCAGGTGTATCGGCTATTCCTACCAACCCGAATATCCCGAACGGATCTACCGTTAAAGTTTCGATTCCTCTGAATCGTGAATTAGCGAAGGTATTCTTTAATGCCTCTGTTACTACCAATCCCGTATACGAGGCTTATGGTAAGATGGCAATCAAAGATGCAAATTGGGAAAATCCGGCAAGTACTAAAGATCCCGATGGTATTGTCGTAGTGCGTATCCCGAGACGTGTTTCTCCGTTCACAGCACAGACTCGTGACTGGTATTTCCCGCAGAGTGCGGATGCAACTGCTAAAGACTGGGATGTGGAAGGCTGGTTGAAAGCATTTGCAGGTGAGAAAGAATCTGCGCCTACTATTGCGGAGGTTCCTGGAACGACTCCTGCATTGAATAAGGGAGAATACAATGCTGACGCGAAAGAATATCGTCTGACATGGGTTGTTGGTGAAAAGGCGCTGACTGATGGAGGTACTCCTGCAGGTACTTCGATGGTATACGTTAAGAGTGACAAGTTATATTCTCCTTATTTTTATGTAACTCCTAACTATGCCGATAATGCCGGTTGTGCTACTGTGGTAGTTACCCAGGCTACTTATATCGGTACAAATACCCTGCTTGAACCGACTATTACGGAGCAAATGTTGAAAGAAGCTTTGGACGATACCGATTTCAAAACTGCTACTTCTGTTCCTGAAGGTACCACCTATGATAAATTGGCTGCTGATTTTTGGAATCCTACTAATGTAACAGCATTGGTTACGTTCCTGGAAAAGAATGAGACGTATAAACTTGCGTTGAGAGGTGAAACGGAACAAGCTAAGAAAGAAGCTGCTATTACGATTAAACCTAACGACAAACGTTACTATCGTGCTGATGTTGCCAACTATAGCGATGACGAAACAACCTCAATGAAGATTACCGAACGCAACACATTCTATCATATTACAGGTACTATTACTACTTTGGGTGCCAAGAGTATTGAAGATGCTATCAATTCGGATAATATTGACATGCTTGTACAGGTAGTTGTTAAGCCATGGAAATATGTTGTTAACAATATAAATATGTAATCAGAATCTCTTTTTTATATGATCCGGGGCGGATGGAAAATCCGTTCCGGTTTATATCTCTTTCTTTTTCGGAAAGAGAAGAATACAAAACTAAAATGAAGAAACTGCTACCGATACTTCTGGGCGTTGCCCTATTGCTGAATTCATGTATTAAAGATGATATGGATGCTTGTGCCGGATATATGCACATCTATTTCAGCTATATTTATGGTGGAGCCAATCGTTTTTTCGAAACGGTTTCTACTCCTACGCAACTTCATTTTTATAAACAGAAGCATAAATATCGGGAACTGGAAATAGGTTTGGATGAAGTAGGATTGACCGAACCTTATCGATTCTTGAAAACCTTTGATGATATAGACAGTCTGGAACTGATAGCCTGGACATATGATGAGGCAATTGATTATGTAGATACTCCTGATACTCCCATAGGAGAGGGGTATGTGAAATTAAAAGAAATTACCGACGGCAGCGGAATCTGCCGGCCTGTAGACGATCTGTTGTACGGACGCATTGCCATAGATGCCGGCCTGCGTGAAAACCGCAATATTGTGACTATTCCGTTTGTGCGTGCCGTATGCCGTACGCGTATAACAATGATTCCTCAGACAGTAGAGGATCAGGTCGTTGAAGAAGGAGGAGCAACACGTGCCGCAAGCAGTATTATTCCTTCCCCCGAAGATTTTAAGTTCCACCTTTACGGTACGCGTAGTGGTGTAGATTATAATAATAAAGCAAATACGGACGAAGTGATACTTGAACCTGAATGTTATTACGAAGAAAGTACCGGAAATGTACTGACTCCCTGGTTCGGTTCTTTTTCTTCGGAAGGAAAGTTCCTGAGAGTAGACGTGTTTATTCGTGATGAACAGGTCGCTTCGTTTGATTGTGCTCCTATTGAGTTGACTTCTGTTCCGGGCAATTATATTGACTTGGTGATTGACGGACATTATGTGAAGCCCGTTATGCAAGTTCGTGTCAACGGATGGAAAGTGGCGGCAATAGAAAGTAATATGTAAGTAAGCTGATAAAAGGAGAGTATAGCATGAAAAAAATTCTGATATGTCAACTGATGGTATTTCTGGCCGTGGCTTTGGTTTCGTGTTCGGATGATACTTCCGAAAGTATCTCTCAGAACCCGGATAAAGACATGTACCTCCGTGTGAATGTTCCCCGCACTTATGCTTCCGGAGCCGATGGGACGGATAATAAAGAGACGGTGATCAATGGCATTGACGTATTGGTATTTGCTCCGGGAGTGTCCGACCGGAACCGGCTGTATCTGAAATCAGCATCCGAAGGAACTCCGGTTGCCGGTAAAAATACGTTTCAGGTGACTATGCCTGTGGGAGAAGGATTGGAAGTGCATGTATTTACGAATAGCCATGCAGAGTTGGTGCGTAGCGGTGCCTATAAAGGTTTAGGGATGGAGATGAATGCATTATTGGAAAAAATGGTATCCAAAGTGGAGAATAATCCGTCCGGGATAGACTGTTTGCCTATGCATGGTTTTTTGTCAGGAGTGACTGTTTCGAAAGAGTCGGTAGGACAAACGCTTAGTGTACCGGTGCTGCGTTCAGTAGCCGCTGTACAGGCAAAAGTGGATGACGCGCATACGGGAAATCCGGGTGAGTTGTTGGATAGCGATGGTAAGGTGATTTTTAAGTTGCGTGAGTTTTATGCTTATTTCCCGGCGGATAGCGGTAGGTTGGCTCCGTTAAAGGAGGCCTATGAAGTGGTTGCCGCAGGTTCAGAAGACGAGAAAAAGACCCGTAATGTGGTTAAAACGACTTTACCCGCCAAATTAGGGGTTCGCCCGATAGGTGACAAGCTTTTTTTGAAGAGTGAGTCTTCTTTGCCCCTTGCCGGACCGCTCTATCTATACGAAAACACTTATTACTCGGATAACGGCTTTGATCAGCCCGGATATATTGCCGGCAACGACAAAGTGGCTACCACTCGTTTGGTGGTAGGCGGAATTTATGGAGACGATGCGGATGTCACTTATTACCGGATTGATCTGACGGATCCGGACGATCCGAAAAAACTGGTTGAACTATTGCGCAATCATAAGTACACTTTTCAGATTATGAATGTCTCGGGTCCGGGGTATGACAATCCTGACGATGCGGCTACGGGGGTACCGATGAATATCTATGTGAAAGTGATTGACTGGATAGACGTGAATACGGAAATTGACTTTGACCGTGAGAACTGGTTCTCTTCGGGTACAAAGAAGCTCGTTTTATCCGGTTACGCAGGTTCGCTGAAATCCATTCCCATAGAAAGCGATGTCGCGTTCGGTCCTTTCTGGGAGTTAAGTTTTGATGCGTCGAGTCCGGTTAACGGTAATGCGACGGTTGCACCTGTAAAGGTATCTGACGGTGCAGTGTCGGCCGTAATCTCTAATGAACGCTATGAGATAACCGTCACTGCGGGTACGCTTACCGTAAAGGCCAAAAAGTCTTATGGAGACCTTGCCACCGGTGAGGCTTATGACGATGACTTCTATATAAAAGTAAAGAATTTGACAGTGCATTATAAACTGACTCAGGTAGACCGTTCTCCCGATGATTGGGGAAACGGAGGAAGCCAGGAAGATGAACTGCGTAATTAAACATAGATTAGTTGGCTTATGAAACGATTTAAAAGAAATATACGGCAAGGATGTATGCTTCTAAGCGTATTTTGCTTGATGGGGGTTACAGCCTGTTCAGGTGAAGAGGGACGTGATATGCAGCCTGTCAAGCCTGTCGCTTTCACGCTGAACTATACCATCCCCGATGCTGATGATCCGGAAACAAGGGCATCCGATACAGGAGGGAAAATACCTGTGGCCCGTCCGGAGGAAAGTGTGATAAATGATGTAAAGCTCTTATTTTTCATTTACGATGAACATGGCAACGGGTTGTATGCCGGTTCCTTGCAGGGAACCGTCGATGGCAATCATCTGGCTAAGACAGGGAAAATATCGGTGATTATACCGGAAAGTGGAAGCATCGACAATCATACGGATTATAATGTATTGGTGCTTGCCAATGCTTCTGCTTATTTTCCCGGAATGGATTTTGATACATATTGTTCTGGACAGACTGAAAATGCAGTGCGGGTGCAACTCCGGGGAGATATGCCGTTGCAGTCAATAACGGACAGAACATATACCGTTACGGATAACAGTTTACTTATGAGCGGAACAACATTCAAAGAAGCAGGGAAAGATATGAGTGTACAGCTACTGCGTGCCGCCGTACGCATAGATGTCCGGGTGGCTGAGGATAAAAGGGGGACGGTTCTCTTGAAATCGGCTATGCTTCGTAATGTTTCACCGGTAATACCTGTATTTAATGATCCGCAGGATATGGCTTTCCTGCCGTTGACCTATGCAAATGAAAAAAATGCACCGGAGCAATTCAGTATCATAGGCGGTTTGTATGCCACTGAGGTGTTGCGTACCCTTCATACTCCTTATCTGCTACAGACACAGGCGGTATGTCTGCTGCTGCAATGTGAAAAGTCTCCTTATAAGGGATGGTATCGGGTGAATATTAATATCGATAAAAATGATGTGCAGTATTTACGACGTAACAATGCTTATACGGTGGTTATTAAAGATGTTTTGAGTCAGGGGGCTGACACTCCCGATGAGGCATACGGAGCGGGTAGTTTTGGTATAAGAACGGTTACTGTCCCTACCGATTGGAAAGTTCCCGATGGGATAGTAACTCCACCGGATGTAGAAGTGAATTGAATGATTTCATAAAAAGATAATGAGAACGATGATAATAAGGAAGTGTAAAATAGATTGTTTTCAGAAGTCCTGCATTCTTCTGTGTGTTGCGCTCTTCTCCTGTTCGCAGTATGACTGCGCTGTTCCGGATGACGGAAGGACAGGAGAAGGAGAGCGCACTTCTTTATGCATAGGAGGAGTTTCAACAGGGCGGTTAGAGGTACTTACGCGTTCGGCTGCTGAGCTTACTACAGCAACCGACGCTATCGGGATTTTTCAGAAAAAAGATATCGCGAATGGCTACGAAGCCATTCATAACAGAAAATATACATATGGAACTCCATACTGGAAGACGGATGGGGAAGAACTGGTGTTGATCGATGGGCCGGCGGAACTGACGGCTTACTATCCTTATAAAGAGGATCGGACAAGTAGTGTGGTGATGAACAGTGAGCTCTATGCGGCTTCAAAAGAAATCTATTATTGCCCTTTTAAGGCTTCGAATACAACAGGTGCCGTAACGCTGAATTTACGCAGAGCCTATTCGCTCCTGAGATTCAATTTTATCAGGGGAGTAACGGATGTGGCTCTGAATAAAGGAGAGTATACCGGGAACGGTGAGATCAGCTCATTTACATTTTCTGCGGCTTTACGGATCACCGGAACACTGGATCTGTTTACAGGGATCGTTGAAGGAGGAGTGCAGGGGGTGATGTTCAGCTATACCGTTCCGATAACTATCGGAACCGCTGCAGCTCCTGCCGTCCTGGATTATATGGTAGTGCCTGCTGACTTCACCGGGGATCTTTCTTTTACACTAATGGTAGATGGAAAGGAGATGAAAGGTAAGATTGGCGCTGCCGAGCTTTGTGGTACGAACAAGAAAATGGTGGAAGGGACAAAGTATGAGATAGATGTCATTATTCGTCCCACTGAAGTAGAGATAGGAACTGTGGATGTGGAGGAATGGATAGAAGAGGCAGTCAGAGACTCCGGTGATCCGTTTGTGCCGCAATAAAGAGACAGAAAGGAATAAATATGTTTTTAAGAAAGCAGAGAAAGATGAAACACATTCTGGCAAATATGATGATGGCAATAGTATTGATTGCTTGTAGCAACGGAGGGATGGATCCGGTGGATAACGGCGGGGAGGACGAGTATGTTCCTGTCAGAGTGGAAACCGTTGAGGATAATGGCGTTGAAACACGTGCGGTTGCTTTGTCAAATGCCAGTATAGGAATATTTCGCACGGCACCTTACACTGCTACGTTTCCGCAACAATATGATGTACAGTGTACTCACGACGGAACCGGATGGAGTTTGGCAGATAAACTATATGTTGGCGGTACGGACGCCTCTTTGCATGTCTATTATCCGTATGGTAAGGTCACTTTTAATGGTGATAATAGTACGGTTACTGCTTTGACAGTGAAAGATAATACGGCGGATAATGATTTTTGTTATGCCGATGCTCCTTTAGCGGCAGTCAATAACCGCAATCCGGTTGCTTCCTTTTTGCTGAAGCATGCTTATGCCGGTGTGAAGTTCAGCATTGCTTGTCATTCGACTTATCCGTTGAAGTGCAAGTTAACCAAGATTGTGATGAAACCCGCAACGAGCGGAAAGAGGTTTTATGTGGAACGTAGCATGGATATCAGTAAATCCGCTGCGGATGCGGGACAGTTGGGAGGGAGCACAGCTTCCGGTTGGATGCTGGATACATCTGCGCTTGCTATGGGGACAGCAGGGATAGCTCAAGGGAGTACGGATGTAAGTATCAGCAAATTGTTTCCTCCACAGGATTTTGAGGACAATACCCAACTGATATTGACAATTGATGGAAGTGAATATTCGGTAACGATTCCGTACGAGACTTTGAAAGCTCTGAAAGCCGGGTATTTATCTACCATTTTCCTGGAGGTCAAGGGTACGGGAGTAGATATTTCGGGAGTGAAAGTATATCCATGGGATACCTCTGTTGTACCCGGTGGTGATAACGATGCGACTTTAGATTAATAACTGATTGTAACAGAAAGGATAGTAATGAAAACCAAGTCTGATATGAAACCAATTATAATAGCCACTTTATCGCTGATTTTACTGGCGGGCTGTGGTAATGATGATTTTCCGGTAGAAGAACAAAAAGTTCCTTTAGAGATTGCTTCTGCATTTGTAACAGGTGACGTGCAGACACGTGCCGTCACGCCACAATTACTTACATCAGGTTCGATCGGAGTTTTTCTGGAAGGCGAATCCGGAACCAGTTATGTAAAAAAAGACAATATACAGTATGACTATAACTCCGGCTGGAAACCCAACACGGAAACAATTTATCTGGGTGGAGAGAATGCCAATGTGTGTGCTTATAAGAAAACAACGAAATTAGATTTGGCAACTAAAGAAGCTGTTTCTTTGACTTCTCAGATTTTTGACGCCGAACTTGATTTGGTATATGCAGGTAAGAAAACAGTGAATGGTACTTCTGCCGCTAAGAGCGTTGAGTTTATCATGGGACATGCTTATTCGCAAATCGAATTTGTCTTTAGCCGGGAGAATTATCCTAATACATGCAGAGTAACTAAAATAGCCATAAAGAACGCGAATATAATTGAGAATGCTACGCTGAACCTGGCAACAGCGGTTTATACATCGACTAAAATCAATGCTGCGTTCAGTTATTGGACAAATGTGGCAAAGCAGGCAGATGGCATTGTGGTTCCTGAATCGGGGACTATAAAAAGTAATGTACTGATGATTCCCTGTACATTGGCCAACAATGGAGATACAGGAGTGACACTGGAGTTGACGGTGGACGGTCAACTGATGACAGTTCCGGTTGCGTATACTAAATTGGGCGCATTAACCAAAGGCATTATTCATCAGATCAGCCTGAAACTGAAAGGTACTGCACTTGAACTGAGTGTGAAAGATACTCCGTGGGATAATCAACCGGTAGATGGTGAATATAATCCGGAACCATAAAAAGGAAGGATGAATCATGAAACGACTTTATACGCATAATCCGGATTCTCACTTGGCAAGACGCTTGTGGCTGATGTGGCTTTTAATAGTAGGCTGGAGCTCTTGTTCACAAGTAGAGGTTGCAGACTCTGTAGGGGGTGAGAACGGAGAGATACCTCTTGAAATCCGGGCTACAACCGGTGCAGAGGTCGACACTCGTGCTGTTACTGCTGTAGAAATGACTGAAGGAACATTAGGAATTTTCCGTTTACCCGAGACGGATTATACGGCATTGGAAAATATTCGTTATAACCGTGTTGCGGGAGAAAACTGGAAGCCGGCTTCTACTGTGATATATGTCGGTGCCACTTACGCCAGGCTATGTGCTTATGCTCCCTATAACTCTGTAGAGTTTAAAAATAGTTCGTTGAAAACAGAAGCCAGCCTGACAATGCAGACTTATGCGGCGGAGAAAGATATGCGTTTTGCTGTCAGTGGGGGAGATGAAGTCTGGAAAAAGACTCCTACTGCGAATTTTGAATTGAAGCGTGCGTATGCCCGTTTGGTATTGTCTGTGGTACGGGATGCTACGTATCCGAACACGTGTAAGATAACGAAAGCAAAAATAGAGGCTTCTGCCGGAAATATAATCACAGCCAATACGGTTGACATCAGTACCGGAACCGAAGGAAGCGGAACACAAACACCTCAATATATTCACACTGTGACGACCGGTTTAAAAGACGGATTTGCAATAGGGGTTACAGATGATACGAGTTTTGACTGGCTGCTGCCCCAACAAACTTTTTCCGGAGGCGTAGTCTTGACACTTACGGTGGATGGCATGGATTATTCCGTCACTATTCCGGCCGATAAACTGAGCACATTTGTAAGAGGTACTAAATATACTGTGTCATTGGTTGTCAAAGGTGGAAAGTTAACTTTGCTGAGTGGCAAAATCCTGATTGACAGGGATTGGACAGAGGTGCAGACAGGAACCGGAGGCGGTGGCGGTGATTATGATACCAGTTTTAATTAGAATATGAAGATTATGAAACGTTTATTATTGATCCTGGTGGGAGGTATTTTATTGAGTAGCTGTTCTGATGACAGTGAGATGGATGACGGGAGATGGAAAGCATCTGCACTTCGAGTACCGCTCGAGGTATCTTCGGCAGTCATTAAGCAGGAGGTAGTTACACGTTTAGCTCCCGATCCGGTATCTTTGACGGAAGGGGCCATAGGGATTTTTTTGTCGGGCACAGAACCTGAAAGCGGATATAAAGTTATTGACAACCGTAAATACGTTTACAGCGAAGGTCATTGGGGACCTCCGACGGCTAATGATACAATTTATTTAGTGGGTAACGATGCTGATGTCTGCGCTTACTACCCTTATAAAGATTCGTATGCGGATAAGGCGGTCATTCCATTACAATCACAGGATTATGTGGATACTGAAGATATCTATTATGCATTGAATACAATGATAAATGGTTTTACTCCTGCGATTACTTTTGATATGGTGCATGCTTATTCTTTGGTGGAGCTAAAGATCAGTCGTGAGAACTACTTCATGCCTTGTAAAATTAGTAAAATAACCTTGATGAATTCTGCTTTAATAAAAAAAGGCACTATTAACATTGCCGTTGACGGAAGCATACAGGCTTCGGAAACAGGGAATTATGATTTGACAACAGTAACTGCAGCTTCACCTCATACATTGCTTGCTGACGAATCTTATGTACGCCGTGTACTGATGATTCCGGTTCTGCTTGGAATAGACCGGGAAGATGCGGAAGGAGGACAATTCGGGCTGTCTGTCAGCCTTGTGGTAGATGGACAACAGATGCTCGTGGAGATCCCGTATTCCGAACTTGGAGAGTTCAGGCAGGGAGAGAAGTATGTTATCGGATTAAAGATCAAAGGAACAGAAATCGTGCCTACCGTCAAAGCATTGGAATGGGAAGATGATAAGGTCAATGGCGGGGATAAATATCCTGTTGAATAAAATCATATTTAAAACTGAGCTACTATGAAAGGAGTACTATACATAAGTTTTTTAGTTTGCATGTTACTGGGGTGCAGCGATGGTGATAGCTTACCGGATTGGAAAAAAGACAAAACAGCCCGTACTGAGTTGGAGATTGCGTCTGCTTCCATTGTGGAAGGCAATCTACAGACCCGTGCCGATGCAGTTTTTACGCCCGGAAGTTCCATTGCTTTGTTTTGTCATGGGCAGGCTGCCGAAACGAGTTATACGCCTGTGAATAACAGAAAATATACGCTAAATGCCGGTGAGAGTCAATGGACAGCCGAGTCGGAGGCGAGTACCATTTATTTAGGTAGCGAGAAGGCGGATGTGTGCGGGTATTATCCCTATGTGGAAGGGACAGTTGGGACTGCTGATACTCTTTATAATGTCCGTACTACCATTCCTATGGATACGCAAGATTATGATCCTTCAAAAGAACTGTATTATGTGACTAACCAGGAAGTTGATGCTAAGGAATATTTTGTAAATATGCGTTTTAAGCATGCTTATTCACGTTTAGTATTGAATATAGGGGTCGAAGATGCTTATCCGGCTACATGTAGTATTAATTCGGTGGCTTTGGCAAACGACTCATTGTTTCGAAAAGCGGTGATAGATATTACGAGTGGTACTGTTGGCATCCATCCGGATGATACGGAGAAACAATTCAGGGGTGGATATAACATTACAAAAGGCCTTCCTTATGTTTTAGACAGTCCTACTAAAAAATACCAGGCTGATCTGCTTATGATTCCTACAAAATTATTGCCTGACCCTTTTGAACCGACTAAAGGGCTTAGCATTATAGTGAATGTAAGCGGATTTCCGGCAACGGTGATCATTCCGATAGACGATCTCTCTGATTTCGAGAGTGGTAAAAAATACGTTGTCTCTTTGAAATTGAGAGGGATTGCAATTAAATCGGTGACCGTAACCACTACTGACTGGGATGAGAAAATACTGAATGAAGGTATAGATTACGAACCGCTTCCCCGACCTTAATGATTATACAAAAATGAACAGCATGATTATGAAACTCAATATGAATATAAATACTTCTGTGGTTGCCATATATGCAATGATGTTATTATTGGTTGCCTGTTCGCAGGAAAGAACTTTATTTCCGACAGAAAAGACGGACAGTGTGCCTTTAAGCGTATTCACTTCGTTCAAGGCGGATGTGACTACAAGAGCCACCGCTCAACCCTTGCCTGAAGGGAGCAGTATCGGAGTTTTTTTGATAGCGGATGCTAACTATGTTATCCCTCAGAGTAATGTGAAATACACTTATCAGCCTGATGACGAATGGACGTCAGAGACCCCTGTTTGGGTGGGCGGGGCAAGAGCCGGTCTGTGTGCGTATTATCCATATGGTAGAGTTACTTTTTCCGCAGTTACACAGACCACATTAAAAAACCAAGCTTACACGGAGGGTGCGGATTGGTGGTATGCCAAAGACAATGCGGCTGTCACAGTCAATAATCTGTCACCACAGATAGAATTTTTATTAGAGAAACCTTATTCTCAGCTCTCTTTGGAGATGATTCGTAACGGAAGGTATCCGTTGCAGTGTAAAATAACCAATGTACGTATAGAATTGGATAACGGAGACCCGATGGTTGACACCGGGACGTTCGATATAAAAGACGGGAGCCTGCAAAACACTACAAATGTTATTTCTTATTCATATCCAACCTCCGGACCTATGCATGACACGGGATTGGGGGTAGGAGAAGCGGCGAGAGATACCACTTGTAACTATCTGTTTGTTCCTCAGACTCTCGCGTCCGGGTTGAAACTGACTTTGACCATTGATGAACGTGAGTTCAGTGTGATTGTGCCACAGGCGGATCTTGGCGGACTGGTAGCAGGAAAGCGCCACGTAGTCCGATTGGATATCAGAGGGGGAATACCGATTAATATAGTGGAGGTTACCACGAAAGAGTGGCAATCAACAGAATTTGACGGTGGTGATGCCACTACTATTAAAGATACAACAGAGATCATTATTGATGGTGGTAAAGTGGGAACAGAAGATTGGGCGCCGAATCCTACAGAAAATGGATCAGGAGCACTGTAATTTAATATTAAACGTATGAAGACAAACCTATTATTTTTTATTTGCATCCTATTTGCATTAGTCTCTTGTGAACAAGAAGACAAGGTATCCGGAGAAAAGGCACTGGCTGTAGTGTCCGCTTCTTCCGACGATAGGCCCTCAACACGCGGAATTATAAACGATGATACATACGCTTTAGGGGTTTTTCGGACCAATGCCGGTACTTATACGCCTTTATTCAATGTGAAGCATATTTATTCAGGAGGAGAGTGGGGATCTGATGATGTAATCAAGGTAGATTATCGGAATGCTTCTTTTTTTGCCTATTATCCTTATCATACAGCGACCGGAAATTATGCCGGACTGGCAGGTGGCACTACCTTGACCCTGCAAGCACAGTTGTTCAATGCTGGAGAGGACATTTGCTATGGAGCAGGTGGAGCCTTGGGTGAAGGTCCGGTTAGTGTATACAATCCGTTTGTTGAGTTTCTGAATATGAAACACGCGTATACCCGGTTGAGGTTGACACTGACCCGCGGGGAAAAATTTGATAAGACTAAGAAATGTAATATACAGAATATTACTTTCAAATCGAATAATGCCAATTTTTACCTGACACGTAGCCTCGATATTACCTCAACTGCCGGAGCTACCGGAGGAAGCGCTGTGACTACCGGGTATGTTCATAATCCTAACGTTAATATTGCCGCCGGTAAAAGCGTGACATACGAGTATATGTTTCCTCCGCAACCACTTGCCGGTAGTAAATTGACTATTCTTGTCACTGTCGACGGGGTGACTCGGAGTTGTGACATTTCAACATTAGGCAGTTCTTTGGATTCGGGGAAATATTATGGAGTATCGCTGACATTTACGGATGTGGGAATCATCCTGTCATCGGCGGCTGTTACTGTCAATGATTTTGGCGGACAAGGAAATACTCCGATAGATACGGAATTATAACATAAACGGAGAATAAAGATGATACAACTGAAAGATAAACTAAAAGTAAATGGCGGAATGAGACGGTACATGGAAATGGTTTGTTTGAGCCTGTCGTTTTCTCTTTTCGTAATGAGTTGCAGTCAGGAAAGCGATACGTTTTATCCATCGATTCCGGATGAAGAACAGCCCGCTGTGGATGAAAGCCGGATGGTTCCGATACAATTGAGTGTGGACGGGGTTGATCGATTTTACGGAGGGGCGGTGACGCGTTCTGGAGAAACTGTTGCTCGTTTAGTGCAGCCTTTGGATTCTACTTATGATACCGGATATGATGTGGAGACAACAGTGGAGTCGGTTCCATTGGAGAATAGTGTGTCGACCCGTGCCAACTTGGGTAATGTACAGTTTCGTGTAGTGGCTTACAGAACAAATGCTTCATCTGCCGCTAATTATGCGGGGACAGCTGTTTACAAGACAAATGGTTCGGGAGTCGCGGCTATTGTAGCCAAGACAGCTACTCCTGTCAATAGTGCCGGACAATGGATATTGGGGCCGGGCACATATACTTTTGTGTGCTATTCTTATGGAGTGAATAGTACACCGGCAATGCTGTCCGGTAATTGGTCCGCAACCGTTTCGCACAATCAGGATTTTATGCTTTGCCGGAAAGAAGGAGTTGTAGTAGCTCCCGATGATAGGGGAGAGTTTACATTGGGAGGAATCAGCTTTACACGTCAGTGCGCTCTACTCCAACTGGCTGTCACGGCCAATGATTTTTCTAATAATACGGTTCAACAATGTGCAGCCACTGTATCCAACTTGAATAGCAATAACATAACCTGGAATGCCGGTCAGGCAGCCCTTTCAACAGGCGGCACAGGAGGAGCTGTAAACTTTTCCTGGAGCAGCTTGAATGCGGCTACGGTTAATAGTAATGTATATAAGGTGCTGCCTCAGAGCAACCGTACATTAACCATTAAGTTCACGACTTTGAGAATTGGCAATATACAATACAACAACCGAGTGACGGTTAATGTCACCGGACGTCAATTTGTGGCAGGAGGTAATTATAAGATAACTGTTAAGATAACCGGAAACGGTATTACTGTGGGAGGAGCTACGTGGGCGAAAGGGAACGTTTACAGGAGTGGGAGTAATTTTTATTTAGAGTCTTCACAAAGTGGTTATCACAGTGGTACAGAAGGTGGATCTTTTTTCGGCTGGAATACGCTCTCTTCCAGTAATAATACGTATGGAGGAAGCTCTTTTTCCTCCAACAATGATCCTTGCTATCAGGTTGCTCCCCAAGGAACATGGTGTACTCCGACTGCCAACCAGTTACAGAATCTGGGAAATAGTGGCTATAGGTCTGGAAATATGAATGGTAAGAGGGGAGGATTTTTTGGCGGTGATAAAGTTTTTTTGCCTGCAATGGGAAACAGAGGTAAAAATAATGTAAACTATTGGCCTGGAACGGGGTATTACAGAAGCAGTACGGGCGCCAGTAATAAGCGTTGCTATTATCTGGAGTTTAATCAGAGTTATGCTGTTAAAAATAACTATTATTGGTATTGGGATGCATTCCCGATAAGATGCGTCAAAAGATGAAAATTTTGAAAATGGTGAAGTGTAATGTCGTAAAAAATGAATAATGAATAATTTAAATGATCTGATCAGGATTTGGTGTCTGCTACTGGTTTTGGTCGCCTGCAGCCAGGATGACAATATGGATGGTATACCCGATGATGCCACCGTACCTTGCACTGTCAATAGCGTGAGTGTAATCGAGCCGCATAAGGTCAATACTCGTGCCGCACTTAATGACGGAGAATCCATCGGGGTCTTTTTGACTGACGATGTGGCGGCGAATGGAGCTGGTAGTACCCGAAAATATTCGGACAGGAATAACTGTAAATATACCAAGGTGACAGGAAAGTGGACGCCGATTGATGATGAAAACACTGTGTCACTGGCCGAAGGAGTTTATGCAAACCTTTGGGCAATCTATCCTTATCATGCCGATAAGGAAAACGGATTGGATTATACGGATCGGACAGCCATTCCTCTAAAGTCAAAACTGTATTCGGCTGAGAAAGATTTGTGCTATGGGCCGGGAACCGGAATAGCCGATGAGAACAGTTTTACTCAGCCTGCATACAGTAGAACTCCTGTAAATATTTCTTTTTTAGAAATGAAGCATGCTTATAGCTGGGTCGTTTTTCAGGTCAACAGACATAAGTATACCAAAGATGCTAAGCTGTCAAAAATAAAGGTATCCAATGTGTTGACATACACTACTCTGGATATTACAAACGGAACTTATGCCGCCTCTGAAGCCACTCCGGAGCCGGGAATCGCAGAGAAAGTGGACAAAACGATTCCGGAACAGGAAGATAAGTATGTAGAGGTGGGCTTCCTTATCGCGCCTTGCACATTAGGATCGATCGGAACCATTCTGGGAGTAGCTGACTGTGGCATGAAAGTAGACCTTACAGTAGATGGTGATGTATATACATTGGGGATTCCGCATTCTTTGCTGTCTAAATTGGAAGCCGGAATGAAATATACCATTAAAATTACCGTGCAAGGAGCGCATGGAATTGTCATTGCTCCGGATGGAGTTTCTACTGTTGACTGGCCTACGCCCCAAGAGGCTTCGGGAGACTTGATAGGTGAGGCTACTATACATACAAATTCTGTTTTAAACTGTTTTTGGTCATGAAAATTAATAATATGTTTTTTATTGCCATGTGCGGATTGTTTATATCATGCGGGGCAGAGATTACAACGGACACTTCATCCGAAGTATTATCCGACAGGCAGATTCCTATAGGAATATCGACTGTTGCTGTTCCTGAATACGGTGCGGAGACTACGCGTGGGCTGATTGCTAACGCCACTTATCGATTGGGACTGTTTCGTACCGGTGACAAAGGTTACCCTCCTCAGTATGATGCGCCTTATACGTATACAGCAACCGGATGGACGGCTTCTACAGAAGTGAAGGTGGATCATCGCGGGGTGAGTTTGTATGCTTATTATCCTTATCAATCCGTTTCCTTTGTAGACAATACGACAACAGCCGTCCTGAATGCGCAACTTTACAGTGCGGACAAAGATATGTGTTATGGGAAGGGGCTACCTGTGGGGAGTGCAAGCCTGATTAATAATGATGCTCCGGAAGTGGACTTTACAGCTATGAAACACGCTTATGCCCGGCTCAAACTGACATTGCTGCGCGGAACGAATTATGATAAGAGTAAGGCATGTAATATCAAAAATATTACTTTGAAATCTAATAATACAAGTTTTTATCTGCAACGTCATTTGAATATCGCTACGGTAGCCGGCGCAACCGAAGGAACTGCCGTCGCAACAGGCTATGTTTATAATCCGAATGTGGATATAGCGATCGGGGGGCAATTGAGCTATGACTTCCTGCTGCCTCCACAGCCACTTGCCGGCAATACATTAACAGTTCTTGTGACGGTGGACGGTGAAGTGCGTTTTTTGAATATTACGGGATTCGGCAGTTCGTTGGATGCCGGATCATACTACAATGTATCTCTGACGATTACAGATATACAGATGGTACCTACGAATGCTTTGACAGTGAATGATTACGGGACTCAAGGGAATACTAATTTTGATTATAAATATGAGATGCATAATTGACAGGACGCAAACGGGAATACTTAGAAGTATGATTCGCCTAATGGCTTGTTCATGTTCTTTGTTCTTGATTTTGCTTGCAGTGACAGGGTGTGACAGGGAGGAAGATGAAAGATTTCCTTCGGGACATCATGATCCGATAGAGGGAGATGGGGAGATGGTATCTATCAACGTAAAAGTAGATGGGGTAGATGAGTTTTTAGGTGGTGCGGTTACCCGTTCCGGAGAGATTTTGACAAAGATAGTGCAGCCTTTGGACAGTACTTATGATTCGGGCTATGATGTAGAAACGACAATTGAATCTTTACTTCCCGTTAATCCGGTGCAGACGCGTAGCAATATGGCCAATATGCAGTTTCGGGTTGTAGCCTATAAAAACAATTCCATAACGGCTGCTAATTATGCGGGTACAGCGGTTTATAGTACCAATGCTTCCGGCATTGCCTCGATTGTAGCGAATACAGCCACTCCCGCAGGTGTTTCCGGACAGTGGGTGTTAAGGCCCGGGACGTATGCATTTGTCTTCTATTCATACGGAACCAATACAGCTCCGGCCGCTTTGTCCGGTAATTGGTCGACAACAGTGACGCATAACCAGGATTTCATGTTGTGTCAGAAGACCGGGGTAAATGTTACGGCCAATGCAAGCGGGCAATGCCTGTTGAGCGGCATTAGTTTTTCAAGGCAGTGTGCCCAACTTCAGTTGTGTGTAGTGGCTAAAGAGTTTAATAATAATACGGTTCAGCAGTGTGCGGCAACTATCTCGGGACTTAGCAACAGCCCTGTGACCTGGAATGCGAGCCAGACAACTCTTCCTGTAACAGGGACAAGCGGGACGTTGAACGTGGCATGGACCAATCCGAATGCTACCACAGTGAATAGTAATGTGTATAAGATACTCCCTCAAAGTAACCGTACACTTACAATTAAGTTTACTACTTTAAAAATCGGTAATGGACAAATGAATAACGCCATTACGGTTAGTGCTACAAACCGTTTATTCAGTGCAGCCGGTAATTATAAGATAACGGTTAGCATTGTGCCAAATTATATATCAGTGAGGAGCTATAAATGGGCAAGGGGAAATCTTTATAAAAGCGGATCTAATTTTTACTTTGAGGCTTCTCAGACAAATTATCATGGTGGTGCGACAGAAGGAGGATTCATCGGATGGAATACTCTTGATATTGGTGTAGCTAAATATAATAGTGGAAATTACTCTACAGCCAATGATCCCTGTTACCAAGTAGTCCCTCCCGGTACTTGGGAAACACCTTCTGATGAACAATTACAAGATCTGATTAATGCGGGAGTCACCTATAGCAGTTCTCCTAAAGGTTTCTGGTTTGGAGGGAACAATGGTGTATTCTTGCTTGCTCTGGGAAGCCGAAATCAGTCATCTACTACAATAAACAACCCTATATCAGCAAGCGATTCTTGGGCATTTTATTGGTCCCGGATCCCTTCAGGAGCAACAGCTAAAGGGCTTAATGCCTCTCAAGGCTCGAATAGTGCCTTTATAAACACAAGCTGGGCGCGGGCTGATGGCAGAACGATAAGATGTGTTAAACGATAAATTGTATGTCCAATGAAACAGGTATTAGAATGTTGTTTGCTTTCATTAAGTCTATTCCTCTTTTTCTCCTGCGGGAAGGAGGAAGAAGGATCTATCCCAACCGATAGACAAGTGCCTATCGGGGTTACAGAAGCTTCTTTAAGTACGAGAGTGTCCACGCGTGGAGTCATCAATACTGCTACTTATAAATTAGGTCTTTTCCGTACGAATGCTAACGGATATCCACCTCAGTATGATGCTCCTTATACTTATAGCGCAGCCGGTTGGACCGCATTCACAGAAATACTGGTGGATCACCGTTCGGTGGGTCTATACGCATATTACCCTTACCAGTCTGTATCATTTGTCGATAACACGACGACTGCGACGTTAGTTGCTCAAATTTATGATGTAGCTAAAGATGTGTGTTACGGTACCGCTGCGGCTACAGATGGATCGCCGAAGATAAATAATGATCATAAAGCAGTGCAATTTCTTAATATGAAACATGCGTATGCCCGGTTGAAACTTACATTTGTCCGAGGGGCCAATGTGATGTCAGGCCGTAAATGTAAAATTGAAAACATAGTGTTGAAGAATAATTCAACCAATTTTTATCTTCAGCGGCAAGTCGATATAACTACCGGCACGATTACTGGAGGGACCCCTGCGGCGGGGGGATATGTATACAATCCGAATGTAGAAATTCCATCCGGGAACCGGGTTTATGAATATTTACTTCCTCCGCAACCTTTGACCGATAGTAAATTGACCATTTCGGTAACGGTAGATGGTGAAGTCCGTACGGTCACGGTTACTGCGTTTGGCGGTGCATTGAATGCAGGAGGATACTATCATGTTACATTGACAATCAATGATGTGCAGATTGTTCCGAATGCGAATGTAATCGACAATGGGTATACGACGGATAATACTACCATCATTCAGAATAACACTCCAAGTGTGGTTTAAAATGACTGATAATAAGTGATGGGAGAGGCTCGGTAAATGTGAGCGGACTATCCACACCTTTTAATAAATTGATTTTAAATAGATAAGATGAAAAGAGAACTGAGCATAGTCTTGTGTCTGCTGCTGCTTCCGGGAATGACAGGAGTGAAGGCCAGTGCCGACTCACCGGAGAAAAAAACGGCGTCGGCAATGAACAATAAACAAAACGTACGACAGAAAATAACCCCGGTGGGTACTCGAAAGTCTACTTCGGTACGCCCCTTGTCCGTATGCGAGGTGAAAGTTAACTTACCTACGGACAGCATGTTGCTCTCGTGGGTAGACTTTTTGTCACCTTCGGTTACGGAGGCACCGAAGGTTGAGGAAGTACGGCAGACGGTGCGTGGCAGCATCGTGTTGGATTACAGTCGCGGGCAGAAGACGAAATATGATGAGCGTAATTTTGTAGAAGCTGTTTACAAACTTTTGGCTGTGACACGTCCGCTTAAAGAAACACCGGGTGTGAGTCTGGAAGGTATTCGTTTGACAGGTTATACGGCTCCGGACGGTGACTATCGGGCAAACGAACGTCTGGGCTTACAACGCGCACTGGCATTGAAAGATTATATCCGGCGGGAGAAAAGCTTCGGCACAGTGCCTTTTGAGGTGAACTGGATAGCGGAGGATTGGAAAGGACTGACCGATCTGATAGTTGGGTCGGAGATGGCATTCAAAGAGTCTGTACTCGACATTATCCGTACAGTGGATGTGGTGGACGGGCGCGAACGAATGCTGATGGATTTGGCGGGTGGGACTGCCTATCACTATTTGTCGTCAGCTTTCTTCGGGAAGTTGCGTCGCATCGACTACGAGGTAAGCTACGTAGACAGAAGTTTGGCGGCACAGCCATCGATAAGCATGACAGAAGGGGTGTCGGTTGTTACTTCGGGCAAACCGGAAGCATTCTCGGTGGCGGACTTCTGCCGCTTGGCAGAAGCACATGCCGTAGGTTCGGCTGAATTCAATGACTTGATGGACTTGGCGGGACGTCTTTATCCGGACAGTCCGGTGGCGTGCATCAACGCTGCCGGAGTAGCCTTGTTGCGCCGCGATACGGAGCGTGCCCGGAGATATCTGCAACGCTTTGCCACCCTGCCTGAGGCCGGGTGTAACATGGGCATTCTCTGTCTGCTTGAAGGTGACCGGGGAAAGGCGGAAGTTTACCTGAGCCTGGCACAGGCAGGAGGAAGCGTGCCGGCAGGGAGGGCACTGCGCTTCGTGCAAAGTAAGTAAAGGCTCACCACAGAATACGCAGATTCACACGGAGTCGTTTTTTCTCTCCGTGTGGTTGCATTTAGTAAAGTATGAATAAAGAATCTGTGAAAATCTGTGTAATCTGTGGTGAAAAGAAAAATGGAAAACACAAACTGACGAAAGTTATGGATATAGCGGAAATAGCAACAATGGCATTTATCGCTTCGGGGATGACATACAACGCCGTGAAGTATTGGCGGGTAAACCGAAAGGTGCACATTGCCCGTGAGTGGCCGGTGAGTCTGATTCTGAAACGTATGGATTATTTGTCGGAAGAGTGCCGGAGAGCGGTCTTGTTGGTCTTTGACCGACGAGGATATCTGGTGCGCAAGTACCCTGAGGCGGATGTGCTGAAACGGAAAAAGAAATGGCGGCTGCGTTGCACTGTACAGGAGGGGATGTTGAACTTCTGTGTGCTATTCACCCCCCATGCGCTTTGCCTGAGCGGGATACATCATCGTGATGATGTGGATCGCCTGTTTGCCGGTCATGCCGGCATCTGTATTGCCGAAACTGGATTACAGGAGATTGTTCATGGCGCGTCGTTGGAGTTGATAGCTGCCGGTACGGAAACAGACGAGGAAAATGAGAAGACCGATTCTGCCACATTGGATGCATTGCTTCCGGGAGAATTGGTTACGGACGCAATGGCAAAGGATCTTCCGGTAGAGTTGAAGGGGTGTAGCGAACAATGGTATACGGGAAGCGTGCATTATGCGAAAGGTGAACCGGATAACTGGCTTGCCGTGCGCCGTGAGGGGGACCGGCTGTTGATGCAGTTTCGTACCAACTTTTCTGCCGTGGAACGGGAGGCAACCATTGAGATAGGGAATGGCGAGGGAGTACACTTGCTCAAGGTGCGTCAGCAGGTGATGGGTATTCATCCCACGTTGACGGTCAGTCGTCGGCTCTATGTCAGTGCCGGGCGGAAGAACGAGGCTGTGACGCTAACCGTTATCCCTGACAATGAACAGGCATGTTGGTGCGTGAAGAGTGCTAACGCTAACGACGGTGGATGTTGGTATTCGGTCTATCCGCCTGTGGGCCTGCAACAGAAAGGGAGTCAGAACTTGAAAGTACATCTTGAAGCGAAACCAGCCAATGTGCGCTCGCGCTCGCTGGCTCTGACGTTGGAGACGGGTACATATCCTTTCAGCCAGACGACAGATCTGTTATTGATGCAGGGTGTCTGCTTTGATTATTATATAGAGTATCCGCCGGAAGATCCTTGTGCACGACATAGCGGGGTGATAGAGATGCCACCGGGTTACAGGGAGGAGGTGAGGACATACAGTGTGTGTGTGGACAGTAACCAGTCGTGGCGTATCGTGAGCGATGAGGCGGCGGCCTGGGTGGAGGTGAGCGAACCTGAACTGTTGCAGGGACATTATGACGGACGGTTCACGGTGAAGGTACATTCTAATGCAGGATACCGGGTACGCGGTGGATTTCCGGCAGCGCGTCACACGGTGCTCTCGTTGGTGAATGATACGGGCGTGGTACGCGATATCCTTATTTATCAAGGTGGATACGTACGTATCCGGGGTAAATATTGGCTGGACCGTAATCTGGCGGCAGGCGGGAAATTAGCACAGGTAGCCATCCCGTTGGGATTGGAAGTGGGTACCACACTTAATCAGGGTACGTATTTTCAGTTTGGCTGTCCTACTGATCGATGGGAGGAGAATTTTACGCCCTGTCGCGGCAGTTGGTACGATGGCACGGCAGAGAGTCCTGCACGGATTAATGAGTTGGACCCTTCACCGGAGGGGTGGAGGCTACCATCGCGTATTGAAATGGAGGCATTGATGAACAGTCCCGCTGCTCCGATGGAGCTTCAACGGGAGGAGGACCGGACGAATATCTGCCTTCTGAGTGACGACGGAGTACCAGTATACCTGCCGCTGTGCGGACACCGGAGCCATATCAACGGCTGCCGGATTGTGGTTCCGCACGGTCATCGTTACTGGACGGGGAGTAGTCAAAGTCCGGTATATGGCTATTCGCTTTGCGTAGAACCCAGTCGACAGATGTATTTGATGCACGATATGAAGAAATATGGGTTTCCGGTAAGAAGCGTGATGAATGATGAACTATAAACGATTAACCAGGAAGGGTATGATAGAAATAAGGAAGATTGAAGAGGTACGGAGAGGTGTGGATATTCCGGAGATTACGGGTATTTATGATCCGCTGAGCGGAAAGAAAGACGGGACGATCACACCAATGGCACCGTTGGTGGTTTGGGGACGTAATTTGAGACATTATGCGCTGGAGGATTTTAAATTGTGTCTGGTGGCACAGAGGAAACCGGTGGAGGTAATCGAGATCAAACTTGTGTATACATATTCGGATAAGAAGGTGATTGCGGCTATTCCGGAACTCAAACCGGGAGAATATCGTCCTGCGGTACGATTGAAGGATGATGAAGGAAAGGTGTATGTGTTGCCTGCGGTGTGGGTGGTGAGGGGAAGATGGAGAAGATGAGGGACAATAAACGGATTTACCACGATAGCTATATAGTAACACAAAGTTTCTTAATATATGGAATTAAGTACTATATGTCTTTGTGAGACTCTGTGGCGAAATAATAAGCATGAACAAAATGAATATAAAGAAGAAGTTGGTGGCATTTGTATCGACGGTAGTGTTGATGGCCCTGGTGGTGGTTTGTCTGGGTCTGCTGCTGGTAAAAGTTTGTTCGGGGACGGATGAATGGAAAGAGGTAAGAATAGAACCGGTGGTTGGATCTGCGGCGAAAGATTCAGTACATGTAGTGCATTACACACGGCCGGAGATACCACAGGTGATGACTGAGCCGGCGGATCGGGCGGCATATTACGTGAAACATTATTGGGATGACTACTTGGTGGATGATACGGCGTGGGTGAACGGCATGGATACGGAGCAACTGTATGCCGACTTCATCGACGCGCTGAAGTATGCCGAGCCGGAGGCAAATTTGAAGGCGTTGTATACCATGATGGTGAGGATGGAGGCAGACAGTACGGCGTACAAGCGTTTCTGCCTGCTGGGTGAGAAGTATCTTTACGAACCGAACTCGCCGATGCGCAACGAGGATTATTACATCGCTGTGTTGGAACAAATGGTGGCATCCGGGCGGCTGACGGAGTGGGAGAAGATACGCCCCGCGGATCGCTTGAAACAGGCACGCAAGAACCGGCCGGGGATGAAGGCAGCAGATTTTGCGTATGTCACCCCGAAGGGTGAGAGCGGGCGTATGAGCGGATTGAAGGCAGAGTATACGTTGCTGTTTTTCTATGATCCGGACTGCTCAAACTGCCGGAAATTTGAGAAGGTATTTGAGGAGATGCCCGCTTTTGTAGAGATGGTGGAACAAGGGACGCTGCGCGTGCTGGCTGTCTATCCGGATGAGAACGAAGAAGAATGGCTGGTGAAGTCGGCACACATGCCGCGGGGATGGATTGTAGGCTGGAATAAGGCGGGGGATATCCGCAGCCGGCAGCTGTATGACATTCATGCCACGCCGAGCCTCTATTTGCTGGACCGCCGGAAGCGGGTGATCCTGAAGGACGCATCGATGGACCAGTTAATCGGTTATCTGGCGACACGGGACGCAAAGAAGAAATAAAGACATTGAAGATCTGTCTGACCCCGGTTACCTCTTTCTATAAGAGCATGTACAACAGTGGTTGTCGTTTATTCTTGTTAGGGGCTAATTGAAGGAGGTACCGGGGGTTTATTCACCTCTGCGGTGAAATCTTTGTTTGAAGCCATTATTCGACATTCATCGTCAACTGTATCCGTTTCCGTTCGAAGTCAATGCTCAGTACTTTCACCGTGACGTGCTGATGGATGGAGACCACTTCGGTGGGATCGGTGATGAATCGGTTGGCAAGCTGGGAGAGATGGACAAGTCCGTTTTCCTTGATGCCTATGTCCACGAAAGCACCGAAATTGGTGATATTGCTGACGATACCGGGAAGCACCATGCCTTCGCGGAGGTCATTGATGGTGCGAACGTTCCGGTCGAATTCAAAAACCTGTATCGTGTCGCGCGGGTCACGTCCCGGTTTATCAAGCTCTTGGAGAATATCTTTCAGAGTGGGGAGCCCTACAGTGGGGGTGATATACTTTTCTACTTCGATACGATTGCGCAGGGCTTTGTCGGCAATTAATTGGGGAACGGTACACGAAAGATCCTTCGCCATTTGATTGACGATGCCATAACTCTCGGGGTGTACGGCGGTGTTGTCCAGTGGGTTCTCACCTCCGGCGATGCGAAGGAACCCTGCGCACTGTTCAAAAGCTTTGGCTCCCATGCGGGGCACTTTCATCAACTCTTTGCGAGAAGAGAAGGCGCCGTTGGCGGCACGGTAGGAGACGATGTTCTGTGCCAGTTGCGGACCCAGCCCGGAGATGTAGGTGAGCAGATGACTACTGGCAGTATTGAGGTTGACGCCTACTTGGTTGACACAGTTCTCAACCGTCTGGTCGAGCGATTTTTTCAGCTTCGTCTGGTCTACATCATGTTGGTACTGACCTACACCAATGGATTTGGGGTCGATTTTTACCAGTTCCGCCAACGGGTCCATCAGGCGGCGGGCAATGGATACGGCGCCGCGGACGGTGACATCATAATCGGGGAACTCGTCGCGGGCTATCTTGGAAGCGGAGTAGATGGAAGCACCCTGCTCACTGACGACAAATACCTGTACGGGACGGTCGAACTGCTGGTGAGTGACAAAGGTTTCTGTCTCGCGGCTGGCAGTCCCATTGCCGATGGCGATGGCTTCTATCTTGTAGGCTTCTATCATTTTCCGGAGTTTGGATGCGGCTTCGGCTTTTTTGTTTACCGGGGGATGCGGGTAGATATTTTCGTTGTGTACCAGATTACCTTGCGCGTCGAGACAGACTACCTTGCAGCCGGTACGGAATCCGGGGTCGATGCCCATGACACGTTTTTGCCCCAGAGGCGGAGCAAGGAGTAGTTGGCGCAGGTTTTCGGCGAAAACACGGATGGCTTCATCGTCGGCTCTCTCTTTACTGAGGGCGGCAAACTCAGTTTCAATGGAAGGCTTCAGCAGGCGGCGGTAGGCATCCTGCACGGCTTCGGATACATGGCGTCCGCATTCGTTGGTGCTGCGTACGAACTGGCGATAGAGTCGTTCGAGGCATTCATCGTCGTCAGGGGTGATACTGACCTTCAGCAAACCTTCGGCCTCGGCACGGCGGATGGCAAGCAGGCGGTGTGAAGTGCAGCGTTTCAGGGGAGAAGAGAAGTCGAAATAGTCGCGGTATTTGGCAGCTTCTTCATCTTTTCCTTTTACTACTTTGGCAGTGATAACAGCTTGACGGGCAAAGAGGTTACGCACGGCATTGCGGGCACGTTCGTCTTCGCTGACTTGCTCGGCAATGATGTCCCGGGCGCCTTTCAGGGCATCATCGGCATCTTTGACATCGCCTTTCACGAAGGCGGAAACCCGGGCGTTGAGGTTGTTCTCCCGCTGCATCATTATCAATAGGGCGAGGGGCTCGAGCCCTTTCTGACGGGCGGCTTCCGCACGGGTCTTGCGTTTAGGCTTGTAGGGCAGGTAGATATCTTCAAGGGCAGTGGCATCCCAGGTCGCATCGATGCGTTGCTGCAATTCGGGTGTCAGTTTGCCCTGTTCACTGATGGTGCCGAAAATGGTCTCTTTACGCTTGGCGAGGTCGGAGAGTTTATCGTACTGCGTTTTGATAGCTTCTATCTGCACTTCGTCCAGGCCGCCCGTGATTTCTTTACGATAGCGGCTGATGAAAGGGATAGTGGCTCCCTCGGCCAATAGCCTGAGGGTATTGCTGATTTGCTTTTCCGGCAGGTTGAGCGCTGCCGAAATCATTTTGTGAAAGATTTCCATAAACTATTTTTAGGACATTGAGCGACAAATGTACGCAATAATCTACTATAACCATCAACTTTTAGTATCTTTGCGGGCATAAAAAACGGATACACACACTCTAAAACAGATGAATATGCCGGTGTCGCTTAAATATATTCTTTTTTTGCTTCTGGTAGTTATGGGTTTCTGCCGTCCCCTGACGGGATATGCCGCTACCGGAGAGAAACCTATCCTTATGATCTGTTCGTATAATCCGGGAGCGTATCCTACTTCAGCCAATGTTTCCGATTTTATGGATGAATATGAGAGATTAGGGGGCAAACGGGGAGTGGTCATTGAAAATATGAACTGTAAGAGCTTCTCTGATTTTCCTCGCTGGAAAGGGGTGATGAGAGACATTTTAGATAAATACCGGGGGAATCAGGAGCCGGCGTTGATTATTCTGTTCGGACAGGAGGCATGGGCCTCTTATTTGTCACTGAACGATTCGGTGACAGGGGAAGTGCCCGTGTTGTGCGCACTGACCAGCCGGAATGTGGTACTACTTCCGGATGATGAAAAAGATTTGGCACACTGGATGCCGAAATCATCCGATTTTTATGAAGATAATCTGAAACGGCAGGTACGTGGCGGATTTATGTACGAATATGACATTGCATCGAACATCCGCATGATCCGGGCTATCTATCCGGATACAAAGAATATCGCTTTTATATCGGACAATACTTATGGGGGTGTCACTTTGCAGGCGCATGTGCGGAGGGAGATGAAACAGTTTCCTGAACTGAACCTGATTCTGCTGGACGGGCGCGAACACACCATTTATACCATTGTGGACGAACTTCGGAAACTGCCGAAACATACGGCTGTACTAATAGGCACGTGGAGGGTGGACAAGAACGAAGGCTATTTTATGAGGAATGCCACGTATTCGATGATGGAAGCGATTCCGGACATACCGACATTTACAGCTACTTCCATCGGACTGGGTTATTGGGCTGTCGGAGGGGTAGTGCCTGCTTTCCGGACATTTGGTAAAGAGCTGGCGGCGGAAACAGCCCGGTTGTTGGAAAATCCCGGAGATACGACACTACGGGTGGAAGTGGTAGGTACGGAAGCACTACTGGATAGTAAAAAAGTGAAGGAACAGAAGATAAACGTGGCTGCATTGCCTATGGCGGTAAAGCTGGTAAACGAATCACCTTCTTTCTATCGACAATACCGGTATCAGATCTGGGGTGGAGTAGGCGTTCTGTGTGTCCTGGTTATGGGACTGCTGATTTCTATCTATTTCTATCTGCGGACGAAACGGCTGAAGGATGATTTGGAACGTTCGCAGGCGGATTTGTATGAAGCGAAAGACCGGGCGGAAGAATCGAATCGGTTGAAAAGTGCTTTCCTTGCTAATATGAGCCATGAGATACGGACACCATTGAACGCGATCGTGGGCTTTTCGGACGTGTTGGCTTCGGGTGGAAGCTCGGACGAGGATCAGCGGAATTATTTCAGAATTATCCAGTCGAACTCCGATTTGTTGTTACGGCTGATTAATGATATACTCGATCTTTCGAGGTTGGAGGCAGATAAAGTGACGCTGACTCCGGAAGACTGTGACGTGGTTCAGCTATGCAGGCAGGCGTTGTCGTCGGTAGAGATGTCGCGCCGGGAATCGGGTAACCGGTTTGTTTTTGAAACCAAGATCGACTCTTTTGTTTTACAGGTAGATGTTCAGCGTTTGCAGCAGGTGCTTATCAATTTGCTGACGAATGCGGCGAAGTTTACCAAAAACGGTACAATCACATTGCAGTTTGAAGTAGACAGGGAGAAGAAGCGGGTATTGTTTGCTGTGGCGGATACGGGCTGCGGCATTCCGAAAGAGAAACAGAAGCAGGTGTTCGAACGGTTTGAGAAGCTGAACGAATATGCTCAGGGGACCGGATTAGGACTTTCGATCTGTAAGCTGACAGTGGATAAGTGGGGTGGTAGTATCTGGATTGATCCTGACTATGAAAGAGGGGCGAGGTTTGTAGTTTCGCATCCGTTATAAGAAAAAGAGACTATCACGGGATCACACGAGTTTATTCTCTATTTAAATCCTCTCAGTGAGACTCTGTGTGACTCTGTGGTGAATCAAATTTAAACCATTATTATGATGAAAAGATTGATTTGTATTTGTGCTTTCTTGCTTTGTCTGGTGTGTGTATTGCCGGCACAAGAGAGAGAGGTGAAACTGAAGATTGTGCAGACAAGCGATGTGCATGGTAATTACTTTCCTTATAATTTTATCACTCAGAAGGAGTGGGGCGGAAGCCTTGCACGCGTGTATGCGTTGGTGCAAAAGAATCGGGAAGTTTATAAAGAGAACCTTATTTTGCTGGATAACGGAGATATTCTGCAAGGACAGCCTTCGGCTTACTACTATAATTATATAGATACAGTAGCACCACATGTGTGTGCCGAAATGATGAACTTTATGGGATACGATGCCGGAAACATGGGAAATCATGATGTAGAAACGGGACGCCCTGTATTCGATCGTTGGATCGGTGAGTGTAAATTTCCGGTGCTGGGGGCTAATATTATCGAAACGGCTACGGGCAAGACCCATCTTCCTCCCTATCAAGTGTTGGAACGTGACGGGGTGAAGATTGTGGTACTGGGCATGATTACACCGGCTATTCCTGCCTGGTTGTCGGAGAATCTGTGGCAGGGGCTACGGTTTGACGATATGGAGGAGACAGCACGGAAGTGGATGAAAGTGATCCGTGAGAAAGAAAAACCGGATTTGGTGATCGGGCTGTTTCATGCAGGTCAGGATGCTTTTGTCATGTCGGGTAAGTATAACGAGAATGCATCGTTGAATGTGGCGAAGAATGTGCCGGGATTCGATATGGTACTGATGGGGCATGACCATGCCAAGGAGTGCAAAAAGATAGTGAACGTTGCGGGTGACTCCGTGCTGGTGATTGATCCGGCAAGTAACGGGATTGTAGTGTCGGACATTGATGTGACACTGAAACTGAAAGACGGCAGAGTGGTGAGCAAACAAATAGACGGGGTATTGACGGATACAAAAGAATATGGTGTAAGTGAAGCCTTTATGAGACATTTCGCAGTGCAATATGGTGCGGTAGAGAAGTTTGTTTCGAAGAAAATCGGTGTGTTTACGGAAGATCTGTCTACTCGTCCGGCCTATTTCGGTTCGTCGGCGTTTATCGATTTTATCCATTCGCTGCAACTCGACATTTCGGGGGCAGACATTTCGTTTGCCGCTCCGCTATCGTTTGATGCTCAGATAAAGAAAGGAGATATCCGCGTGAGCGATATGTTCAACCTGTATAAATATGAAAATATGCTTTATGTAATGAAGCTATCGGGAAAAGAGATTAAAGATTTTCTGGAGGAATCCTATTATATGTGGACGAATCAGATGAAGTCGCCGGAAGATCATTTGCTGTGGTTGAAGGAGAAACGTACGGCGGGTGCCGAAGACCGGGCCTCGTTCCAGAATTTCAGCTTTAACTTCGATTCGGCTGCCGGAATCATTTATACAGTGGATGTGACTAAACCGAAAGGAGAGAAAGTGACCATCGTCAGCATGGCAGACGGTGCTCCGTTCCGAATGGATCATATATATAAGGTAGCACTGAACTCTTACCGTGGCAACGGCGGTGGAGAACTACTGACAAAGGGATCGGGAATTCCACAAGAAAAGCTGAAAGAGCGTATCATATTCTCAACGGATAAAGATCTCCGTTTTTATCTGATGCAGTATATCGAAAAGAAAGGCACACTGAATCCCCGTGCGCTGAACCAGTGGAAATTTATTCCCGAAGAGTGGGTGAAGCCCGCTGCAGAGAGGGATTATGAATATCTGTTTGGAACTAAATAATAGAATATGGCTGAAGAACTTACATTTATATCGGGCAGCAAAGAGGAACAATATCTCTCTTTGTTGCCTCAGGTAAAGGCCCTGATAGAGGGGGAAGAGGACCTGGTTGCCAATTTGGCTAATGTAGCTGCTGTCTTGAAGGAAGCTTTCGATTTTTTCTGGGTAGGTTTTTATCTGGTGAAGCAGGACCGGCTGGTACTGGGACCGTTTCAGGGACCGGTGGCCTGTACGCGCATTCGAAAAGGTAAAGGAGTTTGCGGCACGGCCTGGGAGGAAGCTAAAACCCAGTTGGTTCCGGATGTGGAAGCTTTCCCGGGACATATTGCTTGCAGCTCGCTTTCCAGATCGGAAATTGTGGTTCCACTGATAAAGGAAGGTAGGGTATGGGGAGTGTTGGACATAGACAGTGATCTCCTGAATTTCTTTGATGAAACCGACCGGAAATATCTGGAAGAAATGTGCAGATACTTATGAAAATAATAACTATCTTTGCCGACTTAAAAATAAGAGTGCAATAGGTGGGATACATCAAAAGAGTTCTATTATCGTTTCTGTTGTTGACGCTGTTCGTGACGTACCAGGTGAGCATTACGATGTTTACCCATGTGCATTACGTAAACGGTGTAATGATTGCGCACTCTCACCCCTATAAAGGTACTCACTCACATTCTACATCTAATATTGTTGTTATTGCCCATTTTGCTACATTCCATTCGCTGGAAGCCCATGTGCAATATGATTTTACACCCGAACGGCCGGTGCTGTTTACGGTAGAGATACCTGAGAGTATACCGGTGACAACAGAAACACATTTACGGGTAATTTCTTTGCGTGCCCCTCCGGCCGAACAGGCTTAAACTAAATTTAGGGGAGAGCCCCTTTCCGTTTCTTTTACTCTTTTATATATCATAGCTAATAACAAACAATGAAAAATTATATAGTTATGCTTGTGCTTGCGTGTGTAAGCATGAGTTTGTATGCAGTCAATCCGATTAAAGAAGGTAATATGATTGCCGGACACGTTATTGTGAAAGGCACTGAAGAAAGCATTCCGTTCGCAACGATAATGATATTAGGGACCAACCGTGGTGCGGTATCCAATGAAGAAGGGCAGTTTGAGTTTCGTAAGTTGGCTGCCGGGAAATATACACTCCGTGTACAGGTAATGGGGTATAAAACACAGGAAAAAACAATCACGGTCAGTGCAGAGGCCACATCGGTGGTTCATTTCCAGATGGAAGAAGAGAGTTTTATGACAGATGAAGTGGTTGTCTCGGCCAACCGGAATGAGGTGAGCCGGAAGGCAGCGCCGGTGGTGGTGAACGTGATGAGCGCCAAGCTTTTTGAAACGGTGAATTCTACCGACCTGGCGAAGTCGCTTAATTTTCAATCAGGGCTGCGGGTAGAGAACAATTGTCAGAACTGCGGTTTTCCGCAAGTACGTATCAATGGATTGGAAGGTCCTTACTCGCAAATTCTGATTAATAGCCGTCCTATCATCAGCGCATTGTCGGGAGTGTATGGGCTGGAACAGATTCCGGTAAATATGATCGAACGTGTGGAAGTGGTGCGCGGAGGTGGATCGGCTCTGTTTGGGGCCAATGCTGTGGGAGGTACAATCAATATTATTACAAAAGATCCGATAAACAATTCTTTTCAGGTGGCAAGCACGATGTCTAATATGAATGGTAAGTCGTGGGAGCAATATATGGGAGGAAACGTTTCTCTGGTTGCGAAAGATAATTCGTACGGTATCGCTTTGTATGAGACATACCGAAATCGTAATCCTTATGATGCGGACGGGGATGGTTTTTCGGAACTGGGCAAATTGAATATGAATACTTTCGGGATGCGTGCATACTATCGTCCCAACTATTTCAGCCGCATCAATGTGGAGTATCACACAACAAATGAATTTCGCCGGGGTGGCAATAAATTCAATTTACAACCTCACGAATCGGATATTACCGAACAAACAAAACATATTATCAATAGCGGAGGATTAAGTTATGACCGTTATTGGGGAGAGAAGCATAAGATGTCTGTATATGGATCTATCCAGCATACGGATCGCAACAGCTATTACGGTGCTCAACGGGATATGAACGCGTATGGTAAAACAAACGACCTGACTTGGGTAGTGGGAGGTATGTATGTGGGAAATATGGACCGTTGTCTTTTTGCCCCTGCTACATTTACAGGTGGTGTAGAGTATCAGAATAACTCTCTGCACGATGTGATGACCGGGTATCACCGTGACATGCAGCAGGATGTCCGTATTGCCGGAGGATTTGTACAGAACGAATGGCGCTTGAACCGCTGGACCATGCTCGTGGGAGCACGTCTGGACAAGCATAACCTGATCGATCATCCGATCTTTAGCCCGCGTGTGAATTTTCTATATAAGCCGAGCGATAATTTGCAGGCACGTCTGACATACTCTACCGGCTTCCGGGCCCCGCAGGCTTACGATGAAGACCTGCATGTGACAGCTGTGGGAGGTGAAGGGGTGCAGATCCGACTGGCTGAGGGGTTACGTGAAGAACGTTCCAACAGCTTCAGTGGTTCGGTGGATTGGTCGTTCCCAATGGGACACTGGCAGTCTAATATTCTTCTGGAAGGTTTTTATACTGATCTGCATCATGTATTTGTGCTCGAGGATATCGGTCTGGACGAGAATGGAGATAAGATAAAGGAGCGCCGGAATGGCAGCGGGGCGAAAGTATATGGTGTCAATCTGGATGCGAAGGTAGCTCACGGGCGTGAGGCACAGTTGCAATTGGGATTTACAGTGCAACGCAGCAGATACAACCGGGCAGAGATATGGACCAGTGAAGGGGAAGAGGAACAGACAACGAAACGGATGCCTCGTACACCGGATTATTACGGTTATTTCACTTTCACGTCGGCACCGTTGAAGAGCTTTGACTTTTCACTTTCCGGTACTTATACCGGTAAGATGATTGTGCCGCATATGGCGGGATACATCGAGAAGTCGCGTATGGAGCACACCCCGCAGTTTGTGGACCTTAATCTGAAACTGAACTATACTTTTGTGCTGAAAGATCATATCAAGATGCAGGTGAATGGTGGAGTACAAAATATATTCAATAGTTTCCAAAAGGACTTGGATAAAGGAGAGTTCCGGGATGCAGGTTACTTTTACGGACCGACTCAGCCGCGGACTTATTTTGTGGGAATAAAGATAATGAATTAAATCTCGGGTTCACCACAGAGCCTCACAGAGTTTTATCGAGAAGAAATAGGAAAAACTCTGTGGGGCTCTGTCTATTTTATGGTGAACTCGTTTTTACTTATCAGGTATTCGTCGGAATGTTTTTATTCATATCTTTGTGATGTTACATTTGAATTAAAAAAAGAAGACCATGAATAAAGAAGTAGATCTTTCAGTATCCTGCCTTGGAAAGGTGAAAGGGCTGAAATATGACGTTATCATCTTACCGTGGGGAGCTACGGAACCCCATAATCTGCATTTACCGTATCTTACCGATTGTATTCTTCCTCACGATATTGCCGTAGAGGCAGCCGAAATGGCACTTGCACGTTCGGGAGTACGTTGTATGGTGATGCCGCCCGTACCTTTTGGAGCGCATAATCCGGGACAACGTGAATTGCCGTTTTGTATTCATACCCGTTATGCTACTCAACAGGCTATTCTGGAAGATATCGTATCTTCTCTTTATGTGCAGGGATTCCGAAAACTGGTCATCCTGTGTGGACACGGAGGAAACAATTTTAAGGGGATGATTCGTGATCTTGCCTTTGAATATCCCGATTTTCTGATTGCTGCCGCAAACTGGTTTGAAGTGGTTTCTCCCAAAGGGTATTTTGAAGCGGAGGTTGACGATCATGCTGGAGAGTCGGAAACTGCTGTGATGATGTATTATCATCCAGAATTGGTGAATCTGGCTGAAGCCGGTGACGGAAAGTCGAAACCGTTTGCCATCGCTTCGTTGAATGAGAAAGTAGCCTGGGTGCCCCGCCATTGGGATAAAGCGACAGCAGACAGTGGAGTGGGAGATCCCAGAAAAGCTACTGCTGAAAAAGGTGAACGCTATGTGAAACCGATCGTGGAGAAGCTCGCCAGACTTTTCGAAGAGATGGTGAAACACGACCTTTATGAATGATGGGGAAGGTATACTTATAAAAAACAGGCAGTGGCGGATTTCCGACACTGCCTGTTTTTTTAATTGTTACCTAAAAACTAATCTTTATTCCTATAAAAAACAACCTATTTATTAACTGCTACAAAAATACAGCATGTAATTGGATTACGTTTTGATATAAATCAAAAAATATTTTTTACAGTACTCCCGAACGTACACGACTGAGTGTTTCCGGGGTCATCAGCAAGTAGGAAGCGATGTGTGATAACGGTGCCCGCTTGATAATCTCCGGATGGTGATGTAAAAGCAGGTTATAACGTTCACGTGCCGTTTCAAAACGCCATGAATCAGCTTTTATTTGTGATACAATGAGTGAATATTCCAGCACTCTGCGATAGAAAGCATTGATCTCTTTGGACTGTTCCAGTAACTTTTGCAGGATGTCGTAGGGAAGCATGTATATCACTGCCGGTTCCAACGCTTCGGCCATCAAGTGGGTGGGTTCTTGTTTCAATAAACTTTCGATGCACATCAGAATACATCCTTCGTATGAGAAGTGTTCGGTGACATCTTTCCCGTTCTTATAATAGAATTGCCGTAACATTCCTTTTCCGACGAAAACCATGTGACGGCTTATTTGTCCTTCGTTCAACAACATTTCACCCTTTTCCAGTTCTTTACGTATCAAGACCTGTGCCAGTAGTTCCCGTCCCTCTTTGTTCATCTCCGGATATCTGGAGTTTACAACAGCATCCACTGTCTCTTTCAGGTTTTCCATCATGTATATATTGATAAGTTATTATAGATTGCGGAGACAAAAATACGAAAATCAGTTGATATAAATCAATTTTTCAAAGTAAAAAGATTCCTTCTACTCCAATGACTGCCCTGGAGAGCGAGAGTATGAAAAAAAAGTTCTCTCCTTTAACATTTGAAACTTAGCTGGTTAACTTATTTCGCATAAAATCCGTGAAAAAAATGTTGTAGAAAGATTTGCGTAGTTCAAAAGTTCCCTCTATCTTTGCATCGCATTTGAGAGGAAATGCGGTTAAAAAGGAAGTTTGGGTGAGTGGCTGAAACCACCAGTTTGCTAAACTGACGTACGGGTAACCGTACCGGGGGTTCGAATCCCCCAGCTTCCGCACCAAATCTCAACTTTAAGATGACAAGGGAAGAGCCGAGTTTATTGCTTGGCTCTTTTTTGAATCTAATTTTCAGTCGGTGGGTTCGTCTAACGGTTAGGACACATGCCTCTCACGCATGTAATACGAGTTCGATTCTCGTACCCACTACGAATTAATAATCAGCCTTTTACGATAACGTAAAGGGCTTTTTTATTGCTTTTGGGTTATGAATGATAAATATGAAGAGAGGCTTGGTACTGACCGTATGTTGCCGCTTGTATTCAGGATGGCACTTCCTGCAGTAATTGCACAAATTGTAAATCTACTCTACAATATTGTAGACCGAGTCTATATCGGACACATTCCCGGAATTGGTACACAGGCGCTTGCTGGTATCGGTGTGGCAGGTTCTCTGATTATTTTGATTTCCGCCTTCTCTGCTATTGTGGCGGGGGAGGTGCACCCCTTGCAGCCATAGCTTTAGGGCAGGGCAATCGCTCACATGCAGGAAAAATATTGGGGAACGGTTTTGTGCTATTATTACTTTTTACGCTCCTGACATCTGCCTTATCTTATCTTTTTATGGAGCCGGTACTTTTGTTTACAGGTGCGTCCAATCAGACTCTCGGATATGCTACGGATTATCTTTCGATCTACTTGATCGGTACTCTGTTTGTAGAGGTTTCTGTAGGGCTGAATACCTTTATTAATACTCAGGGCCGTCCCGGTATCGCTATGTTGTCGATTGTTATCGGAGCGCTACTCAATATCCTACTCGATCCTCTGTTTATTTTTGTTTTTGGATGGGGAGTGAAAGGGGCGGCGCTTGCTACTATCATTTCGCAAGCTTGCAGTGCTGCTTGGGTATTGGTTTTTCTGACATCCGGCCGTGCTTCTTTGCGACTTGAATCCCGATATATGAAATTGGATAGGAAAGTAGTGGGTGCTATACTGGCATTGGGCGCTTCACCGTTTATTATGGCGAGTACCGAAAGTCTGGTTGGCTTTGTCTTGAATGGGTCTCTGAAAACATTTGGTGATATCTACGTGAGCGCATTGACGATCATGCAGAGTGCCATGCTTTTTGTCAGCGTTCCGCTTTCCGGATTTGCATTGGGATTTGTACCTATTGTGAGTTATAATTACGGGCATGGAAACCGGGAGAGGGTTAAAGAATGCTTTAAGATAGTGATGACCTTTATGTTCTTGTTCAATTTTATTTTGATTCTGCTGATGATCCTGTTTCCGTCTGTCATCGCTTCAGCCTTTACGTCCGATGAAAAACTGATAGAAACCGTAGTGCGGGTGATGCCTGTATTTCTGGCAGGAATGACGATTTTCGGATTGCAGCGGGCATGCCAGAATATGTTTGTCGCACTGGGGCAGGCAAAAGTTTCCATTTTCATAGCATTGCTCCGTAAGGTGATTTTGTTGGTTCCGTTGGCTCTGATACTTCCGCATCTGATGGGCGTGGTAGGAGTTTATGCTGCCGAAGGCATATCGGATGCTACGGCAGCTATTTGTTGCACAGCCATCTTCGCTGTTCAGTTCCCGAAGATTATGAATAAATTGGCGATGCGTTGATTACCGAGAGGGTTGATGTGCCGCTTTTTGTTTTTTCTTAGAGGCTATATACCATAAATAGATAGCCAATATGACAAAAACAGCCAGAATCGTGATCATCTCTGTTGGATGCCCTAACGGATCAACCCATATTTCGCTGAAGAAATCCATTCGTCCCAATATTTCCACCGGTGTCCAGAATACGATTACCGTGGCTATTGCCATGCGGATGTTTGCTCCCCAAGAGGCAAGTCGTAACTGTCGGCGAAACATGAACACTGAACCGACCAGGCAACCCATACCTATCAACATAGTCACCGGATGATGGTCCCCAAGGAAGTTACTGTCGTAACAGAACATCAGTAATAGGTAGCAACTCCATAACATCATGTTAAGTTCCATGAAGGTAACGATAGATGTATGACGGGTCATGGGGCGTGCCACGATTTCACTTTTCTTACTTCGGAACAATGCCGTCTGACACCAATTGATAAAGTTACAGCCTGTCTTTACACTAAATAGATAGAGCACCATGAACATAGCCCAGAATCCGAATGAGGTCGGCATAATCAGATATTCTGGTCGTGTTACTACTTCTCCATTTAGCATTTCGGGCTGTACTCCATATCGGTTGGCATAGTACATAAATAAAAACTCTACCCAGCCTGTCCAAAAAAGCAGGCCACCGAACAGTCCCCAAAGCGTTTGTTTCGTGTCGTTTCGTGCGAAGACACCGATGATAACCATAAGCAATCCTACTCCTCCCATGGCAAATGCCGTATAATGGAGTGCAGTAGGAATGATCAGATGCTCCATCATAATCATTAGGGCATGTCCCAAAGGCATGGTAAATAGAACTAAAAGAAAAGAAGCAATTGTTTTCCACCAATATCTGGTTTGATTTTTCATTGTTGTTTGTCTCATTTTGGGTTATACTTAATTTAATTCATCACAATAGTAACTGATTTGTCCGCCACTGTCGCCTATCTCCGAATCGGCATTATACCAACTGATGATTTGTATCTTGAAATATCGTTTACCATCGGCGGTACGTATCACGTAGGTGTGATAAGAGGGCGTGTAAACCGGAGGGGGGCCGGCGAAACTCATGGCTTCAGCCAATATCGGATTGGCGCTGGTCAATGTTTTAGCCGGACCGGTATTGGGGTCGAACCACGGATTCTCATTAAAATCCAGCCCATGCTCTATCAGATATTTGTTCCAGTCATTTTGCGACATTGTGACGTATACTTCAGTATCATTGTCTACCGTCCATTTCAAATCAGCGGGTAGTTGCGAAACAGTTTTCCATTTGTCATAGCTTCCATATCCCAGGTCAGCGGCAGCACCCTGACCGATGCCACTGGTACCACTGTTGGTGCGCAGGCGATATCCGCAGAATGCGAGATCCCAATCTGTGCGCTCTTTCTGTTCTCCTTCAGTAATATCCTGATTAGGTGAAAGGGTATTAAACCGCTCTCCGGTACGTAAGTTGAAATAAATCCAATCGTTCGTAACACCGGTGGAATAACCGCATGTGCGGGGCAGTGTCTTACCGGTAAACGGTTCGGCATCATATTTTACACACGAAGTTGTTATAATGCAGCAGAATGACAAGCATAAAGCTTTAAAAACATTCATTTCTCTCATTTCTTTTTCTTTAATGCATTTATTACGTCGTCTATCATAAACTCAATCTGTACGTGTCCGCGGGCACCGGGGGTGGCGGGTACATTGAACATGGTCACTCCCGAACCCAATGTTTTGGGCTTATAGTTTAAAAGGTTGTCGACACCCAGTGTCACTTTTACTTTGTTGTAGAAGGTTTGTGAAACGGCCAGATTACACAGCACATATGCCGGAAGATTGCAACGGAAGTAGGCATCCTTGCTGGTATTCTCCTCCTCAATCCATACACGATCCTGCACATCGAATTTCTTGTTACCCATAAATGATGCGCTGAATATGGCACCCAACCGATAGTTTTTGCGATTGTACTTATAGTCCAAACTGGCTGTAGCTGCGTGAGGAGAGGTGGTGTTAACCTGTACACCTTTAAGTTTGCTCACATTGACAAAACTGTAGGTGGCATTCAGTGTCAGGAAGTCAAACATGCGCCAACGTCCCAGTGCCTCCAGGCCCAGTAAGCGCTGTTTGCTGAGATTAGTGTATTCAAAATTGTATTGCATGTCATAGATTCTCCAGACTCCTTCTATTTTATCTTTAAAGTAGTTTCCGTAAACCGTACCGGACAAGAATAGCCGGTCGTTGGTGTATTCGGCTCCAACTGACATGTAGTTGTTTTTCTCCGGTTGCAGGTATTCGTTGCCTTTTATCTGAAACATGCCCAGATGGTCCCAGTTGAAGAAAAGCTCTTTGATACTGGGTGAACGGTAACCCATTGAATAGTTGGCACGGAAACTCCATTGGTCGTTGGGTGAAAACTTGGCTGCGATTTTGGGCATTCCCATGAATCCGAAAGCATGGGAAAAGTTAGTACGCAACCCGGCGGAAATCATCCATTGTTTAGACACTTCCCATTCGTCCTGCAGAAAATATTCCGTTTCTTTCAGTGACCGTGTAGTCATTTTGCGATTCACAAAACGGTCGCTTGTCAGGTCATCCGAAATATGTTCCACTCCAAAGATCAGATGGTGGGCTTTAAAGTAATTGCTGGTGATGGTCAGTCGTGGTTGCAAGATTCGGCTTTCATATACCTTCTGCCGTTCATTCCGGCGTTCGTGTCGTTTAAAGCGGTCATAAAAATCGCTATGTAAACTTCCGGTTACAGAAAACCAGTCCTTCACATGGTAAGTGGCTTTGATTCCTCCCGTCCAGTCACGTGCCTGACTAAAAGTCAGATCTTGTATCAGGTCGTATGTATTCATGAAGAATGCGCTGCCATAGAGCAAAACCGATAAATCTTTGTTCGGATCGTAATAAACCTTTTGTGAAGCTGAAATGTGCTCGGTTCCTTCGATTCCCATAGGCGGACGCGCTGTAGCACTGGTTACAATGATATCGTGAGGTAGGAAGGGATTGGCTTCCTGTGTATATATCTTCTTGTCATTTTCCGCCTGATAAAGATAGAAAGCATCACTTTCGCTGTACCATACATCTGTTTGCGAGGTAAATGCTCCCTGCTTAAAACCTGCGGAGACCCAACTTTGCAGATTTGGGCGGTCAGCATTCTTTTCGAACATGTAGAGGAAGTCACTCTTTGATAGATTTTTATAATTACGTTCGTTCATTTGCCCGTAACGCACTCCGGCATCGATACTAAGAGGTTTGTTCGTCTTTTTAGTTATCAGATTGATAACGGCTCCTGCCGCACGCGAACCATACAGAGTACTACTGGCACCTTTCACAATCTCGATGCGGTCTATGGCATGCAGATTGAAACGTTCGTAATCCAGGTTTCCGGCCATGTCTCCGGTCAGTCGTTCTCCATCCATCAGGAATAACACATGGCGTGCATCAAGTCCCTGCATGCTTATTTCATTGCCAAAGCCTACTTTCTGTATGTTCAATCCTGGTGTTTCCTGCTGCAGAGCCTGCTGCAAGTTTCCATATCCGGCGTCTACCAGTGCTTTTCCTCCCAACACCTGCGTGGTCACCGGAGAAAGTTTGATGGGACGTGCCGTGCGTGAACCCGTTATCACTACTTCGTTCAGTCCCATTACATCTTCCGTCATGTGAAGGGTCAGGTTTCGGGTTGCTTGTGTTATTTTTCCTTTCAGGGGTATGTAGCCTACGGAAGTGATGTGGTAATGGTATGTACCGGGACGAGGGAGCTTCAAGATGGCATTGCCATTCAGGTCAGTGATGGCATACAACGTCTTTTCCGGATTATCATTTTCTGCAAATGCTATATTTGCCGCTATTATCGGTTGCTCGGTCTTTGCTTCCAGTATTGTGAGTTGCACTTTTGTTTGGGCCATAGAGGCGGTACATATAAACAGAAGCAGGCATGTGATCGTTACAAATTCTCTTTTTTTCATTTTTCTAAAAGGGTGTGTGATTCACAGTTTATGATAACCCATGTTTCTTCTTATACTCTTCCAAGTCTTTTTCAAATTGTGCGAACTCCTTTTCATAGTTGTTGATGCGCGTCTTGTCTATTGTTTGCAGGAAACACTCCGAGCGAACGTTCATCATGTTGTAGTCCACAATAAAATTAATCTGGTGAGTGTCGGTATTATAATAGCCTTTTACACTACTTCCTTTAGCATTGGCCGGAGTGCCGTCTTTTTCTTCCCCCCAAGTAGAGCCGTCCTCACCATAGAATTTGATCCAGCCTGCACCCGGATATTCGTCTTTTTCCCATGTGTTGAGTTGCATGGTTTGTACGTCACATTTAAAGTTGATGATCATCCCCATTTTGCCTACGGTGAAATTAAGAAGAGACACACTGAAAGTATTTGTATCTGTATTGCTCCAGTCAAACTTAAATTTGGTGGGGCATCCTTTTTCAAGCAATGTTTTATTGACACCATTCAGGGTGGCATGGGTATTCAATACGATTTCTCCGGTCAGAAAATCTTTTGCTTTCTTTACGAGCTCTTCCGAAGCTCCTCCTTTGGTTATTTCTTCGTCGGATGAACAGGATGCCAAAAATAAACAGATACTGCAAAGAATGATATAGGATAATTTTATTGTTTTCATCTTGAAAAATAGTTTTTTATGGTTTATATAATGAATATTCGGTTATTGTTTTTTTATATGAATGAAAGGTTGTTTTCTTGTTGTTGTGACAAGAAAACAACCTATGGTACATTAGTTCATTTTGTGGAGAATATTATAAAAAACTTTATGCTCCACTAAAATTCACTTTGTTCCTTCAAATGTAACAATTGCTTCGAATAGTGAACCTGAATATTGAGTATTTACGGTAACTGTAAACTTCAGGTAGTTTCCGGTAATTTCTCCTTCCACTAAAGCATCATAGGATAGGGGGAGTATACCGATCTTGAGTTTTACGGCACTTTCACAGGTCTGGCTGAAGTTTCCTCCGGATGCAGGGACAGTGATGTCCATCGCGTCGACCGTAATCGATCCCGGCATCGAACCTATTTTGAATGAATCAATATGAATATTGACCGTTCCGTCTCCATTATCGGTTACATTGGCAACCTTTCCATAAACCGGATTTTTTTCTCCATTCATGTAAACTCGGATCAGGTTACCCTGATAGTTACCTTCCAGACTTTCGGCAACAGTTGCTACTGAATATACGTCACTTGCTGCACTTGCAGAAACATTACTTGAAATAGCTGTCATTCCGAATAAAGCTATTCCCCAGATAAAAACTTTTTTCAACATAAGATTGGTTTTAAAATTAAAATAAAAAATAACACATATATATATGCTTGTTAGCTGTTAAATCTTCTTTGTCCAACGGAAAGCACCATAATCACTGTAGTCTCTGTATCCGGAGTCATTTAGATTTTTTTTGTAAGTACTAAGGAATGTTTTACATGCCTCTTGCTTGAATTCATTTTCTGAAATAAGGATTGTGGCTTTCTGTGCGTCAGCCAGTGGCTTTAGTGTTTCGTACGTTGCACTATAGACATACTGGAAATTGGGATAAGTGATGGTACAATTCTCGAGTTGCAATAATATGACAGCCTGAAAACCGCGGAGAAAGCTTAAATCCATTTTTTTCAATGAAGGCAGGCTGGCCAGTTCTAATTGAGAGACAAGCCCTTTGCTCTGTTCCGGAAATTTGATTTCTTTTAAATTCTCACAATCGAATACATGTAGTACATTAGAGACTGTTTTATCAAAGTCGGTTGCTTCCTGATTGGTGACAAGTGTTTTTGATAGATCCAGTTCTGTCAAATATTTGTTGTTGCTTGAACCGAAACTTGCCAACTTGGCAGATTGTGAAAGATCAATGCCCTCAGGGGTCTCTGCATTCAGAATGAAAAGGGCTTTAAGGTTGTCACGAGGCATAAGATGAGCAACCGAACAATGATTCATGCACTCAACTTGCACATAGAATGGTTTGTAGAAAGGATTATTGATAAAATATTCTAATCCTTCAATTGAATGTATATTTTCATTATCCGCATACCAGGCATCTATGTTAATGCCGCTGCCTTGTTCGGTCAGGCCCATTGGCTTACTAATGTCAATCTGGTTTCCATCTTTTGTAAACAGGCTTGCAAACTTCGATTTCAGATAAGTGCGGAAGTATTCATCGGGAATATCACGCAAGGTGGTATAGGCTTGCAGGGTTCCGTTTGCATTTTGCATCTGCATGTCGGTGGCTGCACTGGCGGCATGGAATGGAACCAGATCCTCTATATTGTATTTGGCCGTTTCCGGTAAATAAAATTTGGTGAGTGGATGTAAGACAGTAGTGCTCATTTCATCATTTACCATTTTCACATCTACCAAACCTTTAAAATCATATATTTTATTACCTGATAAATCAATCGCAGTAATGTTTTTGGGCAATGCGGAGAAGTCGAAAACGGGGCCATACTCATTGTTCGATAGATTAACTTCAGCAAGGTTAGGCAATACTTCCAGTCCCGATAGATTAGCAATTTTGGTGCCCGATAGATCAAGCGAAGTTGTACTTTTTACTTTATCATCCTGTACCAGTTTGCCTTCTGCATTAAAGGTATATCCTTTTTGTTGCAAGATAGTTCTTAGTTCAGTATTTGTCACTTCCACTCCATTCCAATCAATGTTGTTATCGTTAGTACATGAAGTGAAACATATACCGGAAACTGCTATAAACGTGCTAATATACGTTTGAATTTTATTCATTGTTTAATGATGGGTTTTTTGATAATTAATATTTGTTTTAATCCGGTTACAAAGTTATATGCGGTTTAAAATATGTACAATACCCATTTATGGGTATTCTGCTGTTGAAGTTTAATAGTAAACTTTTTAATATAAATATATTTTATTGGTTGTTGTAGTTTGTATTTTATGAGATGACTTTTTATGGAAGATATTTATGTTAAAAAGAATTGTGCTATTACTGCTTGTGTAGAGGACGGTTAAAGCGGTATTTCATCGAGATTATAAAATAACTTCCTATTTGTTGGGTGTGGTGTTCGGAAAAACCACTCGATGTTGTATTTCGGCTGTAGTTTTTCTTTTGATTCAGCATGTCTGCCCAATAGACTGATAATTCGGCCTGCTTTTTTTTCAGGAAGCGCCAGGTGATACCTGTATTCCATACTATCTGGTCGTCTTCTCCCTTCCGGATATTTGTACCATTACGAAAAGTATAGGTCGCGTCGGTTTTTAATTGTATGTTGCCGGGTAAATCGGCATAGGCATTGAATCCCAGAGAATAGTTACGGGTGTACGTATCTGTCTGCCGCAATGAATTGGAAGAGTGTTGAAAGCGCCAGTTCCCATTCAGGTCGATACTTCCCCATTTAGGGAAGTATCCCAGTCGTAAATTTGCGTTCAGTCCGGTGTTATGGGTAGTACTGTGGTCCGGTTGTTCACTTTCCCCTTCATTGATGAGACCGACATTTTGGATAAAAGATCCTCCTCCGACGGCCGAAATATTAAAACTACGGATGCGTTTCTGGTAACGTAGTGTTCCATGGATGTTCCAGTTACCATTTATGTTTACCGGATAACTCTCTCGCCCTCCCGTTTGTCGGTTATAAGTAATGGTACGGGTCTGGCTGTTTACCTCGTTTTGCCAGTTCAATGTAGCGAATATACCTTTTCGGATGTTTTGTGCTTCCAAACGGACAGATTGGTTATATGAGGGCTTCAGGTCAGGATTGCCGCGTGTGATATTTAGCGGGTCGCTATTGTCGGTCAGTGAAAGCAAGTCGGTTAGGGAAGGTTGTCGGGTATCTCCCCGATAGTTCAAGCGTATCAGACTTTTCCCTTTTTTCCACAGAATGGTGAATGTCGGTCGGAATCCGACTGAATACATGGTAGTATCAGCTTGTCTCAGCCCTGTCTTCTGATCCAGACTGCGTTGCTCAGGCTGAATCGATAGTCCGGTAACAATGTTCCATACCCGGGTGGAGTAGTTTATATGGAAAGAGACTTCGTGTCCGAGTGTGTGACTGTGGCTTCGGTTACTAAGGCTGTCGGTATATCCGGTTTCATACTGCGGAGGCAGATAGCCGGGAGGATCTGTTGTTTCATCCGTCAGACCGGATAGGTTATAAGTGTTACGGTCGCTCTGCTGTTTGCTATAGTTCAAATTGTAAGAGAGCTGCATTTGAACTTTTTTTGTAAAAGGGTGAGTGAATATCAGTCCGATATTCTGATTCCGGTTTCCGTTAGGGCTTCGCTGATATTGATTCCGATAGAGAACCGAGTCATTCCCTAAGCTATTTTCCAATCGGTAATAGGTGGTTGACGAAATAGTGAAACTTTCATTTTTACCTTTGCTGTCACTATATTGTGCCATCAGGCTGAGACTGCTTCCTTTTCGGTTTATTTGGCGCGTGATGTTGGCATTGAAAGTATATTGGAGGCGCTTGTCTGTAGATAATGAATTCATTGTTATATCGTTGAGCCGCATATCATCGGGGATATTACCGATATTGCCGAAAGGGTCTGATGTTTCGAGATTGGGATTCTCGTCGAATGCGGCTTGCCGGTTGTTATTGGTGTTGTTCCCTCTGCCTGAGTTCAGATTGCCGGAGAAGCTCACAAAGGTCTTTTCGTTTATTTGCCAACGCAGGGCAAGCATAGAGTTTATGGTATGGTTTCGGTTTGTACTTTCACCGGCAGAATATTGGTATTTATTTCCCGTACTCAGGTATTGTTCATAGTATCCGGCCGATTTATTACCGTTATTGTTATGATTATAAGTCGTATTACCATTAATGGTCAAATTTCTGCCGAATCTTTTCACAAAGTTAAGTGCTATGTTATCCTGTATATTGTCCTTGTAACTGGTTGTCATGTTACGGTTACCCGAACGGACGATCAGTGAAAGGTTCTCACCGCCTTTTTTAAAGTAGTTACCTAATAATTCGAGGTCCTTCTTATTATAGTTGCCCAGTCCGGCTTTACCCGATGCCAGCAAAGTGCTGTTGAATTCTTTTTTGGTTTGCAGGTCTAAGACATAATTTTCTTTTCCGCTACTGACTCCTGTCATTTTTTCCAGATCACTTTTTTTATCGTATACCTTTATTTTATTGATCAGTTCTACCGGTAAATTTTCCAATGCCAGACTGTTATTTCCGGAAAAAAAGGCTTCACCGTTAACGTTGATTTCAGTAATGGGCAGACCATTATAGACCAGAGTTTTATCTTTGCTGTTGTATTCCAACCCGGGAATACGTTTTACGAGATCTTCCAGATAACTACCTTCCGGTGTTTTATAAGCAGACGCATTGATTATGGTAGTATCGCCTATCTGCTCTATTTCACGTACTTGTGCGGTAACTGTTACTTCATCCAGTTCGATACCCTCTTTCAGTACAATGTTTTCCAGATGAATGTCAGGAACATTTTCTGTTAACTTATGGAATACTGGTTGCATTCCTGTATAAGAAACTTTCAATAAATAGCGTTTATCTTTGTACGCAGGATACCGGAGGCTAAACTTCCCATTTGCGTTGCTTGTCGTGCCTTTAACAAGCGTAGAATCTTTTTCGTTGATGACGAGAACGCTGGCGTAAGGTAAGGACTCTTTTTCTTTTGCGTCTGCTGCCATGCTCCATATTTGTCCGCTGACTCTTTGGGACTGTTGGGCATATAGCTCAATAGCCATTCCGGAAATTAAAAGCAATAAGATACAGGTTTTACGCACGTCCATTTCGTATGTTTAGTATGAATGGTTGCAAAATTAGCGAGTTTCAGGTTTGCGTTCAATACCTTTTATTAGGTATAATAATCAGATTTATGAGTCATAGTTCTCAATGCATGTAACCGGAATTATATATAAAGGGTGGGAGTGCAGATTATCGGATATAAAAAAAGGCTACTCTCACGAGCAACCAATCTTTGTTAACCTTAAATCTAATACTATGAAAAACACATTGCAAATGTACGGATTTGGATTATATCTGCAAATTATTCGGATATAAATCTCCATTTTGTAACGTTATTTAGCGAATTGTCGTTTTCTGTTAACGTTTGATATGTCCTTTTTAGAGCTTTCGGTCTTCTTACTCCTGTTTCCCTCTTTTAATTAGGCGATTCCCTCCGAAGATGTAGGTTTTTTCTTTTTCCTGAGATCATTTGTTTCCCTACTTTTGTTCACATCAAACTGATATAACTAAAAAACTATACGATATGAAAACTTTAGCTTTCAAATATTTAAAATTGTTTCTGCTGGCAGTGGCAATGGTAAATCTTACTTCATGTGAGATAGAGATAGATGACTTTTATGACGATGATAACATTGGCGGTTCCTATTATAACAAGTCCCTCGATCTTTGCAGTCGTACCTGGGCAGATACGTTTTATGATGCTGACGGAAACTATTGTTATCAGGAGTTGAATTTTTATCTGGACCGTCATGGTGAAGATTATATTCGTGTGGAATATCCCAATGGACGTTATTCCGAATCGGTGTACTCTTTTACCTGGAATTGGGAAGACCGTTCTCAATATTCTCTCCGGATGGTCTATGGTCCCGGTGATGTTTCCTATCTGGATGATGTCTGGATCAGGGGGAATGTACTGAGCGGATACTTGGACGGACATGATAATTATGTTGACTTTACAGGAGTGAGATAACCCGAACCTTTATTGAAATAATTGTAGGCGGATTGATATATTCTTGATATATGTCAATCCGCTTTTTCAGTGTTTTTAAATACCTTTGCAGCCCGAAAAGGATTAAGGTAAAATGACACACAGAATTCAACAGGAGAGCATAAAGAGGCGCTTGGCAAAACTGGCCGCTCCGATTTTTATTGAAACATTACTGATAATGATGCTGGGAGCGGTCGACACCATTATGCTGAGCCGCCATTCTGATAACAGTGTAGCTGCGGTCGGAGTTGTCAATCAGATTATCATGCTGACTTTTCTGGTGTTTGAAGTGATCAATTTGGGTACGTCCGTACTCTGTTCGCAGTATCTTGGTGCGAGGCTCGAAAAGAAAGTGGTACAGGTGGTAGGTGTGTCGTTACTTGTTAATTTATTGGTTGGAGGGATTATCAGTGTGCTTCTGTTTACGATGGCCCGCACCATTCTGCAATGGATGGGGTTGGGACCCGAACTGATGGCTGACGGTATGGATTATATGCGTATCGTGGGTGCTTTCGCCTTTTTTCAGGCCATTTCTCTTACACTTTCAGCTTCTTTACGCAGTGCCAATAAGGCTATATATCCGATGTTGGTAACAGTGGTAATCAATATTCTTAATATCATCGGTAACTATTCGCTGATTTTTGGTAAGTTCGGTTTTCCCGAACTCGGGGTAGAAGGGGCTGCAATCTCTACTGCTTTCAGCAGGGGAGTGTCTATGGTTATTCTGTTTATTATTCTGTTCCGCAAACATATCCATCGTTTCCCTTTGGCTTATTTCCGGCCTTTCCCTTTTGCAGAGCTGAAAAATTTGATGCGGGTTGGTCTGCCCTCTGCAGGTGAGCAACTTTCATACAGTTCATCGCAGGTAGTCATTACTTTTTTCATTAACATGCTTGGAGTTGAAGCGTTGGCTACCCGCACCTATTGTGTCAATATCATTATGTTTGTCTATTTATTCAGTATATCCATGGCACAGGGAGGTGCTATCTGTATCGGACATCTGATAGGGGAGAAGAAACCCCATGCAGCATTTCTGCTTGGGAAATATGTGATGAAGAAGTCGGTAATGATTACTTTGATTCTTTCATGTATTATTGCGGCTTCAGGCCACACTCTATTGAGTTGGCTGACTTCCAATCCCGAAATTATCCGTATGGGAGTGATTGTATTGCTGATTGATGTGGTACTTGAAATAGGCCGTCCCATTAATATTTTTGCGACGAATGCCCTGCGTGCAGCGGGTGATGTGAATTATCCTTTTTATGTCGGGTTGATTGTGATGTGGAGTGTTGCTGTCGGTGTCGGTTATTTATTTGGAATTTACTGGGCCTGGGGCATTTGCGGTATGTGGGTTGCTTTTGCTCTCGACGAGAACATTCGAGGAATTATTTTTGTCCGTCGCTGGTATGGGATGAAGTGGGTGAATAAAAGCTTTGTGAGGTCGTAAATAGTTGCTATCTTTGCGGACGCTAATGTATCCTTATGCGTTTCACGGATACATTGGCTTATGGATACATTGGTAAATTATTCACATGGAGTGGTTATATAGTCTCTTTATCGAACATTCTGCTTTGCAGGCAGTTGTCGTTCTTTCCCTGATTTCCGCCATTGGGCTTGGATTGGGCAAAATTCATGTTTGTGGCATTTCACTTGGCGTTACTTTTGTCTTTTTTGCCGGCATTCTGGCCGGACATTTCGGATTGTCCATAGATCCGCAGATGCTGAACTACGCCGAGAGTTTCGGACTTATTATTTTTGTGTATGCCTTAGGGTTACAGGTTGGTCCAGGATTCTTTAGTTCATTCCGTAAGGGAGGAGTTACCCTCAATATGCTTGCTATTGCCGTGGTGATTCTGGGCACTCTTCTTACGGTTGTTTGCAGTTATACCACAGAAGTTTCATTGCCCAATATGGTTGGTATCCTATGCGGTGCCACGACCAATACCCCGGCTTTGGGTGCAGCCCAGCAGACACTGAAACAGATGGGGCTTGAAAGCAGTACACCTGCTCTGGGATGTGCAGTGGCCTATCCTCTTGGAGTGATCGGAGTCATTCTGGCTGTTCTGTTGATCCGTAAACTGTTAGTGCGTCGTGAAGACCTTGAAGTGAAGGAGAAAGATGATGCCAACAAAACCTATATTGCCGCTTTCCAGGTACACAACCCCGCTATTTTTGATAAAAGCATTAAAGATATCGCTCACATGAGCTATCCCAAATTTGTTATCTCCCGCTTATGGAGAGACGGTAATGTCAGTATTCCCACATCCGAAAAGATCATAAAAGAGGGTGACCGCCTGTTGGTTGTTACTTCCGAAAAAGATGCGTTAGCGCTTACCGTGTTGTTTGGCGAGCAAGAGAATACGGATTGGAATAAAGAAGATATCGACTGGAATGCCATCGACAGCCAGTTGATATCACAACGCATTGTCGTTACCCGTCCAGAGTTGAACGGGAAGAAGTTGGGAGCTCTTCGTCTTCGTAATCATTACGGAATCAATATCAGCCGTGTATACCGTTCGGGTGTGCAGTTGTTGGCTACTCCCGAACTGACATTGCAGTTGGGTGACCGCCTGACAGTAGTCGGTGAAGCAGCTGCCATTCAGAATGTGGAAAAGGTACTTGGAAATGCTGTTAAAAGCTTGAAAGAACCCAATCTTGTGGCTGTGTTTGTAGGTATTATCCTGGGATTGGCTCTGGGTGCCGTGCCGTTTTCAATTCCCGGTATCAGTACACCTATTCGCCTCGGATTGGCGGGCGGACCTATCATTGTGGGTATCCTGATCGGAACTTTCGGTCCCCGTTTGCATATGATTACTTATACCACCCGTAGTGCCAATCTGATGCTGCGTGCTTTGGGATTGTCACTTTACCTTGCCTGCCTGGGATTGGATGCAGGTGCCCATTTCTTCGATACGGTTTTTCGTCCCGAAGGTCTTTTGTGGATCGGCCTTGGCTTCGGTCTGACCGTTGTGCCTACTGTGCTTGTGGGTTTCTTTGCTTTTAAGATTATGAAGATCGACTTTGGTAGCGTTTCCGGCATGTTATGTGGCAGTATGGCCAATCCGATGGCGCTGAACTATGCCAATGATACCATTCCCGGGGATAATCCGTCGGTAGCTTATGCTACGGTTTATCCGTTGAGTATGTTCCTCCGCGTCATTATAGCCCAGGTGTTGCTCATGTTTCTTCTGTAATCATTTTAGGGTGAATTTTAAAATTGTAAATCGTTAAATCGTAAATCATATGACTGCTCAAAGTAATATAACCCCCGAAAGTATCGTTGCCGATCTGCGTTATCTGCAACTGCTTTCACGCAGCTTCCCGACCATTGCCGCCGCCAGTACCGAAATTATCAATCTTGAAGCTATTTTGAATCTCCCTAAAGGAACCGAACACTTTCTGACTGATATACATGGCGAATATGAAGCTTTCCAGCATGTGCTGAAGAACGCTTCGGGAGCCGTAAAGCGGAAAGTAAACGAGATCTTCGGCCACACTCTCCGTGAAATTGAGAAGAAAGAGCTTTGTACCCTTATTTATTATCCGGAAGAGAAACTGCAGTTGATAAAAGCTACCGAAACAGATATTGACGATTGGTATCTGATCACGCTCAATCAGCTGGTGAAGGTGTGCCAGAATGTATCTTCCAAATATACCCGTTCGAAGGTTCGCAAATCATTGCCGGCCGAGTTCTCCTATATCATCCAGGAGTTACTTCACGAATCAACTATCGAGCCCAATAAGCATGCTTATATCAATGTGATTATCAGTACTATCATTTCAACCCGTCGTGCCGACGATTTTATCATAGCCATGTGCAATCTGATACAGCGTCTTACGATCGATTCACTCCATATCGTTGGCGATATCTACGACCGTGGTCCGGGTGCCCATATCATTATGGATACTTTGTGCGATTATCACAATTTCGATATCCAATGGGGGAATCACGATATTCTCTGGATGGGAGCGGCATCGGGAAATGAAGCGTGCATGGCCAATGTCATTCGCCTTTCCATGCGATATGGTAATCTCGGGACATTGGAAGACGGTTATGGCATTAATCTTTTGCCGCTTGCTACTTTTGCGATGGATACTTACGCAGATGATCCCTGCACTATTTTTGCGCCTAAGACCAATTTTGCCGATTCTACTTATAATGAAAAGACTCTGAGGTTGATTACCCAGATGCATAAAGCCATCACTATCATTCAGTTTAAGCTGGAGGCAGGCATCATCAATCGTCGTCCGGAATTTGGTATGGAAGGCCGCAAACTACTTGAGAAAATCGATTTTGAACGGGGGGTATTTGTTTATGAGGGCAAAGAATATTCGTTGCGTGACACAAACTTCCCCACGGTCGATCCGGCAGACCCTTATCGCCTGAGTGATGAAGAACAGGAGTTGATCGAAAAGATACACTATTCGTTTATGAACAGTGAGAAGTTGAAGAAGCATATGCGTTGTCTCTTTACCTATGGAGGTATGTATCTGGTGTGCAATTCCAATCTGCTTTATCATGCCTCTGTGCCTCTCAACGAAGATGGAAGTTTCAAACATGTGAATATCTGCGGAAAAGAATATTGGGGAAAGAATTTGCTGGATAAGATCGATCAGCTAATCCGTACGGCTTATTTTGATGAAGATGACGAAGAGGAGAAACGCTTTGCGATGGATTATATCTGGTATCTGTGGTGTGGTCCGGATGCTCCCTCGTTCGATAAAGATAAGATGGCTACTTTTGAACGTTATTTCATTGCGGACAAAAGTTTGCATAAAGAGACGAAAGGATATTATTATGCGTTGCGTAATAAAGAAGAAATCTGTGATCGTATTCTTGAAGAATTCGGAGTGACGGGACAACATACTCATATTATCAACGGGCATGTGCCGGTAAAAACCATAAAAGGGGAACAACCCATGAAAGCAGGTGGAAAATTATTGGTGATCGATGGCGGCTTTTCAAAAGCCTATCAACCGGAGACCGGTATTGCCGGATATACGCTGGTATATCATTCGCATGGGCTGCAGTTGGTCCAGCATGAACCTTTCCAGTCTACTCAGAAGGCAATAGAGGAGGGGCAGGACATTAAGTCGACTACTTTTGTTATTGAATTCAATTCACAGCGGATGATGGTGAAAGATACCGATAAGGGGAAAGAGCTGGTAACGCAAATTCAGGATTTAAAGAAGTTATTGGTAGCTTATCGGATCGGGTTGATCAAGGAGAAGGTCTGATCAGGTTCACCACAGAGTCCCACAGAGTTTATATTTAAATTATTCCTCTGTGGGACTCTGTGGTAAATCAATTAGAACAGAACCACTCCCGCTTCAGCGATCAGTCCCTTGTCATAAGTCTTGGCTTTATTATAGTAACGGCTGCCACCATAACCGCCGGTTACGAATAAACCGAATTTATCCGTAAACCGATATTCCAGATTGAGGCGTGCCTGTAAGGCATAGAGACGCGCCGGAATACCTTCTACTTTTTTATTCCGGAAAGTTTCGATGTGCTGAAAGCCTAAATCGCCACTTACAAACAGATTTTTGTAGAGAGGAAGTTCGAGACCTGCCCGGTAGAATAAAGCTGCAGAAAATTTGTCATTGAAATCGAGATAATGTGTACCTCCACCGAGTATAGTGTAGAAGAGTTTGTTCTTAAAGCGGGCACCTACATTGATTTTGGTTCTGTTGCCTCCAAATACCATTAATTGTACTTTGGTTTGCGGATTTGCATTGACCAGTCCCAATTGGAGCCCTTTCATGTCATCTTTATAATAATTGAAAAGTCCGATTTGCAATCCTTTCGCTTTCGACGCAAAATTGAACAACCCCAATTGTGCTCCGTTCATTTGGCCGCCGGTCACGTTGGCGAGTGCGGAGAGCTGCAACCCATTCATTTTTTCTCCCACTACATTCAGCAGTCCCGACATCATAAGTCCGTCATATTCCTCACCGGTTACGTTGGCAAGGCCTGCCAGTTGTACACCTGCGGCTTTATCACCTGTGATGTTCATGATACCACTGATCATTAATCCGCGTGTATTGTCTCCGGCGATATTGCTTAAGCCGGTAATCAATACGCCTTTCGCTTTATTTCCCGTAATATTTACGAGTCCCGAGACGGACAATCCTGCCAGGTCGTTACCATTTACGTTACTGATACCTCCAATTTGTACGCCACGCATACTTCCTCCGGCAAGATTGGCGAGCCCGGAGATTTGAACACCGTTCATATCGTTTTGCACCATACTGCCGAAAGCATTGATACCTACACCATGTAACTTATGCATAGCCGAGAAAAGTCCCAGGTTGACATAAGTAGTCTGTGTACTGTCAAGTGGTTGCGTACATGCTTTTTTCCATAAAGAAAGATTAATTCCACCACTTTTATTTCCGCCTTTATTCTGTGCAGGCAGACAGACTGCAGCCGAAAGAAGAGCTGCAACAAGAATGATTTTCTTCATAAGCTAAGTTTTTAAAACGCAAATTACGCAGATTTGCACGGATTATCCTATTAAAATCTATGCAAATCTGCGTAATCGATGTCTTTTTAATGAAAATAGAAATTATTTTTAACCTTTGGCTTCCTGATACAAGAAGCGTTTGATACTCTTTTTCGGAGTCTTTTCAAACTCTTCCGGATAGATTTTCATTTTCGAAATCTGGCTATAAGCCGGGAGCATTTCGTTCAAGGCAATCCGGTTTTCTTCCATTACCCGTTCCATGTCTTCATTTTTCAACCCATGCGCAAAGGCTTCGTCAAAATCCGGATAAACCAGTCCTACCAGTTTGTCGTTTTGTTGTACGATAATACTTTCGGCCACGTATGGCAGGTTGTTCAGTTTATCTTCTATTTCCTCCGGATAGATATTTTGTCCGCTGGCACTGAGCAACATGTTTTTGCTACGTCCCTTGATTGTGATGTTTCCTTCGGCATCTTCCAAAGCGAGGTCACCGGTATGCAGCCAGCCGTCTTTGTCGATCACCTGGGCGGTAGCCTCTTCATTTTTGTAGTAACCCAACATTACGTTCGGACCTTTGCAAACAATTTCGCCTACCACATTCTCCGGGTCGGGCGAAAGGACTTTCACCTCCATGTTGAGTGCAGCTTTTCCACATGAACCCGGTTTGAAGCGTTTCCAGTCTTCGTAACAAATAATAGGACCACACTCGGTCATACCATAGCCCACTGTATAAGGGAAGTCAATCATTCTCAGGAATTGTTCTACCTCCTGGTTGAAGGCGGCTCCACCTACAATGACAGCTTCAAAGTTGCCGCCAAAGCCTTTTATCATCTCTTCGCGTACCGTTGCTTTAATCTTATCATTGATAATCGGCACTTTAAGCAGCAACTTCATGGTAGGAGTCTCCAACTTCGGAAGTACGCTCTTCTTGATGATTTTTTCGATAATCAGCGGAACAGCCACAATCAGGTTGGGTTTTACCTCGGCAAACGCCTGGAAGATAATCTTTGGGCTCGGCATGCGGGTAAGGAAATAAATCTGGCAACCTACCGCAAATTCATAAAGGAACTCGAAAGCCAGTCCGTACATGTGTGCCATCGGCAGCATGGATACGATCTTATCACCTGCTTTCAGTGGAAGTACCTCGAAAGCGAAAGCCGTATTCGACCATAAGCTGCGATAGGGGAGCATTACACCTTTTGAATAGCTGGTGGTTCCCGAGGTATAGTTGATAACAGCCAGTTCTTCAGGCTGATCCTTATGATATTCGATATGTTCCTTACGGAAATTTTTGGGGAATTTCTTCCCGAACATTTCGTTGAGGTGTTCACGTGCGTGAGTCAGTCGTTCGCTACGTGATACCAGTAACGTAAAATCGTTCATCATCAGGATACCTTCGAGCAACGGCATGGCAGACTCATTGAGGTTTTCCCAGACCACGTCTCCTACAAACAGGAGTTTGGCTTCCGAGTGATTGACGATATTGTGTACATTATCTGCTTTGAATTCGTGTAAGATGGGGACGATAACCGCTCCATAAGTGAGAGTCGCGAGGAAAGTAACTCCCCAATGGGAACTATTTCTTCCGCAAACGGCTATCTTGTCTCCTTTGCGGATTCCGCTTTCTTCAAAGATGATGTGAAGCTTTTCTATTTTGCGAGCTACGTCTTTATACTGTAGGGTGGCACCCTTATAATCTGTCAGGGCATCCAGATCCCAATTGTTTTTGATACTGTTTTCAATGTAAGCTATAAAACTTTGTTCCATTGTTTTTTGCACATTTGATGATAAATTGTGCAAATATAGCCATTTAATTGAGATTTGAAAACTTAGAAGCTATTTAAATTTTTCTTTTGCAGCTTTCATTGTATTCATCACGGGATAACACGAAGGACATAGAGTTTTATTTTTTTCTATTTTAAAACTCTGTGTCCTCTGTGCCCTCTGTGGTGAATAATTATCCCAGATACCACTCGTACATTCTTTGTACCCCCTCTTCAATATCGATCTTATGATGCCATCCGAGGTTGTGCAATTTCGACGGGTCGGTAAGTTTTCGCATGGTTCCGTCCGGCTTACTGCTGTCGAAAGTCAGCTTTCCCTGATAGCCGACTGTGCTTACAATTAGTTCTGCCAGTTCGCGGATCGTTATTTCTTTTCCGGTACCTATGTTGATGTGGCAGTTGCGGATATCTTTTGTTCCGGCTTTGTAGGTATCCTTGAAGTCTACGTGTTCCATTACAAAGACACTTGCATCAGCCATCTCTTCACTCCAAAGGAACTCGCGTAGCGGTGTCCCGGTTCCCCAGAGTGTCACTTCTTTTTCAGTAATACCATATTTCCGGAGGATTTGCAGGATCTCTTCGTTAGAGTTGGCACCACTGATGCCTTCCACCGGACGCAGGTTCATGTCTTTACGCACAGCTTCCCAATCTCCTTTTTTCAGGCAATGTGCCAAGTGAATTTTACGGATCATGGCAGGCAGCACATGACTGCGTTCCAAGTCAAAGTTATCGTTCGGCCCATACAGGTTGGTCGGCATCACGGCGATGTAATTCGTTCCATATTGCAGGTTTAAGCTTTCGCACATTTTCAGTCCGGCTATTTTGGCTATGGCATAAGGTTCGTTGGTATATTCCAGCGGAGAAGTGAGCAACACGTCCTCTTTCATCGGCTGTTCGGCATCTCGTGGATAGATGCAGGTACTTCCCAGAAAAAGCAGCTTTTTCACTTGATGGCGGAAACTTTCTCCGATCACGTTCTGCTGTATCTGTAAGTTCTTGTAGATAAAGTCCGCACGGTAGATACTATTGGCCATGATCCCTCCTACAAAGGCGGCAGCCAGAAATACGTACTCCGGCATTTCCTCATCAAAAAACTGCTTTACGGCCGCACCGTCCAATAAGTCCAGTTCCTTATGTGTGCGTCCCACCAGATTCGTATATCCCTTTTCCTGCAGGTTTTTCCATATAGCCGAACCCACCAGTCCGTGGTGTCCGGCTACATAAATTTTTGCGTTTTTATCCATTCTGTCAATCATGTTTAGTCGCAATCATTCTTTTCACTTTGGCCATATCGTGGCGTACCATGATTTTTACCAGTTCCGGGAATGGTGTTTTGCATGGATTCCATCCCAATACGGTTCTGGCTTTGGTCGGGTTACCGAGCAATTGTTCCACTTCGGCAGGGCGGAAATATCTCGGGTCGACTTCTACCAGTACTTTACCGGTGGCTGTGTCAATTCCTTTTTCATTGACGCCTTCGCCTTCCCAACGCAGGTTGATGCCTATTTCGGCAAATGCCAGTGTACAGAATTCGCGGACGGTATGCATTTCACCGGTAGCGATTACGAAATCTTCGGGTACGTCATGTTGCAGGATCAGCCACATACATTCTACATAATCTTTGGCATAGCCCCAGTCACGCTTGGCATCCAGGTTACCCAAATATAATTTATCCTGTTCGCCTTGTGCGATGCGTGCTGCTGCCAGCGTGATCTTACGGGTTACGAAAGTCTCGCCACGGCGTTCACTCTCGTGATTGAATAAGATACCGTTTACGGCAAACATTCCGTAACTTTCACGATAGTTCTTAGTGATCCAGAAACCGTATTGCTTGGCTACTCCATACGGAGAACGCGGATAGAACGGAGTCGTTTCGCTTTGCGGCACTTCCTGTACTTTTCCGTAGAGTTCGGAAGTGGAAGCCTGGTAGATGCGTGTCTGTTTTTCCAGTCCCAGGATGCGGACAGCTTCAAGCATACGCAATGTACCGAGTGCATCCGCCTCGGCGGTATATTCCGGTACGTCGAACGATACTTTTACGTGGCTTTGTGCCGCCAGGTTGTATATTTCGTCGGGTTGTACTTGCTGGATGATGCGGATCAGTGAACTTGAGTCGGTCATATCTCCGTAGTGCAGGTTGACTGTACGTTTCTGTTTCATATCGCGCACCCATTCATCAAAGTACAAGTGTTCGATCCGGCCTGTATTGAAAGAAGATGAACGGCGCAGGATGCCGTGTACTTCGTAACCTTTCTGAAGAAGAAACTCGGCGAGGAATGAACCATCCTGTCCGGTAATACCTGAAATAAGAGCTTTTTTCATGTCTATTGTTTTGAGTTTATAATCTTTTTGACGATGCAATATTCGGTATTTTCATAAGAACGGGCAATCTATCTGCTGAATTATTTTCTTTTTTCAACGGAAAAAACTTATCTTTGCTGTAATTTATTAAAATAGAAATGAATATCATGCTTTTTAATATTAAAATATCTATTCTGTTTTATATAATGAATTTTATTTTAAATAAATTCGTGTATGAATGATATATTTGATGAATTGGTATCATCTAACTACTGGAATGGAAAACTTCCGAAAGTGGAATTTGCCCGTAAAAGTTACACAAACCGTATATTCGGGTATGTAGGTAACCGCCTTGTAAAGGTCTTGACCGGACAGAGAGGGGTAGGTAAAGGATGCCTGTTGCGGCAGATCATCTATCAGTTGATTGCCGATGGTGTTTCATCACGGAACATTCTATATATAAGTAAGAAGTTCACAGATTCGGGCGTACTTTCCGGATATCGTGATCTGGACGACTTGCTTTTTATCTATCGTGAGAAAATCCATCCGGTAGGTAAAGTCTATATTTTTATTGAAGAAATACAAAAAGTGGAGGGCTGGGAACATTTTGTCCATTCCCATTCACAGGACTTTGTAGATACTTGCGAGCTGTTTATCAGTGGTTCCAACCAGGATATGCTTTCGGGTGAAGCCGAGAAGCTTTTGGCCAGACATTACGTCAGTTTTGAGATATTTCCCTTTAGCTTTTCCGAGCACAGGATATTGGAGAGGGTAGAGGCTACCGGCAAAAATTACGCGGAATATATGGATAAGGGGGCACTACCCATTCTTTTCAATCTTCCGGATGCGGAGGCCGGATGGAAAGCCATTTCCGCTCTCCGCGATACGATTCTGTTTCGTGATATCATCCGTCGATATCGGATTAAGGATGCTCGCCTGCTCGAAGATGTGTTCGTCTATTTGTGCACCCATCTCGCTGAGTTGATTACCATCGGTCAGTTGGTCAGTCACTTTGCTGCCCAGAACCGGAAGACGAGTTATGATACGGTTGCCAATTATATCTGCTATCTGGAAGACACCTCTCTGATTCATCGCGTGGAACGTTATCAGATCCGCAGTAAAGAGATTCTTCTGGGTAGCTGCAAATACTATATTAACGATTGGGCATTCATGCGCCATCTGTATCCTTTTTTTGCCGGTTCCCGAAAATCCTGCTTTGAGAACCAGGTTTATCTGGAACTGCGGCGTGCCGGATATACCGTTTTTGTAGGTGTGCTTCGAGGAGGCAAACTGGTCGATTTCGTTGGCAGGAAGAAAGACCGCATTGTGTATTTGCAATGTGCACCTCTGCTCAATGATGATTTTCAAGTGGAGCAAATGTACAACACGCTGGAGATGATACAAGACAATTATGAAAAGTGGGTCGTTTCTATGGACGATACCACATTGCCCTCCAAAGAAGGGATTCGTCACATACAAGTCTGGCAACTGCCTGAAATACTATAGTCTGACAATCTTTTTTGATTGCTTTGATGTCCGGATGATGCCGTTTACGAAGTTAACATCTTGCCATTTACGAAGTTAATATCATAATTTTACGAAGTTAAAATCGTATCTTCGGGAAGTTAACTTCCTGAAGTCACGATTTTAACTTCGTATTAGTGCTTTTTGAATCGCTTTTCAACCCCTTGAGAATCAGTGCCCGTTTCCGGAGGAAAACAGCTGCATTCTTTAATTGACTGCAAGCAAACAGCATTTTCCAGAATATAAAAATGTACTGTTTGTCAGAAAAGTTCTTTTTAGGTTCCGCTTCTTTTCTTTGCTCGGTTCAACGCTGCGATCATGTATTTTCCTTTTGCTCCGATGTTGCTCCAGTTCGTGCTGCAAATCAGTTTCCATACAGGGGTTCCTTTTCTCCCGTAATCCGACAGTCGCAGGATTGCTTCGATCTCTTTTTCGTCTGTTATTCCGAATCGTTCCAGGTTTCCCATTAATCCCACGTAGTTGTGTGTCATTGTATTAAATGCGTATCCGGGCATACTGACCGGCGTAGCATTGACTTCCTCTTCCTTCCCCCTTGGGGGAGCTGAGGGGGGAAATTCTCTACTTTGCTTTACTTTACTTTGTTCGGTATTGCATGCATTTTTTGCATCAGAGCCTGCATCCTGCTCTACATTTTGCGTGCAGACAGTCTTTTCTTCATTACATGTCTCTTTCGGTTTTATCAGTAGATAAGGCATGGCTGTCCAGTTCCTCTTTCTTCGCTTGGTTGCCTCTATCCATACTTTTTGTATTGCTTCAGAGGTCAGTACTTTATGTTCCGCATAGCTTCCCCTGTCTATCATTCCTTTCTCGATCATTATCTCGATAATCCCCTGCACCTCTTCTGCGTCTGCCTCTTTTCCCGTCTTGTTGGCGAAAATAAGGCATTGTTCCTCACCCCACGGAATATAATATCCTTCTTTATATATCTTGCATAGGAGTTTCAGTACAATCGCGAGTCCTTTCATGCCATATTTTGCTTCTATTACCTCCATTGCGTTCTCTTCCATAAAATTCACAGCTATCGGAAAGTAATTTATTCCATCGTATGTTGTTGCCATAATTGTTAAGTTGTTATGTTGCTGATTAATTGGTCACTGAAAGATTCTCCTATACGATCGCTCTCCATTCCATGAAATTCTCTATTTTGAAGGTCATCCACTTTTGTTGCTCCACATCCCGGTAGACCACTGTGTTTTTTATTTCCGTCGGATCATACTGCTTTCCGAAATCTTTTTCGTATCCCACCAATGTTCCTTTCACCAGTTTGAATGTTCCGTCCTGTTTCATATAAGCTACGGCTGCATGTCCATATTGCATATATTCTATGAGGGCTTCCAGTCGTTCTGCCATCCATTCGGAGCACTGTTCTGTGTAGTCCTTTTCGAGCATGATTTGTCTTTTCCATTTTCCTTTCATCATTTCGTTTTTCGATACTGCTTTCCTGTTCTTTTTCATCATTGATTTTTTAAAGTTTATTAATGAGTTATTGTCGGGCTTTTTTTTACCCGTGGCAAAGTACGGTAATAAGTTTTGAATAGACTAATCCTGTAAAAGTACTTTAGAAAGGGACTTTTACAGGATTTTAACAATCGGTTATTTGCCTTCATCTCGCTTTTTCCGGAATGCTCTGGCATATTTTTTCAGCTCTGATAGAAAAGAACGTTTATTAGGCTCTGTAGCAATGCCTTTGCGCTGATATTCAAAGGTGAGATATTCTTTTATTGTTTCCTGTAGTTCTTCAATGGGTCTGTTTTCCATGCTGTTGATTCCGCCTTTGATAAAGCTTTCGGTAAGTGCCTCCATTAGCTTTCCTTTGCCTTTTGTGATGTGTAGTGGTTCTCTAACCTTTTGATTGAGGCTGAATTGCAAGTCGGCTTTACCCGCAAAGATTACTTTTCCATTTACTTCGATGGTTACTAAGTTATCATTCAATGAGATAACTACTTTTTTTCTTCCATAATGTTAGTTTTTAATTGAATTTATGAAAGGACAAAGTTTGTATAAAAAAATATAAATATGAAAGAAAGCTGGGATTTTTTTAGCTTAAAGGGAGAATCTTAAAGTGTAAGGATCTTGTTATTAGTTATTTATCTTAAGATATAGGTGTTGTTTCAAAAAACGTTCGTTTGATTGAACAAAGGTAAGGAGTCTGTTTTAATGTACAAAATATTTAGTGGATAAAATTTTATTAAAGATTTTATATTGTTGATTTTCAAATATATACAGAGAAAAAAAAGTTCTCTGATCAGCTACTTTACAATATTCATTTTTTCATCGAAAAAAAACTCAAAAATGCCGTTCCAAAAGACGAACGTTTTTTGAAACACATTCGTTCGTTCTCAACTTCTAAATATGTTTCGTAAAAATTGACGGTTTGAAAGAGAAAAGATGTCTCGTTCAAACCGCGAAGCGCACCCGAAACAAAGGAAAATTCCCTCAAGTATAAATCGTAAATGTCTGAACAACAGAAGTATTGGTTTGCCGCCCGTACCCGAGATAAACAAGAGTTTGCTATTCGTGACTCTCTTGAAAAATTGAAGACTGAACTTGATCTCAATTACTATCTTCCCACTCAATTTGTCATCCGGCAGTTGAAATATCGTCGAAAACGGGTGGAAGTCCCTGTTATTAAGAATCTTATCTTCATCCAAGCTACCAAGCAAGATGCTTGTGATATTTCTAATAAATACAATATCCAGCTTTTTTATATGAAGGACCTGCTTACCAGGGCTATGCTGATAGTTCCTGATAAACAGATGCAGGACTTCATATTTGTCATGGATTTAGATCCGAATGGGGTCAGTTTCGATAATGACCATTTATCTGTCGGTAGCAGGGTTCAGGTAGTTAAAGGTGATTTCTGTGGTGTCGAGGGCGAACTTGCCAGCGAGGCCAACAAAACTTATGTTGTTATTCGTATTGCCGGTGTATTGAGCGCCAGTGTCAAAGTTCCTAAAAGTTATTTACGTGTCATTTAAGTTATGAATACACTCACTTCTCAAATTGAACAATTACAGAGTCTCGCGCACGAGTTACTCTATTTAGGTGTGGATGGTGCTCCTATTTATACCGATCATTTCCGTCAGTTGAACAAAGAAGTTTTAGAACAATCCGATGCGTTGTATCCTCAGCGTGGTGCTACTCCCGAAGAGGAAGCAAACATCTGTCTGGCATTATTAATGGGTTACAATGCAACCATCTATAATCAGGGTGACAAGGAGGAGAAAAAGCAAGTTGTTCTCAATCGTTGTTGGGATGTGCTTGAGCAACTTCCTGCTACTTTATTGAAGGTTCAATTATTAGTTCATTGTTATGAAGAGGTTTTTGACGAAGGATTGGCTCAGGAAGCTCAGGCAATCATTGATGTCTGGCGGGGCAGAGAACTGTCGATAGAGGAGTATGAAGTGGTGGAATACTTGAAAGGTGCGAAAGAGAATCCGTATCCATGGAGTGAGTTGGAGGATTAATTTTAGTCTGATTAATAAATATGTGATAAAAGGTATAGTTTTATTCAACAGATTGAATATACATTTAGGTCTCGTCAAAAAATATAATTGATTTGAATGGAAAGCCTACTATGGCCTATTCCATAGAGGCGGCCATTCAAACTGGATTGTTCGAAAAGGTTATTGTATCAACTGATTCAGAGAAATATGCGGATATTGCCCGCTTTTGGGGCTGAGTTGATGAGGCGCACAGAATCGTTGTCGAATGATAAAGCAACTACATTCGGTGTGATACAAGATCTTTTAAATTGCATACAAGCCGATTTTTGATTTGATTACTTTGTCCTTTTGCAGCCTACATCTCCAATTCACATAAAAGAGGTGATTGAAAAATATGATTCTTGTATTGAGAAATACGACTTTCTTGCTTCTGTAAAAGAAGCGGATCATCCAGCGATACTTGTTCAACTAATTGATGAAGATGATTCACTTAAATATTTTAATATTGATTTCTCTCAATATCGGTGTCAAGATCATATAGATTATACACCCAATGGTGCTATATTTATAGCAAAGCCAGATGCATATCTTGAGCAGAAACATTTCTTTGGCGTTAAAAGTATTGCATATTATATGAAAGATATTGAATCGGTAGATATTGATAATTTTATTGACTTGGAATTAGCTCGTATCGTATTGAAATATATGCAGAACGGTTCTAATGGTTGAATAAATAGTGCCTCATCAATGAAGTGAAATAAATTCAGTTTCTCAACAAAATGATAAACAAAATAGTAATACTTAGGTATGCTCCGTATGGGCAAAATGTCTCTCTCTTTTTTTCAATTGATTACTTAATTAAATCGGGTATATCTATCGAATATTGGGATGTATCATCAATCACTACAGGAGAAAGCGGAGGAAATTCTACAAATGAACCTATTAATATATCTGTTATTCGGAGCTATAAAGAACTGGCTAAGTATATAAAGTCTCAAGATAAAAGTACTACTTTGTTTATTCCATTCATGTCTTTTTTTTGTAAGACGTTCAGGTGCTTTTATTTATTATCGAAATATGATTGCAGATTAGGTTGTTGTGTAACTGGATTTTTCCCAACTACTAATCGTTCTTCAAGAGAGAAGGTAGTTCAACTATTGAAAATTTGCAATTTTAAGAAGTTGTATTATGCTTTTGGAAATTTGATATGCAACTATATTAAGAATAAAACCTCCATTATCAAACCTTGTGATGTAATTTATTATACGGGTTCTAAGGCCGTATTAAATGAGTATAAATTCGATGAAGGCACTGCTTTTTTTAAACTCAACTCAATTGACTATGAATATTTTTCTATGTCGGATAGTGAAGAAAAACCGAAGTTGGAAAAAGAAAGCTATATGGTTTTTATAGATCAATATTTGCCTTTTCATCCGGATGCGAAAATAAATGGTTTTTTAGATATTGATCCGAAGGGATATTATAGAAACTTGAATGAGTTTTTTAACCGATTGGAACAGCGTAATGGAATGAAAGTGGTCATAGCTGCCCATCCTAAAGCGATAAAGTATAAGACACACGATTATTTTAATCATCGGACTGTATATTGGGGGGTGACCAATGAATTGGTGAGAAATGCTAAGCTGGTAATTATGCATTTTTCTACCTCCGTCTCTTTTTCGGTGTTATACAATAAGCCAGTTGTCTTTGTTTCGATGCCGGAGATCAAGTCGAAGAATTGGAACTATCATCATTTGATCCTTGCTTTTGCCGAAGCATTGGAGGCTTGTTACTATTTCCTTGATAATGACTGGACGTTGAATGAGGAAATTCAGGTGAATGATCGGAAATATGAAGACTATAAATATGCCTATCTTACTACAACGGAGACCGAATGTAGCATAAATGGAGTGAACTTAATGAAGTCTTTGCTGACTTTATAACCCACTATTTATATAAAATGCAAGCAGTAATATTAGCAGCAGGAATGGGCAAACGCTTAGGTGATTTGACTCAAAATAACACAAAATGCATGGTTCGGGTGGATGGCATTATGTTGATCGACCGAGTGTTGAAACAACTATCCTCCTTGACGTTAAACAAAGTGATTTTAGTGATCGGCTACAAGGGTACACAGCTAAAAGAACACATTGGTGATGTGTTCAATGGGATGCCTATTGAGTATGTTGAAAATCCGATTTACGATAAAACAAACAATATCTATTCGCTCTCCTTGGTGAAAGACGAGCTGAGACGGGATGATACGCTTTTGCTGGAGTCGGATCTTATTTTTGATGATACTTTGTTGCATCTGCTCATGGACAGTGCTTATCCCAATGCAGCGCTGGTGGATAAATATGAAACGTGGATGGATGGAACAATGGTCAGATTGGATGAAGAACACAACATTGTGAACTTTATTCCTAAAAAGGATTTTAGCTACGAAGATGTTTGCTCTTATTATAAAACGGTTAATGTCTATAAATTTAGCAAAGACTTTTTGTCTACCCAATACGTGCCTTTTTTGGAAGCGTATACGAAAGCCTTGGGAAACAATGAATATTACGAGCAAGTGCTTCGTGTCATCACTTTATTGGATAATTGTGATTTGAAGGCTATTCCTTTGAGTGGACAAAAATGGTATGAGATTGATGATATTCAAGATTTGGATATTGCTGAAGTGCTTTTTGCTGCACCCGGAAAGCGGTTGTCTCTCTATCAGAAACGATATGGCGGCTATTGGAGATTTCCTGATTTGCTGGATTATTGCTATTTGGTCAATCCATTTTTTCCTCCGGAAAAGATGAAGGAAGAGTTAAAAGCTAATTTTGATATTCTGCTCACAGAATATCCTTCGGGAATGTCTATTAATAATTTATTAATCGGTAAGTTTTTCAATTTAAAGCCGACATACGTCTGCGTGGGGAATGGGGCTGCTGAATTGATAAAAAGTCTGATGGATCATCTGGATGGTCACATCGGAATGGTTTATCCTACTTTTGAGGAGTATCCTAATCGGTATAACAAGAAAGAAACCATTGTGTATACACCTTCCAATCCCGATTTCTCGTATACGGCACTCGATTTAAAAAACTATTTTTCCAATCAAGATTTATCTACTCTCTTGTTGATAAATCCAGATAATCCTTCGGGCAATTACATCTCCAAAGCAGATGTGCTATCCTTGGCTGATTGGGCGAACGAAAAGGGAATAACGTTGGTTTTGGATGAATCCTTTGTTGATTTTACTGAGGAAAATATTTGCAATACCATGCTAAGTAATGAAATTTTGGAAGCTTTCCCTAATCTGGTTGTGGTAAAAAGTATTTCAAAATCTTATGGTGTGCCCGGACTGCGTTTAGGGGTTTTAGCCACTGGCAATGATGTATTATTGGAGAAAATAAAACGTGATTTATCTATTTGGAATATTAATTCTTTCGCAGAGTTTTATATGCAGATTTCAGGGAAATATGAATCGGCTTACAAACAAGCTTGTTTGAATTTTGCTCAGGAACGAAAACGTTTTTACCGTGAACTCCTGAAAATTGCATTTTTGCGTGTCATCCCTTCGCAAGCTAATTATTTTCTGTGTGAGGTTACGAGTAAATATGCTTCCTCTGAGTTGGCGACCTTATTACTTGAAAAATATAATATTTTAATAAAAGACTGTAGCCCTAAAAAAGCTTTTGGCGGGAAGCAATACATCCGTTTGGCCATTCGTAGTCAAGAAGATAATGATAGGCTGATTGCGGCTTTGGATGAGCTTTTATAATTTCTGACTAAAATAGATGGTGTGTTCTAAGTGACACAATAAAAGTAATAAAGAAAGAATGGCTATGAATATGATTTTATTATTGAAGAGCTTTACTAGAACATTAGGTTTGAAGAATTTGCTTTATCCGGTCTATTCTCATACTCTATTAAAAGTTTATAAAAGGAGGCAAAACCGGCTGTTTAACGGTGGTAATAAAGAGTTGCTATTTTTGGTGGATGATGTTTTGACCAGGCACGAATGCGTTTTTTGGTTGAATTATGGCACTTTGCTGGGAGCATACAGAGATCATGATTTCATAACACATGATAATGATTTAGATATAGGTATGTATTGGAAAGATAGGGAAGGAGTAAAGGAATGGTTGGCAGATGCCGGACTAAAATTACTATCTATCATAACGTATGGTAATCCTGATGCTCCTGATAGCGCCGAATATAGATTTGAATATCATGGAACTTGCATTGATATTAATTTCTATGAAGTGGAAACTGGGGTGGCAATTACATATAATCCTCTGTTCTTTAGTGAAAAAGATTATAATGTAAAGGGGGCAAGCATACCTGTAAAGGTGGAACGGGTAGATTCTCCTTTTACAAATCTGAAAAAAATCACTTTCTTGGGGCGAAAATTTTATGTTCCTGAAAATACGGAAGAATATTTAATTGCAAATTATGGTGAAAATTTCATGACTCCAATTTCTGATTTTAATTATCATGATTATGCATTGAATATTACCGCATATTCGGAAGAGGAAAAATCCGGCTCTTTTTATAGGTACAATTTTTGATGAGAGAGTCGTATACTAAAGGGTATTTGTTTATCTATGGATGGCAGATATTGTCTATCATCCTCGGTCTATTGTCCGTATTCATTGTTGTTCCTTTTTTATCATCGAATAAAATATTATATGGAATTTATTCTATTTGTATCTCTCTAACCATATTCTATAATTATGCCGATGTTGGATTTTTAAGTGCAGGTCAAAAATATGCTGCGGAGTCTTATGCAAAGGGAGATAGAACAGGAGAAATGTCTATCATTTCTTTTACTGCCTTTATTCTGTTTCTTTTTTTAGGTCTGATTTCCGTATTGTTATTTTTGATTGGATTGCATCCCAATTGGATGATAGCAGATTTGCAAGCCCATCGGGATGTTCGCATAGCGACCTTGTTGATATTTATATTAGCCTTTTCTTTCCCTATATATGCTTGTCAAAGGATTCTTGTTTTAATTTATGCTATCAGACTTGAGGATTATAAATTTCAACGAATCGTTATTATCGGAAATGTGTTGAGAATATTATCCACTTTCTGTTTCTTTTCAAATGGGAAATATATGGTCGTGGAATATTTTCTTGTATATCAAATAATTGGTGCGTTTGTGGCTCTTTATGGAATTAGAGATGTAAAGGGTCGTTATAGTTATTCATGGAGCGAGTTCAGGCGATTTTTCCGATTTAACAGGTCTGTTTTTAATAGGGTTAAACGAGTTGCGTTTGTAAGCTTGGTGCTCACCGTTGGTTGGGTGTTTTATTATGAAATAGATCAGTTGGCTATATCCCGCCTCTTAGGAGCAAAGCAGGTAGCTGTCTATGCTATTGCTTTGGCGGTGCTTACCATGTTTCGGACTTTTTTAGGGGCTCTGTATGCTCCTTTTACATCCCGATTTAATCATTTTATAGGTTTGAGGGATATAAATGGATTAAATTCTTTCTATAAACATATTGTGAATATTCTTTTTCCTTTGGCTACGTTGCCCATTATCATAGTTAGCATGCTTGCGAAGGCTTTTATTATTTCATGGGTTGGCAAGGAGTATGACAGTTCTGTTTTCTTGGTCGAAATGATTGTTTTTGCCAATATACTGGCTTTCATTTCTTATCCAAGCAACCCTTATTTAATCGGTCGTGAGAAAGTGAATTGTTTGTATGTCTTGAGTATGCTGACCCCGTTAGTCTTTTGGATCGGTATCTTGTGTACTGTCAATGCTTATGGTTTGGGTGCATTTGTATTTTGGAAAGTAGTTGCCATGATTTTATCGGGTGTTTGTTCTTGCTTTTTTGTATATAAAATGATGCAGGAAAGAATATGCCATTTGTCTTTAGAGTTACTTAAAAATTATGGTCTGCCTCTCTGTTTCTGTGTGTTTCTATGCTTTTCGGCGAGGTATTTGATGGTTTACGAGAAAAGTTATATAGCATTGGGCACTAATGTGTTGATTATGTGTGTGGTCTTTGCGCTTAGCTTTTTGGCATGCTTGTTAACTTCCCGGCCATTGAGAGAATATGTTTATAAATTAGTAAAAGTTATATAGATATGAATTTGTTAGAGAAAAGTTACTCTGGTAAGAAAGTTTTGATTACGGGGCATACCGGATTCAAAGGGGCTTGGTTAACTACTTGGCTATACGCTTTGGGGGCTGATGTATATGGTATCTCGTGTGATATTCCCACTTCGCCTTCCATGTTTGAAGTGTTAAAACTTGAAGAGAAAATTCATCATTATCAGATGGATATAAGGGATTATGATGCTCTTTCGGAAGTGATTAGAGAAGTAAAGCCTGATTTTATCTTTCATTTGGCGGCTCAAGCTATTGTTTCTAAATCATATGCTAATCCGAGAGAGACTCTGACAACGAATGTAGTTGGTACAATGAATTTGTTGGAAACTTTACGGCAGCTTAATTCTCCTTGTGTGGCAGTGATTATCACAAGTGATAAATGTTACGACAATGTGGAATGGGTGTATGGATATAAAGAGACGGATGCATTGGGTGGAAAGGATATTTATAGTGGCTCTAAGGGTGCGGCCGAATTGGTCTTTAAGTCGTATTATCACTCCTTTTTTAAGAGTGAGCGGTCCAACGTTCGGATTGTTTCGGTGAGGGCGGGAAATGTGATTGGAGGAGGCGACTGGGCGTTGGATCGGATTGTTCCGGACTGTATGCGCTCTTGGTCTGAAAATAAGATTGTAGAGATTAGAAGTCCTTTTGCTACACGTCCGTGGCAACACGTGCTGGAGCCCTTGAGTGGCTATTTGAATGTAGGAGCTGCGCTTTTGGAAGACAGTTCACTCAATGGAGAAAGCTTTAACTTCGGTCCTAAAGCTGAAGTGAGCAAAACGGTGAAAGAGCTATTAGAAGATTTGAGCGTTTGCTGGAAATATACATCTCCTATGGAGGCGTATACCATTACTGATCAGGTGAAATTTCACGAAGCCGGCCTTTTGAAGTTGAATTGTGACAAGGCTCTTTTTTATTTAAAATGGCATTCGGCCTTGGATTATAAACAATTGTTGCACTTTACGGGTAACTGGTATTATAATTATTATAAAAATCCAATAGATATGCTTGAGTATACGCAACAACAAATTAATGAATATACGCAGGTAGCGCATAATAAAGGGATAAAATGGGCGAGATGATTGAAGGTGTTTTAATTACTCCTTTGAAAAAAATTTATCACCCCAAAGGAGATATTTTTCATGCTTTAAAAAATATGGAGGTGGGTTATGAAGGTTTCGGCGAAGCCTATTTTTCAACCATCAAGCCGGAAACGATTAAGGCGTGGAAACGGCATTTCAGGATGACACTGAATTTGATTTGTATTCGAGGTGAAATTCATTTTGTATTGTATGACGATAGGAGAGAATCAAAATCGTATGGTCAATTTATGGAAGTTACGTTATCGCCCTTGAAGCATTATTGCCGATTGACGGTTCCTCCTAATGTTTGGATGGGATTTAAAGGGATGGATCAGGTAGATAGCTTATTATTGAATGTAGCTAATATACCACACGATCCGATAGAGCAAGAGAACATTCCGATGGAGGAATCTCCTATTGTATTTGATTGGAATAAATTAAATCAGCAAGTATGAAGGTAGTAATCTTAGCAGGGGGTAAGGGGACGAGAATTGCGGAATATAGTACTCGTGTCCCTAAGCCGATGGTTGAAATTGGCGAGTATCCCATCTTATGGCACATCATGAATTGGTATGCAAAATTCGGTTATAATGATTTTGTGTTGGCTTTAGGATATAAAGCGCAGGTTATCAAAGAATTCTTTTTGAACTATTATGCGTTGAATAACGATTTTGAAGTGAATCTGTCCACTGGTGAAATAAAGTATATCAATAAGCAAAATCGTAATTGGAAAGTTACATTGGTAGATACCGGGCTGGATACAATGACGGGTGGGAGAATAAAAAGATTAGAAAAAATCATTGGAAAAGAAACTTTTATGGTGACTTATGGAGATGGGTTGTCTGATATAGATCTGGATGCTTTGCTGACTTTTCACAGGCGTTGTGGCAAAGTAGCGACTCTTTCGGCCGTACATCCCACTGCACGGTTTGGTGAACTGAGAATTGATGGGAATCAAATGGTGACAAGTTTTAAAGAAAAACCGCAATTGGAAGATGGACGTATCAACGGAGGATTTTTTGTGTTAGAACCGGAAATATTTGATTATATAGAAAGTGATGCTACTGTATTTGAAAAAGACCCGCTGGAACACTTGGTCAGGAGTGGGGAGCTTTCTGCTTATAAACATGATGGTTTTTGGCAGTCGATGGATACAGTGAGAGAAAGACAAATATTAGAAGAGTTGTGGAAAACAAATAATGCGCCATGGAAATAAAAGGTATGAAATTGTCTAAATCGATAATAGGACAGGAGGAAATAGATGCTGTGACGGATGTGTTGCAAAGGGAGTATCTGGGAATGGGGCAGGATGTCATGAAATTCGAGGAAGAGTTAGAACGCTTTTTTCAACGAAATGTGACATTGGTCAATACCGGAACTGCGGCTTTGCATTTGGCATTGCAGGGGGTAGGAATCGGTCGGGGAGATGAAGTTTTAGTACAATCATTGACGTATGTAGCCTGTTTTCAAGCTATCAAAGCTACGGGAGCTACTCCTGTGGCTTGTGAGGTTTGTGATGCTTCGCTCACGTTGGACTTAGCGGATGCGGAAGCTAAACTGACTCCTCGAACGAAGGCTATCATGCCGGTGCATTATGCGGGGAATGTGGGCGATCTTGATTGTATTTATGACTTTGCGAGAAAGCATCGTTTAAGGGTCATAGAAGATGCTTCTCATGCTTTTGGCTCTTTTTATAAAGGAAAATTGGTGGGTAGTTTTGGAGATGTTTGTTGCGTCAGCATGGATGGCATTAAAAACATTACTTCCGGAGAAGGGGGAATGATTATAACGAATGATGTGGAGGTGTGTCAAAAAATAAAAGATGCCCGACTATTAGGAGTGGAAAACGATACGGTAAGCCGATATAAGGGGGAGAGGACTTGGATCTTTGATGTGCATGATCAGGGGTGGAGGTATCACATGAGTAATATTATGGCTGCCATCGGGCTGGTGCAATTTAAGAAGTTTCCAAAATTTAAAGAGAAACGTCAGGCACTGGCTAAACTCTATCAAAAAAGGTTGAAAGATCTTGTAAAACTTATTGAATGTAACTATGATGAAGTGGTGCCTCACATCTTTGTGATCAGAGTGGGAGGAGGCGAACGGGATACGGTGAAAGAGGCGCTTGCCAAGGAAGGGATTCCGACCGGAATGCATTACAGACCGAATCATTTTCTGACTTTATTTGCTGGAAATCAAGATAATGTAACATTGAAGCATACTGATAGAGTATATGAGGAACTCGTCACCTTACCTTTGCATCCGGGCTTGACGGAAGAACAGATTAATTTTATTTGTGATGTTATCGAACGCACTTTGCAATCCTAATAGACCGCTTGTTTCTATCATTATAAATTTCTATAATGGGGAGCAATATTTGGCTAATGCTATAGAAAGTGTATTGGCTCAAACGTATCAAAATTTAGAATTACTGCTGTATGATAATCTGTCAACAGACAGCAGCGCACTGATTGCTCAAAAGTTTGAAGACCAAAGAATACGATATATATTGGCTGATGAGCATACGTCACTCGGAGAGGCTCGTAATAGAGCTCTGAAGGTGGCAAAAGGTGAATTTATCAGTTTTTTGGATTGTGATGATTGGATTGAGATAAATAAAGTGGAAGTATCTTTAACCTATTTTGCTCAAGCGGAAGTAGGGCTTGTATATACCAATGGTTATACCTTTTATGAAAAAAAGAACCACTACCGGAAGTTCTTTAAAAAGGAGCAGAAAGAGGGGATGATTTTTGAAGATTTATTGGCTTCGTACCGCATAGCCATACCGAGCGTTATGTTTAGGCGTGCCGTGATAGAGAGATTATCTTCTTGGTTTGATACCCGTTTTTCAATGATTGAGGAGTTTGATCTTTTTATTCGTATTGCGCAAATTAGTGCAGTGCGATATGATCATCACTGTTTGTGCTACTGGCGAGCACACGAAACTAGTATGACTTGGTCGAAAAGATCTTACTTTGAAGTAGAAATGAGACAGTTTTTAGAGCAATTACTAAAAGAAAATCCGGTGTTAAAGAATCATTATGCAGTGAAAAGATACCAGGCAAAAATAGCCTTTCATCATTTTATGAACACATGGAATAAGCCGTTTAATCCTAATAGAAGAATATTGGCTGATTTCTTATTGGTGGATAAAAGGCTTATATTGATATATCTTGTCTCTTTTTTAGGGAAAAATTGGTTTTATAAGATTCTAAAATTTTTAAATATATATGTGTAGGTCTCTGTACAGTGAAAACAATTTAAAAATTAATATCCAAGACAAGTGATGAGCGCCTATTGGTACTCGTCTGAAAGGGATATACCATGTTTGGGATGCTTACAAAAGATGAAAAAGAATTCGGAAATAGTAAATTAATAATTATGAGTGCGCCAAGAATAATCGCAGAAATAGGATGTAATCACAAAGGTGATATGTCAATAGCAAAAGAAATGATAATTACAGCAGCTACATATTGTAAAGCTGATGTTGTTAAATTTCAGAAACGATGTAATCGTGAGTTATTATCTGAAGATGAATATAATAGTCCGCATCCTAATCCCACAAATTCTTATGGAGAAACTTATGGGAAGCATCGGGAGTTTCTTGAATTTTCGTTAGAGCAGCATATGCAACTTATGCAATGGTGTGAAGAATATGGTATTGAGTATTCAACATCAGTATGGGATTTAACTTCTGCTAAAGAAATATGCTCCCTTCATCCAGCATTGATAAAAATACCATCTGCATGTAATTTAAATAAGGCTCTTTTGAAATATTTATGTAGGAACTTTGATGGTGAAATTCATTTGTCTTTAGGAATGACGACAAAAGAAGAAGAAGAAGGGATTGTTCGTTTTTTTGAAGAAGAGAAAAGAAATGGTTCATTAGTTATTTATAGTTGTACTTCTGGCTATCCAGTACCTTTTGAGGACGTTTGCTTAAATGATATTATGCGATTAAAAAAATTATATCAAAATAGAATAAAAGCAATTGGCTTTTCTGGACACCATTTAGGTATTGCAGTGGATGCAGCAGCTGTTGCGCTAGGAGCAGAGTGGATAGAGAGACATTATACACTTGATAGAACATGGAAGGGGACTGATCATGCTGCTTCATTAGAACCAGATGGAGTCCGTAAGTTAGTTCGTGATTGTAAAGCTGTTTATAAGTCTTTACGTTACAAAAAAGAAGATATTTTAGATATTGAAAAAGTTCAACGTAATAAATTGAAAAAAAATCAAGTAAAATGGGACGAATAATTGCTTTTATACCAGTACGTGGTGGTAGTAAGTCTATTCCATTGAAAAATATAAAAGATTTTTGTGGAAAGCCTTTAGTATACTGGAACTTGAAGGAATTGCAAAGCGTAGCTGCGGTAAACCAGATTGTTGTTGCTACAGATTCTGAACAAATAGAACTTACTGTAAAGTCTTTTGAGTTTTCAAAAGTAATTGTATATCGACGTTCTGTAGAAAATGCAAGTGACGGAGCATCTACAGAGAGTGTCATGCTTGAATATATTCAATATGCTCAATTGCCGATAAATGATGTATTTATGTTGGTACAAGCTACGTCTCCACTTACTGAGAGAAAACATTTCGAGAAAGCTTTGGAGCTTTATCGGTCAGGACGGTTTGATTCTATTTTAACGTGTGTTCGAAATTATCGATTTTTTTGGAATAAGGATGGCACTTCTAAAAACTACGATTATAAAAAGCGTCCAAGAAGGCAGGATTTCGGTGGGGAACTAATGGAAAACGGGGCATTTTATATTAATAGAGTCAGTAATATTTTGAAATTTCAGAATCGTTTATGTGGCAATATTGGTATTTATGAGATGCCAGAATATACAGCTTTTGAGATAGATGAGCCTGATGATTGGCATATTCTTGAGATACTTATGCGTACTCATGTGCTTAGTAAAAGAAAAATAAAACAGAGAAAAATAAAACTATTTCTATCTGATGTAGATGGAGTTCTTACTGATGGTAGTATGTATTATTCAGAAAATGGGGATGAGATGAAGAAATTCAATACCAGGGATGGAATGGCTTTTCAATTGTTAAGGGAAGCGGGTATTAAAACGGGGCTAATTACTTCTGAAAATACAGAAATTGTTGATAGGAGAGCTGCTAAGCTGAAGATAGACTATGTGTATCAGGGTAAATATAAGGGTGGTAAGTTACAAGCAGCAAAAGATATTTGTGATAAAGAACACATATCTATGGATGAAGTTGCTTATATTGGTGATGATATTAATTGTTTGGAATTGCTGTCTAATGTTGGACTCCCAGCGTGTCCATCTGATGCCATGGGACTAATTAAAGAGATTGATTCTATTTGGATATTAAATTCAAAGGGAGGAGATGGTGCAGTTAGAGAGTTTGCAGAGACTCTTCTTAATAGATGTGAGCATCCAAAAATGACATTTTGACTTGGTTAATCGGGTCGATAAAGATGCGGTTCAACTCAACAGACTTCTTCCTACGCTGAAGAATATCGCTTTGGAATCTAGATCGAACGTGAATGTTGATGAAACTTGGTGTCGTTACCAAACCCATTTCGGTCATAAGAAGACCTACATGTGGTGTCTTGCCCATACGCACAACAAGTTCAAAGATAATGCTTACTAACCAGACTTACCCCAATTCTGTTGAACAAATTAGTATTCTTTATGTCCGTGATATTCAGCCTGCTAGAAATTTGTTCATTAGAATCTATAATAAGGGTATAGAGAAGACCGTTTCTTCCTGAAGCAGATAGTCAACTTTATAAGCGCAAGGATGTCTACCGCTGGGATAAGCTGTCGGTAGCCCGGACTAAGGAAAAATGCAATGATACTTGCACTGACAAGATTGTAAATGCTTTATGGGGTGAACTATTCGAACAAATTAGTAAAAATAATTAAAAAATGATATCCAAGACTAGTGACAAATGTCTACTGGCACTCACCTGAAAGGGGGATATCATATTTGGGACGCTTACGTGCAATGAACAAGATAAAAGAAAAAACGTTGTTGCTATTGTTGGTCTATGCTCCATGGGTTAATGTTATCAATTATAGAACAACTCCAGTCATTGCATCGTCGCTAATGGCTCTTTTCATCGGACTGTTGGCTGTGGAGTCTTTTGTGTGGCGAAGTAAAATTAATGAAGAATATTTTGATATTATCAAGAAGAACCCTTTTTTATTTCTTGCTTTTATTTCTTTGTTAGGATATTCCATTTTTTGTCAAAAGATTAGCGACTTTTTTATCTTTTTTAATTTGTTTTTGCTATTATTGCTAGTAATACCTTTGTTTGTAGATATTCGGGCTTTTTGTCGTAGCTATTTTGATGTTTATCTTTCGTATTTAATCATAGTAGTCTCTTTGTCGATTATTGTCGATTTTATATTGCTCAATACGGGATATGCTAGCGTTCAACCGATGTATAACAGTGAAAATATAACCTATTTGGAACGTCCGTTTGGCCTGTTTGGGCAACCAAGTGTTAACTCTACTCTTATTTGTGTATTCTATTTACTGAAGCGTTATTTGCATGATATTTGGGGGCTTGGAAGAGTGCGAAATATCTATTTTGTATTTGTGGTGCTTGGAGTGATGTGCCAAGGAAGCGGTTCAGGTTTCATTTCTTTTGCTTTATTATTAATTCCCGTTTGGGGGTATCGCTTTAAAGCATTTAAATATGCATTTATCTTATTGTTGTTAGGGGGTATCTATTATATCAGTCTGACTGACTTGGTAGAAAAGATAAGTGTTTCTTATCTTACTTTTTTGTATGATTTTGTAGTGGATATTTTCCATTTATATTTGGCTCATATTTCATCTACTTCAGCTCTGATATGGGGTGAAGTATCTCCAACAGTAATGATTCCTATTGATTTTGGACCTATTTTTTATATTACCCATTCGGGCATATTGCTTTATGTCGTTTTTATAGTTACGCTTGTTTATCTGTCTGTAAAGGAGAAAAATTATAACTTTAGATATGCAATTATTCTTTTATTTATAGGTGGATTACATTATCCTGTAATGTTTTATGTGGTTATGCACTTTATTTGGCTTCTTTTGTTTTTTGTTGTCTTTAGAAAGGTAAGGTTGACTTAAATTATTTTTTATGAAAGCTCTGTTTTTGAGAATGTTGAAAGGAAATGCTAAAGCTATATTAGCTGTCATCCAGCATTATAACCACGATAAGTACTGGAGACGTCGTGCTATTGTAACTACACCAAGTAATAAAACGCCTCTTCTGGTGAAGTTGTATTACCTGTATTATATAAAGAAAACGGATGCTTATCATAATTGTTCGTTTGGCACAGATTTAAATGCCGGTGCATACTTTGCGACACCTCCTCATCTTCCACATGGTCCGAATGGTATCATTGTGGGGCATGATGTGTTTGTAGGAATGGAATGTGTTATATATCAGCAGGTTACAATTATGCATGGGGGGGGTAAAATTCTTGACAATGTAATGATAGGTGCGGGTGCGAAGATTCTTCCAGGCGTTACTATTGGCAACAATGTTAAAGTAGGGGCTAATTGTGTAGTTGTGGAAGATGTCCCAGACAATTGCACGGTGGTACTTCCCAAACCGAGGGTCATAGCGAAATTACTATAAAATTAAAATTCTGTATTATTCACTGTAAATGTGAGATGAAAAATATATTACACGTACTGAATGTTCCTTTTGTTATTTCTTATTTTTTGGGTGATCAACTTTTGTATATGAGGGAGAAAGGGTATAATGAGTATATCATCTGTAGCTCTTCTTCTTCTTTAGCTGATTTGTCTAGTAGGTATTTGTTTTATTATAAGGAAATTGGAATTTATCGCAAATTTTCAATACTGGCAGATATAAAAGCTGTGATACAGATATGCAACTATATTAAATATCATGACATGGATATAGTGAATGGACATACTCCCAAAGCTGGGATGTTGGCAATGTTTGCGGCATTTGTCATGCGAGTGCCCAAAAGAATTTATTTCAGGCATGGTTTATTATATGAAACGAGTACTGGTATAAAAAGATACATATTTGTGTTTGCGGAAAAAATGGCGTCTTTATTAGCTACGGATGTTGTATGTGTTAGCCCATATCTAATAGAGAAGAGCCTGAAGGATGGATTATCTCCCAAGAAAAAAATGATTTTATTGAATAGAGGTTCATGCAATGGGGTGGATGCTATGGGACAATTTAATCCAAATAAGATTGATCATGTAAAATTAGAGGCATTAAAACGTAAATATGGTATTGATGAGAATGCTTGGGTGATTGGGTATACAGGAAGGATAGTAAAAGATAAAGGAATTATAGAACTTGTGGAAGCATATAAAATACTTAAACGTCAATATTTGAATTTGTATCTATTGTTAGTGGGGCCAGAAGAAGAGAGAGATCGGTTACCTGATGACGTTATGAGTCTGATACATAATGATGAAAGAATCATCCTAACAGGTTTAGTGGATCAAAAGATAGAATATTATTATGCTCTAATGAATATATTAGTACTTGCTTCATATAGGGAAGGTTTTGGTACAAGTATTATAGAGGCGTCAGCTATGCGACTTCCGGTATTGACGACTTCACATACGGGGTGTAGAGATGCCATTTTAGAAGAAAAAACTGGACTTTTTATTACTCATGATCCTTTGATGATTGCTTCAACAATAGAAACCTTGATTGGTGATTTAGAATTAGTGAAAAAGTTGGGACGAAACGGACGATTGTTTGTAGAAAGAAACTTTGAACGCCATCTGATCTGGAGGGAGATTGAAAAATTGTATTTATAATAAGGATAGAAGTCCTCAAATAGGCTATGGGTATATTCGTTTTTTGTGTATGTTGCTAACTTAATTTATTAATAGATTTGGGCAATATTAGGAGTATGCTGTATAGCTTAAAAATTAGAGTAGTTGGTTTATCATTGAGTGTTTACGTATTATTATTCTTCATGTAAATGAATCTATTAGTTACAGGAATTTATGGTTTTGTGGGATCTAATTTAGTTGCTGTCTTAAAAGGGAATTGTCATTTTTACGGTTTAGATATTGTGACTTTTTTTAAAGACGGAGTGTTACAAACTTTTTCTTGGAGAGATATCGAACCCACATCTTTCCCTTTACAGACCCTTCCCCAATTCGATGCAATCATCCATCTTGCCGGAAAGGCTCATGATACGAAAAACCAATCAGCTGCTCAGTCTTATTTTGATATTAATACCGGCCTGACTCAAAAGATATTTGATTTCTTTTTGGAGTCTTCTGCGAAGAAATTCATATTTTTTAGTTCAGTAAAAGCTGCGGCGGATAGTGTAGTGGGAGATATGCTTACTGAGGATGTTATTCCAGCTCCTGTTGGTCCTTATGGGGAAAGTAAAATAAGAGCTGAAGAGTATATAAAGGAACATTTTGCATTTCCCACTGTCTCCTCCTGCGAGTGTTCTCCTTTTCGGGAGATGACTTCGGTTACAGAGAAACAGGTTTATATATTAAGGCCTTGTATGATTCATGGTCCGGGGAATAAAGGAAATCTGAATCTATTGTATAATGTGGTGAAGAAAGGAATTCCCTGGCCATTGGGTGACTTCGAAAATCGTCGTTCGTTTACTTCAATTGATAACCTATGCTATGTGATTGAGGGACTATTGACTAAAGAGGTACCTACGGGCATTTATCACATGGGGGATGATGAAGCTTTATCAACAAATGAGTTGATTGCCATCATGTGTGAGGCAATGGGAAAACAGCCCCATATCTGGAAGATGAATAAGGGCTTTATGGAAGGATGTGCCGGACTGGGAACTTTACTCCATTTGCCACTGAATACGGAAAGGCTTCGTAAACTGACAGAGAATTATGTGGTAAGTAATGCTAAGATCAAAGCTGCTCTCGGGATTGATAAAATGCCTGTGACAGCTAAAGAGGGGTTGATTAAAACCATTCGTTCATTTGAAGAAACTAAATAAGTTATGTACTATTTAATAATCCTGGTTCTGCTATTTCTGGCAGAACTTTTTTATTTCCGTATTGCTGATAAATGCAATATCATCGATAAACCGAACGAGCGGAGTTCGCACACCCGGATCACTTTGAGAGGGGGAGGAATTATTTTCTTCTTTGGCGCATTAGTTTACTTTCTGACGAATCAGTTTGAGTATCCTTGGTTTATGCTGGCTCTGACATTGATTACTTTTATCAGTTTTGTAGACGACATTCGTTCTACTTCTCAGGGGTTACGTTTGGTGTTTCATTTTACGGCGATGGCTTTGATGTTCTATCAATGGGGGTTATTCAGCCTGCCTTGGTGGACCATTGTGGTTGCTTTGATTGTTTGCACAGGGATTATCAATGCCTATAATTTTATGGATGGTATTAATGGCATTACAGGTGGATACTCGTTGGTGGTGCTGGCGGCATTAGCATTTATAAATGGGGTATATGTTCCATTTGTAGAGCCGGCTTTGATTTATACCATGCTTTGTGCTGTGTTGGTCTTTAACTTCTTCAATTTCCGGAAACAGGCAAAGTGTTTTGCGGGGGATGTAGGTTCGGTTAGCATTGCTTTCGTGATCCTCTTTCTGATCGGTATGCTGATAATCCGTACGGAAAATTTCAGCTGGATTGTCTTGTTGGCAGTCTATGGGGTGGATAGTGTGCTGACAATAATTCATCGGTTGATGTTGCATGAGAATATTGGTTTGCCACATCGGAAACATTTGTACCAGATTATGGCAAATGAACTGAAAATTCCTCACATGGTGGTTTCGTTGGTGTATATGTTGGTGCAGGCAGTAGTTATAGCCGGGTATCTTCTATTTCCGGGGAATGAATATGGGTATTTGTCGGGTACCATTATTGCGCTGAGTTTGGTCTATATTCTATTTATGAAGCGTTTCTTTTGCTTGCATCAAGCGAAGTGATATTGGCAATATTATGCTTTCTGCCATAGGTCTAATATATTCCAAAAAATAAGATAAGTTATAGTCGGATAAATAATAGGGTTACAAAACAATATTATATAGAGTTAACTCCCGATTGCCCATAAGGCGATCGGGAGTTTTTTTATCTGTATGCAAGGGAAGGCATTTTTTGTCAGATTGTAAAACAAGATAAATTGATAAAGTCAAAAGCCAGACGAAATACGTCTGGCTTTTGACTTTATTATAACTTGGAGAGAAACACGCACGAAGCCGAATGCTTACGCTTTAATAAGAAAAAACAGACACTGGCTGAATCAGATAACTCAAGTTTCGGAAGTGAATCTACACCGTCTGAACCGGTATCTTCATCCTTATACCTTTCTTCAATTAACATTGTTAACG